>Ga0105105_10001222_pt1 | contig 11042 bp, 7 predicted proteins | sample PPLLaktember2015_4_FD_79108 | JGI IMG/M metagenome (GOLD analysis project Ga0105105, IMG submission 79108) | Freshwater sediment microbial communities from Prairie Pothole Lake near Jamestown, North Dakota, USA - PPLs Lake P8 Core (1) Depth... | ecosystem: Environmental > Aquatic > Freshwater >... | reverse complement strand
TGATGCAATCGATATCAATACAATTAGAATCGACGTTCTTGGGACTGAAGTTGAAAAGCTAACCAATAAGTACACGGTAGCAGCCAAGGAAGTTGATAAGTTTAGCAAGGAAATCTTGTCCAGCACTGAAGTCAACACCGAAGCAGTCAAAAGCTACCAGAAAGCTTTAGAGGATCAAGCGGCTGCTGGGTTCCAGCTAGATAAGATGAGAATCGATAGTCTTAAGGGACTGTCAGACATTATCAAAGATGTTCAAAAGAACTCACTTAAAAATAACGATGATGAGACAAAGGCAATCATAGCCGGGTTTGACGATCGCCGCGAGGCAGTCAAGGAATTCGAAAAGGTTCTTTCGAACCTTGGCCCGGTATCGACCGAAGCAGCCAGCAAGATCAAGGCAGCCTACAAAGCTATCGAGACAGCCCAAAGGATGGCCCTATCTGCAGCCCAGAAGAAGCGGGAAGACGAGGCCATAGCTGAGACCATAAAAGTCCTTAAAGAAGAATCTGAAGCCCTTAAATCCATTGCAGATAGGAATAGGGATATCAGCAAAGCCATTGCTGGGGAAAGACTGACAGCCCAGCAAAAGATCATGTCCGATTTGCAAATCGAACTTGACACACTGGATGAGCGTTTATACCTGGAACGGGCAAGCAGAGGAAACAACAGCGAGATCGTTAAGGCCTTGGAGCTGCAAAAGATTCTGCTGGTTCAAAATGCAGAAGTCCAAAAGCGCATGGCTGACATGGAGCTTCCCGACTGGATTGACCAGCTTAGCGCTGCTCTTAAAAATGCTTTTGCATTCGAGGCAGCTCAGGACTTTTTCTCCTATATTGGAGATCAAGTAGATAAGCTCAAAAATTCCGATATCGTGATCAATATCAAGCAGAAGATAACCAAAGCCAAGGAAAGCCTTGGAATGGGTGAAGGTGGCGGCGTATCAGAAGCAATGTCTTCAGTAGGCGATGCCGTGATGAAAGCCGGAGAAGTAGCCCAAGCCGCTGGCGGTGCTTTGGTGAGTGCTGCAGTTAAAGCTGGCGGGTGGGTCGGTCAATTTATAGATGTTATTATGAATGCCGATAAATATCTGAAAGCGCTGATAGAATTTCCCAAGCAATTTCTGCAAGTCCTCAAAAATCTACCTGCTTTGGTTAAACAGTTTATTGATCAATTCCCTGGAATGCTCACAGCAATAGCCGAAGCATTGCCGACTATCCTTATCAATCTTGTGGATCAAATTCCAAGCTTTGTTGCTGCATTTATTGACGCTATTCCTGTTCTTATCGAGCGACTGGCAGAAGCTCTGCCAATCATCGTAGTCAAACTTGTCGGAATGATTCCAAAGCTCTTGGCTATGCTCGTGAGGGGGATGTTTCTGGCCCTTCAGTCTCTTATCAAAGGATTCATCAGAGGCCTAGGAAAGTTATTCTCTGGCATGAAATTGCCGAAGGTTAATCTTGATACCACCGAGAGCCAAAAGCAGTTTAAAAAGATCGCTGGCACTGCTGGCCGCCTCTTTACGGTGAAAGACCTTGCTGAAGGCGTCAAGGAACCAATGGACCAGATCATGCAGTTTATTGAGGACGGATTTAAAAAAGGAGGTAATTGGATAAAAGATGCCTGGAATTGGGTAGTAGAGAACGTATGGAGACCAATTATCGATAGTCTGATGTTCACTTGGACTTATATTAGAGACAAAATTTTAATGCCAGTTTGGAATGTTTTGACGGCTATCGTCAAAGGCGCATTTAAGTTTGTCGAGGCACTATGGCAGGCATTAGGCTCAATAGTTTCTGCAGCCTGGGCGATCGTTGTATACCTCTGGGATACCCTTGAAAGCGTCGTTGTAAAATCGTTTCAGTTTGTAAAAGACTTATGGGACGGACTGCGAACTGCTGTCTCGGATGCTTTTCAATGGGTAATTGATAAAGTCATCAATCCCATGATGAGCTTAGGGGAAGCGATTGCAAAACCTATCCGGGAAGCATTCTCTGGTATAGCGGACTTTTTTCAAGGAATCGGACAAACATTTGCAAGACTTTTTGATTTTAAAGGAGCTACCCAAGCTTTCCAGGATGCTGGAAACCAAGTCGCACAGAATTTAACTGAAACAATGAAAAAACCTTTCAATGCAATTATTGACGTTTTAAACGGTTTGAAAGTAGGTCCTGTCGGTTGGAGCATAAACGCAGGAGGTCTCGGAAAAGCTTCGGGCGAATTGATTCCCGAAATTGATTTGCTACCCGGTGAAATTCAGAAATTTGCCAAAGGTGGTTTTGTCGAAGGAGATGCTGCAAAAATGATCCTTGGAGGGGGCGACACGGTTCCGGCCATGTTGACGCCAGGGGAGTTTGTAATGAGCAAACGCGGGGTCAATACTGCTGGCCTTGGTATGCTGCAGGGGATAAACTCAGGGCAAATGCCGACTGCTGGGAATACCTACAACATTCAATTCGAAATCAACGTTGAAGCTAAGACCACGATGGACGAAGGCTTTATCAGACAACAGTTGATCCCGAAAATGCGTGAGAACCTGAAGCGGGCGAGCCTTGACGGTGAATTTGTCTTGAGCAGCAAAGGGGTTCGCGCATGACAACAATAACCTACGGATACCTCGAGCTCGAATATCTGGTTTACCCCTATGGCGCTGCCGTAGTGGGTGAATCGTTCAATGCTCAGACCAATCAGCAGATCGTCTCGTCCAATGCCGTGCGCTCTCAGACCTCGCAGCTCATCACTGGGTTTTTGAGAAACTTTGGAGCTCAGACTGACCAGGAAATAGTATCCAGCTCGACTGTCCGGGCACAGACCACCCAGCAAATCACAAACGTAACTCCTATTCGCTCCCAGTTTGAAGCCAGAAGGCTGGAAGATTTCCCAATCCTATCGGAAGTCGATCGAGTATTGGCCGGAGCAAGTAAGCTGACCCTTGCCGAATTTAGCCGGGGTCCTATCTCTCATCAGATTTGCGGCGGCTACCTTGTCGATGATTATCTGATGATGCCATATCTGGTCACCCAGATTTGCGCTCACATGAGGACTCAGACCGAATTCAATTTGGTCAAAAATACCCCGACTCTATCCCAGGTGGACAGGCTCATAACAGAGACGCAGAGCTTCAAAGCTCAAGCGATCATGACTGTCTATGATCAGTTTGACCTCAAAGCTCAGTTTAACCGTGTGGCATCATTTAGAATCAATAGCCAGATTCTATTTGCCCTTTATAACACGACAAATTTGCGAATTTTGTACCAGTTTCCAAGTCGAGGAACGAGCGGCACAAACTGGAACGTTGTAAGCGGCGGGACTGCAGCCGGGGACTTTACAGTCAACAATGTCAATACTGACATTGTGGAGCAGGTCTATAGGTCAACCGCAACAACATGCGTTTTGCAGTCTGACACTCAGGTAACGCAGGGTATTTTCCTCGATACTTTGGCAATTTTGAACCACAACTTTACAACGTCGGCGACTGTGCTATTGCAAGGCAGCAATGACATAAGCTTTGGCAGTATCCCCTTCACAGAGACGCTTTCAGTTGAGAGGACAAATCTCTACTACATTGCTCCATACCTGCCGTTGACAAGTTACCGTTACTGGCGAATCGATGTGACCGACACGACCAACCCCGATGGATATATCCAGATGGGTACGATCGTTTTCGGAAGTACGATCATATTTAACGGGGAATGTTTTACGGACGAAGTTGTCAGAAGGAAAATCCATTTTGCCGACCGCGTTAGGACCGAGGCATTTAGCAACGTGTCTAACGATCGAGCTCTGAAGTATTCAGTCAGCCTGAACTTTAGAAAGCTGAACTACAACCGGGCGAACTACGAAAACCTCATTGAAGTTGTGGACTATGTCAGGACAAGTCTAAAAGCTCTTTGGATCCCAACTCCACAATTTGCAAGCCGGTTTGCAGTATTTGGTAAATTGTCAGAGATGCCCGTGGAGAATCACAAGGTTATCGGTGAAGATGCGGACTATATTGACCTTGATATAACGGTGGATGAATCCCTATAAGGTGGCTAAATGTCAGGCAAAGACAGACGACCTTATCTGACAGCGACGGTGCTTGACCAGGCACTGTTAGATGCCTGTGCAGATAACTTTGAAACAAAGATTGAAATGGTGCTCGAGATTGAGAAGCCGGGGGGCGGCTTAATCTACGCCAGCGATCGCAACAAATACGTGGGCGGGGTCTTCTATGAGGCCCTGCTCGTCTTCCCCCAGATTTATAGAACTGTCGGGGAATGGCTTGCTCCTACCCTGCAGTTTTCAAATGTGACCCTAAACTTGAGCAATGCGGATGGACGTTTTAACGTCTATCTGCCCGGTGGCGCGTCCTATAATTCATTCATTGGAAATGAAGTCACCGTCAAGATCGGGCTGGCTGAGCAGGCTTCAACGTATCGGGTCATCTTTAAGGGAAAGATCACAGAGATAGGCGGATTTTCAAGGAATACTTTTGCTGTGACCTTCATTGCAAGGGATGACTACGAAAAGCTGAACGTCCTTTTCCCCAAGGTGGCCATGACCAAGGCTTCCTTCCCTGATATCGAAGATCAAAACAATGGCCAGATTCTTCCGGTCATCTATGGGGACTGGACAGTAAGCCTTGACCCCGACCCTGCAGTCGTTCCCGCATATGTCCTCAATGGACTCAATGCGAACGTCATAGGAGGAACCAGAAACAACGTCCAGTTTCGAATCAGCGATAACGATTTGACTCTGTTCGATACCACCAAGGTCTATCTGCTTAAATCGTCCGAGTTTTTTCTCGTGGCTTCGGCTGATGTTGTCAACGTGGGAGCGGGCCTAAAGACTTTTGAGATAGCTCAGAACACGGGAAACCTTTGGTACAATGGCGCGGCCTACCTCTATGAGCTTGGCGATACCTTTTACGTTCAGATCAAAGGCAAAGACCTTGGCGCCTATGATGACAACATCATCAGTCAGGCCCAGGATATTCTAATCACGGAAGCCGGATCCATATCTGGCGACTTCGACGCGAACTGGGTCACGTACCGCGATAAGGCCAGCCCTGCAGAGTCTGCCATCTCGACTTTCAAAAGCCGGATCTGGGAAAATGAACCTAAGCCGGTTATGGAGTATGTCCTATCCCTTCTCGAGCAGGTTCGGCTGGAAGCTTTCATCGACGAGAACAACAAGCTCAAGATAAACTCGCTTCACTTTGAAGATTGGAACCCATCGCCAAGCTTTATTGTCAAAAATTGGGACATAATCGAACGGACTCTGGTCCCGAAAGCTGATGACAAAAACAATTTCAACCGGGCGCAAGGCGCGTATGATTTTCATCCAATCGTTAATGAAAACGTAAAAAATACGCCAATCTTTAAGAATTCAGCCAGCATAACCCAGGTGGGAAGGGCGATCACAAAGCAGATCGTGTTCCCCAATCTTTATGTGGAAGCCGACGTGAGCTCTCAGCTCAAAGAGATCCTCAAGATTGCTTCCTCTCTCTTTGAAACCATAGATTGCGCTTTTACTTGGCGAGCTCTTTTGCTTGATATCGGGGACTTTGTTCTTTTATCGATCGATTTCGGGGGGATCATTTACGACAATGTTCCGGCGATGATCAGGAGCAAGGCCTATGACCCAGCTGGGATCATGATACCCGTGCAGCTTTGGAGCACCCAAATGCTGCCTTTTCCTGGATATCTACCTGCATACGCTGGTACAGTGGGCGGATATAATGGCACAATTACGCAAGAATAAAAAATACTGAGGAGAACACAATGGCAGTCGTTTTAACCATTTCAGAAACAGTTACAGGTTCGAACGTGTCCGACAGTCTGGCGGGGGGGAGCGTCGGATTGGACTTCGGGCAAGTAACGAACGGCCAATTTGCCCCCCTAATTTCGCAGGCTGCCAACACTGGTCATCAGGATATTTTTATCCGGCATGATGCGGTTGTTGATCCTATCACCGATGTAAAATTCTACATCAGTCAGTTTTCTGGAACCTACGGAGGAGCGAATTCGGCTGCAGCTGACTTCACAACTCTCTCAAACTATGGCGCGGCTGATGCGGGCGCTAACGCGAACAATGCAGACGGTTTGAGCCGTGGCCTTCATATCGATATGGACTGGCAGGTATCGACTGCAAACCAGTTTTCCTACTCGCGGGAAGCCACTGGCCAGAAGCGAATCTTTGGAAAGGATTACACCGGAAAAGACGGTCTTTCCTTAGCCAATGCCTTTGATATGCACGTCGATGCTGCAAGCTATTGGAACGGATCGAGCGAAGTCGATGCCACAACACCTGTCACTGGTCAGATCGGGAAAAGCTCCGACACAGTTTTGGGCAATCGCGGGCATATCCGGGCGAGGACTTACCTGCACACAGCAGCAGTGGACGGCGGTATTTTGCAATTCGATGTTGTCGCCAGCTATGCCTACACGGCCTGATTGGGGTTTAAATGTCTTTCGACCCGATGGAAAAGCTCGCAACGGATGCGGGGAATCGCTGGCTCTTTCGGTGGATCTTTCACTATGCCGACCATAAGCCTGCAAAGGTGGGCGGGTGGCATCCAGCTGCAAGGCTGGAAGACATGGCTACGGTTCAGAGCCGCGATGCTCTGGCCCTGGTTATGATCGAGGGAAAGCATTTTACCAGCAAAGAGCAGAGGTATTTTGCAGAAGCGACGGGCGAGGACTTTATCAATATCCAGCACCTTGCGATTCACTTTCAGAGTGCTGGACTGGTTCGAACCCATGTTTATGGAATGCGAATAATTCATAGGCACGGGATCATATCTTGTTTCGAAAATGGTGAGGTACTTAGAGATGACAGACATTACACCCAACTCAATATCATCATGCCTGAATCTACAAGGTTTTGAGATTCAGGATCTTCCCTCTGATGGCCGGCAAGGTGTTACCAATCCTGGGTTTTACTTTGATACGGAGCTTTGCCGAATCGAGCACTTTTCCCAGCCCTGCGAATATACCTATGCGATGATCGATCATTTTTCTAACCAACACGGTTTGATCAATGATGGATTTTTGAACGTTCTGGCCTTCGACGATATCGATCACTTGTCAAAAAATATGCACAATTGGAAAAACTATCTTGCTGATAAACTCAGCCAATAAATATGGAAAGGGATTTTCATGACTCTTGTCGGACGAGCGCAACTCGATCACCCGGCCCTAGGCGCTGCCGGAGGGTCAGCCCTTCATGCCAGCATCGAATCAATTTACACGGTCATCGGCAACGATTTAGCAGCTCGATATGATACGGCTGCTTCTATTGCGAATAGTGCGGTTACAACTTTAACCCATAATTTTGGTGTGCAGTTTGCTGACCTTAAAGTGCTGCTCTACACTGGCACTCATCCCAATCTTGTTCGGGTGGCAGATCCAGTTGCTTCGGGCTGGGTGATAGCAGCAACGGTTGGTTTTGAAAAGACCCAGATTGATGTAACGGCTCCCTCATCAGGAGGACCGCATACATTTGCAGTCATTACCATGCAATCGCGGGGAGCTGAAAAGCTAGCGGACCTCGATGATATCAATACGACTGCTCCGATTGACGGCCAATTTCTCATCTATGACACGGCTACGAGCAAATGGATTCCAGCCTATCTCAAGTACAAGAGCGAGACAGCGGCAATCGCCAGCAACACCCTGACCCCGACAACGGGCGCAAATATCCAGCGGATTACATCAGGAGCAGCCGACCTTCAAATGGTGGCCTCGCCGGTCGCTGGAAAATTTTACGTGCTGGTAAACGAGACCGGAACGGACTTTCTAATCAAAAACGACACGGGAGGAACTGCCGCTAACCGGATTTATACGGGAACGGGTGTTGATCTGACACTCAAAAACCAAGCTGCAATTTCGCTGCTCTATAATTCCGGCCTATCTCGCTGGATCGTCGCGGGTGGATCGGGTGGCGGCGGCCTAGCAACGGAGCTGCAGTCTTCAGCCTTCACAGCTACGGCTGGGAAGCATTACCTTGTTGATAACTCGGCATCGGCCTTCACTGGAACCCTTCCAGCTGGCTCTGCAGGCACGGTGATTCGATTTTCTGACAATTCCAGGGTCTGGGCCTCAAGGAATTTCACAATCGCGCCAGCATCGGGCGAGACCATCGACGGACTTGCAGCAGATGAAACGCTCGTGTGTGACGTTTCAGGCGCTTTTGTTCAGGTGATGTGGAATGGTACGAAGTGGATCGTCGATACCAATGGCTTTGCAGCTTCCATCTCTTCTGGCTCTCTCTCTGGCGGCCAGGGACTTGGCAAAAAGAACTACATCGGGAACCCGAACAATGCCACGAACTGGGTCACGGGTGGCTCTTCCCTTACGGTTACGACTGAGACCACTGCCGGGAACCTACCGAACCAGATCACCCAGTCAACCGCTCTGGCCTTCACACGGGTATCGGGCACGACCGGATATGGTGGTTTTAGATTCGAAATGGATCGCTCGGACTATAGCAAACCGTTTGAAGTGAATATCGATCAGAAGTCTGCATTTACGACTGAAGGCTATCAGATCCAAGTCTTTGCAGGCTCTGTGTTCGGAACCTATGGAACGCAGCTAACAGTTGCGAATGCAAGCCTAACTGGTCTCACAGGCTCTCATATCGCTCGCGTGGATATGCCCGGCGCTTCGACTCCATTCATCGAATTTAGAATTGTGGCAACGGGCGCGAGTGGAACAGCTCCATTCTACGCGAACAATATTTATTTCGGTCCTGGGCTTACTTCGCAGAGTTATGCTGGCGGAGAATATGTTAGTTACAATTCCACATTATATACCCCAGCCGATGGTTTTCTATCTGTGGGAACAGGTGGAAGCGCTTCAACAGCTTCAAAATATCGCCGTCTTGGTAGTGCGATAGAAGTTATTTTTCAATGGGCATGGGGATCTAGTGGAGCAACATTTGGAACGGCTGGCACTTATCAGCTCGGATTACCAAGTGGAATGACAGTCGATGCAACTCAGCTTCCTACACCATCAGCATCGGGTGATGTTGTTATTGGATCTGGTACTTTTTGGGATAATAGCTTAGCTGATAATTATGGTTTAGCTGTAACTTGGTCTGGTTCATCGATTCGACTATCAGTTGAAGAAAGCACTTCAGGAGCAGGACTAGGCCCGACGACTCCTGTGACTCCTGCTGTTTCAGACGGTATTTGGTGTAAATTTACTGTCCCTATTGCAAGCATGGCCGGAAACGGCATTCTGAACGTCGGGGCGGGGGCGCAAGTTGAATATGCAAGCGATGACGGTACGGCGGATGTATTTGGATCTAACGGAAGTTTGGTGCCAAACGTTGCGGCGGCTGTAAACTCAACTTCAAGACAATTCGGTTTTCAATACCCACAACAAGTCACGCAAAACGTTGTGCTCGAAATAAATAACCGAGGGAATGGTTGGTCAGAAAATCCTTACCCTTTCTCAGGCGGTAATAATGCTAACTCCAACAATTTTTATGGAGTAAGGGCTTACTGGAATACCAGCAGTCAGTTGACAGTGGAGTTTGGGAACCAGGGAACGCGAGTAAACGCAAGCAATGCCGATGCTGGTTCAAGCAGTTGGGCAACAGAGTTTTCAAACGGCACGCGATTTAGAGTTGCAAAGGCCAGCCCATCCTCCCCCGTCGGTTTCGGCCTCGCGGGCACGGATGGATCGAGCGGTTTAGTGAACCCATACACGGTCGGCAGCGGTGTTGTTTATGCTGGTAGATATACCCCGACCGCAACAGCTAGCACCAATGTTTCTGCAGCAACACCATCTAGCTGCAAATATACCAGAGTCGGTAGCATAGTTACTGTTTACGGGCAGTGTGACATTACATGCACTACAGCGGCCAACACTGAATCAATTTTCTATATCTCTCTGCCAATCGCATCTAACCTTGGTTCAACTAGGGACTTGACTGGTACCTTCACTAGGTATGCTCCATCAGGAACCCAATATGCTGTAGGGTATATCAGTGGCGATATTACAAACGATAGAGCACAAATTCTTTTCAGTTGTAACGTAACTACTATTCAAGGAACTACATTCACATTCCAATATCAGATAATTTAATTACAAACCGTTTCGGAGGTATCGAAAAACCTCCTCAATTTTTCCAACCAATAAGGAACCTAAAATATGTCGAACCTAAGTTCTCTCATCACTCAAACGATCGGCTCAAGCTCAGGCGGTGTGAACCTTATCACAGCTCCCTCTTCCGCTTCCATTTGGACAGCAACCGGAGGAGTCACGGTAACGACCACGACCACGGCTGCAGAATTGCCCTTGGAAGGCTTTTCCTCGACTGCAGTTAAGTTTGCCCTATCAGCTTCCGTGGGCACAGCATACTGCGATTTTGATTGCCCTACGGCTCTGCAGAATTTCCTCCTGCAGCTCCTATGGTATTCTCGTGCATCGTCTGCCTTTACGGCATCGATCACCCTATCTATCAATTCATATTCAAGCTCAGGCAATAGGACTTCCAATACTTCGCCGACCGTAGTTACTCCACAGGTCTCAGCTATCATCGGAGCAGGGATCAACTTTGAGACCAACTTCCTATCGACTTCGAATCAATACCTCCGTTTGACTCTTAGCTTCGGTGCTCAGGCTTCGGCTTGGTACTCGATCGCGCAATTTGGAATCGGTCCTAGTAATAGGACGCAAGGCGCGGCGGTGAGTGACCCAGTCGCATTTACACCTACGGGCAGCTGGACAGCAAACACAACCTACACCGGATTCTATACTCGTGTAGGAAGTTGGGCACATTTTCAGGTGCGAATAGCTCTTTCGGGTGCGCCAACATCGGCAATACTTTCGGTCAATCTACCTAGCAATATGACCATCGACACAAGTAAAATACTATCTACAGCAGTCAATGGCGCAAACTTTATTCCTAACAGTTTGGCGTCTCTTTCAGATAATACTGTCCAAGGTTATCCAGCCAGCGTTAGTTATGTTAGCTCGACTTCGGTTCAACCTCTCTGGTGGGATGACACTGCGTCTGGGGTAAGTATAGCGAATATCGTTAACGCGACTGTA
>Ga0105105_10001221_pt1 | contig 11053 bp, 11 predicted proteins | sample PPLLaktember2015_4_FD_79108 | JGI IMG/M metagenome (GOLD analysis project Ga0105105, IMG submission 79108) | Freshwater sediment microbial communities from Prairie Pothole Lake near Jamestown, North Dakota, USA - PPLs Lake P8 Core (1) Depth... | ecosystem: Environmental > Aquatic > Freshwater >... | reverse complement strand
GGCGGGCTGGTGGTGGGGTAGCCAGCAGAATTGCCGCCAGGTGATCGTTGATCCAGGGATCTAGCGTCTGGCTCCCTGATCACTGGGCTGCAGGCACGTCAGACTGTTGCTCTTGAGCCAGGAAAGCCGCCATGGCCACCGACCCCTTTGATGCACTCCGGCTCACCCTGATGCAGGACGTCCTGCCCGTGGGACTGGCTGTGGTGGAGCGGGCCCGAAAGGGTGGGGCTCGCGAGGTAATGGCGGCCTTTGACGGTCAGGCGGCCGACCCTCTCGGCAGTCTGCGGGAGGAGGGGGAGCCTGTCGCCAGTCAGCTGCGCCAGGGCTTGGACCGGGTCAGCCCCGGCCTGGGCAACCCTGTGATGAAGGTGGAGGTCCACGACGTGGCCACCGAGGTAGCCGCTCAGGGAGTACACGATGCCGATCCCCAGGACGCCCAGGAGCTGCAGCAGGGTTTGGCCCGCATTGCCGCTCGGCTTGAGCTGCTGGACCAGCGGCTCGGGCCCAACGCCTAACCATGGCTTTTGGTTCGGCTGCTTCGCGTCACACCGGCATGGGCCGCCAGTCGGCCCTGCTATTGGCGGTGGTGCTGCTGTTCAGCGGCGCCATGGTGGCGCGGTTGGCCTGGCTGCAGCTGCTGCATGGCGCTGAGAACCGCGCCAGGGCTGACGAAAACCGGATCCGGCTGCTGCCCCGCAACCCGATCAGGGGACGCTTGCTGGATCGTCACGGCCAGGTGCTGGCCACCAGCCGGCTCACCTACAACCTCTACATCCAGCCTCGAGAGGTGGATGACGCCCAGTGGCCGGCCCTGCGGGATCGCTTGGCGACGGTGATCGGGGTGCCCGCGGCCCAACTGGAAGCGCGCCGCAGCAGCGGTGCCAACGCGGAGGGATTTCGGATAGCCCTGGCTAACGGCCTCAAGTCTGAGCAGGTGCTGCGCTTCCGCGAGCAGGCCGCCGGGCTTCAGGGCGCCGAGGTGGATGTGGACATCCTGCGCAGCTATCCCCACGGCCGGCTGGCATCCCACGTGCTCGGCTACACCAGCGGGATTACCGAAGAGGAATATGCCCAGCTCCAGCCAAAGGGTTACCGGATCCAGGATCGGGTGGGCCGCAGTGGTGTCGAGAAGCAGTTTGAGGGGCACCTGCGCGGCGAGTGGGGCGGCCAGCAGGTGGAGGTAAACGCCGCCGGCCAGGTGCAGCGCATCATTGGCGAGAAGTCCGCCGAGGCTGGCCAGGACCTGCGGCTCACCCTGGATCTGGCCCTGCAGCAGGCGGCTGAGCGAGCCCTCGATGGGGTGCGCAAGGGGGCGATCGTGGCGCTCGACCCCCAAACCGGAGCAATTCGGGCCCTGGCCAGCCGGCCCACCTTTGACCCCAACGTCTTTTCGCCGGCGCCAAGTTCCAGCCAGTGGAGCAGTCTCAATTCCCCCGATGCGCCCCTACTGAATCGCGCCTTCCAGGGCTTTCCCCCTGCCAGCACCTTCAAGATCGTCACCTCCGTGGCGGGTCTCGAATCGGGCCGCTATTCGGCCGATTCCAAGGTGATGACGATGAATTCGTTCTGTTACGCAGGCCTTTGCTATCGCGACCATGGCGCTCACGGGGCCATCGGTTTTCCTTTCGCCTTGGCCGTGAGCAGCAACACCTTTTATTACCAGGTGGGGCTGAAGGTGGGCCCCGATGAGCTGTTCAAAGCTGCCCGGCGCATGGGCTACGGCCAGGTCACCGGCATTGAGCTGGTGGATGAGGAGACCCCGGGCTTGCTGGGCGATCAGGAATGGAAACAGGAGGTGCTGGGTGAGGGTTGGACACCTGTGGACACCATCACCTCGGCAATCGGCCAGGGGGCCCTACAGGTGACCCCGATTCAGATGGCGCGGCTTTATGCCGCGGTGGCTAATGGTGGTTGGCTGGTGACGCCTCACCTGGTGGAGCGAGCCACCGAACGCACCTGGATCGGTCTCAAGCCGGCCACCCTGCAGGTGTTGCGGGATGGTCTGCGCCAGGTGGTGACCATTGGCACCGCCAAGCTGCTCAACGATCCCAGCCTGCCTCCGGTGGCTGGCAAAACTGGTACCGGCGAGGATCCCCCCCGGCCGGATCACGCCTGGTTCGGCGGCTATGCCCCAGCTGACAAGCCCACCTTGGTGATCATCGCCTTCGGGGAAAACTCAGGCGGCTATGGCGGCACAGTGGCAGCGCCCATGGTCAAGGCGCTGATGACCACCTGGTTCCGGGGCAGCTTGCCGGGGCTGCCCCCCCAGTCCTGATTCAGGCCACCAGTTGCAGGTCGGGCTTGGCAAGCAGGCGCTGGTAGTAGCCGCGCAGCTGTTCGGTAGCTCCAGCCCAACCCCAGCGCTCGGCTTCCTCCCGGGCGTTGGTGCGCAGCTCGGCCCGCTGACTGGCATCGCCAAGCAGGCGATCCACCGCAGCAGCCAGGCTGCCTTCCTGGTCAGGTTCGTAGAGGCAGCCGTTCACCCCATCGCTGACGATGTCGGGGATGCCCCCGCGGTTGGCACCAACCACCGGGCAGCCGGCCGCCATGGCCTCAAGCAGCACCAGGCCTAGGGTTTCGGTGCTGGAGGGGAACAGAAAGGCATCGCCGCTGGCGTAGGCCGCCGCCAGCTCTTTCCCGGCCAAATAACCCACGAAGTGGGTAGGCGTGCCGGCAAAGATTTTCTCAAGTTGCAGGCGGTAGGGACCATCTCCCACCAGGGCCAGCCTGGCGTCGGGCATTGCTTCGAGCACGGGCCGGATCCGCTCGATCTGCTTTTCCGCAGATAGCCGGCCGATGTAGAGCAGCAGCTTGCCGGTGTCGCTCTGGCCGTTGAGCAGCCGCGCTCGCATGGCCTCGGAGCGCAGGGAGGGCTGGAACAGTTCTGTGTCTACGCCCCGCTGCCACAGGTCGGTGTGCTGGATGCCCTTCTCGCTCAGCTCCTGAACCATCGCTGTGGAGGTGCAGAGGTTGAGGCGGGCCTGGTTGTGGGCGGCCTTGAGCAGTTCCCACAGCAGGGGCTCCAGCATGCCCATGCCGTAGTGCTCCAGGTATTTGGGCAGGTGGGTGTGGTAGCTGGCTACCAGGGGGTAGGCCTTGGTTTTGGCCAGCCAGATGCCGCCGAGCCCCAGTACGGCGGGGTTCACAACGTGCACTAGATCTGGCTTGAAGCGATCCAGGGCTTCGGCTACCGCCGGCCGCGGCAGGGCCAGCTTGAGCTCGGGGTAGAGGGGTAGGGGCATCGCCGGCACCCCCACCACCTGGGCTCCCATGTAGGTCTCGGGGGCACCTTCAGGGCAGAAGATCAGCACCTCATCGCCAGCCGCCACCAAGTGCTGCACCGTCTTGGTGAGCCGGGTGACGATGCCGTCCACCTTGGGCAGGAAGGTTTCGGTGAAAAAGGCGATCTTCACGGGTCTGGAGTCGCGCCTCAGGCCGTCTGGATGGCCTGGGCCTGGGTCTGGGTCCAGGCGGATTGGCAGGGGATGCGGCTGCGGTCGCAGCGGTCAGCCCAACGGCGGGCCACATCCACCACTTCAGCCAGCAGGCCGTCATCGAGGGTCGTGGGGTTGAGACCCAGCTCGATGAAGCAGCGGTTGTCCACGATCAGGTCGTTTTCGACGGCTTCGTTGCGCGGATTGGGCAGGTAGTTGATTTGGGCATCGGTGAGGGCTGCCACCTTGCGGGCCAGTTCGCCCACCTGGTGGCTCTCAGTCATCTGATTGAAGATCTTGACCCGCTCGCCTTTAGCCGGCGGGTTTTCGAGGGCCAGCTGCACGCACTTCACCGAATCGCGCATGTGGATGAAGGCGCGGGTCTGGCCGCCGGTGCCGTGCACCGTGAGCGGATAGCCAATTGCTGCCTGCATCAAGAAGCGGTTGAGCACGGTGCCGTAGTCGCCGTCGTAGTCGAAGCGATTGGTGAGCCGTGGATCGCGCTCGGTGGCTTCAGTGTTGGTGCCCCAGACGATCCCCTGGTGCAGGTCGGTGATGCGGATCAGGTCGTTTTTGTTGTAGTAGAGGAACAGCAGCTGATCCAGCGTCTTGGTCATGTGATAGACGCTGCCCGGGCTGGCCGGGTGCAGGATCTCCTCTTCGAAGCGACTGCCGTCGGGCTGGGGTACCTCCACCTTGAGGTAGCCCTCCGGGATGGTTGCGCCGCGGTGGGAGCCGTAGCCGTACACACCCATCGTGCCCAGGTGCACGATATGAATGTCCAGTCCGCTCTCCACGATTGCGGCGAGCAGGTTGTGGGTGCCGTTGACGTTGTTGTCGACGGTGTAGCGCTTGGTGGCGCTGCTCTTCATCGAATAGGGCGCTGCGCGCTGTTCGGCGAAGTGCACCACGGAATCAGGCCGCTCGGCGACCAGCAGATCCACTAGCCGCTGGTACTCATGCGCCAGGTCGAGGTGCACGAAGCGCATCGGCTTGCCGCCCACCTGCTCCCAGGCCTTGAGGCGGTCGCCCATGGTGGCGATCGGCGTAAGCGACTCCACCTCCAGGTCGACGTCGATCTTGCGCCGACTGAGGTTGTCGATGATGACCACCTCATGGCCTGCTTCGGCCAGATTCACCGCGCAGGGCCATCCGCAGAAGCCGTCGCCACCGAGAACGAAGACTTTCATTGCCACCCCCATTCCGAACCCATTCCGAAAACCCCAGACCCCTGCAGGACGAGCGGATGCTCCGAGCGCAAACTACTACAGGCGTTCGGCTTCAGCTCCCAATCCGGCCGACCTGGGGCGAACTTGGATTGGCGTCTGCTCGGATCGGCAGCCGGCCGGCGTGGAGGCCGCTGCGGCCGGCTTCGCAGGCCATTGCCATGGCCCGTGCCATCGCCGGAGGGTCGCCTGCTAAGGCGATGGCGCTGTTGATCAGCAGGGCGTCGGCGCCCATTTCCATGGCTTGGGCGGCTTCGCTGGGTACGCCGATGCCAGCGTCTATCACCACCGGGACTTTCGCGTTTTCGATGATCAGGGCGATGTTGGCTGCGTTGCGGATTCCCTGGCCCGAGCCGATCGGGGAGCCCAGGGGCATCACGGTGGCGCAGCCGGCCTCCTCGAGTCGCTTGGCCAGCAGTGGATCTGCATTGATGTAAGGCAGCACCGTGAAGCCCTCCTTCACCAGTTGCTCAGCGGCAGCCAGGGTGCCGAATGGATCGGGTAGTAGGTGCCGGGTGTCCGGAATCACCTCCAGCTTTACGAAGCAGTTGTCCTCCTGGCCAGCCAGCTTGGCCAGCTCCCGCCCCAAGCGGGCCACCCGGATCGCCTCCTCGGCGGTGGCACAGCCGGCGGTGTTGGGCAGCATCCAGATGCGCTGCCAGTCGATGGCCTCCATCAGGCCTCCATGGCCGGCTGCCTGGCTCTGGACCCGGCGTACGGCAACGGTCACGATTTCGCAGTTGCTGGCCGTCAGGCTGGCCTGCATGGACGCCAGGCTCGGATATTTGCCGGTGCCCGTCATTAGGCGGCTGCGGAAACTGCGCCCACCGATGACAAGAGGATCTCGGGGGGTGTGCGGTTCGCTGGTGGGAGCGGTGGTGACCACGGAGCAGGGCCAGATCTCGGCAACGGTCCTAGCCTCCCATTAGTCGGTTTAGTTGTTTTGTCTTTCGCCGTTATTCGTGCTGCTTTGCCCTTAGTCGCCTTGCCACTGGCGCTGTCGCCACTGGGTTTGGTTCCGGCGCAGGCGGCCACTCCTCTGGGCAGTGAGGCATTCGTGCCCTTTACCCCTCTCTCGGCCGGCAGTGCCGGCGGAGAATCGCTCAGTGGTCTCGGGGGAGCGGAGACTTTTGATCCGGTAGCTAGGGCCGAGCTGCTGGCCCGGGAGATGCCGCTTAACTGGCGGGGTGTCTACCAGCCCTTCGACAACTCCCAGAGCCTGAACGTCGAGCTGAGGCTCGCCTCGGTTAGGCCCGTAGGCCAGATGATCGACCTGCGCGGCGAGCTCACGGTGGGAGGGGTCACCACCCCCATGCAGGGCAACCTCAATGCCGAATCAGATCAGCTCGACATGCTGATGCTCTGCCAATGCGACGTGGCGGGCCTGGAGAGGGGAGGTGTGTTTACGGGTCTGCAGGGTCTACAGCTCTCGGGTTGGCAAGCGCCCCGACTGACCAGCCCAGGCGGTCGCCTAGAGCTGCGCCCAATTGCAAGCAGCAGCATGGCTGCTCCCGGCCGTATGCCGAGCCCAAGTAGCGGTTCTGCAGTACGTGGGCTCTGGTGAGGGCTGATTAGAGATTGGTTCAGGCCGCCTGATTCAGGCCGGCCTTGCGAGCTAAAAGTTTTAGCCGTTTGCGGGCAGTTTTGTTGTTTGCATCCAGGGCAATCACCTGCTCATATGCCTGCTTGGCCTCCTCCAGCTTCAGCTGTTTCTCCAGGGCGTAGGCAAGATTGTTGAGGGCCACCGGATAGGCAGGCTTGGCTTCCAGCGCCAGTCGGTAGTGCCGTATTGCTGTCTTGTAGTTGTTTTGAGCAGCCAGGGCGAAGCCAAGAGCGTTTTGAATCACGGCTTGGGCCTCAGCCGGCTCTTTAGCTGCTTCAGCTTTCTTCAGGGCCTGCTTGAGCGATTCGGCCGCCTGGCCATACAGCCGCTTGCGCAGCTGTACAGAGCCGAGCTCGTACAAAGCCGCCGCGTCTGAAGGTTTAGGGCCATCGTTGCGCTCGAGCTTGGCGAGGGTGACTTCGTCTGCGCGCACCCGCCAGATTTGACGGGCCACTACTACGGCAGCGACCCCCAACAAAACGATTAGCCCGATTAGGTAGGCCTGGGGAAGGAAGGCGTCCAAAAAGACCTACCGGTGGAACTCAGTTTGAAGCGGCACCCACAACGCTGGCGAAGCTGCCGGGATCGACCACGGCGAGCTGGGCCAACATTTTGCGGTTGATGCGCACATCCGCTTTCTTCAAGCCGCCCATCAGACGGCTGTAGCTAAGGCCGTTTAGCCGAGCTGCAGCGTTGATCCGGGCGATCCAGAGGCGGCGGAAATCGCGCTTGCGACGGCGGCGGTCCCGGTAGGCATTGCAAAGCGCCTTCATCACCCGCTGATTGGCGGTGCGGAACAGGGAGCCGTTGCCGCCGCGGAAGCCTCGGGCTAGGCGAAGGATCTTGTTACGGCGTTTGCGGGCAACATTGCCCCTCTTGACGCGTGACATGGCAGAAAATCAGTGAAAGATAAAAATGAGTAGCGAGCGAGGCCGCTGTCAGGCGTAAGGGAGCATCGCGCTCACGTTGTCTGCATCGCGCTCATCAACCAAAGCCATCGTGCCCAAATAGCGCTTGCGCTTCGGGCTCTTGTGATCGAGTAGGTGGCTGCGGAAAGCACGGCGGCGCAGAAATTTGCCGGTGCCGGTGGCCTTGAACCGCTTGGCGGCTGCTTTGCGGGTCTTGAGCTTCGGCATTTCTCGCTTTGCGGCGGGCACAAAGAAGCAGAGTACGACGTGGCAGAGCCTTCCTCCAAGACCCTCCCTTTCCAGCAATGTCCTTAATCCGGTCTTCTTCGGCTCAATCGTTGCTGCCATTAGGTGTTTGGGCCGGCACGCTGCTGCTCGCGGGGGGATGCCGGGCCGCCGGGCCACCCATTTCGCCCGGACCGGGCTCTGCTGCAGCTTTGCATTGGCCTGTGCCGCCACCGCCGGCAGTTGCGGCCACAGCGCCAGTGCTCTGGGTGGCACTGGCGGCCCACCTGGGCCCGCCTGCTCCCTTGGAGCTCCGCAGCGCAGCTGGAAATCTCACCCTGCAGACCGCGACGGGTCAGCGGTTTCAGGCGCCCCAGCTGAAGTTGTATTGGCGCAAGCTGCCATTGGCCGAGCCCCTGGTCTTGCGCCGTCAGGTGTGGGGTCCCTTCGCCAGCTACGAAAGTGCCCAGGAGGCTGCTGGCCGCTGGCAACAGGCTGGTGCCACCCCTGTGATTGCCCACCCGGCCGAGTGGGAGGTGTGGGCCCAGGCCGAGGCCCAGGCCCCCGCTGGCGTAAAGCCGCGGCTGGTGGAGCAGCTGCAGCGCGAGCGCCTGGTTCTGGAGCTACGGCGCCCTAACGGGATGGTGCGGCTTGAGGGGCCCCTGCGCCTGGAGGCTCCGGGGGGGCTGCGCTGGCAGGGGGGCGTGTTTTCAGGTCCGTTCCGGCTCCAGGGTGATGCCTACGGCAGCTGGTCTTTGGTGGAGGAGGTGCCCCTAGAGCGATACCTGCTTGGAGTTGTGCCCCATGAGATTGGCGCCGGCTCCCCCCCGGCGGCGCTAGCGGCCCAGGCGGTACTCGCCCGCACCTGGGCCCTGCGCAACCAGGAGCGATTCGTGGTGGACGGCTACCACCTATGCGCTGATACCCAATGTCAGGTGTATGCCGACCCCCGCCAGGCCGGAGCGGCCGTACGCCAGGCGATTGCCGCCACCCAGTACCAGGTGTTGAGCTGGCAGGGTGCGCCGATTCATGGCGTTTATCACGCCACAAATGGGGGCATTGCGGCCGGATTTGAGGAGGTGTGGAGTGGAGAGGCCCTGCCCTATCTGCGGCCGCGGGTGGATGGTCCGCCGGCCGTCGAGGCCGCGGTGTCCCTGCCGTTGCAGCCGGCCCGGCTAGGGGCGGCGCTGGCTGCCACCGCCCGCGCCTATGGCTTCGACCATCCCCGCTTTCGCTGGTCTCGCCAGCTCGATGCTGTCCAGATCCAGCAGGCCCTTAGCCGCGCCTCTGTGAACTTGGGTCGCCCGCCCACACGCCTGGCGGTGCTGGAACGGGGCCCCAGTGGTCGGGTGTTGGCGCTGGAAATCCAGGCACGGGGCGCCAGCGGAGTGATGCAGAGCGTGGTGCTACGTCGTGATGCCATTCGCCGCACCCTGCGGCAGTTGCCCAGCACTCTTTTTGTATTGCGGCCTGACGGCCCAGGTCGCTGGAGTTTTGAGGGGGGAGGGTTTGGCCACGGCGCCGGGTTGTCCCAGGCGGGCGCCATTGACTTAGCCCGGCGCGGCTGGAGCCTGGCCCGCATTCTCGATCACTACTACCCGGGCACCAGCCTCCAGTCCCTGAGGGCGTTGCCGGGTGCCAGCCCCCTGTCCCTGCCCTGGTCGGACTCGAGTTCCCCTTAGAGTCTGGCGACTTTCGGGATCGTCATGGCTGCGGGTGGCCGTTCCACCGATCACCGTCGCGGCAAGTCGGCCCTGTTCCTGATCGGCTGCGGCTGGGCGGGCATGGCGCCCCATTGGCTCCATGAGTCGCTGCGCCTGATCCCGGCTCTCACCCTGGCCGTGCTGCTGGGTGGGTACAGCTTGCGCACCGTGTTGCGCCAGGTTTTTGGTTCAGCAGGCACCTCGGAGCCATCTCAAGCTTCCGCCACGCAAGAGCCGGAGCCCCTGCCCGCAGTGGACGTGGTGGTGGCGGCTCGGGATGAGCAGGCTGTGATCGGCCGTTTGGTAGAGCGGATTGCCCAGTTGAGTTACCCGCAGGGGCAGCTGCGGCTCTGGGTGATTGACGATGCCAGCCGTGATCGCACCCCCCAGGTGTTGGCTGAGCTGCAGGAGCGCCACCCTTTTTTGCAGGTATTGCGGCGTGAGGCTGATGCCGGCGGCGGTAAATCGGGAGCCCTCAACCTGGTGCTGCAGCAGCTTCAGGGCCGCTGGATGTTCGTGCTCGATGCTGATGCCGATCTCCAGAGCGACACCCTTGAGCGGCTGATTCCCTACGCAGAAGCTGGTGGATGGTCGGCGGTGCAGTTGCGTAAGGCTGAGGTGAATGCCACCGCCAACTGGCTGACCCGGGCCCAGGCCATGGAGATGGCTCTTGATGCGGTTATCCAGCAGGGCCGTCTAGCGGTAGGCGGTGTAGCGGAGTTACGCGGTAATGGCCAGTTGTTGCGTCGGGACGCTCTGCTCAGCAGCGGCGGTTTCAACGAGGCCACAGTCACCGACGATCTCGACCTCAGCTTCAGGCTGCTGCTGGACGGCCAGACGATTGGCATCCTCTGGGATCCGCCGGTGCAGGAAGAGGCTGTGCTGAGCTTGGCGGCTCTGTGGCGCCAGCGCCAGCGCTGGGCTGAAGGCGGTTTGCAGCGCTACTTCGACTACTGGCCCGGCCTGCTTTCGGAGCGTCTCAGCGCTGTCCAAAAGCTTGATCTGGTCAGCTTCTTCTTGCTCCAATACTTCTTGCCGGTGGTGGCAATTGCCGATTTGCTCGGCGCCGTCATTACGGGCACCCGCCCAACCATCTGGCCCCTGTCGTTCGTTGCCTTTGGGCTCTCTGGAGGAGCGATCCTGGCCGGTTGTCGCCGCCCTGGCGAGGGGCCGGCGCTGCCCGCAATGAACGTCTGGAACCTGGCCCTGGGCATTGCCTACCTGGGTCATTGGTTTGTGGTGATTCCCTGGACCAGCCTGCGCATGGCCCTGCTGCCCAAGTCCCTGGTGTGGGCTAAGACCATGCACCTCGGCGAGGAGGAAGAGGCCCCGATCGAAGATCCGGCAACTGCCTGAGTTTGAGTTACTCAAGCCAGCACGCCCTGTTCAGGCGGCCGCCTCTGCTTCGCCGTCGGTCATTCCCTCTAGGGGGCCATCGAGTTCAACTACTTCGCCGTTAAAGAACTCCGCCAGTCTTCGGGCCTTCTCATCGAGGGGTGCGGCCATCGGCGGTGCAGCTGCTTCAGCTGGGGGGCTGGCTGTTGGGGTTACTAGGGCTGGTGGGGACTGGTTCGCTGCTGGAATCGGCAGGCGTGCCGGCGTCGGCGACGGTGGTGCCGGCCTGGCCGCGGCTGCACTGGGAGCGCCAGTTGGGGCGGCGCTCTCTCCACCCCCTTCCAGCGTGAGCTGGCGGGGGCTACCCAGGGCTTTGGCCACCGCAGTTTCCAGCAGGGGCAGGCGGCTCTGCACCATGGCCATCCAGTTGCCGGCCACCTGCACCACGGCACGGCGCTCATCGAGGCGCACCAGCCGGGCCTGTTGGGACAGCAACATGCGGGTGGAGGGCAACTCCAGGCCTGCCAGGATGTGTTGCCATAGCTCTGGCAGCTTGGCGGAGCTGTCAGCATCGATGCTGACCGGAGCCGGAGCCGGAGCCGGAGCTGGGACTGGGGCT
>Ga0105105_10001220_pt1 | contig 11063 bp, 9 predicted proteins | sample PPLLaktember2015_4_FD_79108 | JGI IMG/M metagenome (GOLD analysis project Ga0105105, IMG submission 79108) | Freshwater sediment microbial communities from Prairie Pothole Lake near Jamestown, North Dakota, USA - PPLs Lake P8 Core (1) Depth... | ecosystem: Environmental > Aquatic > Freshwater >... | reverse complement strand
TCAACATCAAATATGGGTTGTGATGGAATTGGAATTGGTACAATTGTCAGATCAATTGTGCTGCCGCGACTGTGGCCGGATTTTTCTGCAATGAAGCCATCAACAAATAATCTGCTTTTATCTATAGTAGGATAAAACTCTTTTTTTGTTAGAGTATCTGATAGATCTTTTGCCCAGCGCACAAAATGATCTACTGCGCATTGAGGACGATATGCATCATAAATCTTTAAAGTTAAGTTAAACTTTCTAAGTTCGGATTGTACTTTTACGAGAGAATCAGCCGCAACTTTTGTGATGTAACACTTTTCTGATTTATATCCATCAACGGGAAGGCCAAGAAAATTGTGATTGGTTAAATAACGAAGATCAAGAATTACATCGGGTATAACTTCGCGAATTTCTACAAAACCTTCAGGAATATCCTGTGAGAAGAGATGAATAGAAAGAGTAATAAAAAATATAAATATTAAATTTTTCATTACTCTAATCTAATAAATTAATCGGTTTTCCAGTGACAGTCTGTACAAAGTTGAAGCTTTTCAGCTTTATCTAGATCAACAGGATGCTGGAATAATAAGCCATTCAGATCAACACGTGTGTTACCAGTATTATCTGTTTGTGAAATAATTTTATGACAGCTGTTGCAATCATTTGAAATAACTTTACCATCATCACTAACATGATTACCATCGTGGCACCTAAAGCATCCCGGAGTGTAAACATGTGATATATTGTCAGGGAAATGTTTCCAGTCAGCATTCATATAGGGGAAATAATTTCTTGCATAAATCTTTTTTACCACTTCTATACTTGTTAGAATTGCCTCTTTTTTGGAAGCATAGACTTCGGGATAGTTGGAACTATAAAAACCTACTATGCGTTCTTGAATACTTTCTAATGCGTGCTGTTTTGTCTCATACTTATCTTCAAGTACTTCTACAGAAATGCTTTTTATATATGGAATTGATTCATCAATTTTATTTTTAGATAGCATTTCATTCATCATTTTATCCGGTTGATGATAAATATGTGATGGACGATTATGACAATCAATGCAATCCATTGATCTTAAATTGTCTTTATTAAATTTCTTATCATCAAACTTTGCATTTTTATCTCTGAAGATAGTTTCTTTGCCGTCTTTTGATGTTACCTTAACCCAGGGAATTTCTAGTCTTCTTTCATCTGTATGAATATATGAAATTATATTGTCGGGATTTACATGCCAGTGAATTCCTTCAATTGCACCTAGTTCACTTTTTCCGCCGCCAATTTTTATCAGCATACTTAAATTGGATTTAGTGTTCTGTTCATCAGAGAGGTAATAAGTGTAGTCAACTTTTTTCTCATTATAAAAATGTGATGGAGTATGACATTGCTCGCAAGTCCCCACTGCCGGTCTAAGTGCATGAACCGGTGTTGGAATTGGTCGTGAATATTTATTGAACAGTACTGAATAAACCTGATAAGCACCTGAGAACTTAGATTTTACATACCAACTTGTTCCGGAACCAATATGGCATCCAACGCAGCCAACCCGCGAATGTGGTGAATCTAGATAAGCAGTGTACTCAGGTTCCATTACAGAATGACAGACTGTTCCGCAAAATTCATCAGTCTCTGTATACTCATATGCTTTAAAACTTCCGAATGCAGAAAATAGCATCAACACAATTGTTCCGACAGAAAAAGTTACAAACATTGCACGTTTTTTTGGATCATTTAAATCAATTATCGGAAGACGTTGTTCCCTTATCTTACCCTGTCGTTCTCTTTTTCTTTCTCTGATGATACCATAAGCAATAAGTAACAGTCCTAAAATTAAAATGCTTGGGATAATAATATAAGTTAGGATTCCCATGTAAGTATTTTCTTCAGTGCTGAAGAAATCTAGCACAAAGAGAAAAACGATTAACCCAAAACATAACGATGCTAATGCCGCACCGATCATTGTTATTGGATTATAAACGTAATGAGGGAATCTTTTCTTCATAGTTTTCTCACAGAATAAAAGAATATTGAATTGTACTTTATTAGAAATAAAATGCTCTGAAACTAAACTTCATCGTCCAAATCTTCTTCAGATTTTCGTCTTTCTTCAGCTTGTTTCTTTTTTATTCTTTCAAGTTCAAGAGGATGCTCTTCAGCCATTTCTTCTTCGGTAACTGTTCCTTTAAACCAAGCAAGGCTCATTGGATAAATATCAGGATTAAAAATGACAAAGTAGAAATGCCAGATAACTATTGCCAGGAATGCTAACCAGGCTTCATAATAATGAATTGTTCTAGCAATATCCCAATCAAGTTTTGAAAATACACCGATGTAGTCAATGTATATCCACATTAGCAGACCTGTAAAGGTCATCACGATAGTTCCCCAAACTAAAGCCCAGTACTCAGCTTTTTCAACATAACTGAATCTGTCTAATTTAGGTTTTACTTTAGAAAATCCAAGATTGAATTTAGCAACACCAATTGCATCAGTAAGATCTTTTAATTTTGGGAAAAGATCTTTAACTAACTCTCTGCCTCTTTGTGTAAATGCAATGTAATATATATGGTAGAGACTAACCACAATCATTGCAATTGCCGCAATGCGGTGAATCAAGCTTCTATATTCAACAGCATCAGTCCAAATATCTCTAATATGGCTAACCCACCAGGAATCAGGATATCGTAACATAAATCCTGTTAAGACAAGTATCATAAAACTAATTGCCATTGTTGCATGCTGTATTCTCTCACCAACAGTCATTCTTAAATAAAGTGAGTGCCCATGTTTTTCTTCTCTGATCTGACCAAGTTGTTTTAGTTTTCTAATTTTAGATTTTTTTATCAAGTCTAGCAGGTTATGGATCAGCATTCCACCAAGAATAGAGAACAGTAAGAAAATGTATGTTGTAGAAATCCAGTATAAAATGGGCTCATCTTCTTTTTCAAGAGTAACGTGAATACTACCTTGAGTAAAAGTTTCATTTGCTCCAGGGTGGCAGCTTCCACAGGTTTTTACAAGATTATCTTTATGAACCATTGAGGTTGGGTCACTTGATGGTTTAATGTTGTGCACACCATGACAACTTCCGCAATTAGCTACAGTAGCAGAACCGCCGCTTAAGGCAAGGCCGTGATAAGATTCGGAAAATGTTTTATATCGGTTTGCAGCAATACCATACTTTTCAGAAAGTTTCATTGATTCATGACAAGGTGAACAGATTTGTCTTGAAACATTCTGAAATGCAACAGGTGAATTGGGATCATCTGTCCTTAGGATATTATGTTCTCCATGACAGTTGGTACAAGAAGGTGAATCTCCATTACCTTTTGCAACTAGCTGACCGTGAATACTCTCGCTAAATTCCTTTTGCACATCAGAGTGACATTTACCACACGTAACAGGAATATTAAGTCTGTAAACACTTGATCGCGAATCAGTTCCAATCAGGATCGAGTGAGATTCGTGACAATCTACACAACTGGCTGCATCACCATTATTCTTGTTGTGCAATGCAAAACCATGAACGCTTTTGTCGTAAGCATGTATAAAACCGGCTGAGGGTGTTGAGCGTTTTCTAACATCTTCGTTATCAAGATGACATGAAAGACAAAGTTTTTCCTGAGCTATTTTCTTTTCAACTCTGTTATTGGCAAAAGCTTTATCCGTAATAGGAGATTTATGACAGGTTATGCAATTTGGCGCACCTTTATCTCCGGATTTATAAGCTATACCATGATTAGAATTAATATAATGATCGCTGGCGTCTTTATGACAATTTCCGCAGGAAACTACAAGATTGGTTTTATTCCATTTATTCTTTGGATTCTTTGTTGATACAACATCGTGAATACCGTGACAACCCTTACAAGAAGTATCATTACTTTTTCCAAAACCTTTTGATTTTAAAATTTGCGGATGAAAGGAATGTTTGATTAAAGCATTTTGATGGCAGCTTACACAATTAATTTCTTTTATATTTTCAGCATGCGGAATTGCCTCAGCGTCAAATCCTTTATGACAGGATACACAACTTAATTTTGAGTGAGCAGAACTTTTATAAACATCTTCTTTAACAAATAGGGAAATTTCTTTCCCGTTCTTTTCCATAGTTAGTGTATTATCACTATGGCACATAAAACAGTCATCATTCGATTGAGCATATATATTTGTGGGTAGAATAACTAATCCGATTACAAGGAGGGTTTGTAAATATTTTAAGATGTTTGGGAAGCATCTTAATTTCTCGTTTGATGAACATCTAAGTGCCATAGATGATAACTTAAACCTTTATTATTCCCCTTTAAGAGTTAATAACCAGCCAACTAATTTCTTCAAGTCTTCATCACTACCTTTAAAAGTTGATTTATGATCTTTGTCATTAAGCTTAGTTTCTTTTTTCAAATACTTCATTAGAAATGCTTCAGTTCTTTCTTTACCAGTTGCTGATAAATCAGAAGCATCAGATTTTTTAGATTCGATACCGGCAGATTTAACTGTATGGCACATGCTACATTTGCTATCAACAAATACTTTTTTACCATCATCACTCGGTTGATCTGCGATTGTAAAAGCGAACCCGTATAAAGCTACGATAGTTACAACTAAACCAAGATAAATCAATATATTTTTCATTTTCATTACATCCTTTTGATTTTGAGTTATTTTGTTATTGATTTTGTATCCATATGTTACAATTAGAATACCACTCTATCAATGTGAATTATTTGCTAAAAATCTAATGTTCTCTTAGTTCAGATTTGCTAAATTTCTCGGCTTTGGGAAGTCCTTTTGATAGAAATTCGCAAGAATTGGAATGTTTTTAATAATTATTGTTTATGTAAAATATAAAAATCTATTGTAGCTAAAAGTATACTTTCAAAAACTAATTGTGGACATAAAAAGGTGAAAAGCTAAACTATAAAAAATGTTTTATGCGTTTGTTAGTAATGATGGTATTTTTGAAGAAATTTCGTTAAGATCAAAAGGCTTATAAAAAATTTCATTAACGAATTTCTTTATTTTACTTTCAGGTTCCTTAACTCTGTTGTTGAAGACATAAGTAAGAATTAATGGAACCTCTGATTTACATTTTTTAAATTGTTCGCATTTACTTAAAATCTCCAAATCAGGTTCGGTATCCATAATAACTAAATCAGCAGAACCATTGCATACGAGTGAAGACACAACTTCCATATCTGTTGTTGCTACAACTTTGTATTGAGTTTGCAAATACATCAGCAAACTATAACAAAGGCTAAAATCCGGACTATATATAACGATATTTTTCATTTTCTTTTTTATAATTAACTTCCACTGAATGGAAAAGTTGATATAAAATTGCTATTTATGTGCCAAACATGGTTATTAAGATATTGTGCGGGTAATGAATAGTTTTTAGCATGAATGATGCATAAATGCGGGATCGGATTCTCGCAATTGAAAATCAACATAGTTGCATTTTAACTATTGAGAATATATCCAAATAAGTAACGTATTGAAAAAGTGTTTTAAATTTTAATGTCTAACTCTTTTAATTTTCGATACAAGGTGGATAAACCTACTTTTAAGGCATCAGCAGTTTTTTCTTTGTTACTATCATTGTTCTCAAGTGCCCTTATAATAAAATCTCTTTCAAACTTTCTAACAGAATCATCAAGCGAACCATTAAACGAAAAATCTGTCTCATCCATTTTTGGTTTAAAAGTTATTGGTAATTCTTGCAATGTAATCATGTTCCCTTTGCAAAAAATTACTGCCCGTTCAATAATATTTTCAAGTTCTCTAATTTCGCCTTTCCATTCGTGATTAAGTATTGCACGCATTGCTTCACTATCAATACCTTTAATATTCTTATTTAGTTCTTTACGATACTTATCTAAAAAGTGATCCGCAAGTAAAGGAATATCTTCTTCTCTTTCTTTAAGTGATGGAAGATGTATATCAACAACGTTTATTCTATAAAAAAGGTCTTCACGAAATCTTCCATTCTTTACTTCTTCTTCTAAATTTCTGTTTGTAGTAGCGATAAATCTTGTATTAACAGTTAAAGAAACTGTAGTGCCAACAGGGGTATATTCCTTTTCCTGTATAGCTCTTAAAAGTTTTACCTGCAATTGAGGCGGCATTTCACTTATCTCATCAAGAAAGAGCGTACCTCCGTTTGCTGCTTTCATATATCCATCTTTATCAGAGATAGCGCCGGTAAAAGCACCTTTTTTATGACCAAAGAGTTCACTTTCGATTAGATTTTCAGATATAGCTCCACAGTTAACAGCTATGAAAGGTTTATTTTTTCTATGACTTTTATAATGAAGAGCGCGAGCAACAAGTTCTTTTCCTGTCCCACTGTTACCGCTTATAAGCACAGTAGAATCAGTTTCAGCAACAGCTTCAATCATCTCATACACTTTTTTTATGCTGTTACCTTTTCCTACAATATTTTCAAAATCATACTTTCTATGAATCTCTTCGCGCAAAACCCTGTTTTCTAAAAGTAAATCTCTTATTTCAAAAAGCCTTTTGGTTTTGATGAGTAGTTCATCAAACTCGACAGGTTTTAAAATGTAATCACTTGCACCATTTCTTAATGCACTAATTGCTGTATCTAATGATCCAAAAGCAGTTATAATAATTACAGAAGTTTGAACATTTAATGTTTTAATTTTTTCAAGCAGTTCTGTGCCTTTCATCAAAGGCATTTCAATATCTGTAATCACAAGATCAAAATGATTTGCAATCATTTTATCATAAGCAATTTTTCCGTTTTCAGCTTTATCTACTGAATAACCTTCTTTTTCTAAAATAAAAAACAACGAATCACGGATTATTTCTTCATCATCAACAACTAAAATTTTATGAGCCATCTTTATTCCTGATTTTATTAACTAATTGGCAATTTAATAATAAATGTAGTCCCTTCATTAAGCTTACTTTTTATTTTTATATCACCCTGAAAACTTTTTACAATTCCATAACTTACCCATAACCCCAACCCAGTACCTCTGCCTTCCTTTTTGGTGGTAAAAAATGGTTCAAAAACTTTGCTAAGATTTTCTTCTTTAATACCCATTCCCGTATCCGAAAATGTTAATGTTACCTCGTCACCATTGCACTCTGATTTAACAGAAATTTTTTCAACTTTATTTTCTTTCTTTTTCTCTGCAATTGCATCAACAGCGTTGAGCAGGATGTTAACAAAAACTTGTTGAGTTTGGTCAGCAATCAATGGGAGCATCGGCATTTCATTACTTAAATCGGTTTCAAAAACTATATCTTTTGCTTTTGTACCGACCTTAGTTATTTCCACTGCTTCGTGTATTACTTTGTTGATATCTGTCAATTCAAGTTCATAATTTGATGGTCGTGAGAAGTCAACAAGATCTCTAATGATTTTTGAAATTCGTGTTACCTGGCTTTTTACCAATCCAAGTTTTTCATTTACAAAAGGATCAGTTGTAATTCTTTGTGCAACTTGAACTAAGGCAGATATCGATGCAAGGGGATTTCCAACTTCATGTGCAATTCCTGCTGCAAGAGTGCCAATACTTTCCATTTTTTGTGTATGTATAAGTTGTCTCTCTAATGTACGTTTTTCTGTTAGATCACGATGAATTCCAAAATAACCGGATACTTTTCCATTTTTATCCAAAATAGGTGAAACCAATAATTGTGTAAAAAATGGCTCTCCGTTTTTTCTTAGATTTTCAACTTCGCCCACCCAAACTTTACCGCTGGATATTGTATCCCACATTTTATCCCAAAATTTGCTTGAGTTTTTTCCACTTCCAAAAACTCTGGGATTTTTTCCAATTAATTCATCACTTGTATATCCACTAGCAGTTTCAAAAGCTTTATTCACATAAATCATTTTACCGCTAAGATCAGTAATCTGTAGTGGATTAACAGTATTTTCGGCAACATTAAAAAATCTTATGAGATCTATTTCTTTTTTCTTCTCTTCGCTAATATCTCTCGCTGTAATCAGAATTAATTTTTCGTCCAATCCGTTGCCGACAAATGGTATGTATGTAAGCTTAACATTAATAAAATTTTTATTGATAAATAATCTTGTTTCAAGTTCTGAAGATTTACCACTTGTAAATGATTCTTTATATAATAATTCTGCCTGACTTCTATCACAAAGCTCAACATAATCAAAAAAGATTTCAGTCTCGTTGCCGTTTAAATCTAATCTTTTTATAGAGGAATTATTTAGAACTCTAATATTTCCACTTTCATTAACAAGAAAGCACATATCCGGAAAACCATCGAATAAGGAAAAATCAAGTGAAATATTTTTATTCATCGGATTAATAATTGATAAAAAATGTTGAGCTAAAATAAGCAATCCGATTGTATTTTCTGTGCACCAAATCAATATCAGAATTATCATTATTGCGATTTTTCTTAAAGCCTGATTTAGTTATTTTTCTGTATGACTGAGTTTATAAATATTCTTAAGTATCGATTACTTTGGTTAAATATGCTTCTTAGTATGCTTTTCACATTTATATCGTTTTATTTTTCTGGAGCAGCAGCGATACTGTTTGTTTTGCTTAGCAACCTTTTTGATATTCTTGGGTATCATTTTTCGTTAATAAGAAGGTCCAATCAACTTCCTGATAAGATTATTATCCATTCTTACAGAATAAACCAGTTTATGTATGATATGCTTTTGCTTATAATAATTGGAATTCAATTCGATTGGATAGCATCGCTTGCAGGTTGGATAATGAAGTTGTTTGGTCTGCAAGATGTTTTCTATTATTTATTCTTAAAAGAAAAACTTCCACTAAAATGGAATTGGATGAAATGGACACCACTTGGCTGGTTTAAAGGCGATTTAACAAAAAATGAAATTGTAATTCAATCATTTGTCGGAACTAGCATTGCGGTAATTATTTTATTTTTAAGATGATGAAAGTTTTTTATGAATGATAAACTGAAAATTGGTTTAGTTCAGTATAGTCCTGTTTGGGAAGACAAATCCGCAAGCATCGATAAGATTAAAAATATTGTAATCAATAATGATAAACTTGATCTAATAATCTTTCCTGAAATGACACTGACAGGTTTTACAATGAAATCAGAAAAATTTGCTGAAGAGTTAACGGGTGAGAATTACAACTTCTTTTCAACTTTTGCTAAAGAAAAAAAATGCACACTAATGTATGGTTTCATTGAAAGAGGAAATAAGAAAAACTTCAACACTTTGGTTCATCTTAACAATCAAGGAAAGATTATCAATAAGTACAGAAAAATTCATCCCTTCTCTTATTCTAAAGAAGATATGTTTTTTGGTAAAGGAAAAGAAACAGTTATAACAAAAGTTAAAGGAATCAAAATAGGACTTTCAATTTGTTATGATTTACGATTTCCTGAATTGTATAGATATTATGCAAAAAATAAAGCTCATCTGATTGTTGATATTGCAAACTGGCCTGATACCAGGATTGAACATTGGCGCACATTATTAAAAGCACGTGCAATCGAAAATCAATGTTATGTCGTTGGAGTGAATAGGGTAGGTGACGATCCGAAACTGCATTACACCGGTTTTAGTTCTGTGTTTGATCCGATGGGAAAAGAAATTGTTGAGGTTGAGAATGAAGAAAAAGTTATCGCTGTTGAGATTGATAAATCTTATGTTGATGAAGTTAGAAAAAAATTACCTTTTCTTAATGATATGAGTATGATTTAATCTATTTTGCAACCGATATTATGGCGAGAATTATAGCCAGAATTTTGCGCGATATTCCTAAGTATCTACCTACCTCACCAAGATCATATTTATAATGATTCTTTTTTGCAATTTCCATCAACTGCTTAAATGAATCTTTAAAGTATGTAAATTCTTCCTCTGAATAGTCATTCTTATTAAAAGTATCAGGCTGGGTAACTAAAACCGAATCGCTTATCGCTTTTACATAAAATTCCAGTCCAAATAGATCATCCTTACTCATTAACTTTTTGGAATTGTTACGGAAAAAGTTTTTAAATTGGAGTTCGTCTCTTCTCAGTGAGTTGAAATTATTAATTGAATCTTTAGAAGAAATATCTTTTAGATTATCCTGTGAAAAGCAGTTGCACGGAAATACGAAGATGCAGAAAAAAAATAATTTAATACATCTCATTTAAGTATAATAGTTGAAATAACTGATTAAAACTTAAAATGGATGGGGGTTAATTTCAATGGAAATAATAAAGAACAATTATCAACGCAGCCATTTTCCGAATGAGAGAAAACGCAATAATGTATTTTGCAGTTTTGGTTTTTAGAAACGGAAATTTTTTAATTAACTCTTCTTTGATATTCATCTTTTAACCAGATAATATTTCTTTGTGCAAATTTAGTAAGTCACCTTACGCATAGCTGCGAAACCTTCGAGGTTTTGCAAAAAAAATAATTAAAATAATAGAAAAATTCTTAATCATTTCCGAAAACCTCGAGGGTTTTTTCAAATGTGCTTAACATAAGTTAATAATCTTTTCTATAAAATTTTCTCGAACATAAACGTTATCAATCTTGGTGGCTTGTTTTGATCCTTCTCATGCCACAACTCTTTAAGCTCCAGAAGTTTAAAATTATTCTTATTTGCAGCGTTAAGAAAATCAGAAATATGGTGAACAAATGCCTGTATCTCTGTTTTTGTTCCATCGCGTTCAAAGTTTGCTTTAGTACCTTCATATTGTCTGAATGGATGTAGTTCACTAATAAAAAATTTTCCTTGATGAGTCAAGCATCTATTAGCTTCCGAAAAAATAAAATCAAGATTTTCAATGTGTTCAAGTATTAGGTTACAAGTTACAAGATCCACGATATTGATTTCGACTGGCCATTTTAGTTTTATATCTGCTTGAGTAAAATCCACATTATTCGATTTTACTTTTTCTTTTGCTTTGGAAATCATCCCTTCAGAAAAATCTGTTGCATAAACTTTATCTGCAATTTCTGAAAAGAAGACAGTATTTTTTCCAGTTCCGCAACCTATTTCAAGAATAGAATTAAATCTTGTATTACTAAATTCTTTTCTGACAATTTCAGCATCAAGATCACGAGTTAGATTTAC
>Ga0105105_10001219_pt1 | contig 11068 bp, 13 predicted proteins | sample PPLLaktember2015_4_FD_79108 | JGI IMG/M metagenome (GOLD analysis project Ga0105105, IMG submission 79108) | Freshwater sediment microbial communities from Prairie Pothole Lake near Jamestown, North Dakota, USA - PPLs Lake P8 Core (1) Depth... | ecosystem: Environmental > Aquatic > Freshwater >... | reverse complement strand
TGAGTTTGAAGGTTACGAAGTTGATACAGCAAATGATGGCGAACAAGGATTAAAAAAAATTCTTGATAACAGTTACAACTTAATTATTCTTGATGTGATGATGCCTAAAAAATCCGGATTTGATGTTTGCAAAGAAGTACGCAAAGCAGGAATTACAACTCCGGTTATTTTACTTACTGCAAAAGGTGATGAGATTGACAAAGTTGTTGGATTAGAGATTGGCGCCGACGATTATGTAACAAAACCATTTAGTTTGCGTGAACTGCTTGCAAGAGTAAAAGCAATTTTACGCAGAGGTGAAAATCTTGTGATGAATGAGTCCGCACGTGAAGTTAAGATTGGCAAGCTTGAAATTAACTTTGACGGATACAAAGCAACATTGAAAAATAGAGATGTACAAATGTCTCACAAGGAATTTGAAATACTTCATTATTTGTGGAAGCGAAGAAATTCAACTGTAAGTCGTGATGATTTATTGACCGAGGTTTGGGGCTACGATGAAAATCCTTCAACACGTACTGTGGATAATTTTATTTTAAAGCTAAGGCAAAAAGTTGAAGTAGATTCAAACCACCCGCAAGTAATTTTAACTGTGCATGGGATTGGATATAAGTTGGTGATATGAGTGTGCGTAATTTGCAGATAAGAAGTAAACTTAGATATCATAACTAATAATTTGGCATCTTATTTATGAATATGTTTCAAAGAATTTCTCTTTTTTGGAAAACATTTACTCCACTTGAAGATTTTCTTTTAAATCAGTTTCTAAGGCTTTTACAAACTGATGTAAGAAATATCACTGAAATCCAAATTAATTCTATAACAAAAACTCAACGTTATTTGAATTGGAATGAAATTTCATTTTATTCCAGAAACATTGATCAAATTATAAAGTATCCAAATACCCAAGAAATTGTTTTAGCAAATATTGAATTCAAACTAAAAGAAACTAAAAAAAAATGGAAAGCAAAAATATATTCTGTAAATGGACATTTGTTTAGTATTCACACAAATCCAAGTCCGAAGAAGATTTGTTTCAGAAATGATTATGAAATTATTTCTTTAACATTAATTGATAATCCGATGGACCCATTAGTCAATTCAAATTTGGTCAAGCTCTTCAGTCTATTACCCGAAGAATTCTCGAAATTTGAAGGCCAAACTCTTAATAATTGGATTATAAAACGAAAAGATGAAATTTATGGGATTCCAACGAATGTTGGTGATTTATTTTGCTTAGCACAAAGAGATGATGAGTACCTTTGTCTTTCAATTGGAAACAAAAAAACTAAATTATTCTATATCGAGGATCACGAAAGCGAACCAGTATTAATAAATAAAAGTTTTAATGAGTCTATAAAAAGTATTTAATATTAATTAACTGAAATCCCTAAAAACGACTTAACCTGCCTTTTATTTCAAAGAATTGGTTTGGTGATTTGAGTTTACATTCTTTGCAAAGAATAAATAATCTTCGATATCTTAATACTAATAGTTATAGCTTAAGAATTGATACTTTATGAAGAAAAGAATAAAACATTTTGCGCTCGCTTTATTTTTAATATTTTTCATTGTAATTATATATACGCTACTTTGGGGTAAATTATTTCCTTATTCTCCAATAATTATAGGTTTTGACAAATACGAATTAAATAACACAATTATTTATGTTCAACAAGGGGCAAATTTTAATGAGTTCACCAGACTTGACACACTTACCAAATCTGTTGAAAGTTTTCACGAACTTAAATTCATAAATAAACCTAAAATTTTTATCTTTAAGGATAATGAGAGTTATTACCAACGTTCTATATCAAAAGCAAGATTTTGTGCTTTCTCAAGTGGAGCGATAATCATCTCTCCTTGGGCTCTAAAAGAAGACAAGCAAGGAATTATTTCTTTAGATATTTATATTAAACACGAGCTATCACACATACTAATCTATAACTATAATGGTTTCCTTGGCGAGTTCAGATATCCAAGTTGGTTGCTTGAAGGATTAGCTATGTACAGTGTTAATCAAATGGGGACTTCATTCTATCCAAGTATTGAGGACACATACAAAGCAATTCGAGATGGTAATTTTATGCCTCCAGAATATTTCAAAACTAATAAGGAAGATGAAATTAATATCAATGTTGAATATAAAATTGCCTTCATATATTCTGAATTTGGTTGTATTGTTGACTATTTAGTAAAAACATATGGTAAAGAAAAATTTATAAAATATGTTAAAGCACTCTTGGAAGAAAATGATAATGAAGTTGAGTTTAGAAAAGTTTATTCAAGAGATTTTAACAAGGTTATTTCTGAATTCAAAGAGTATGTAAATAAAACAAAAAACTAAGGGATAACTCCCGCCGCAATACATTATTTAATTCATAGAAGTTTTATCTCACCGCCAGATTCACCTTTCCGTGACAATTTTTTACAACTCAATACACTTCCGTGACACCACTGACAATTCCTTGAGCTACGTTTGTACCAGAACGTTAGATAAAATATTTAATCATAATTTCTTTCAAGAGGTACAAAATGAAAACAACATTATTACACAGTTCAGAAAAGTTATACTTTGCATTAGTTGCAATACTTTTCGTTCTTCTGGTTACTGTTACTTTTGGGCAAAACCAGAAAATTTCTGATTTATCAAAACATAAATATGCTTTACAAAATCTTGAGATGGGAATTCAGTCTGAAAACGAAGGCGTTAGAGAAAGTGCTATCTACTTTGCCGGTCAATACAGATTTATTGATACGGAAAATGCTTTGATCGAACAGCTTAAAGTTGAAAAGAAATCTGATATAAAAGTATTAATCGGTTTAGCTTTATACAGAATGAACAGCGAAAAAGGTATGAATGAATTGCAAAGACTCGCATCAAAAGATGAAAATCCTAGAGTAAGAAGAATGAGCCAGGCAATTTATAACGAATATCTTGTTACAAATTCCAACAGAACTGCGGATGTTGAGTAATGGAAGTAACTAATTCTGACTACACAGCAAATGTCATTCCCACGAAGTGGGAATCCATAGTCATTGAAAAAGTGGATTCCCGCCTTCGCGGGAATGACAATATAAATTTTAATTGTATCTTAAAATTTAGATTGCTTCGTTGAGGACTACTCGCAATGACTACCTGAGGCCTCCAGAAACCTCTTCAACCCGTGTCCAAACTCTTATCAAATTTCCACCAAGTATTTTTTCTATCTCTTCATCAGAATATCCACGCAGTAAAAGTTCATAAACAAGATTTGGGTATTTGGAAACATCTTCCAATCCAGCAGGAAGCAATCCGCCTACGCCGTTAAAATCAGAACCAAGTCCAACGTAATCTATTCCAACTAATTTTTTAACATGATCAATCTGGTTAGCAACATCTTTTACAGTAGCTGAAGGAAGTGGATTTTCTTTCCAGTAGTTTTCTTCATATTTCCATGCACTATCTGTTCCCGACTTAATATTATTAACTTTTAAATATTGTTTAATATGATCTTCACCATTTGTGTATTGCTGATAAATATCATTTCGCAGGAAAAAACTTGCAAAAGCTATTTGAATTACTCCGCCATTTTTTGCCAAAACTTTTATCATTTCATCACTCATATTGCGCTCATAACCAGGAGTAAAAAATCTGAAGCACGAATGTGAAGCTATAACAGGCGCATTACTTACTTCGATTACATCAAAAAATGTACTGTCGCTTACATGAGAAATATCAATCATAATTCCCAAACGATTCATTTCTTTTACAACATCTTCACCAAAAGGACTTAAGCCATTCCACTTTCGTTCGGGATCATTTGCAGAGTCACATATATGATTCCATTTATAATGAGCAAGTGTAATGTATCGAACCCCTTTATCATAAAACTCTTTTAAGTTATTTAAATTATTTTTAATAGGCGAACCATTTTCCATTCCCATCGTTAATAAAATTTTATTTTGGTTAAGATTGTCTTTTATTTCAGAAGTTGAGCGGATAAAACAAAACTTATCTGGCCAGGTTCTAACCATTTTATGAACAAGACTTATCATTGAATCAGCTTTAACTTTTGATTTACCGGTTCCTTCCAAACTTGGCGATGTATAAACAGACATAAATGCTATATCAAGTCCACCTTTTATAGCACGCGGATAGTCAATCTCACCCTTGCTTAGCTGGGTTACATCAAACCACTCATCGTAAAGCCAATCCGGCAAATCTATATGTGTATCAGCAACTATAAATTCCTTGCAAAGCAGCTCGGCTTTTTTCCATAGAGTTGAATCTACTATTTGATTTTCATTTTGTGGAAAAGCTGATGAGATGAAAGTAAATAACAACAGATATATGAAAAATATTTTCATTTTAGCTCTTTAGGAATATTGATATAATTCATAGAGAAAATAACCAATTTGAACTATCTCTCAAATTGGATCCATGACAATTTTTTACAATTGTTTACCTGGTAGTGATAATGTTAACGATTTAATAATTTAGGTTTGTCCTAAGAAAAATTAAGTAAATGTATGAATCGATTAAAAATATTTAGAATAGTCCTATTAATTATCATAACTATCTTTTATGTTGGATGTGTTGATTACCATAATCAGCCTCAGCATAAAAGTGAAAAAGAAAAGTTAGTTCTTGATTTATCTGGACGTTGGAAATTTAGTCTTGGTGATGATATGAACTGGAAAGATGAAAATTACAATGATAGTGATTGGGAAAAAGTTAATGTTCCATCTTCGTGGGAAAATCAAGGATTCCATGGCTACGATGGTTATGCTTGGTATAGAAATTCATTCACATTAAAATCGGAAGTGAAAGACAAAGATATTTATTTGGTGCTTGGATATGTTGATGATGTAGATCAAACATTTATTAATGGAAATCTAATCGGAGTTTCCGGTGGATTTCCGGAAAATTATCGAACAGCTTACAATGCTTTTAGAAAATACTATATACCAAGAGAATATCTAAATAGCGAAGGGGCAAATGTTATTGCGGTTAGAATTTTTGATGATGAGCTTGATGGCGGAATAATGAGTGGTAGAATTGGATTATATATTTATGATAGCGGATTTGAACCAGATGTTAATCTGAGTGGAATATGGGACTTTAAAATCGGAGATGATTCACTTTTTTTGAAAAAAGAAACGAAGAATTTTGACTCAGAAAAACTTATGGTCCCAGCTCATTGGGATGTTCAAGGATATCAAGATTATGATGGATTTGGTTGGTATAAAAAAACATTTTTACTTCCTAAAGGCCTTGATGGTGAAAGTATGATTTTGCTTATGGGCAAGATTGATGATATTGATCAGACGTATGTTAATGGAATTCTAGTTGGTTCAACAGGTAAATGGAATTTTACCGGAATACCAACTGACTTTGATAGTAATGAAGAGTATCGAATAAGCAGAGTTTATTCTGTTCCTCGAAAATTATTGAAGTATGGCCAAACAAATACAATTGTTGTTCGAGTTTATGATGGATTTAAAAATGGCGGGATTTATGATGGTCCAGTTGGATTGATTAAACAAAGCAACTACAAAAAATATTTAGGTAAAAAATAAAACTAATCAGTTTCAGCTTTTAATGTTTTATTTGCATTATTAATTAAGAACAGATAAGCAATAATCATTGCAAAAGCTCCGAACAAGACATCAGAAGTAAAATGGGCTCCAATGATAACTCTGCTTGTACAAACAGTAATCCCCCAGCTAATAATTAATCCCTTGATAATAATTCTTTTATAAAAAGGTTTATCCGCAAAAAAAACAAATAACGCAATCAGCATAAACCCCATTGCTGCATGACCTGATGGGAAGGATTGATTCCCATTGATTCCTTGCGGCAAATACCAGGGTGTAAAATCGGAATAATAACCGGTAAGATCTCTGAATCGAATTCTGCCCCAAAATATTTTTACCAGGGAAACAAAAAGTATATTTCCATAAAAAAACATTTTAAAAGATATTCGGGAAAAGAGAATTGATTTTTTGGAAAATTTATATCTTTTTATAAATAAAAGAGAAATAATAATGTTTAATACAATAGCAGTAAGAAAAAAATAACTTCTATTTTGATTAAATAAAACGGTACTGTTTGATAATGCCAGTGGAAGTAGCCAAAATATATAAAGGGTTATCAAAGAGCCCGTAGTTAGCAGAAATCCGTTAAATAGAATTGTTTTTATATTTGATGATGTTTTTATTGTTATGATGTATATGTGAATTCCGGTCAATACAACAAGTAAACCGGGAATTTCTCCATACTTTTCTAAAAAGATTGCCCAAGTAATATTTGGATTATAGAGATTAATAGAAATCCAGAGATCACTTGATTCTAATAAGAATGCAGCGATAACCCAAACTAGTATTAAATAATAAGCTGTTGCTTTGTTTGATATCTTCTTCAAAAAAAATCTATTAAAGTTTATAATAATTTAATGAATGAGCTACAAAACAGCTAATCAATATTATTACTCAAAAGATTCTGTGATTATATTTCTACCAGATAAATATTTTAATATGAAAGGATGAAAAATGTCATTTAAATATTCAGTTGGAGAAAATTCAAAGTTAGTTGATGAAATAATAAAAAAACTTAGTGAAGAAAATGTTGTTGAAAGAATCTGGAAAAAAGATCATACAGTTTGGAGTAATGATCCAACCGAAGTATCAAACAGGCTTGGCTGGCTCGATAGTGTTGAGGTTACTAGTAAATCCATAAAAGAAATATATGAGTTTGTAAACGAAGTTAGATCAGAAGGGTTTACACATGCATTGTTAATGGGAATGGGCGGCTCGTCATTAGCTCCTGAAGTTTTTAGGTTAACATTCGGTGTTAAGGAAGGCTATTTGGATTTAGCTGTTCTTGATTCAACTCATCCGGAAGTTATAATGAATTATGCAAAGAAGTTTAATCCGGCAACTACTTTGTACATTGTTTCTACAAAATCAGGCGGAACAGTTGAAACATTTTCTTTTATGAAGTTCTTCTACAATTATGTTCTACACATTCTGGGAAGCGAAGGAGTTGGAAAACATTTTGTTGCGATAACAGATCCCGGAAGCGGATTACAAAAAGTTGCTGATGAATTAAATTTCAGTAAAATATTTCTTAACGATCCAAATATTGGCGGAAGATTTTCTGCACTTTCGTTGTTTGGAATTGTTCCTGCGGCTTTAGTTGGAGTTGATATTGAAAAGTTTTTATCGCTTGCGAAAAATGAAACTATAAATTGTAAAAAATCCGGGAAAGAAGTTTATTCAAATACTGCCGCAGTTATTGGAGCAATTATTGGTGTATTAGGCAAAAAGGGAATTGATAAACTTACCTACATCATCTCACCAAAATTTTCTTATATCGGTGCCTGGATAGAACAGCTTATTGCTGAAAGTACAGGCAAAGTTGGAAAAGGAATTCTTCCTGTTGATTTAGAATCGATTGAAACTCCAGAGTATTATTCTAATGATAGATTATTTGTTTATATCAAATTAAAAGATGATAGTACCTACAATAGTAAAGTTGAAAAACTAAAGTCAGCAAACTTTCCAATTCTTGAACTTGAGCTTGAACATGAACTCTATTTAGGTAAACAATTCTTCTTGTGGGAATTCGCAACTGCTGTTACCGGCTGGGTAATGCAAATTCAACCTTACGATCAGCCAAATGTTGAGCAGGCAAAAATAGTTGCAAGAAAAATGATGAATGCTTATCAGGATACAGGTAAGTTGCCAGAATTAATTCCAGCAATAGAAGAAAAGGGTATAAAGGTATATGGTGATTTTAAAACAAATTCTATCGATAAAGTATTGAGCGCATTTTTATCAGATATTAAAAGCGGAAAAAATTATGTTTCAATTCAGGCTTATCTAACTCCTAACAAAGAAATCACAGAAGCATTGCAAAAACTTAGAACATTAATTCAGAAAAAATATAAAGTTGCAACTACACTCGGCTTTGGCCCAAGATTCCTGCACTCAACCGGTCAACTTCACAAAGGTGATGCTGGCAATGGATACTTTATTCAGTTTACATCAGACATTGAAGAAGATTTGCCAATTCCAGAAAATCCTGGAGAAGAAAAAACATCTATTACTTTTGGAATTTTAATTAAAGCGCAAGCTCTAGGTGATAGACAAGCTTTAGTTGATAACAAAAGAAAAGTAATTACGATTGATTTAGGAAGTAATGTTATTGAATCTTTGGAGAAAATAACGCTATAACGTCTTGACGTTGTAGCGTTATTGTACTATCTTTTCTATAAAAATGGAAATATTATGGCAACATTAAGTAAAAGAGCAACGGTCTATCTCGATCCACAATTGCACAAAGTATTAAAACTTAGAGCAGCAGAAACTTCGGTCTCAATTTCTCAAATTATAGATGAGGCGCTAAGAAAAGAACTGGCTGAAGATGAAGAAGATTTAAAAGTATTTAAAGATCGAGCAAAAGAACCTACCATCTCCTATGAAAAAGTTTTAGTTCAATTGAAGCGAGATGGCAAAATATAAACTCGAATTTAAAAAGACGGCTTCAAAGGAATTGAATTCTTTACCAAATAAAGAAATAAAAAAGATTCTTAAGTCAATTGATCAATTAATTGACAATCCTCGTCCATCAAATTCAAAAAAATTGTCAGCTAGTGAAAGCTACAGGATAAGAGTTGGTGATTATCGGATTCTTTATGAAATTAAGGAGCAGATATTGATTATTTATATAATAAAAGTTGCTCACAGAAGAGATGCTTATAGAGCTTAGCTGAATTACTTTCTATTATAAAATCCCAAAATAATTCCTAAGGCTAATGACCACAAAGCAGCTAATCCAATTTGAAATTCTTTTGGAAGAATAAAAGTAATTGTGTGTGCTGGAATCCAAAACCATAGTAGTGAATAAAAACCTTTATCAAGATTTTTCCAGTTGTTTTGTTTTGCTATAAGATTATCAAGAACTCGGTGCATTATTACCAGAAATGGTCCGAATTGTAAATTCATTGAAGTAGAAATTGCGAAAGATTTTCCAAGTCCGCTCAGACTAGGCAAATAATTATGTGTGATGAGACTTTCTACAAATCCATTAAAACCAATAAAAGCATATTTAATAAATATTGCCAGCAAAGCCCACTCAAACATTTTTAATAAAATTGTTTTTAGATCATAAGGAATGAATACTTTTTTTCTTACAATCCAATGCGAAACAATATCACCAAGTGTTCCTAACAGAGCAAATTGAATCATTGCAGAAACGATTGGATAAGCTTTTACAAAATCAACATACCAGTTCATTAAAACTCTATATGAAAGTTTGTGAAAATAACTTGCGAAAATTAGATGGAATTCATCTCTAAGCCAAATTTAGCAAAAGACTAGTAAAACTAAATATTCTGCTTCCCATCACAATTAAAAAATTATTTTAGAAATGTCTTGAATTTGAAAAAGTATCTATCGTATATTTACGATGAACGATTAAAGAAATTTTTATGGCAGCATCAAAAAAAGAAGAATTCACGCAGGAGGACAACTGGTTAGCCGATGTAGCAAAAGCGCTTTCTCATCCTGCAAGAATTAGAATACTGAAAATCCTAACTCAAATGGATTCCTGTATGGTTGGAAGCTTAGTAGATCAACTGCCGCTTGCACAAGCAACAGTTTCCCAGCATTTAAAGGAGCTAAAACGAGTAGGTCTAATTGACGGTGAAATTGATGGACCGAAAATTTGTTACTGTGTGAATAATAAAAATCTGGCTAAAGCAAAAGCCGCCTTAGATAAAATGTTTAATAAAATAGGTTGTTGTTAATCCGATTCAAAGACTACAAGATTTCAAAATTTAAAATAAAAAGGAATATATATGGAAACTGCAAACGAATTAAAACAAGTTGTAAAAGAAAAGTACGGGGAAATTGCCAAAGCCTCAAAAAGTTCAGGTTGCTGCGGACCGACTTGCTGTGGGGATGCTGATAACAAAATTGTTGGCTATACTGTAATGCAGGATGAGTATGATCATATTGAAGGATATGTAGCTGAGGCTGATCTCGGTCTTGGCTGCGGACTTCCAACAGAATATGCCGGAATAAAAAAAGGTGATACAGTGGTTGATCTTGGCAGCGGTGCGGGTAATGATGTTTTTGTTGCAAGAGCAATTGTTGGCGATGAAGGAAAAGTTATCGGACTTGATATGACAGAAGAAATGATTGCAAAGGCAAAAAAGAATAATGAGAAACTTCGTTTTAATAATGTTGAGTTCAAGTTCGGGGAGATTGAAGCAATGCCTTTTGGAAATAATATTGCGGATGTAGTTGTTAGTAACTGTGTTCTTAATCTGGTTCCTGATAAACAGAAAGCTTTTTCAGAAATTTTCAGGATACTTAAACCTGGTGCTCATTTTTGTGTTTCCGATATTGTTCTGAAGAGTGAACTGCCAGCAGGATTGAAAAAGTCCGCAGAGATGTATGCCGGTTGTGTTGCCGGTGCACTTCAGCAGGATAAATACTTAAGCATAATAAAGGAAACTGGTTTTTCGAATATTGAAATCAAAAAAACAAAAGTGATTGAATTACCAGACGATGTTCTTAGAGAGTATATCAGCGATTTAGAAATTGAATTGTTCAGAAAAAATAACATTGGTATTTTTAGCATAACAGTAGTAGGGTATAAAAATAAATAGTTACGATCAGATAATTTGAACTGGCAATCTTTGGACTTTAATAATTGTTGATTGCCAGAATTTTTTTATAAGATTAAACAAATACAGACAGACATTTAAAAAAATATTTTAGAATTTTGCTAAACGTACAGTCCACAAAATCACTATTAAAATGTAATAATAATGATAGCAAATCCCACTTTTTAAATTTTTCAATTCAATTGCTAAATAGCAAAATATGCCGAATACGAGCTAAATTCGCAAGATTTAAGTTGACTTTAGAAATTTTGCCAGCTATTTTTTCGTTGTATTTTTTTTCATTTGTTGAATTGTCTTGAACTAATTTCCGCATATATAAATGGAATTTAGGTGTCTAGTTCACACTATCGGCAGACAGGAGGAGGATTGATGATAGTTAATAAAAATGA
>Ga0105105_10001218_pt1 | contig 11077 bp, 9 predicted proteins | sample PPLLaktember2015_4_FD_79108 | JGI IMG/M metagenome (GOLD analysis project Ga0105105, IMG submission 79108) | Freshwater sediment microbial communities from Prairie Pothole Lake near Jamestown, North Dakota, USA - PPLs Lake P8 Core (1) Depth... | ecosystem: Environmental > Aquatic > Freshwater >... | reverse complement strand
GATTTTGTAAAGTGATAAAGATTTATTAAATATTGTTAGATTTTTATATATTGGGAAGGGAAATGCAGGCAATTTATCGCCGAAGTATTTGTATTGTTGAAAGAGGGGTAAACCTATGTGGAATTTCCGGAAAAATAGAATCAATTGGCGGCCGCCGTCGGAAATTAATGTAAGTATCAAGAAAAAGTGGTTCGAGCCGTTTCTACCGATCGTGGCCACAGCAATAACGATGGCATTAGTGATTGTTAGTATTTGTAATATGAATAAAGCCCAAAAAAACAGCGACAGAGTCATTTCTGAAATGCAAAGAGCCACAGAATTACAGTGGAGGCCGTACCTGCATTTGTATCATATACCAGATGCTTGGGACATCGTGTTTCTTGCAGGCGACAGTCTGGCTAATATTCAGGGTGGCGTTATATTGGAGGATATTCCACTTGATAGTCTGGAATATTTTTCAATTAAAGGGCTCGGATATGATACTAGAAGGAGCGTTGCCTATATAAATACAGGTGCAACACCTCTTCGCATAAAACGAGTTATAGTTTCCGCAATGTCGGAAACTGAATGGAAAAACAAGTACTCTAAATCCATTGAAACATTGGTATCAGCATTGGCTAAAGATTCAATTGGCATAGATACTCTTGAAACAGACATTGTTGTTTTGCCTGATAGCAGTCACACGTCCGCTTCCTCAAAAGTGATCAGACGTCGGATGCCAATTGATGAGTTTTTGGATTATTTGAATCATAATAATACATTGGTGTTGTATCCATTTACATATATTGAATATGAGGATATATTTAAACAACATGAGTACAATAGCATATTGATTGAATACGCAATATTCCCAATTGGAATTAATAAAAATCGCGCAGTAGTAGGACACGCGGGTAGTCGAGGTACTGAGAAATATAGATGGGACGTGAAAATAAAGTAGGTTTTCAACTTCGGTGTTTATCACCCTTGTCATTCCCGCGGAGGCGGGAATCTCTCCGGAATTCTGATGAGCAAAAAGAAAGAATATATATTTTTCGTGTACATTATGGCCAGCCGGCCGGAGGGGGCGTTCTATATCGGCATGACCAATAATCTGGTCAGGCGGGTTTATGAACATAAAAATGACATAGCGGACGGTTTCACGAAAAGGTATAATATTCATAGGCTCGTTTATTATGAAGTGATGAATGACGTCCACGACGCGATACAACGGGAGAAGCAGTTAAAAAAATGGAATCGGGCGTGGAAGATACGGTTGATTGAGAGTATGAATCCGGAATGGAAGGATTTGTATGAGGGGTTGATATAGTGCAATTGTGGACACGGAAGAGAGGAGGGATTCCCGTCTACACGGGAATGACAAAAAAGTGGCGGGAATGACAAGTAAGGGGAGAGTGGGGGAGGGCTTCGCGGGAATGACAAAGAGGGGGCGGGAAACAAAAAGCGGGGGGAGAAATCAAAGAGAGATTCCCGCCTGCGCGGGAATGACAAAAAAGGGCGGGGATGACAAAAAAGGGCGGGGATGACAAAAAAGGGCGGGGATGACAAAGAGGGGCCAGAAGACGAAGAGAGATTCCCGCCTTCGCGGGAATGACAATAAATAGGAGTTGTACTATATGGATCATATCAAAATAACCGCCGATGACGGCGTCGGCGTTATATCCATGCGCAAGGGGAAGGTGCATGAGATAAATGAGGTCATGCTGGGTGAGATGGACAAGGCATTCCGGCAACTGGAAAAGGACGATAAGGTAAGGGCGGTAGTGCTAACGGGGGAAGGGAAATTCTTTTCGTTCGGGCTGGATGTGCCGGGACTTCTTAATTACACTAAGGAAGATTTCGCGGCGTTTCTGACAAAGTTTACGGATTTGTACACATACATGTTTCTATTCCCCAAGCCCTTAATTGCGGCCATCAACGGGCATGCTATCGCGGGAGGATGCATGATCGCGACTCCCTGCGATTATCGAGTAATGGCGGACGGAGCCAAAATCGCCATCAATGAGATAAAACTGGGAGCGGCCATATTCGCCGGGGCGGCGTCGATTTTGCGTTACGTGTGCGGTGGTAGGAATGCTGAGACAGTGGCATTCACGGGGGAGATGTTTTCCCTGGAAAAGGCGCTTTCTCTTGGCTTGATTGACGCGGTTGTCGCTCCGGAAGAGGTATTGAGCAAAGCCATAGAAAAGGCCCGGCAAATGGGCGCCGAATCGCAACCGGCCTTCGGACAGATTAAAAAATTATTGCGGGGACCGATTGTCGAGGATTATATAAAACGGGAAAAGGAGTCGATCCGGGAATTCAACGAAATCTGGTACTCGGAAAAAACGCGGGAGATTCTTCGCAAAGTGGTCATAAAGGAATAAAATCATGGCGGCCTATTTTATCGCCCAAATAAATTTCAGGGACAAGGCGGGATATCAGAAATATCTCGAGGGGTTCGACTCTATTTTCGCAAAATTCACAGGCGAGGTCTTATTGGTCGAAGATCATCCGGTCGTATTAGAAGGTAAATATAAACACGACCGGTTGGTGATGATTAAATTCCCGGATAAAGAAGAATTGCGACGATGGTATGATTCGCCGGAGTATCAGGAATTGGCAAAAATCCGGCGGAAGGTATCGGCGGCGGATATAATAATGGTCGAAGCAGAGGAATGAAGACATCATGCGACTATTGATGATATATATGCAGAAATTCACCTGGCGGACGAATATGCGGACTTTGGAGACGGTTCCGGAACTAAATGAGGAAAAGACAATAGAAAACGCCCTGGTGGGGTTCATACATATCGAGCAGAAGGACGAGGCCGATCCCGGCTACGCCGAAACCAAACTGATAAAAAACCTCAAATGGGCGGCACGTAAGAACGAGACCAATAATATTGTCCTGCATTCGTTTACGCATCTTTCCGAAAGCAAGGGTTCACCGGAGACGACCAAAAAGATATTCGACAGCGCCGAAGCGCGGCTCAAGACGGCTGGGTATGAGACCTGTCAGACGCCGTTCGGGTACTTTCTGGATTTGAGCATTGAGAGTAAAGGGACGCCGTTGACGAGGTTGTTTGTGGAGTGTTAGGGGGCGTTGCCACTTTCAGAGAATGGGGCACCAGAGCGGGGGGGCTGAAGCATTCGCTTCAGCACTCCAAAAAAGAACCCACAGCAAGCTGTGGGCCACCAGGACAAGCGTCTTCGCGGCTTTCGGCGGATGGGGCACCGGGCTGGACATTCGAAGGTATATTGACGAATAGGAATCGAGGCCGATGTGGACATCGGCCCCGCACGGTGTACTCCGTGAACGACCGGTTACATAGGTTACAAATTAGACCGGGAACATGGGTAACACTTTTTCAACCCACAGCAAGCTGTGGGCCACCAGGACAAGCGTCTTCCCCTTTTCGGCGAATGGGGTACCGTGGCAATTTAAAGAGGGCAGGCATTAAGCCTGCCCCTACCGCAAATATCATGAAAAGGTTTCCCCAAATAAAAAGCCGGGCATAATCGATACCCGGCTTGATTCTATCGCTTTTTGAACGGAACGAAACCTGTGCCCTTTGATATGGGGTCCCGTCCCGTAAATCTATCGCGTTATTCTTCGATATAAATGCAGCCTTCGGGGCAACTTTCGGCGGCTTCGCGGACGGCATCCTGATGTTCTTCGGGGACTTCTTCCACAATGACCTGGGCCTTGTCTTCATCGTTCATTTCGAAGACCTCGGGGCAGATGTCGGCGCAGATGGCATCGCCGCTGCAGAGTTCGTGGTCGATCTTGACCCGCATGATCCAACCTCCTGGTTTGAGTGAGCTATTTTTAGGGTTTGGGGCCAATTTAAGGCCGGACCCTTTATCTTCCTCAAATTCAACCGGCATATATACGTTTTTGAAAGGGAAAGTCAAATAATATTTTGGCGTATTTCCGACAAAAACAGTCGCATATTGTTCAAATAATTCAATCGGCTTGCCAATGTCTCAAAATTGCTTATAATAGTGAGTCTTTTAATGAGACAGAGTTTAGACGCCAAGGAAAGATTGAAGGGCAGGCAGACGACTATGGCTGAAATTCTGGCACAGGTATATCGGGGCAAACGGGAAGAAGCGACCCATTATGGTTCCGTGGCGGTGGTGGACAAGGCCGGCCATCTGACCCATTATGTCGGTAATCCTCAATATTTTACATTCGTGCGCTCGTCGTCCAAGCCATTTCAATTAATGCCCCTGGTAGCCTCCGGGGCGGCCGACCATTATGGATTTGGTCTCAAGCAGTTGGCCGTGATGTGCGGGTCGCATATCGGGACGGATGATCATCGCGAGATAGTAATAGCCAACCTCAAAGCGGCGGGAAATTCCCCTGAAAATTTGAAGTGCGGCACGCATGTCCCGATTTATATGACCATGAAAAATGAGTTTCCCCGGAACGATGAAGAAAAGGACCCGCTAAGACACAACTGCTCGGGGAAACATTCCGGTTTTCTGGCCCTGGCGCGGTTTCTGGGCGAAGAAGTCGCCGAATATTTGAATCCGTCATCGAAAACGCAACAATTAGTCCTGGAAGCGGTTTCGAGCGTATATGAATACCCGAAAGAAAAAATGGCTATTGGCATTGATGGTTGCTCGGCACCCAATTTCGGGCTTCCCCTGATTCACACCGCTATTGCGTTCCAAAAACTGGCGGCCGCCAGAGGGAAGGATGACCAGGAGGCGGCGGTGCTGGGGCGGATTCGCGGGGCGATGATGGCCTATCCCGAAATGGTTTCCGGGGAGGGACGGTTCGACCTGGCCTTATCGCGCACATTCCCCAATAATCTGGTTTGCAAGGTGGGCGCGGAATCGATTCAGGGAATCGGGATGGTGAACCCTTCGATAGGTATCACGGTGAAAATCGACGATGGCAATCAGCGGGCCTTGTATCCGGTGGTGGTCGAGGTCTTGCGGCAGTTGGGGATAGTGGATATCGACCGGGCCGAATTGTTGCAGCCCTTTTACCGGGCGGAAATACGGAACAACCGCAATACGCTGACCGGTTCTATCCGGGCTGAATTCACTTTGAAAAGGGCCTGATAATTATTAATATGGCGTAATTATGGTTAGGTTGCACCTTAGGGAGGAATTTTGAAAGAATACCGGCACCCGGCCGAGCCATTCCGGATCAAATCGGTTGAACCGATTTCCCTATTATCACCCCAGGAACGGGAAAAGGTTCTTCGCGAGGCCCACTACAATATTTTCAAGATCAAAGCCGAGAATGTCTATATCGATTTATTGACTGATTCCGGTACCGGCGCAATGTCTTCCCAGCAATGGGCGGCCATTATGCTGGGGGATGAATCTTACGCGGGGGCGAAATCATTCTATCATTTCGAGGAAGCCGTCAAGGATATAACCGGCAAGAAAAATATTATTCCGACGCACCAGGGGCGGGTGGCCGAGAATGTCTTTTTCTCGGTGGTTTTGAAAAAGGGGGATTTTGTCCCCAATAATACTCATTTCGATACGACCGGGGCGAATGTCAGGCATAAATTAGGTATACCGGTCAATTTCCCCTGTCCCGAGGCGGCCCTGGATGATGAAATTCCCTTCAAGGGGAACATGGATACGCATCGCCTCGAGCAGTTTATCGAGCAGAAAGGGGCCGAGAAGGTTCCTGTGGTTTTCATGACGGTCACCAATAATTCCACGGGCGGCCAGCCGGTTTCGATGGCCAATATTCGCGAGACGGCCGGGATATGCCGTCGCCACGGGATACCCTTTTTCTTCGACTGCGCTCGTTTCGCCGAAAACGCCTTTTTTATCAAGAAATATGAGCCGGGGTACGAGGGTAAAAGCATTCGCGATATCGCCCGGGAAATGTTCTCGTATACCGATGGCGCGTTAATGTCGGCCAAGAAGGACGGCCTGGCCAATATGGGCGGGTTTATTGCCCTGAATGACGATGATGTTACCCGGCGGTGTATTGAACTTCTGATTGTCATTGAAGGATTCCCGACTTATGGCGGGATGTCGGGCCGGGATATCGAGGCGGTAGCGGCGGGTTTGCGGGAAGTTCTGCATGAAGATTACCTGGCTTATCGGGTAGGCCAGATGGAATATTTCGGCCAAATTCTGGAGCAGGCCGGGGCGCCTATAATAAAACCAACCGGCGGCCACGCCGTCTTTATCGATGCCGGGAAAATGCTGCCGCATATTTCGCCGGATCATTTTCCGGGCCAGGCTTTGGTCGTGGAATTATATCGCGCCGGAGGAATCCGGGCCGTTGAAATCGGAACCCTGATGTTCGGAGGCTTTGACCCCGATACCGGGGAACGAGTTCGGGCCACGCGGGAATTGGTGAGGCTGGCGGTCCCGCGACGGGTCTATACCGCGAGCCATCTGGATTATGTGGCCGAGATAATGGGCAAGATTTCATCCGGGAAGAATAAATTGAGAGGTTATAAGATAACGCGTCAGGCCGTCCTTTTGCGGCATTTTACGGCAGAATTAGCGGAATTGAGCGAAGAAGAGGTCCGGGTTTAGTCATAAATAAGTGAAATAAATTGGCGAGGATATGAAATATTGCCGCCGTTGGGCTCTATTCAAATAAATCCGCAAAACCGCCTAAAACGTTATAATACAAATAGTTACAATTTGACATGGCGGCCATTGGTCAATATGGCCCCCGATTTGCTTAGAAAATGGCTCAAATTAACGTCTTAAGGATGTAGCAAAACTTGACAATTTGTTGGAACTCTTTATATTTCGACCAGTTAAAAATAAAGGCAGAAGGAGTATCTATCGAATAAACGGTTAAGGGAATTTTAGAAACCTAACACAAAGGCAAGGCCCTTTAACTGTGAATTCGGTGTTTTTTAGCCGGCCGGGCGTTTTAGGCCGGGTATTGAGGGGAGCCCGGTAAGTTATGCCCAACAGAGCCTGTTTATTACTCCTTCTATTTTTGTTTCCGGCCCTTTCTTCTTTGGCTTCCTCCCGATATGCCGATGTCCAGATTTTATCTTCGGATAAACAGGGAATAATTTTCCGACTTGAAATCGAAGAGCCTTCGCTTCTCTGGGAACGATTGCCGGGAGATTCCTCGTGTCAATTGATCAAAAGAATATTGGTCGGAGTTCCTTACGGGGCCCGGCCGTTTATGGCCGCGGTCAGGGCCGATAACGGTGTCGCCTTTGAGAATCCGACTACCCTTCCACTTATTGAGGCCGGGGGGGATATTGCCATATTATCCGGAATCAAAGAAGTCAGAGGACATCGGATGGCCCAAGTCGATATTTATCCTTTTCGCGGCGGTCTTATTTATACCTCGATAGAAGTCAGGGTAGTTTTTGAAGGTGCGATGGATCCGGGTCCGGACGAAGCATCGCCTTTCAGAGATAAGGTCTTTGAAGCCGTTTATGGATACTCATTATTAAATTTCGAGGATTTCAGGACCTGGCCGACGCCAGTCCGTCGAACCGCTTTCAAACCTATGGAGCCGGCTTTCGGGGCGTCGCCGATTTGGTATCGCATTAATACTTCCGTCGAGGGGATTACCCGGGTGACGGGCAGTCAACTGGCGGCGGCGGGCGTGACACTGACTTCTTTGAACAGCGATTCACTTCATTTGTACTATGGCGGAGGGATGCCGCTTCCGCCGCAGAATGAAAGCGCGGTCCCGGCCTTTCGGGAAATAGCCATTAGTATCTATGACGGCGGTGACGGGTTGTTCGAGCGGGAAGATTATTTTATATTCTTCGCGGAAGGGGCCGATCGCTGGCGGTACCCTTCGGATTCCACGCCGCTTTATCTGGAAAATAATTACACCAATCTAAACTGCTACTGGCTGGCAGTATCGGGGGATTTCGGTGAGGGGGGCCTTAGAGTTTCGCAAGTGAACGGCGCGCCGACCGGCGGCGCCGACACGCTATTCACGTCCGGAAATTTCCGCGCCCGGAGCGGGTTGAACCGGCTCTTATATGTCGATAACACCCTGCGGGTGCATGATTATTACAACTGGTACTGGACCGACGAGGCCCGTTTTACCGCCCGGGAATGGCTTCCGGGTCTGATCCCCGCGGAATCGACCTTTATTACCATGCGGGCCCGAAGCGGGTTTAACGCCAATATATTCGTCAATAATTCCCTGGCGACCAGAATTTCCTCTTTGCAAAGTATTTATCGATTCGTGACCCTGTCGGGTATTTCCGGCTGGAACCAGTTGTATATCGTCCTGGATGAAACCAGCGGTTTGCCGACATATCTTGACTATCTCGAAATCGCCTATAAAGGAAACCTTGCACCCGTGAACGATATTCTGGATTTCCACCTGGGTCCCCGGGATGATGTCGGCGAAATTGTAATCGTCGATGATTTCACGGCGACGCCCTTAATCTGGGATATATCGGCGCCGGACAGCCCGATACAGGTCGGTCAGGCGGCATTTGTTTCCGGCGAAATTTCTTTTCAGCGGCAATTGTCGCCGGATAATTCCAACCGTTTTTATATGTGTCCGGCGGCCGAATTTTTGTCGCCGCAATCCATAACCCGCCTGGCGGTCAGTAATTTGTATGCCGACTGGTCGGGGACGGATATGTTTCTTATCGCTCCCGAGCAGTTTCTGGAAAGCCTGGTAGATTATGAATCCTACCGGGAAGACTTTTCGGATATATCCATCGCCAGAATTTCGCTGGAGCAGGTTTTATATAATTTTTCTTATGGCCAGTATGATCCGGTCGCATTGAGAAATTTCCTGAAATATGCCTTCGAGAATTCGGCTGTTTCCCCCGGCGTGGTTCTCCTGGTGGGCGATGGGACATTCGATTTCGAAAATAATTTGCAAACGGCCACGATCAACTACCTGCCGCCGTATATTCATGCCCTGGATTCGTCGGCCTCGGATGACAACTATGTTTATTTCGGCCAGTACGGGTTGCTGGACAGTGATACTTCCTATGCCGACGACCGCGGCTACGACATGCTGATAGCCCGGTGGCCCGTGAAAAATGTATCGGAAATCGCGACCATAGTGGATAAAATCAAAGCCTATGAATCGTCGGTCAGTTACGGTCCCTGGCGTACGACCGTGACGCTGGTGGCTGACGATGAATTCGGGGCCTTCAACACGGAATGGTTCCATGCCGACCAGACCGAGACACTCCAGACGCCGCCGCGACTTCCGGCCTCATTTCGCCGGAATAAGATTTACTTGTGGGATTACCCCTTTGACGCCAACCGGGAAAAACCGACCGTCAATGAAGCTATCGTGCGGACTTTCAACGAGGGCACGCTTTTGGTAAATTACGTCGGCCACGGCAATCCCGATACCTGGGCGCATGAGCATGTCTTCAATCGCAACACCGACCTGCCGCAACTTCACAACGGCGATAAACTGCCGCTGGTACTGACGGCCTCGTGTTCTATCGGCTTTTTTGACGACCCGGCCCGTGAAGGGATGGCCGAGGACCTGTTGCGCCTGTCGGGCGGCGGCGGGGTGGCGGTGATTTCCGCGACGCGCCTGGTTTATTCCACCGATAACTCGCTGTTCAACCAGCAGATTTTCGATATTCTGTTCGGCGGCGATGAGTTGAGCATCGGCCAGACTTTTTTCACGGCCAAACTGCTTCGCCAGTACGCCGGGGGTAATCCCCAGACCGTTCGCAATGACCGCAACTATACTTTTTTCGGCGATCCTTTCGTCAAGTTACAGGTTCCCCGATATGAAATCCGCTTCACGCAGGTTCCGGATAGTCTTTCGGCCCTGGCCCGACATGACGTGGTTGGGGAAGTGGTTGACAGGGAGTCCGGCATTCGGGTGCCGTTCAGCGGAACCACGGACGTTTTCGTATTGGATTCCGACCGGGACAAGAAATACAAAGTTGTCGACGATGACGGCGATTCGGTTAAGACGGTGGCCTATGCCCTGGACGGCCCGGTGATATTCCGGGGTCAGGCGGCGGTGGTTAACGGCCGCTTCGATTTTTCCTTTATCGCGCCTCTGGATATCGGTTACGGCGGGCAAAACGCCAAGATTTCGGGCTATGCCGTTTCGTCGACGGCCGACGCCCTGGGATTGGCGGATTCCCTGCCGGTCAGTCTGAACATAAGTCCCGCGGCCGATTCGGCCGGACCGGAAATTGTCTATACTTTCGGCGAGCAGGTGAATTTTGCGTCGGGCGATAAAATAAAAGCCGCCGACCGGCTGAATCTGATTATCAGTGATACTTCCGGAATCAATTTGACCGGAAGTCTGGGACACGGCCTGACGCTGGTGGTCGATAATAACGTGGAGAACACGTACGATTTGACGGGACTATTCGGTTATAATTCGGGGAGTTATACCACCGGGGCAGTCGCCTGGGAAGGGCCGGCTTTGACGGCGGGCCTTCATCATTTTAAAGTCAAGGTTTGGGATAACGCCAATAATTCCTCGACGGCCGAATTCACGGCCGAGGTCCTGGCCTCGGAGCAACTCCTGGTATTCGATTTGCTGAATTATCCCAATCCGATGACCAATCGCACGGTTTTTTCCTTTGCCCTGACAGCGCCGGCATCGCGGGCCCGGCTGGAGTTGTTTACCCTTTCCGGCAAATTGATTCAGCGTATCGAGCGCAGCGGGCTTCCGGCCGGATATGTCGAATTTTGTTCCTGGGATGGCCGCGATGCCGACCGCGATCGGGTGGCCACGGGAGTATATATTTATAAATTGACGGCCGTCTCGGAGGGGGCCGACGAGACGGTTGAAGAGTACGGAAAAGTTGTAGTTATTAATTGATACAATGTGGAGGACTTCCATGCGAAAACGAATCATTTTTCCCCTGTGCCTTCTGACTATTCTACTGGCGGGTGCGGAAAGTTTTGCCAATGTTTCCAGTTCGGCCGTGCTGTTCCTGCGGATTGCCGCCGGAGCCCGGGCGGCCGGGATGGGTGAGGCTTTCGTGGCGGTGGCCGATGACGCCACGGCGACGCACTGGAATCCGGCCGGCCTGGGGACCTATCCTCTGTCAAGCAAATGGTTCGAAATTAATATACCCGACGAATATCGTCCCCTGCAAAAGGCGGTCCTGCTGAAAAGCGACGTCTCGGAAACCGACTACCACCGTTACGATATTTG
>Ga0105105_10001215_pt1 | contig 11089 bp, 12 predicted proteins | sample PPLLaktember2015_4_FD_79108 | JGI IMG/M metagenome (GOLD analysis project Ga0105105, IMG submission 79108) | Freshwater sediment microbial communities from Prairie Pothole Lake near Jamestown, North Dakota, USA - PPLs Lake P8 Core (1) Depth... | ecosystem: Environmental > Aquatic > Freshwater >... | reverse complement strand
TTTTGTCAAATTACTATTTTTGGGATATGTCTAAAATAAATTATGAATTGTGAATTATGAGTTGTGATTGTATCAACCCCCGTCTTGCAGGCTCTCCCCCCTACGATTCATAATTAAAACAAAAAGCACCTATTTTTATATAGATGCTTTTTGTTAGGACTTTGTTATTTAATAGGAATTTTCTTAATCTTAACCTTTTCTGATTTTGGTAGGGTTATAGTTAAAACTCCATCTTTTAATTCGGCTGCAGATTTCTCGGCATCTACATCAATTGGTAAAATAACTGAACGAGAGAATGGACCCCAGTAACATTCTTGATAAAAATAGTTTTCTTGTTTCACTTTCACTGAATTTTTTCTTGCTCCTGATATAGTAACCATATCATTAGTGATAGATACATCTAAATCTTTTGCAGTAACTCCAGCAATAGTAGATACAATTACGATATCGTTGTCTGTTTGATAAACATCAATAGTTAGTGCTCCCTCTATTAACTCATCATCTGTTTGGAATGTAGATTGAGAAGAAATTTTAGTATCAGCAACATATTCATCTAAGGATGCAGAATCTGAGTCCAAATCTGATACTCCTGAGAATCTACTTCTTAAGTCATCTTGGATGTCTTCTTCTATTACTGGTTGTTCTTCAAAATCTACAGCTCCTGTTAATTTTCTTAAAATACTAGACATAATTTTTAAATGAATTGTTACATAAACTATTGCATTAACAATATAATACCAAATTTTGAAAAAAAAAGCAAGAGTTTGTGATGATTATAATTGAAAGGCTTCTATAATTTTATTATTCATCTCTTTTCCTGTTGTGTGTATATCTTCACTTGAAGCATAATTATATACTAAAATACCTTCCTGATACTCACCCTCCAAAGCTAATTGCAAATTACTCATATCTAAATTAGGCATATTCAGATATCCTTGCTTGCTACTTTTGGCATTATCTACTACTATATGTAGCCCTATTATATCTTTGGGTAAATATTTAAATAATTCTCTATATATAATTATTATATCTTGTTCTGTTGTATTGGTTTTACTAAAATCATGAACAAATAATTTAGAATAAGCATATCTAGTATTTTGACCCACCTTCTCAACTTGTATGAATTCAAGATGAGCCAAAATTCTTCCTATTAATAAAAGATGATTGTCTGAAATTATAGACTCCAAAGCGTGAATTATAACTTCATAGTCATTTGGTAGTTCTCTTAATTTAATAATTGTTTTTTCTAAAGATAGATTTTTGTTATTAGCTAAAATTAAAGATAACAGTAATCCATTGATAATATTTTTATCAGCCAAACTATGTCTGGAATATACTTTTATATATTCGAAAATAATCTCTGCACTAGATGTATATTGATTTTCAACAACTGTTCTCTCTGAATATGGATGAGGAATGTCTATTGATGAAATTGCAATAGATGGAGTTTCTAAAAATATATGTGGATATTGTAAAAAAGCATTACCTAGTTTAGTCCAATTCTTTGTATCTAAAGTAAGAATTAAATCATAAGGATATTGACCTGGTTGAATAGAAACTAAATCTGCATTAAATTTGTCTGAGGGAGAATGTAAATAAATTCTAAGCTGAGAATCAGTAATATCATATTTTATAGATTCTACTGGATATTTTGATATATCTATACTAATAATAGACTCCACCGTAGATTGAATCACTGAGCTAATAGCCGACAAGTCTAAGAATTGCAATGAGTTTTGCAAATAAACATAAGAAGACAAAATTGTTACATTTTTACCCTCTGATTGTAAAATTCTAGCTATAGCTAATGCTGATCCTAATGTTTCTGCTCCCTGTATTTCAGGAATTGGAATAAGAATAGAGTGAGCAGATTTTAGTGTGTTATGTATGAGCTCTAGGTTATTATCAATCATATAGTATAGTATTGGTTTCTAAATAATTATGATTTTTTATACCACATTCTATAAAGGACTACTAATAGTGGAGAGGCGATAAAGATTGAGGAATAAGTCCCAAAGAAAATTCCCAAGAATAATGCTAGTGCAAAATATTGTACAGAAGTTCCACCATATAAGAATATACCTCCTAATACGACTAATAATGTTAAAGATGTGTTAACGGAACGAGCTAAACTCTGGTCAATACTTTTACCTACAGTTTCTTCAAATTTATCTCCACCATATTTTCTAACATTTTCTCTTACTCTATCGAATACTACAATAGTATCATTAACTGATGATCCCAAGATAGATAATAGTGCAATTATAAATAAAATATCTATTTGTAAGATTCCCCTGGATGATAAATAGGCAAATATAGCTGTTGGAATAATAATATCGTGAACTAAGGCTATAATGGCTGTAAAACCATAAAATCTTGACGGCACAGGGTAGGACACTCCTCTAAACACGTAGGTCATAAAGATTATTATAGTAATCAAAACTACTATAATAGCTATTACAGCTCTATTTTTTAGTTCTTCTCCCACAGTGGAACTAATTAATACATTAGATCTCTCTTTAATAATATCTGCCTTTGAGATATCTTCAGTATCATATTTAAGAGATATAGCTTCTTTTAAATTAGTATACTCTTCTTCATTAATAGGGTCTAACTCTATCTTGAATACATTATCTTTCTTGGTTACTGACCTTGGTTTTTGTGCATTGTCGATTAAAGCTTGTTTTAAGTCTTCACTAGATAAATCTGACCGACTAATAATTTCCCAGTCTAAGGTTCTACCTCCCACAAAATCCGGACCCAATCTTAAACCAAATACTGCTATACTAGCAATAGAAACTATAATTAGCACTAAACCTAGTATTAACCATATTTTAGTATATTTAATAATCCACATAATTATTTCTGTAATGTTATAAATTTTCCAAATTTAGTTTCTAATAACCATTTTTGATAACCTAATAAAGTTATAAATATTCTGCTAACTGTAATTGCTGTGAATAAACTAACTACTACACCAATTACTAAAGTTAGTCCAAATCCCCTTACAACTCCAGAAGCTAAATAAAACAAAATAAGTGCTGAAATTAAAGTAGTGACCTGAGAGTCTCGAATAGATTCCCAAGCTCTTCTAAATCCCTCTTTTGCACTTGCTTCAAAGTCTCTCCCACTTTTCAACTCTTCTTTCATTCTCTCAAATATTAAAACATTACCGTCTACTGCTAAACCGATACTAACTATAAATCCAGTAATACCGGCAATAGTAAGAGTAAAGCCAAATAAATTAAATATAGCTAGAACTAAAATTGAATATATAGATAAAGCTAATACTGCTACCAAACCTAAAGCTCTATAACAAAGTATCATAAATATAGCTACTAACAACAATCCTACAGCTCCAGCTTTTATACTTTGATATAGAGATTCTATACCTAAACTAGCTTCTACAGTCTGTTGAGATGCAATGGTAATTGGCACTGGCAAAGCTCCAGCATTTAGACCATCTACTAATTCTTTGGCTGAAGTAGAGGTGAAATCTCCCGAAATAGTGGCTTGTCCATTTGGAATTTCTTGATTAATACGAGGAGCACTAATAACCTCACCATCTAATAATATGTATAATATCTCACCTATATTATTTTTAGTAAAATCAGCAAACCTTTGTTTACCTTCATCATCAAAACTCACCCCTACTTGTGGTTGTTGAGTTTGCGGATCAAAAATTACCTGAGCTGTTTTTATATTTTTACCAGTCAATATAGCTGGTTCTCTAAAGTATGGGTTTTGAAAATTTTCAAAATTTCCAGTCTGGAATTGTTCTAATAATTTTTGACTTTCTTCTGCTGGACGAGCTTGATAAAAAGTCAAATTAGGGGTTTGTCCAATTTGTTTCACTGCTTGCTCAGGGTCTTCAATACCCGCAAGTTCTACTACTAACCTTATTGCGTCCCCCTCTTCCAAATAAATTCTAGGCTCACTAACCCCAAAGCTATCTACTCTTTTTGTCACCACCTTTTGCAGACTATCTAAAGCCTGACTCTTATCAGATTCAGATACCTCACTTAAATTAACATCATAAACAACTCTAACACCACCTTGTAAATCTAGTCCTAAGATAAATGTATTGTCTGGTAATTTAGATAATTCTCTCTTGTCTAGCCACTGATCAAAGCCACTTTTCTTAAAAGGTAATTGTTCCCATTTAGATAACTGATCAATTTTAGTATTAAAATAATCTATAGCTATATTAGCTGGTTTTGTATAAATATAAAGTAAAGAGATTATAGACAATAAAACAATACCTATAGATTGCCGTACTATATTTCCTTTTTTAGTCTTACCTTTAATAAAGTACCAAGTAAATTGAAATATTATTTTAAATGGTAGCCATATTATATTCAGTACATTCTTAGGTAGTCGCCTCAGCCAATTCAGCATAATTTTATATATGGTGTAGATTACATTCCCATCTCAGCAGCTACTTCTTTTTGTAAATCTTTCTTCGCTACCTCAATAGTCTCAATAATAGTCTTTTCTAATTTAGACTTGTCTTGCATTAGCTCATCACTAATCTTTAATTCCTTGATAGCCTGAGTTCCATCCATAGTCACGGACACTCCTTTATACTCTTTAGTAATTCTCTTTTTAGCTAATTTTTTTTGTAGCTTTTGCATTTCAGAGAACTGAGAAAACATTTCTTTTGCTTGATTAAATCCATCGAACATTCCCATATTAATATATATTAACTATTACTATAAAGTTAATTATACCATAAAATTTTATTTTTGAGAATAGTGCATAGATAAAAATTTAGTAAGAGAGAGCATTTAAAAACTTTACAAAGTGGTAAAAAGAATATATTTTACTGTTCTAAAAGTAATTTTTTATAGATATTATAAGTTTGCTTAACCATATGATCCCAAGTAAATGTTTTAGATCGATCTAAACCCTTTGCTTTATACTCTTTTGCTATAATAGGATTATGTAATAAAGTTGTAATTGCTTTTGTAATCTCTTCTAGATTATATGGGTCTACTAATATACCAGAATCGCCTACCACTTCTGGTAAACAGGAGGTATTAGAGCTTATAATCGGTGTGTTCAAACTCATCGCTTCAATTAATGGAATCCCAAAGCCTTCATATAAACTTACATATATAAAGGCTTTTGCTTGTTTTAATAGTAATATTTTTTCTTCATCTGTGATGAATCCTACAAATATTACTTTATCTTGTGCTTCGTTCTCTATAATTACTTTATCTATCTGAGTATCATAATTATACCCTTTCCCCCCTGCAATAACAAACTTTAGCTTACTGTCTGGATGAGATTCGATGTATTTAACAAAAGCTTGAATGGCTGTAGGTATATTTTTGCGAGGTTGTAAACTACCAAGATATAATATATATTCTTCTTTTAATGCCATTCTTACTTTTTGAGAAGTACTAATTACAGTTGGAATACTATCTATATAGCCTCCGTTATAAATATTATGAATTTTTGCTAGATCTGTGCCAAAAATATTTTGAATTGCATATTTTGAATGTTTAGATACAGTTATAATAGCGTCTGAGTTTTTGATTGATTGTGGAATCAGAGTATTGAGTAAAAATTTGTCTAAGAATTTAATATGCTGAGGAACAAATTTCCAAGATATATCATGGATGGTATTAAGCATTTTTGTATATTTAGGTAATCCAAATAAAGGCGCAATATATTGAATATGTAATAAATCTATATGATATTTATGACAAGCTTTTGGTAGCAAGTATTCTGTCCATAGTAATTTTGACTTTGGTAACAAAGGTATAACTCGCCAATTTTGAGGTAAATCTTTTAAAACAGGTGACTGATACCAGTCTTCAGTGTCAGTGAATAAATAAAAACTATGTCCTACATCTAAGCTTACTAGACCTTTGATTAACTTTGCAGTATAAACTTCATCTCCAGTCCGTTTTTTACCTATTGATCTAATATCTATGGCTATATTCATATGTTATTCTTTAAACCCTCTATTCTGATAATACCACTCATATACTTTTTTAGTAATAGGGATGGTTGTCTGGAAACTTTCATCTCCCTCTTCTACCAATACTATAATGGAGAGTTCTGGATTTTCAGTGGGTCCGTACGAAACAAACCAGGAATTATTTTTAACCCTACCTGTTTGAGCTGTTCCAGTTTTACCAGCGGTTGTAAATGGTAAATCCTTTAGTGGATATCCTGTCCCATCAGTGATAGTTTGTCGCATTGCTTCTTTAACTATATCATAATTTTCCTGCGATACTGGAATATCTTGCAAGAGATTATTCTCCTTTATATCTAATTCTAATTTATCATCTTTTCTAATTCCTTGGTATAAATAAGGCCTATATAGTTTACCTTTAGTAGCAATAGCATTAACACTATTGAGAATTTGTAGCGGAGTAGCTAACATCCCACCCTGTCCTATAGAGGCATTATAGGTGTCTCCCAAAAGCCAAGATTCGTTTTTTGTTTCCTGTTTCCAAGCGGGATCAGCTACATTACCCTGAGACTCAGCATTTAAGTCAATTTGGGTTGGTGATCCAAACCCATAATATCTGTAATATTGTACCAGTTTTTCAATTCCCAAACCTTTTTGTTTGGCAGTACCACCTACAAAAGTATAGTAAAACACATTAACAGAGTCTGAAATAGACTTATATGTATTAGAGATACCATGAATTTTCCAATCTGGATATATAAAGGGTTGATCCGGATTATAAGGATTATCTACTATTAATCTACCTAATGGATCATTAATTGTGGTATTCCCTGTAATAATACCCTCCTGTAATAATCCCGTTGCAATTAATGGCTTGACAGTTGAGGCGGGGGCATATTCCCCGCTTATACATCTGTTGAGAAGCGGATTGTCTTTATTTTCTATTAAATTATTATAATCTTTCTGACTAATACCTGTGGTAAATAAATTATTATCAAAACTCGGCAAACTGACCATAGCCAAGACTTCCCCACTCTGAGGATTCATAACGATACCAGCAGCTTTAGTTAAATCTTTAGAACTCAAAACTTCTTGGATACTATCTTGTAATACTTTTTGTAACTCAGCATCAATAGTCAATTGTATAGATTCTCCATTCTGAACTGATTTTATAGGGATGTCAGTATTACGAGGATTAATAATTCCATACTCTCCCTTTAGTCTAGACTCATAGACTTTTTCTATTCCTTTTTTACCAATAATATCATCTCTTAGATATTTTGGATTATTAATAATATCTGTCTCAGATAATTTACCCGTATAACCTATTAGATGTGAAAAATATTGTGCATTAGGATACTGCCTGATGCTAGACCTACTTAGTTCAAATCCTGGATATTTATCTTGACTAACTTCAAATGTTATAGCTTGTTCCTGCGAAATATTATCCAACAAAACCACTTCTGACTCATTCCTACTTATGACTTCTGTAATTGTACTTTCATTGAGATCAAAAAAACTTCTTATATCCTGTAAAACCTTATTTTTAAACTCTTCCTCTTTGGGTAGTGATTCTGGTTTAAGAACCAAAGAAAATACTACCTCATTATAAGCTATTATAATTCCATTCCTATCATAAATATTACCTCTTAATGGCTTAATATAATTTTTACTTATAATTCTAGACTGCACTAAATCTTGCTCTTTTGTATTTCCAAATTGCAATTGAAACACACGGAACCAAAATAATCCTATGACCAGTACAACTATAAAGCTCAGAAATATCAAGTGCTTATAGTTATTCAAATTATTAATATATAGAGCGGAATTTCCATCTCTGTCTAAAAATAAATCTTCTGGTGTAATATCTTTATCAAACAAATTGTTCATATAATTTTAATTTTTCTGCTATATAAAGTATTATAGCTATTCCAACCCCATTAACTATGGTATATATAGAGGTATTAATATAGTCAACATTGAAGCCATTAAATATTAAGTTAACTATCATTAAAGATACAGTGGCTATAATACTCTGTACTGGCCACCCTTTATCAAGATAGATACTGCTAATATAAACTAATATACTCCATACAAAATAATATAGACCCAATTGCCACCAAGGAGTAAGACTAAACAATTGTAATATTATAACCACAATCATAATCCACATACAGACAGCCCAATATTGACGATTTATAATATAAATACTAAGAATTCCCAAAAATAATAATGGCATAAATATACTAGGAATTACAATATGTAAAAACAAACTTAGCAATAGTATTAAACCCAATAGCATAATTTAAGTCTTTAAAATAAAAACTTCTGTTAATTGATAAAAATTTATAGGATAATCCACTATAATTCGATGAAATAAATCTCCTTCTGATACTGATTTAACTTTTCCGATTTTCAAACCAGAAGGTATAGTCTCTGTAGATGTAGTAATAACATTATTATCCTTATTAACTGTTTCTAATTTAGAAATAGAATCAACCTCAAGAATAGTACCAAAATTAGATTTTAAAACTCCCTGAGACGAATCTGCATTTTGTATGGAAACTGCTAACTTAATATCGGCATCATTCAAAAATTGTATCTTACTAGAAGATTCAGACACTTCTTTCACAATACCTACTAAATATCCTAGATAAATTACTGGTTGCTCCACTCTAACCCCTTCATTAGAACCTGCAGCTACCAAAGCTGAGCTACGAGTAAAATTATTATCAAAAGTAATTATTTTAGACCGAATTGGAGTAATCCCTGTTTCATTTTTGGTCTCAATTGCACTTTTTAATAATTCATTTTCAGACTTTAAATATAAGAGGCTTGCCACCTCTGCTTCCAGAGCAATAACTTTAGATTGTAACTGTTCCTGAGATATCTGATTAGTAGCTTCTAGAGTATTACCCAGTGATATTAATGGTAATCTATTCAAGAATTTAGTCATAAAACCAGAAAAAATCAAAGCTACTATAATAAATAATACTATTCCAGCTACAATAATAGGTTTATTTTGCTTTATCATATATGTATATTAGGTTTTTTACCTATATCTAATGGTATTAATAAATCTTTGAGAGAATCTAAATCCTCTAGAACCATACCGGTACCCCGAACAACTACAGTCAAAGGGTCTGAGGCGATCAGAGTAGGAACTCTAGTAGTATTAGTGATTAGAATATCTAAACCTTTTAATAAAGCTCCTCCTCCAGCCAGAATTATACCTCTTTCCATAATATCTCCAATTAGCTCTGGCGGAGTCTCTTCGATGGAAGTTTTGACCGCACTAGCAATTTGCATAATAGAGTTAGACATTGCTTTTCTAATATCCGTATCATTCACCATTACTTCTTTTGGCAATCCAGAAATAATATCTCTGCCTTTAACTCCCATTTCCATAGGCTCGCTCAAAGCATAAGCTGATCCAATATTAATTTTAACATTCTCCGCCGTTCTCTCACCAATAGCTAATTTATAATGCGTACGGATATACCTAATAATATCCGTGTTCAATTTATCTCCAGCCACTCTAAGACTTTTAGCAATAACAACTCCACCCAAGGACATTACCGCAATTTCGGTAGTTCCCCCGCCAATATCTACAATAATACTACCTGTAGCTTCTTGAATAGGCAACCTAGCCCCAATAGCAGCCGCAATAGGCTCTTCAATCAAATACACCTCTCTTACACCAGCATTACGAGTTGCATCATAAACGGCTCTTTTTTCAACCTCTGTCACGCCAGAAGGTATACCCACAACTACTCTGGTTTTCCAATGATGAAAGAATCCTCGCTGAGTCACTTTATTTACAAAATATTTGAGCATTTGTTCAGTTACTTCAAAATCTGACACAACTCCATTTACCAAAGGTCTTGTAGCTACAATATGAGCAGGGGTTCTACCAACCATAGTCTTAGCATCCTGACCAATGGCAAGTACTTGTCCACTTTTTTTATTGACTGCAACTACGGATGGTTCATTAATTACAATACCCCTGTTTTTAACATAAACTAAAGTATTAGCAGTACCAAGATCAATCCCAATATCCTGACCAAATGAACCTAATAAATTAGATAGTGCTTTTCTCTTAGATTTTACTTGACTTCTACTTTTCATATACATTCTATTTTATATGAAATTCAGAGTTATGTAAACATATTTTATATCAATTAAAATTTTCCTGTACTGCCAAAGCCCCCAGAACCTCTAATTCCGTCACTGACTTCATCTACAAATTCAATCTCACAATGCTCTACTTTTTGGATCAAAAGTTGGATGAATTTAGAACCTTTTTCTAAAATAACTTCCCTCTCAGATAAGTTTATTAGAATAATTTTCATTTCACCAGTATAACCACTATCAATCACTCCTCCTAAACTTTTAAGTCCTTTTTGGCTAGATATACTACTTTTATCCCAAAATAAAGCGACATATCCTACCGGTAAATCGATAGCCAAACCTGTAGGAATAATTACTTTTTCTCGGGGTTGTATAACAATTGTTTCTAGATTGTATAAATCCATTCCAGCATCAGTTGGGTGACTGTAACTTGGTAATTTTGCCTCTGGATGAAGTTTTTTGAATCCTATTTTCATATGATTTATTATACCATATTATGATATAATAAATATAATTAAATTTAAATCTATGCCAAATATATTTTTAGCTAAAACCGAACCATCAACCTTTTCTATAGATGATTTTGAAAAAGAACAAATCACTCTTTGGGATGGAGTACATAATTATCAGGCAATAAATGTAATCAAAACATGGCAAGTTGGAGACTATGTTCTAATTTATCATTCTGTCAAAGAGAAGTGTTTAGTAGGTGTGTCTCAAGTAATAGAAGAGCCTTATCATAATTTAGCTGACCCTAGATTTAGTTGGGCTGCCAAACTTAAATTAATATATAAATTTAATCAAGATGAAAGAATAAACTTAGCTACAATCAAGCAGAGTAACTTATTTAATAACTTTCTTTTAGTTACTAATAGTCGTCTTTCTGTAATGTCTTGCCCAGATAATTTTGTAATTTGGCTACAGAAGCAGATTCCTCAATTACAAGATATATTCAGCAGCAAAACCTAACAATCAATAAAATATGACCTATTCAGAACTAGATATTATTTATGAATTAAGTATATATTCAAC
>Ga0105105_10001214_pt1 | contig 11094 bp, 9 predicted proteins | sample PPLLaktember2015_4_FD_79108 | JGI IMG/M metagenome (GOLD analysis project Ga0105105, IMG submission 79108) | Freshwater sediment microbial communities from Prairie Pothole Lake near Jamestown, North Dakota, USA - PPLs Lake P8 Core (1) Depth... | ecosystem: Environmental > Aquatic > Freshwater >... | reverse complement strand
TGCGCGTCCCGATCCGGCGCCTGCGGTGCTCGCCGTACATCACGTACGGCTGCGCTCCTCGGCACCGGCTCGGGCCTGCTCGCTACGGTTTCTTCACGACTTCCGGGCGCGGAACATCCCTTAGCCATCTTTTTTCCGGACACTTACCGATGATCGATTCGCACGCGATCGAGACGCTGTTCACCACGGCCCGCACGCAGAACGGCTGGCTCGACACGCCGGTCACCGACGCCGAACTGCGTGCGGTCTTCGACCTGATGAAGATGGCGCCGACCTCCGCCAACACGCAGCCGGCGCGCTTCGTGTTCCTGCGCACGCAGGCGGCCAAGGAGCGGCTGCGCCCGATGCTCTCGCCGGGCAACGTCGACAAGACGATGAGCGCGCCGGTGATCGCGATCGTCGCGCACGATCTCGACTTCCACGAGCACCTGCCGAAGGTGTTCCCGCACAACACGACGATGAAGGCCGGCTTCGACGGCCCGGAGAAGCTCGCCGCGCGCACGGCCTTCGCGTTCCGAAACGGCACGCTGCAGGGCGCCTACTTCATGCTCGCCGCGCGCGCGGTGGGCCTGGACGTGGGCCCGATGTCCGGCTTCGACAACGCGCGCGTCGACGCGGAGTTCTTCCCCGACGGCCGCTTCAAGTCGAACTTCCTGTGCAACCTCGGCCACGGCGACCCCGCGAAGGTGATGCAGCGGCTGCCGCGCTTCGCGTTCGACGACGTCTGCACGCTGCTGTAGGTGCTCTCGGACCCTGCGTTCTGGGCGGTCTCGGTCCCGGCGGTGCTGCTCGCCGGCTTCTCCAAGGCGAGCGGCAACGGCCTGGGGATGCTCGCGGTGCCGCTGATGGCGCTGGCGATGTCGCCGGCGGTCGCTGCGGCGATCATGCTGCCGATCCTGATCTCGATGGACGCGCTCGGCCTGTGGGCCTGGCGCGGCCGCGCCGACGGCGAGACGCTGCGCTCGGTGCTGCCGGGCGCGATGCTCGGCATCGTGATCGGCGCGCTCGCGTTCTCGGTGCTCGACGTGCGCTGGGTCAAGGGCATCCTGGGCGCGGAGTCGGTGGCCTTCGCGCTGCATCGGATCGTCGCGCGCCACGCGATCGCGGCCGCCCCGCCGCGCCCGGCCTCGCGGCTGGCCGGCGGCTTCTGGGGCGCGGTGTCGGGCTTCACCAGCACGCTCGCGCATGCCGGCAGTCCGCCGCTGATGCAGTACCTGCTGCCGCTCAAGCTCGACAAGGAGCGGCTGGTCGCGACCACGGTGATCTTCTTCACCGTGGTCAACGTGGTCAAGCTCGTGCCGTATGCCGCGATCGGGCTGCTCGACGCGTCCGGGCTCACCGCCTCGCTCGCGCTCGCCCCCTTGGTCCCCCTCGGATATTGGGGCGGACTGCGGCTGGTCAAGGTGCTTCCCGAGCCGGTCTTCTATCGGCTGCTGGTCGGCTCCCTGCTGTTGATCGGGATCAAGCTCCTGTACGACGCGTTCGTCGGCTGATGCGCGCCAGTGCTTGAAAAACACCGGCTCCGTGCATAGATCCGAGTCCTGGGCGCGGTGTCTCCGTCGCCCGAATCCCCTGATCGCAAGGAGCGCGAACATGACCAAGGTCTCGATCTACGATCCGTTTGCAGACGTGTTTCCGACTCTGTTCCGGAGCCTCTTGAACGAGGGCTCGAGCGAGCAGCGCGGCGGTGGTGCCCAGGCCGGCGGTGGCTCGCAGCAGGCCGTGCCGATGCGCGTCGACGTCTCCGAGGGCGAGCGTGCCTACACCGTGCGGGCCGACCTGCCGGGCGTGCCGAAGGATGCGATCCACGTCGACATCGACGGCAACCGCGTGACCATCCGCGCCGAGATCAAGCGCGAGAGCGAGCAAAAGGACGGTGAGCGCGTGCTGCGCAGCGAGCGCTACTACGGTGCCTTCGCGCGCAGCTTCGCGCTGACCGACGAGATCGACGAGGACCAGGCGAGCGCGAAGTTCGACAACGGCGTGCTCGAGCTGAGCCTGCCGAAGAAGGCGGTGGCCGGCGCCAAGCGGCTGTCGATCCAGTGAGCGGCTGACGGCGGGGTCGACGGGCCCATCGGCCCGTCGGCCCGCCGGCCTCAGTAGACGAACACCGAGCCGCTGGTGCCGACCGGCGGCGAGGGGATCGCGAGCGGCGCGCCGACCGCCAGCGCCCCGCCGTCGGCGCTCAGCGCGACGCTGGTGCCGAACTGGTCGCTCTGCGCGACGACCGAACCCTTCACGTAGCTGCGCTGCGTCCAGGTCGCGACGCTTCGGCCGAACACGTAGACCGCGCCGGCGTCGCTCGTGGACGTGTCGCCCTGGTCGCCGCCGACGCCGCGCGCGCTGCTGCTCTCGATGTAGGCGCCCACCGCCAGCAGCGCGCCATCGGCGCTCAGTGCCAGGTGCTGCCCGAAGCGGCTCCCGCCGCGCGCGTTCGACGCCTTCACGTAGGCCTGCTGGGCCCAGTTCGATCCGGTGCGCATGAACACGTAGGCGGCACCCGCGAAGGCTGCCGAGTTGCTGGTGCCGTCGCCGTTGATCCCGCCGGTGGCGCCGCGCTCGCCGGAGGCGCCGACCGCCAGCGTGTCGCCGTTGGCGGAGAGCGCGACGGCGGTGCCGAACTGGTCGCTGGAGTCCGCGTTCGACGCCTTCACGTAGGCCTGCTGCGACCAGACCGATCCGCCGCGCACGAACACGTAGACCGCTCCGGCGTCGGGGGCCGACTCGTCGGACTCGTTGCCGCCGACGCCGGGCGTGCCGCCGTCCTCGCGGGTCGCGCCGACCGCCAGCGTCGTACCGTCCGAGCTGATCGCCGCCGAGCGGCCGAACTCGTCGCCGGCCTGCGCGTTCGACGCCTTGAGCCGGACCTGCTGCGACCAGGTCGCGCCCGAGCGCGTGAACACGTACACCGCGCCGCTGTTGCCCATCGAATTGTCGGCGTCCCCGAGGGCCGGGTCACCGTCCTCGCCCGGGGCGGCGACCGCGAGCGTGGCGCCGTCGCCGGTCAGCGACACGGCAGCGCCGAAGCCGTCGCCCGCGCCCGGAGTCGTGGCCTTGACGTAGGCCTGCTGCGTCCAGGCCGCGTTGGTACGCGTGAACACGTAGACCGCGCCGCTGTCGGCCGCGGTGTTGTCGGCCGGCGCAGCGTCGGACGCGCTGTCCTCGCCGGCAGCACCGACGACCAGCATGCTGCCGTCGGCGCTGAGCGCGACCGAGCGGCCGAACCCGTCGCCGGCACCGGTGTTCGACGCCTTGACGTAGGCCTGCCTGACCCAGCCCGTGGCGCCGCGCACGAACACGTGGACGGCGCCCGCGTCGGCGGCCGCGTCGTTCGTCTCGTCATTGCCGATGCCGCTCGAGTTGCTGTCGTCGTCGGGGGCGCCGACCGCGAGCGTGCCGCCGTCGGCGCTGAGCGCGACCGCCAGCCCGAACTTGTCGGTCGCCCCCGGGGTGGCGGCCTGGAGTCGGCCGATCGCGTCGAGCATCCAGTCGATCGTCTGGACCTCGGGCGAGGCGCCGCAGCCCGCGGCGCCGCAGGCGCGCACCCGATAGCGGGTCGCGGCCCAGTCGGTGAGGTGCACCGCCAGGTCGACGGTGGCGGTCAGCGTGGTGTCGGCGAGCGGGCTGCCGACGTCGGTCCAGTCGCCGCCGCCCACCTTGCGCTGCAGGCGGTAGCCGGTGGCCTGGGCGGCCGCGGTCCAGGACAGGGCGAACTGCTTCGGCGTCGCCGTGGCGGTGAGCGAGGTCGGCGCGGGCTGCGTCGCGGGGCCGGGGTCGACGCCGGCCGTGGTGGTCGGCACGCCGGCGGCCGAGGGGGTGGACGCATCGGTGCCGCCCGGCGCGGCGGGCGCGGCGGCGGCCGCCGTCGGGGAGGCGCTCGCCACGTCGCCGCCGCCGCCGCCGCAGGCCGCCAGCGACACGGCCAGGGCGGCGGCGAGGCCGGCGAGCGCCGTGCGCGGGCGGAGCCGGATCGGGTCGGACTGCGGGAACGTCATGGTCGCGGCTCGGTTCGGACGGGGACTGATCGGTGACCGTCCCACGCGCGCGGGTGGCGCTCAAGCCGCGCGAGTCCGCCTGGACGGTCGCGACCGACGGCCGGCGAGGACCGGGCCGAGTACGGGTCGGGCACGGGCCGGGCAGGAGCCGAGTACGGGCCGAGTACGGGCCGAGTACGGGCGCAGGGCGGCGGCGGTATGCTCGGACTCCTCACCGCCGGAGGCCGACCATGAATGCACCCCAGTCCGCGGCGCGCCTCGCGCCCGCCGACCCGCCCGACGCGCTCGGCGCCGCGCTCGCCGAGGCCGTCGACCGCTATGTGTCGCGTCGCCCGACCAGCGAGCGGCTGCAGCGCGAAGCCGCCGAGGTGCTGCCGGGCGGGAACACCCGCAGCGTGCTGTTCTTCCCGCCGTTTCCGCCGTACATGGCGGGCGGGGAGGGCTGTCGGCTCACCGACGTCGACGGCCACGTCTATCTCGATGCGCTCGGCGAGTTCACCGCCGGCCTCTTCGGCCATTCGGATCCGGTGATCCGCGACGCGGTCGAGCGCGCGCTGCGCGGCGGGTTGAACCTGTCGTCGCACACGCCCGGGGAGGCCGCGCTCGCGCGCGAGATCCGTGCGCGCATCCCGTCGATCGAGCGGCTGCGCTTCACCAACTCCGGCACCGAGGCGAACCTGCTCGCGCTCGCCGCCGCGGTGGCGCACACCGGTCGCCGCACGGTGCTGGTCTTCGAGGGCGCGTACCACGGCGGGGTCCTGTCGTTCCCGGCCGGTGCCCCCGCGAAGGTCAACGTGCCGCACGTGTTCGCCGTCGCGCCCTACAACGACCTCGACGCCGCGCGCGCCGCGCTCGAGCCGCACCGCGGCGACGTGGCCGCGATCCTGGTGGAGCCGATGCTCGGCTCGGGCGGCTGCATCCCGGGCGACCCGTCGTTCCTCCACGGGCTGCGCGAGCTCGCCGACGCCCACGGCGCGCTGCTCGTGCTCGACGAGGTGATGACCTCGCGCCTGTCGTACGGCGGCCGCCAGGCGCTGCTCGGGCTGCACCCCGACCTCACCACGCTGGGCAAGTACTTCGGCGGCGGGATGTCGATCGGCGCGTTCGGCGGTCGTGCCGACGTGATCGACCGGTTCGACCCGCGGCGCGCCGATGCGCTCGCGCATGCCGGCACCTTCAACAACAACGTGCTCACGATGGCCGCGGGCCTCGCCGGCCTGCAGCAGGTGCTGACGCGCGAGGCGCTCGACGCGCTCAACGCCCGCGGCGAGCGGCTGCGGGCACGGCTCGGCGAGGTGTTCGCGCGGCACGGCGTCGCGCTGCAGGCGACCGGGCTCGGCTCGCTGTCGAACCTGCATTCGACCGACCGCCCGATCCGCTGCGCGGCCGATCTCGCGGGGCTCGATCCGCGCATCAAGGACCTGCTGTTCTTCGACCTCCTGGAGCGTGGCGTGTGGATGGCACGGCGCGGCTTCATGGCGCTGTCGCTGCCGTTCGGCGACGCCGAGCTCGAGACGCTGGTGTCGGCGTTCGACGAGGTGGTCGGCGCGCGGCGCGGCCTGCTGCCGGCCGCCCGCTGACGGGGTCAGTCCCGGGGCACCACGATCCAGCGCCCGTCGGTGCGCGCCGCGCCGGCGGCCGCATCGGGCGCGGCCGACGGGTCCGCCGCGCCTGCCCCGTCCGGCATGCCCGACGGGTCCGGCTCGTCCGCCACGCGCAGGATCCGGATCGCGCCGCCGAAGGCCCGGACCAGGGCGTCGCGCACCGCCGGATCGGCGGGCGGACCGTCGGCGGCGACGCGGCCCGCCACCAGCACCAGCAGCCGGTCGGCCGCCATCGCCAGGCCCAGGTCGTGCAGCACGGTCGCGATGGCGGCACCGCGCGCGGTGCGCGCACGCAGGCTGCGAAGCAGCGCCCGCTGGTGCGGCGCATCGAGGTGGGTCGTCGGCTCGTCGAGCAGCAGCACGCCCGCGTCGACCGCGAGCGCGCGCGCGATCAGCACGCGCTGGCGCTCGCCGCCCGACAGCGCGTCGAGCCGGCGGCCGGCGAACGCGTCGCATTCGGTCTCGCGCATGGCCGCGTCGACGATGGCGTCGTCCGACGAGCCCGGGCTGCCGAGCAGGCCGAGCCGGGGCAGGCGGCCCAGCGCCACCACGTCGCGCGCGGCGAGGTCGCCCTCGGCCTCGCCGTGCTGACCCAGCCAGGCGATGCGCATCGCGCGCTCGCGCGGCGACCAGGCCCCGAGCGTGCGGCCGTCGAGACGCACGGTGCCCGCGGCCGGCGCGCGCAGGCCGGCGAGCGCCGCCAGCAGCGTGCTCTTGCCCGCGCCGTTCGGACCCACGATCGCGGTCCAGAGCCGGGCCTCGAGCCGCAGCCCGACCCGGTCGAGCACCGTCCGCCCGCCCAGCACGACGCTCAGCGCGTGTGCCTCGAGCGGGGCGGCGGGCGGGGGCGCGGTCATGGCGCGCTCCGCCGGCGCAGCAGCGCGAGCAGGTAGGCGCCGCCCAGCACCGCCGTCAGCAGGCCCACCGGCAGTTCGCGCGGCGCGATCACGCTGCGCGCCGCGACGTCGGCCGCGGCGAGCAGCACGCCCCCGGCGAGCGCCGACAGCGCCAGCAGACGGCCGTGCGTGACCACCACCGCGCGTCGCACCAGGTGCGGAGCGGCCAGACCGACGAACCCCACCAGGCCGACCTGCGCGACCGCCGCGCCGGTCGCCAGCGCCATCGTCGCGACCAGCAGCAGCCTCAGCCGTGGCAGGTCGAGGCCGAGGCTCGCGGCCGCCGACTCGCCGAGCACCAGCGCGTCGAGCGTGCGCGCCGTCCGGACCGCCACCGGCAGGCAGGCGGCGAGCGATGCCGCCAGCAGCGCGACGCCGGTCCAGCCGAGGAACGAGGTCGTGCCGAGCATGAACGCCTGCCGGCCGCGCAGCGCCTCGGGGGCGAGCAGCGTGAGGAGGTCCGACAGCGCCGCTGCGATCACGCCGACGACCACGCCCGACAGCAGCAGCACCGTCGGGCGCGCGGTGCCGCCCGCCAGCGCGAGCGTCGCGGCGACGCCGGCGAGCGCGCCGCAGAAGGCCGCGCCCACCAGGCCGACGCGCAGCAGCAGATCGGTGCCGGCCACCAGCGGCGCGGCCCCCGCGAGGGCGCCGGCCGCCACCACCAGGGTCACCGCGAGGCCGGCGCCCGCGGCCGAGCCGAGCAGGTAGGGATCGGCCAGCGGGTTGCGGAACAGGCCCTGCGCGATCGCGCCCGACAGGCCCAGGCAGGCGCCTGCGAGGCAGGCGCCGAGCGTGCGCGGCGCGCGGATGCCGGCGAGCAGCGGCCAGTCCTCGACCCACGCGAACGACCAGCCGTCCCCGCCCGCGGCCAGGCCGGCCGCGCCGATCGCGAGCGCGGCGAGCAGCAGCCCGGCGGTCAGGCGTGCGGGCGTCATGGGGGTCATGGACGTCACGGTCGGCGCGCCTCCAGCGCGACCAGGCAGTCCGCGAGGATCTCGGCCGCCTCGCCCAGCCTCGGTCCGGGCCGCACGATCGGCTCGTAGCGCTCGGGCTCGAGCGCGCAGGCCCGGCGCTCGCGCAGTGCGGGCAGCGCCGCCCAGCCCGGGCGGGCGGCCATCGCCGCGATGGCGCGCGCCGACCCGATCACCAGTTCGGGCGCCGCACGCACGACGAATTCGGGGTTGAGCTGCGGGAACGGCCCGAGCGAGGCGGGCACCACGTTGCGCAGGCCGAGCCGCGCGAGGGTCTCGCCGACGAACGAGCCCTCGCTCGCCGCATGCGGCGTCTCCGACACCTCGAAGTAGGTGCGCAGGCCGCGCGCCGAGGCGGGCACGCGCGCGGCGGCAGTGGCGATGCGAGCGTCGATGCGTGCCCACAGCGCGTCGCCGTCGCCGGGCCGGCCGAGCGCCTGCGCGACCGCGCGCAGCACCCGCCGGGTGTCCTCGAAGCCCTTGGGCTCGAGCGCGAGCACGCGGATCCCGAGCGACTCGAGCCGCTCGATCGCGCGCGACGACGAGGCGGCGAGCACGAGGTCCGGACGCAGCGCGACGATGCGCTCGATCTGCGTGTCCTCGAGCCCGCCCAGCCGCGGCAGCGCGGCGATCGACGCCGGCCAGTTCGACGAACGGTCCACGCCGACCAGCCGCCCGCAGGCGTCGAGCGCACACACCGTCTCGGTCAGCGAGGGCAGCAGCGAGACGATGCGTCGCGCCGGGCCCTCCAGAGTCACCCGTCGGCCGCGGTCGTCGAGCACCGTGATGGGGGCGCTCGAACCGGGGGCGGCCGTGACGGAGGCCGCCGTCGCGGCCGGCGCGGCCTGCGCGAACGCGGGGTCCGCACGCAGCCCCGGCCCGAGCAGCGCGCCGGCCAGCGCCCCGACCGCCGCCGCCGCCGCGCGGCGGGCGGGCGAGGTCGGAGCGCGGCGCGGCGCGGCGCTCATTTCGCCGGCGGCGACCAGCGCAGGGTGACGAAGGTCTCGCGCCCCGGCTGGTTGAAGCCGTACGCGGTCTCGTAGGCCTTGCCGGTGAGGTTGTTGACCCTCAGGCCCACCGTCCACGCCGGGTCGTAGCGCCAGTCGGCCCGCAGGTCGAGCGTCGTGAAGCCGCCCAGCTTGAGCGTGTTCGCCGCATCCTCGTAGCGCTCCGAGAAGGCCGACACCGTGCCGCCGACCGAGTACGCGCCGAACAGCCAGTCGGCCTGCGCTCGGAACGCGTCCTTGGCGCGGCGGATCAGCTGCTTGTCGTAGTTCGCGCCCGGGGTGGTGTTGCGCGGATCCAGGTGCTCGAACGACGCACCGGCCACCAGACCCGTCCAGCGGCCTTCCCAGGAGGCCACCAGGCCGTCGATGCGCGTGCTCGGCACGTTGGTCGGCAGCGGGCCCGAGGCGATGTAGCCGCGGATCCGGTTGTCGACCCATGCGGTGCGCACCGACTGGTTGCCCGAGGTCCATCGCAGGCTGACCTCGCCGTGACGGCCCTCCTCGGGCTGCAGCGTCGGCGTGCCGAAGCCCGGGAAGTACAGCTGGTTGAAGCTCGGTGCGACGAAGCTCGTGCCGTACGAGCCGCCCACCCGCCAGGTCGGGGTCAGCGCGAACCCGTAGCCGAGGCTGCCGGTGGTCTGGCCGCCGAACTGCGAATTCGAGTCGTGGCGCACGCCGGCCTGCCAGGCACTGCGGCCGGCCTCTCCGGTGAGGCCGAGGCCCACGGCGTCGATCGTGCGGTCGCCGACGCTGTACGGCTGGCCCGGGCGCGAGACCCGCTGCTCGAGCCGTTCGACCAGTGCCAGCAGCGTGCCGGCGGGCGTCGCGAACAGGTTCTCCCAGGCGAGTTGGGTCTGGTCGGTCTCGGTCGCGCCCAGGGGCGTGAAGGCGCTCGCGCTCGACAGCGTGTCGTACACGTCGACCGAGCGCCCGAGCGTCGCGCGCGTGGTCCAGCCCGACGCGATCCGGCCGCTCGCCTGCAGCGACTGCACCGAGTTCTTCAGCTTCGCGCGCGCGTCGACCCCGGGGCCGTCGTCGTAGCGGGTCGTGCCCTGGCTCTCCAGCGCCATCGCGTCGACCCGCCAGTCGGGCGAGAGCTGCCAGCCCAGTCGGAGGTTGCCGGCGTTCTGGTCGAAGCCGTCGGTGTCGGGGTTGTAGCTGCCGAAGCGCGCGCGCGAATTGGTGGCCGAGAAGCCCGCGGTGCCGGTGTGCACGAGCTGGACCGCGCCGTCGAAGGCACCGCTGCCGAAGGCGAGTCCGCCACCGAGCTGCGCGTAGCGGTTCGAGCCCACCGTCGCGAACGCATTCGGCACCAGGCCGGGCTGCGCGCGGCGGGTGAACACCTGCACCACGCCGCCGACCGCGTCGCTGCCGTACAGCGAGGACATCGGGCCGCGCACGATCTCGATGCGGTCGACCAGCGCCAGCGGCAGGTTGTCGAGCGAAGCCGTGCCGACCGTGGCCGTGCCCAGCCGGATGCCGTCGACCAGCAGCAGCGTGTGACGGGGCTCGAGGCCACGGATCGAGATGCCGGAGATCTTGCCCAGTCCGCCGTTGGAGGTCACCTGCAGGCCGGGCTGCCGGGCGAGCAGTTCCGAGAGCGTGCGACCCGTGGCGCGTTCGACCTCGTCGCGTTCCACCACCGTCACTTCCGCGACCGCCTCGGACACGCGCGAGGGCGTGCGGGTGGCGGTGACGGTCACCGCATCGAGCGGGCCGGCCGCCGGGACCGTCGTCTGCGCGTGCGTGCCCGTCGATGCGAGCGCGAGGCCCAGGGCGAGGGCCGACACGGCGGGAGACAGCAGGGCGGGAGACGGCAGGGAGAGAGACGGCAGGACGGGAGACCGCACCGCGGCGGACGGGAGTGCGGCGGACGAGGCCGGGGCGGACGTGGCGGGCGCGGACGTGGCGGGCGCGGACGGGACTGCGAGGGCGAGACGGTTTCGCCAGGCGGGCGTGCACGAGGCACGCCGACGGCCGTGGCTGTTCGGGACGGACATGACGGACGGTTCTCCGGAGCTCGCGCGCGCCAGCTTCCCCGCTGACCCGCGCAATACGGCACGGCGACTCGCGTCGCGCACCACCCGTTGGCCGGTATCCGGGCTGGCGGAACGACCCGTGCGGCCTTCCCGGAGGCGGACCTCCAGTGGCAGCGTGCACGAGCGGGGGTGCAGGTTCGCACTCCGTCCGCTTACCGTTGCGGGGGCAGCGCAGGTTGGGCATGCCGCGATGCGGCGACACCTTCCTGCTTCCCGTTTACCCCGGCCGCCGACGAGGCGGCGACCAGGCACCAACGGGCCGGAGCGTACCACCGGGACGGTGCCCGGCGAAGCCGGCGGCTCAGCGTGCAGTCCGCCGTGCCGTCCGCCGGGCATGGCGTGGCCGTAGGCCGGACGCCGGCATCGCTATGCTGTCGCAGGCCGCGCGCTTCAAGACGCCCGGAACGTCCGCCGATACACCCCCCCCGAATCCTCAGCCGAGCCGCCCGCTGCCCGCTGTCCGGTCCCGTCACCCGATGTCCGACTCCGACCCCTCCCCCGACACCGACCCCGACACCGATCCGCCCGCGCCGCCGCTCTTCGTCGTCATGAACGCCGGGTCCGGCAGCACGGACGCCG
>Ga0105105_10001213_pt1 | contig 11099 bp, 8 predicted proteins | sample PPLLaktember2015_4_FD_79108 | JGI IMG/M metagenome (GOLD analysis project Ga0105105, IMG submission 79108) | Freshwater sediment microbial communities from Prairie Pothole Lake near Jamestown, North Dakota, USA - PPLs Lake P8 Core (1) Depth... | ecosystem: Environmental > Aquatic > Freshwater >... | reverse complement strand
GACCTGATCGAGGGCGTCCGCACCGGAGGGCAGGCGCTCATCGACGATCTCGACATCCTCGCGCCGGATACGGATCTCGTCGCCCTGCGCAAGAAGGTGGGAATGGTGTTTCAGCGCCCCAATCCGTTCCCCCTCTCGATATACGAAAACATCGTCTTCGGCGTGAGGATTCGCGGCACGAAGGCCTCGCGACGCGAGCTGGACGCGATCGTCGAGAGCAGCCTCCGGGGCGTGCTTCTCTGGGACGACCTCAAGGACAAGCTGCGCTCGTCCGCGCTCCGGCTGTCGCTCGAGCAGCAGCAGCGGCTCTGCATCGCGAGGCTCCTCGCGGTGAAACCAGACGTCCTGCTCATGGACGAGCCCTGCTCCGCCCTCGATCCGCAGGCGACGCAGCGCATCGAGGAGCTGATGCGCGAGCTGAAGCACAACTACACGATCGTCATCGTCACGCATAACATGCAGCAGGCGGCGCGCGTCTCCGACGACACCGGATTCATGCTGCTCGGCGAGCTCATCGAGTTCAACCGGACCGACGAGCTCTTTGCTTCGCCGCGCGACAAGCGCACGGAAGACTACATCACGGGACGATACGGCTAGGAGGATCCATGGAACGTCATTTCGACGTCGAGCTCGACGAGCTGAAGAAGCGCATCATCGAGATGGGCACGCTCGCCGAGGAGGCCATCTACAAATCGATCGAGGCGCTCAAGTCCAGGAACGCGGAGCTCGCGCGAAGCGTCATCGACGACGACCGCAACATCGACAGGCTGGAGCTCCTCGTCGACGAAAAATGCGTCGATCTGATCGCCCGCTATCAGCCCGTGGCGAAGGATCTCCGATTCATCACGACGGGAATGAAGATAAACGCCGAGCTGGAGCGGATCGCCGACCTCGCCGTCGACATAGCCGAGCGCACTATCGAGCTCGCGGACAAACCGCTTCTGAAACCGCTCGTGGATATACCGAAGCTGACCGTCGTGGCTCAGAAGATGATCAAATGGTCGATCGAGTCCTTCATGAAGGGGGATATCGAGCTGGCCCGGAAGGTCGTCCTCTCGGACCCCGAAGCGAACAGCCTCAGGGACGCGATCCAGAGCGAGCTGATCGACGATTACATGGTGAAGGACGGATCCACGGCTCCCCGGGCCGTATCGCTCCTTCTCATCGCGCGCTTCCTCGAGCGTATCTGCGACCATACGGCGAATATCGCGGAGAACGTGATATACATGGTCCAGGCCGAGGTCGTGAGGCATCACCCCGAGAAGCTCACGGACGGCTCGTAAGCACATTCGCCGCGGCGAGGCGTGCAGTCGAGAAAGCCGCCTGGAGATTGTAGCCGCCGGTGCCCCCGTCGATATCGAGCATCTCTCCGCAGAAGTAGAGCCCCTTCACCTTCTTCGATTCCATCGTGCGGGGATCGACCTCCTTCAAGTCGATTCCGCCGCGCGTGACGATCGCCTCGGCGATGGGCCGCGGGCGTTTCACCGTCAACCGGAAATCGGCGAGCAGCCCCGCGAGCAGCTTTCTCTCGGCGCTCGTGATCTGACTGCACCGCTTCTCTTCTGATATTCCTCCAGCTTTCAGGAGAACGGGGACGAGCGCCTTCGGCACGAGGCCTCTTATGACCGGGCCTATGTGCTTTCCTCCGGCGCCCGCGAATTCGCCGATGAGAAGCTCCTCCAGCCCGGCCCTGTCGAGCGCCGGCTTCAGATTGATGGACACGGTGACCGATTCCTTGCGATCGAGACGCTCAACGACGATCCCGCTGAGCGAGAGAATGACCGGGCCGGAAACACCGTAATGGGTGAAGATCATATCTCCCGATTCCGAAGCGATCTTCTTCCGTCCGCTCGTCACCGTCACGGCGACGCCCTCCAGCGATAATCCCTGCAGATTCCTAACGAACGATTCCGTCGTTTCGAGGGGGACGAGCGCCGGGCGCGGCGGGACGATCGTGTGGCCGAGCGCCTTCGCCATGGTGTAGCCGTCTCCGGTCGAGCCGGTGGCAGGATACGAGAGCCCGCCCGTCGCGAGTATCACGTTCCTCGTTTCGATGATCGCTTCGCCGTTCTCGACCGTGACGCCGGCTATCGCTTCCGACGCGGCGTCGACGACGATTCTCTCCGCGCGCGAGCTCATCCTGACGGCGACTCCGTGCTTCTTCATGTATCGCGCGAGCGCCCCGATGACGCTTTCCGCCCTGTCGCTCGCCGGGAATATCCTCCCGCCCGTTTCTTCCTTCGTCGCCACGCCCTGCTCGTTGAAGAACGCGACCAGATCGCGGTTCGAGAACTCGGCGAAGGCCCGATACAGGAATTTTCCGTTCGCCCCGAAGCTGCGGATGAACTCGTCCCTCTCGCCGGTGTTGGTCAGGTTGCATCGCCCGTCCCCCGTGATGCCGAGCTTCCTCCCGAGACGCGCGTTTCGCTCGAGAAGACGGACGCGCGCGCCCCTTTCGGCCGCGCTTCCCGCCGCGAGCATGCCCGCGGCCCCGCCGCCGATCACGACGACGTCGAATATTTCGTTCGAGTCGTTCTTCCCGCTATCCATTCGATGGCTCCATCTATTTGGCCGTCAGGAGCACGATTCCGCCCGTCGTGAGAAGCATCCCTATCAGCTCCCGCGCCCCGAGCGTCTCGCCGCCGAGCCACACTCCCATGAGGACCCCGAAGAGAGGCGAGGTGAACGCGATGGGCATGACGCGCCCGAGCGGCGCCCCCTTGAGCGCCGCGTAGAAGCACAGCATCCCGATCGCTCCCGCGAGCACCCCTCCCCCGAGCGCCATCATCACGAGAGGCTTCGCGCCGGCCTGCGGAAGCGTCTTCCACTGCGGAAAGCTCACGGCGCCGAGGATCGCGAGCGCCATGGCCGTGCGCAGGGCGATCCCCATCTGGGCTGAGAGGTTCCCCATCTGAAGGCCCTTCTTCTCGAAATATCCTCCGATGCCCCAGGCCGCGGCGGCCACGAGCGCGAGAAGCTGCGGTTTCATGTTCGCTCCTTTGAAATCGGCTTCCGTATGACGCGCGATTGCTTGCTTTTCCTCGCAGCATACCACACAAGAGGATGTCTTGACACGCCTTCGAAATTCCTTTAGAAAAGGGGAGTTCGCGGGACCACGAACCCCGGTGTTGAAGGGAGAATCCGCGTGAGCCGCAACGGCCCGAGCGGGACCGGAAAACTCGTTCTCCGCGCGCTGGGCGCAGCCGCTCTGCTCTGTTTCATATCCGGCGCCCTCATGGCGGAGGACAAGGCCCCGGGCGCATTCGACTGGGGATATCGCCTCCGCCTTCGCCAGGAATACGGCGCCAACCTCACCGATTTTTCGAACGCTCTCGCCGACGACAACAACTATCTCCGCGTGCGATCGCAGCTCTGGGGCTCGTGGGCGCCGGACGCGCACTGGAAATTCTACGCGATGCTCAACAACGAGCACCGGCGCTGGTACAAATCGAATAGGGGGCTCGAGAACCAGCCGTTCGAGATCCACGAGCTCATCGTCGAGAATCTCTACGTCGAGGGGAAGAATCTCGGCGGAACCCCCTTCGGCTTCGTCGTCGGGCGACAGAACCTTTCATACGGCGAGGGCTTCATCTGCTGGGACGGCGGGCCGCTCGACGGCTCGCGCACCGGATACTTCAACGCATTGCTTCTCACCGCATCGTTCGGCAAACGGCGCCTAGATGCGCACGTTATTTCCGATCCCGAACGGGATGACTATCTGCCCATCCTCAACGATCAGAAGCAATCCATGATCGAATGGGGCGAAACGGGCGCCGGGCTCTACTACACGGACGAGTCGTTCGAGGGCCGAAAGCTCGAAGCGTACTATTTCTACAAGAACGAGAAGGACGAGGATGACGCATACCCCGAAAGCGATATCCATACGATCGGGGCGCGCGCGTCGGGAAAGGGCTTCGGGCGGCTCACCTTCGCCGTCGAGGGGGCCCTGCAAGCCGGCGGCCGCGGCGCGCAGGATCGCATGGGATACGGCGGCTACCTGTATGGAAGATACGCCCTGCCGATCGATCGCGTGCCGACGGCGTTCGGCCTGGGTGCCTTCTATCTTTCCGGCGACGATCCCGGGAGCACGGATACCTACGAAGGATGGGATCCGGTTTATTCCCGCTGGCCGAAGTGGGGCGATCTCTATATCTATTCGCTCGCAAAGGAGCGCGGCGCTGGATTCTGGGAAAATTTCGCTTCGCTGTGGTTCGGCCTCGAGGTCAAGCCGCTCGCTCGCGTCATGCTCGAGGAGCGGATCTACCCGATGTGGGCGCCCAAACCGCCTCCTTCCGGCGCGAATACTTCGATCTTCGGTGCCGGAAGTTACCGCGGGACCCTGTCGCTCATGAAGCTCTCCGGGACGTTGAATAAATATCTCTCCGCATACATGCTCTGGGAAGCGCTCCTGCCGGGGGATTATTATGCCCCCGGGAGCAACACGGCGCATTTCCTGCGCTGGGAGATCATGTTCAAGTACTAGAGGCCCCGCATGGCGGGCCCTGACGCCGCGCGGCCCGATTCGAAAGGCGTCGATTTATGGGACCGTTCAACTTTCCGTGGATGACGTTCATGGCGTTCGTCGTCACCGGCGCGAGCGTCGTCGGCGCGCTCGTCTGGGCGCTCCGCGGCCGCGGAAGCGACCGGCGGCCGTAGAAGGAGAACAAGGGGGAAGCCGTGACACTGCTGCAGGCCTGCATCGCCGTTCTGTTCATGTACGTCGCGATCCTCATGGGGGTAGGCATCTGGAGCGCCCGAAGGACGCAATCGGCCTCCGATTTCATCATCGGGGGACGCACGATCGGGCCGTGGGTCACGGCGCTGTCGTACATCGCCGTCTATTTCAGCTCGGTGCTCATCATCGGCGGCGGCGCCTTCGGATACAAGTTCGGCATGGCGACGATCTGGATCGGCGCGATCAACGTGCTCGTCGGCTGCCTCCTCTGCTGGATCGTTCTCGGCAAGCGCGTGCGCGAGATGACCGAGCGCTTCGGCGTGAGAACGCTTTCGGGATTCTTCGCGCGGCGCTTCAACTCCCCCGCGGCGGGCATCTACTCGGCCGCCGTCGTCTTCCTCTTTCTCATCATCTACAACGTGAGCGTCGTGAAAGGGATGGCGAACTCGTTCGAGGTGCTCATGGATCTCCCCTACTGGGGGGGCGTGCTCATCTCGGGGCTCGTGATCATCTTTTACGTCGTGCTCGGCGGCTACATGGCCGTCGTCTGGACGAGCTTCATCCAGGCGTGGGTGATGATCGTCGCGCTTCTCCTCCTTATGTTCAAAACCTTCGACGCGGTCGGCGGCCTCGGCGCGGGGATGCAGAAGCTCGCCGCGATCGGACCGCAGTACGTGCATACGCCGGGGGTGTGGGGTTGGGCGGGGCTCTTCAGCTTCGCCCTCGTCGTGAGCCTCGGCGTCTGGGGCATGCCGCAGATGATTATCCGTTTCTACAGCATCAAGGATACGAAGACGCTTCGGCTCGGCACCGTGATCGTGACGCTCGGCGCGACGATCGCCGTCATCCCTTACCTCGTCGGCGCGCTCACCCGCGTATTGATTCCCGGCCTCGAGAATCCCGATCTCGCGATCCCGAAGCTCGTCGCGATGGTGCTCTCGCCGTGGCAGGCCGCGCTGCTGCTCGCGGGAGTCGTCGCGGCCGGCATGTCGACCTTCGCCGGCGTTCTCATCATCATGTCGAGCTCGCTCATCACCGATATCTACGAGCACGGCCTCAAGCGCAAACTGACCGGCCCGAAGGAGATCTTCGCGAACCGCGCCGTGAGCGCGGCAGTCGGGCTCGTATCGCTCGTGATCGCACTCAAGCCGCCGGCGCTCATTCTCGTCCTCACCGGCTTCGCGTGGGCCGTTATCGCGAGCACCACCTTCTGGCCGCTCATCTTCGGCCTCTACTGGAAGGGCGCGAGCAAGGCGGGCGTCGTCGCGTCGATGATCGCGGGCTCTCTCACCGCGATTCTGTGGACATGGGCCAAGAAGCCCTTCGGCATCGACGGCTTCATCGCGGGCTCGCTCGCGAGCCTCGCGGCGCTTCTCGTAATCACGGCGGCGGCGCGGCGGTCTCCGCGGCCCCGCCGGACCTGATCGTCCGATCCGATTCTCGTCACAGGAGGTCACCGGCATGCGCGCAGCGCTCGTCATTCTCATCGCCTCGATCGTGTCGCTCGCGGCGGCCGCGCCGGCTTTCGCGGCGTCGGCCCCCTCAACGCCTCCCGCGGCGGTCCCCGGGGCGGCACCCCTCAAATCCCCCGCCGAGTTTCTCGGCTTCGAGATCGGCGCCGATCGCAAGCTCGCCGACTACGAACAGACGGTCGCCTATTTCGAGGCGCTCGACGAGGCCTCGCCGTGGGTCATGGTCAAGAGAATCGGCACGACGACGCTCGGCAAGCCGATGATCGCGGTCATTCTCTCCGCGCCCGCGAACCTCGAGAAGCTCGATCGCTACGTGGAGATCTCGAGGCGCCTCGCCGATCCGCGGAAGCTCTCGAGCGCCGAGGCCGACGCGCTCATCAAGGAGGCCAGGATCGTCACCATGATCACGACGAGCCTCCACGCGACCGAGGTCGGGGCGACGCAGATGACGCTCGAGCTCGCGTACGACGTCGCCGCCGGGAAGAATGCGCGTCTCTCGAAGGCCCTCGAGGAGGAGATCCTCTACATCGTGCCGACGAATCCCGACGGGCAGCAAATGGTCGTCGACTGGTACGAAAAATGGCTCGGCACCGAATATGAAGGCGGCTCCATGCCGTGGCTCTATCACCACTACGCCGGCCACGACAACAACCGCGACTGGTTCATGCTCAATCTCGCGGAAACGCGCGCCGTCTTCGATCTCTACTTCCGAAGCGCGGTGCCGCAGGCCGTTCTCGACATGCACCAGCAGCACAACAACGGCGCCCGGCTGTTCCTGCCGCCTTACTATCCTCCCGCGAACAAGAACGTCGATCCGGTCGTCTATCGGACGATAAACCTCGCCGGGGCCGCCATGCAGCTCGCGTGCGAGGAGCGAGGACTTTCGGGCGTTATCTCGAACGCCTATTACGACGCCTACTGGGAGGGCTCGTCGAATCAGGTCGGCTGGTGGCACAACCAGATCGGCCTTCTCAGCGAGGCGGCGAGCGTGAACGTCGCGAGCCCCATCTTCATCGAGCCCGGCGAGCTGCGCGGGGACGACGTGGGATTTCCGAGATACGAGATGATGATCAACTTCCCGAATCCGTGGCAGGGCGGCTGGTGGCGGCTCCGCGACATCGTCGATTACGACTTCACCGCCGCGGAATCGTTCATCGAGACGTGCGCGGAGAACCGGGAACATTTCCTCGAGAACTACTATCGCATGGGCCTGAAAGCGGTCGAGCGCGGGAAGACCGAGAAGCCGTTCGCCTATATCATCCCCGCGCCGCAACGCGATCCCGTGACGTCGGCGCGCCTCGTCGAGGCGCTCATGCTCGGCGGCGTCGAGGTGCACCGCGCGTCGAAGGATTTCACGGTCGGCGACAGGCTCTACCGCGCGGGCTCCTTCGTCGTGAGGCTCGATCAGCCGTACGGCCGGTACGCCAAGGACCTCCTCGAGAAGCAGGAATATCCGGACACCCGTTCGAGCGACAAGGCGCCGATCGAGAAACCGTACGACGTCACGGGCTGGACGATGCCGCTTCAGATGGGCGTCGGCTGCGACGAGATCGACGAGCGTTTCGAGGCGTCACTCGACCTTCTCGCCGAGTTTCCCTACCCCGCGGGGAGCTTTGCGGACGGCGCTTGGGGCTATGCGCTTCGCCCCGAGATAAACGCCTCCTATCAGGCGGCGAACGAGCTCCTCGCGAAAGGACTCGTCGTGCGCCGCCTCGGCGAGGCCGGGGCGTTCCCGGCGGGAACGTTCATCGTGCCCGCCCAGAAAGGGCTCGCCGCGGCGGCCGCCGAGCTCGCGCCACGGACACACGTCGATTTTCTCCCGCTCTCCGCCGAGCCCGCCGGTTCGACGCACGAGCTTCGCGCCGCGAAAACCGCGCTCTTCAAGCCGTGGATCGCAAGCATGGACGAGGGCTGGACACGGTTTCTCTTCGACTCGTTCAAGGTTCCCTACGCCAACGTCTCGAACAAGGACGTGACGGAGAACACAATCAAGGGCTATGACGTCCTCGTCATCCCGAATATCCGGCCTTCCATCATCAAGGACGGTAAGATCGACGACAGGGAAGAGGCGCGGTGGTACCGTCCCCTTCCGCCCGATTACCGGGGCGGCATCGACAAGAAAGGCATCGAGAACGTGAAGAAGTTCGTCGAGGCGGGAGGTACGCTGATTTGCTTCGGGAGCGCGTGCGGTTTCGCGATCGAGACGCTGGAGCTTCCCGTGCGGAACGTCCTCGACAAGGTCTCCGACGACGATTTCTTCTGTCCGGGGGCGATATTGAAGGTCTCGTTCAAGACCGGTCAGCCGATCACCTACGGCATGCCCGAAAACGGGCACCTCTTCTTCGCGAACAGCCTCGCCTTCGCGACCTCGGTGCCGTACGGCAAGCTCGATCGCACGGTGCTCGCGAGCTACACCGAGAAGGAGCCTCTCGCGAGCGGGCTCATCATCGGCGGGGAGCGCCTCTACCGCAACGCCGCGCTCGTCGAATACAAGGTGGGCGCGGGGAGGGTCGTTCTCTTCGGGTTCAACCCGCAGTACCGCTGCCAGATGGCGGGGACGTACAAGCTCCTGCTGAACGCGATTCTCGAGACGCGGCGCTGAGGCATCAGGCCGGCGGCAAGGATCGATGCGCGAGGCAGCCGGTCACCGGGATCATTCCCTGATGCTCGTTCCCTTCTTGTAGTCCTTGTTATATCCGTGTTCGCCGAAGGGCTGCACCTTCTCCGTCCAAATCTGCTCGAGCAGCGAGAGCTCGTCCTCGAGATTGAACGCCGGGTCGTCCTTCTGCTTCAGGACCTCGAGCACCTCGAACACGAAGGCGTCCGGCCCGAGCCGGTCCCAATCCTCCTGCATCGCCTTGTTCCAGTGCCGCCCGATGGACAGGATGAAGCGGTGCTTGTTCAGGGGACCGTGCAGGTTCTTGCTGCTTCCGAGAAGCACCTTGCCGTTGACCGTGTTCTTGACCTGGAAGATGCCCGCCTCTCTCGGCGCTTCTTTATATTGTCTCTTGATCTCCGAATGCGTGCCCATCGGCCTGACCTCACTTTCGACGCGGCGATATTTCTCTCCGCTTCTCGTCATATATCCCTGATCCACGAGCATCCGGCGAATCGTGCAATAATCCGCATAGAGCGGCGCGATGAGCTCGTTGACCTCGTCCTCCCCGTATTCCTTCCCCGGCTCGAAGCCGGCGAGGAACTCCTCGAGTATTATCTTCCGCTTTCGCCACTGCTTCGGAATCTGCACGAGCGCTCCGTTGCGGAAAAAGGTGCGCACGACCTTCTCCCGACCCTGCCGCACGCGCTTTTCCTCGGGGCTGTCGTCGCCGGGCGGCATCGTGACGAAATCCTTCAGGCTCATCCGGAGGAGATCCGAGCGCAGCTCGTAGACGACGTAGTACTGCTCCTTGCTCCTCGTGACGAGCCCCGCCTCTTCGAGCCTGCGCAGATGGAAGGAAATCGTGGACGGGGCGAGCCGAAGACGCTCCGCGAGCTCTTCGGCGCAATAAGACTTTTCGAGGAGCGCATTCACCACGAGGATTCTCGACTTGTCCGCGAGGGCTTTCAGAGCGTTCACGCGCTCGTCGAGGTCGGTCCCGCGGCGCCTTTTATCTGTTTCGATACTCATGCAATCAAAATACGAACCGAGGGCGCGCCCGTCAAGCTGTTTCTGTATGTATCGAAGTGGATTTTGCGGCCGTGCGCCGGATTCGCGCCTGCTCCGCGCGCCGGTTCCGGGTCTCAGGCGCCGACGCCGACGGGCTTCCGGGCGCCTTCGGGGCGGCGGATCGTGTCGGGCGAGTTGGCTTTCTCGATCGCTTGCTCGTAGCTGATGAGCTTGGACGCGACAAGCTCGTTGAGATGATCCTCGAGCACCTGCATCCCGAATTTCTTTCCGGTCTGCATGGTCGAGACGAGCTGGGCCATCTTGCCCTCGCGGATCATGGCGCGAACCCCGTCGGTCGCCACGAGGATCTCGAGCGCCGCCATGCGGCCGCCGGCGATCTTCGGCACGAGCGTCTGCGCGACGATACCTTGCAGGGTGCCGGCGAGCTGCATCCGGATCTGGGTCTGCTGCTCCGGCGGGAACACGTTCACGACGCGATCGATCGTCTTCATGGCGCTCGTCGTGTGCAGCGTGCCGAACACGAGGTGGCCTGTTTCGGCTGCGGTCACCGCGAGACTGATCGTCTCGAGGTCGCGCAGCTCCCCGATGAGTATGACGTCGGGATCCTGCCGGAGGGCGCGCCGCAGGGCCTCGCCGAAATTCAGGGTGTCCGAGCCGATCTCCCGCTGATTGATGTAGCACTTGTTGTCATGGTGCAGAAACTCGATCGGGTCTTCCATCGTGAGAATATGGCCGTGCATGGTGGCGTTGATCAGATCGATCATCGCCGCGAGCGTCGTCGACTTTCCGCTCCCCGTCGGTCCGGTCACGAGGACGAGACCGCGCGGTTTCGCCGCGAGCGTCTTGCAGATATCCGGCAGCCCCAGGTCGTCGAACGAGGGGATCTTCGCGGGGATGTTGCGGAGCACGATCGAGATCGACCCGCGCTGGCGCATGACGTTCACGCGGAAACGGGCGACGCCGGCGACCGAGTACGAGCAATCCATGTCGCCGCGCTCTTCGAAAATCTTCCACTGATCTTCGTCGAGGAGGGTCCGGGCGATCTCCTCCGTCTGCTGCGGCCGGAGCCGTTCGTCCCCCTGAGGCATCAGCACACCATGGACGCGCACGCCCGGGGGCATACCGACCTTCAGGTGCGCGTCGCTGCCGCCTGCATCGACCATCGACTTCAAAAACTCGTTGAGCTCCATCGGGCGATTTCCCTGCCTGGGTTTGAATGTGTTACCGGAAAATGAAAGGGCAAGTTGCGTGCCGACCCGGCAAACGAGGCTTCCCGACGGGCCAAAACGTGACCTTAGTCCTCTTCCAGATCCTTCATGCGCAG
>Ga0105105_10001211_pt1 | contig 11108 bp, 9 predicted proteins | sample PPLLaktember2015_4_FD_79108 | JGI IMG/M metagenome (GOLD analysis project Ga0105105, IMG submission 79108) | Freshwater sediment microbial communities from Prairie Pothole Lake near Jamestown, North Dakota, USA - PPLs Lake P8 Core (1) Depth... | ecosystem: Environmental > Aquatic > Freshwater >... | reverse complement strand
CCCTCCACCCTGCGCTACCGCATTAAAAAGCTGCAGATCCGGAGGCCCTGGAAAGGCTGAGCCGGCAGGGGCCGAATGGGTGTTCCGGCGGCTCAGGCCCCACTCACCATATGTGGCGCGTCAATAGCCGCATATTTCGTCAATAGTTGCGCTTCCTCCGATCGCCCCCGATTCCCCACCTGCCTTTCTTTTATTTTAAGTTAAGTATTTACAGCCACTTAATCGAAAAGTGTTTTTCCCCGGGGCACCTGGCATGGGTGCTGCTATTCTACGTTACCACAACGCCACGGCATGAGGCGTGTGATACCTCCAGCGCCACCTATTAGGCCCGCTTCCCAGCTACTGATTTCGGATCCGCTTCCCTTTCACCGGCCGCGCCTCTGACCCGTTGCCCGCTGAGGCTGTCAGCGATTAGCCCACTCCATCGTAAGCAAGCGAGGACGGTTGCGCCACAGTCGCCAAACCGTCCAGAACATCCATTAGAGGCTTCCTCGAAATTTCTGCAGGAGGTGCTGCAATGACCTTTCTAAGACCGGATCAGACCTTTTACCCATCCCCGCGCATGGCCTGCAAAGCGCCGGCGGAGCGCCTGGGTTATGTGGCCACCCTGAACACGGGACGCAACAATCAACCGGACGCCCTCTGCGTGGTGAACCTGGACCCGGAGTCACCCCGCTACGGTCAGGTCGTCCATAAACTCGAGATGCCTTATGCGGGCGATGAACTGCACCATTTTGGCTGGAACGCCTGCAGTTCGGCCCTCTGCCCCTATGCCCCGCACCCCCATTTGGAGCGGCGCTACCTGATCGTCCCGGGTTTGCGCAGTTCACGGATCTACATCATCGACACCAAGCCCGATCCCTGGCGGCCGAGCATCGCCAAAATCATCGCGCCGGAAGATGTCCTGAAGCGCTCGGGCTACAGCCGGCCCCACACCATCCACTGCGGCCCCGATGCCATCTACGTCAGCGCACTCGGCGCCAACAACGGCGGCGGCGGCCCCGGAGGGATCTTCATGCTCGATCATTTCAATTTCGACGTCCTCGGCCCCTGGGAAATCGACCGCGGGCCCCAACGGTTGGCCTATGACTTCTGGTGGCACATCACCGAGGACACGATGATCACCAGTGAGTGGGGGGTGCCCAGGCAATTCGAAAACGGCTTGGTGTTCGAGGATCTTTTGAACGGGCGTTACGGCCGCAACCTGCACTTCTGGGATTTGCGGCGGCGTCGGCACCTTCAGACCATCAATCTGGGAGACGAGTATCAGCTCGTCTTCGAACTGCGACCCGCCCACGAGCCTACCAAGACTTACGGCTTTGCGGGGGTCGTGATCAGCCTCAAGAATCTCAGCAGCTCGATCTGGACCTGGTACCGTGAAAAAGGCCGCTGGGCCGCCCGCAAGGTCATTGAAATCCCGGCGGAGCCTGCGGATCCGGACAAGCTGCCACCGCCCCTGAAAGGGTTCGGGGCAGTCCCGCCGCTGGTCACCGACATCGACCTGTCCCTGGACGACCGCTATCTCTATGTGTCCTGCTGGGGCACCGGAGAGCTTCACCAATACGATGTCAGCGATCCCTTCAAGCCCCGGCTGACGGGAAAGGTTCAAATCGGCGGCATCACGCGCCGCGCGGGGCACCCCCTCAGCCAAGGGCCGCTCTTGGGAGGGCCGCAGATGGTGGAAATCAGCCGGGACGGCCGCCGCGTCTACTTCACCAATTCGCTTTACAGCAGCGTGGACGACCAGTTCTACCCTGACCGGCTGACCGGTTGGATGGCCAAGCTGCTAGTCACGGAAGACGGCGGAATCGCCTTTGACCCCAACTTTTTTGTGGACTTCGGAGAAACCCGCACCCACCAGGTGCGACTGGAGGGCGGAGATGCATCCACTGACTCATTCTGCTACCCATCTTGACCCCATGGCGGGCTGGGCCCTGATGATCGGGTTCGGGGCCTACCATGGCTTGAACCCCGGCATGGGCTGGCTCTTTGCTTTGGCCCTCGGGCTTCAACAGAAAAGCGAGCGGGCCATCTGGCGATCCATGCTGCCGATAACGACCGGGCATGCTGTTTCCATCGTTCTGGTGGCCGGCCTTGTGCTGGCGGCCGGCCACTGGCTGCCCGTATCGCGTCTGCGCTACCTGACCGCCATGGTGCTGCTGGCCTTCGCGGTCTTCAAACTCTTCACCTACTACCGGCACCCCCGCTGGGTCGGGATGCGGGTCGGCATGCGGGATCTCTTCCTGTGGTCCTTTCTGATGGCGGCCGCGCACGGCGCCGGGTTGATGGTCGCCCCGACGCTGCTGGAGGTCGGCCATGCGGCTGGCGCTCAGACGGCAGTGCTTTCGGCGGGAACGGGGATGCTGCTGGCCGTTTTGTTGCACACCGCCGCCATGCTGGCCGTGATGCTGCTGGTGGCGCTGGTGGTCTACCGCAAGCTCGGGTTGAAGATCCTGCGCAGCGGCTGGGTCAATTTCGACCTCATCTGGGCCGTGGCGCTCCTCGTCGTGGGGGCGACGGCGCTCTACCATGCGGTGGCGATGGGAAGCGCCTGAGGTTCCCCCGGTTGGAGCTTTCGAGATCGGGCTTTCCCAGTGGAGGGATAAAATGTTTGTCAACACCCCAACCGAAAATAAGTTGGCCGCGGCCGCGAAAGCCGAACGGACCCGGCTGCCTTTACGCGTCAGGGACGAGAATCAGGCCATCCGCGCCATTCTGCAGGGGACGGCGACCCACACCGGCGCGCGCTTTTTTGAATCCCTGGTCCAAAATCTGGCCCAGGCCTTGGGGACCTACAGCGCCTGGGTGGCCGAATACCTTGAAGCGACGCGCCAGCTGCGCGCTCTCTCTTTCTGGGTCAACGGCCGGCTCGCGGATCGTTTTCTCGTCGATGTCGACGGGACCCCGTGTGCGGCCGTCATCGAAAGCACGGAGCTGGTGCATTACCCCGAAAACGTGCTCGACCTGTATCCCCGCAATTCCATTCTGCACGATTTCAAGGCCGTCAGTTATATGGGCGCGCCGCTGCTGGACGGCAAGCGCAGCGTGCTGGGAAACCTGGCCGTATTGGACCGCCGCCCCATGCCCCGTGAGCACAACGCGCTTGCCATCTTCCAGGTTTTCGCCAACCGGGCCTCGGCCGAATTGCAGCGCGTGAAGGCTGAACGGGCGCTTAGAAAGAGCGAGCAGAAATTCCGCCGCATCGTTGAAACCACGGACCAGGGGTTCCTCCTGCTGGATCAGCGGTTCAGGATTGCCGACGTCAACGAGGCCTTCTGCCGGATGGTGGGCACTCCCCCCGACGCCATTCTGGGCCGCTCGCCGCTTGCTTTCGCAGGCGAAGATTTCAGGCGGTTCCTGGCGGCCAACCAGGATGACCCGCTGTCCTACCGGCTGCAGGCCATCGAGGGCACCCTGCTGGCCAAATCCGGCCGGACGGTGCCGGTCCGCATCCATGGCGACGTGCTGCTGGATGACGACGGCCGGGGTATCGGTTTCATGTATTTCATCACCGACATCACCCACCAGAAACGCTCGCTGCAGTTGGCCGGGGAGGTTCAACGCAACCTGCTGCCGAAGCGCAGCCCGCGCCCTGGGGGGATCGATCTCGCCGGGCGGACCCTGAGCTGCGAGGAGATCGGGGGCGACTATTTCGACTACCTGCCCTCGCAGGGGTGCGTCTCTTCGCACCTGGACATCGTCGTCGGCGACGTCAGCGGTCACGGCGTCGAGGCGGCCCTTTTGATGGCAACGGGCCGGGCTTTGCTGCGCACACAGGTGCGCTCGGATCCCTGCCGTCCGGTCTCCCAAGTGGTCACGGCCCTGAATCGTCAGCTGGCGGGCGACGTGTCGGACAGCGGACGGTTCATGACGCTCTTCTACCTGCGCATCGACCTGGCGGCCGGTCGTTTGCGCTGGGTCAGGGCCGGTCATCCCTCCGCCCTGATCTTCGACCCGCGGTCCGGCACCTTTCAGGAGCTGGGCGGCCGCGGAATTGCTCTGGGCGTGGCCTCCGACTGGGCCTTCACGGAGGAAACCGGCCCGCAACCGATGGAAGGCATCCTGGCCATCGCGACTGATGGTCTCTGGGAGGCCAGGGACAAAAAACAGCGGCCATACGGACAAAAGCGGTTTCAGGATGTCGTCCGCCGGCATGCCGCGTCCGGGGCTGAAGCCATCATCGACAAGGTGTATGCCGATCTGGCGGCGCATACCCTCGGTATGCTGCGGGAGGATGATATCACGCTGGTGATCGTCAAGTTCGACGGGGGGGCTGACGCCGCCCCCGATTATCACATCTGACCGTCGGTCGCACTTCCCGTGCGGGGTGAGGGCCGCGGCAAGCAACAATTCCACAAGATCGCGCCGGATTTTGGTTCGTCCACAAGGCACATCCGCCGGCCCTGGGTGCTTTCCCCGCCGCCGGCCACCTTTCCGGCGCCACCAGGAGGGAATGCCATGAAAACGCAGTTGAATCGTATAGATGAATTGAGATCCCGGGTAACGGGCAGCGTGCTGCAGCCCGCCGATCCGGGGTATGAGGATGCCCGTCAAATCTGGAACGCCATGATCGACCGGCGGCCTGCGGCGATCGTGCGCTGCGCCCATGCCGGCGACATCCCGCCAACCCTTGATTGGGCCCGCAGCCGGGGGGTGGACATCGCCGTGCGCGGCGGCGGACACAACATCGCCGGCAGCGCGCTGTGCGACGGCGGGGTGATGATCGATCTCTCACCGATGAAGGCCGTCCGGGTCGATTCCGACCGGCGCCGCGCCTTTGTTGAACCCGGCGCCACCCTGGGGGATTTCGACCGGGCCGCCCAGGCCCACGGCCTGGCCACGCCGGTGGGCATCAACTCGACCACCGGTATCGCCGGTCTTACGCTGGGTGGCGGGTTCGGCTGGTTGACCCGCAAGTACGGTCTGACCATCGACAGCTTGGTGGCGGCGGATGTGGTCACCGCGGACGGGCGACAGCTGCGCGCAAGCGACAGCCAAAACCGGGATTTGTTCTGGGCGATCCGCGGCGGCGGCGGAAATTTCGGCATCGTCAGCCGCTTCGAATTCAAACTCTACCCGGTGGGGCCCGAGGTGTTGGCCGGCCTGATGGTCTTTCCGCTGGACCAGGCCCGGGCGCTGCTCCCGCAATACCGCCGTTTCGCGGCGTCGGCACCCGAGGAGTTGAGCGTGTGGGTCGTCCTGCGCCAGGCGCCGCCGCTGCCGTTTTTACCGCAGGCGGTGCACGGCCGTGAGGCCCTTGTGCTGGCGATCTTCTACGCCGGCGATGCGGCTGAAGGCCGCGAGCTGATCGCCCCCTTGCGCCGTTTCGGCGATGCCTGGGGCGAACACATCGGCCTGCAACCCTACACCCAGTGGCAGCAGGCTTTTGACCCGCTGCTCGCCCCGGGGGCGCGCAATTACTGGAAGTCGCTCAACTTCATCGATTTACCGGACGGCCTGTGGGATGTGGTCCTGACCGCCGCCGGCCGACTGCCCAGCCCGCAGTGCGAGATTTTTGTCGGAATGATCGGAGGGGTTTCCAACCGCACTCCAGCCGACGCCACGGCCTATTTTCATCGGGACGCGAAATTCGTGATGAACGTGCACGGCCGATGGCAGCAGGCGGCGCAGGACGCGCGCGGCATCGCCTGGGCCCGGGAGTTTTTTACAGCCGCGCAGCCTTACGCCTCCGCCGGCGGCTATGTGAATTTTATGACCGCTGAGGAGGGTGACCGCATTCCGGCGGCCTACGGGTCGAATTACGAGCGGTTGAGTGCTATCAAGAAAGCGGACGCCCCCGAGAATGTGTTCCACCACAACCAGAACATCGCGCCCTAAGCGCCCGCCGATCGGAAAGCAGTGGGCTGCCGGGGGGCGATGGTCGGGAATTCGCCACACCCCCTTGAAATGGATGTCGGCAGCGGCCCGGCTTTTTCAGGCGCTTTGGCTGCATCTCTCCAGAGCGTTGAAATCCATCCGAAACAAAAGGAGGTCTTCCATGGATGAACTTAAATTGAAAACCACCGATGGGGGCATGACCGTCGTTTCTCCCGATGCCCTGGCGGCATTGCAAAGCAACCTGCGTGGTGAGGTCGTCACCGCATTCCATGAATCCTATGACAGCCTGCGGTCAGTCTGGAACGGATTGATCGATAAAAAGCCCGGCGCCCTGATTCGCTGTACGGGGGTCGCGGATGTTATGGCGGCGGTGCGATTTGCACGGCAGCAGCGGTTGTCGGTTTTTGTCAGAGGCGGGGGGCACAACGTCGCCGGCGCCTGTCTCGCGGACAATGGCTTGACCCTCGATCTCTCACCGATGCGCAGCGTCCAGGTCGACCCGCAAAGGCGGACGGCCCTGGTTCAGGGCGGCGCGCGGTTGGGAGATCTGGACCACGAGACCCAGGCCTTCGGACTGGCGGCACCTGTGGGCGTTGTTTCGGCCACGGGCGTGGCCGGCCTCACGCTCCACGGCGGCATCGGCTGGCTGTTGCGCAAGCACGGGCTTTCCATCGACAACCTCCTGTCGGTGGAAATCGTCACGGCCGACGGTCAACTCAAAAAAGCCCACCACCATCAGAATGCCGATCTTTTCTGGGCCGTCAGAGGCGGTGGGGGAAATTTCGGGGTGGTGACGTCATTCGAGTTCCAACTTCACCCGGTCGGTCCGCAGGTCTGGATGTCCGCTCCGATCTATCCGCTGGAGCGCGCCCATGAGGTGATTCCATTTTTTCGCGATTACCTGGCGCAGGCCCCGGACGAGCTCATGGGGCTGGGGGTTTTCTGGAGCGCACCCGAAGTGCCCGAGGTCCCGCAGCGATGGCACGGCGCACCGGTGGTGATCCTGCTGAGCTGCTACACCGGACCTTTTGACCGCGGCGAGGAGATCATTGCCCCGCTGCGCCGCATCGGGGGCGCCGTCGCGGACCTGAGCGGGCCCATGCGCTGGACCGACATGCAGAAGTTTCTGGATGCCGACTACCCGGACGGGGCGTTCTACTACTGGAAGTCGATCTATCTGGATCGTTTGGACGACGAGGTCATCGGGGTGCTCTCCGGACACACCGCCGCGCGCCCGTCACCGCTGTCCTCGATCGATGTCTGGACCCTGGGTCGCGCCATGAAGCGGGTCAAACCGAGCGAAACCCCGTTTTACAAGCGGGATGCCCCGTATTTGATCGGAATCGAGGCCAATTGGCAGAACCGTGCGGATGCGGACGCGAACATCGCATGGGCACGGTCCGTATTCGAGGATATGAAACCTTTTACCCGAGGCGGCGATTATCTCAACTTCCCGGGTTTTTTCGAAGACCGGGAGCGCCTGCTGCGGGGGGCGTACGGCCCGAATCTGGAACGCTTGCGGGTAATCAAGGCGCAGTACGATCCGACCAATCTCTTCCCCGGGGCGCTCACGATCGCGCCGGCGGCCTGAGCGGCCCGTGGCCGGGAAGCCGTCCGCCTGACGGCGCCGCCTGCCCGCCCCGTTGCGACCCTGTCGTTAGGGGGCCAGCCAGGCTTTGACATCCTCTTTGGTGGGAATTTTGCCCACGCATTTGACCTCGCCGTCGACCACCACCGCCGGTGTGCCGAACACGCCGTAGCCGGCGATTTTCATGAGGTCCGTCACCTTTTCGACCGTGGCGGCCACGCCGGCCTCGGCCACGGCTTCCTTGACAATTTTTTCGGTCTGCTGGCACTTGGCGCAGCCGGGTCCCAGTACTTTGATATCCATGGTGATGCTTCCTTTCATTGTGGGCCGTGCTGGGCCAGGCGCTGCACCGTCTCCCGAATGAGCGCGACGGGAATTGCCCTATTGGTCTGGCCCTGGTAGATGAGCGGGCGACAATCTGTCGGGGCGCCCAACGAACCGCTTAATCCCGCTTTCATGGACCGTAACGGGTGCTCCAAGCGGCGGTTGCTGCCGGGACAGTTTGAAATTAAAACATGAAAATTTAGCGATATAATGGATCCCGAAAAAAATCAGCCGCCGCAGATGGTTTCGCGCCGGATTTCGGGCAGCCGGGCAAGCATCGCCGCCACTTCGGGATCTTCCTCGAGCCAGTGCCGAAGGTTTCCCAAGATGGTGGCGACATAGGGGTTTTGGGCCCCGTCGGCCAACTGGTAGTTTACCCACAGGCCGTCCTTGGTGAAACGCACCAATCCGGCTTCCTCGAGGATTTTAAGGTGTTTGCTGGCCGTCGACTGGGCAAGCCCGAGGGCCGCCTGTATTTCGCAAACGCACAGCACGCGCCGCTGAAGGAGCTTGACCATCTTGACCCGATTGGGATCGGACAGAGCCTTCATAACTTTGATGAAGTGTCGCATAATCCTCCAAAATATTCACTAAATGGAATTTTACGGATAGACCGGGTTTTGTCAACAGAAAAATTTACGCCCGATGCCGCCATTTCCGCCCGGAATGGTGCCGCAGCGCCCTGGGTGACGTCAAAAAAACGACCGCTGCTTCCGGCAGGCTACGGCCTGATTGCGGAAACCGGACAAGGCACTTTTCGCCCGCCAACGATGGCACCCGGCGGAAGAGCCATGTCTGGGTTCACACCCCCCGCTTTTCAAAATCCCCGCGTGCGGAAAATTAAGCCCTAATGACAGTGCGGTCGGCGTTTTAGTGGTTTATTTTTCAGGCAATCTCGGTTATGGCTAAATGAAAGGCGACACAACGGGCGTGCCATCTCCTTGCTGTCGGGATGAATCGAAATCCCACGTTTCAGGGGCCTGCCCGCAACCGCCGGCTTTACGTGCCGGCCTTCGGTGGCGCCAAACGGAGGGCGCCTGGTGTCATCCAGGTGGCGCGCAAATTCGTTCCCAATGCCGAGGATATCCGCGGCAAATACATGATCTTTCCGATGGCTGGCGCCCACCCTCGGGATCCCAGAGAAATTATTGATGGACCGCTAAAAGGCCAGTGATAAAAACATCATGATTCAAGGAGCCAAAAAATGGATTTGACGACCACTTATTTGGGCCTGAAGCTCAGCAGCCCCATTATTGCCGGCAGTTCGGGGTTGACCAATTCGGTTGAAAAAGTTGAAAAACTCGCAAGCAACGGTGCGGGTGCGGTTGTCTTAAAATCGATTTTCGAGGAGGAAATCGCCTTCGAGCTTGAAGATATATTGAAGGAAGCCGAAGCGGCCGGCGTCAATCTGGATCAGTTCGACTACTATGACTTCCATCTAAAAGGGAAGAAGTTGGACCACTATATTAGCCTGATACAGGAGTCCAAAAAAAGGGTTTCCATCCCGGTTATCGCCAGCATCAACTGCGTCTACTCCCATGAGTGGACCGCTTTTGCCCGCCGGATCGAGCAAGCCGGCGCCGATGCCATCGAATTGAACATGTTTTTCCTGCCGTCGGACTTTACCCGATCCAGCCAGGAGCAGGAAAGCGCCTACTTTTCGATCATCGACAAGATTCTGAAGTCCGTCTCAGTTCCGGTGGCCCTCAAAATCAGTTACTACTTCTCGAACCTCGGGCCGATGATCCAAAAACTGTCCCGCTCGGGCGTTGCCGGCCTGGTGCTGTTCAACCGCTTCTTCAGCCCGGACATCGACATTGAAAATCTGACCATCAAACCCTCATTTGTATTCAGCACCCCGGCCGAATTGGCCATTTCGCTGCGCTGGATCGCCATCATGGCCCAAAAAGTCGATTGCGACCTGGCCGCCTCCACCGGCGTACATGACGGCGCGGCGGTCATCAAGCAGCTTCTGGCCGGCGCCACGGCGGTTCAGACGGTATCCAGCCTGTACCGCAAAGGCCCGGAGCATATCAAGACACTGACCGACAGCCTTAAAAGCTGGATGCAAACCCACAGTTTCGAAAAGATTGCGGATTTCCGCGGCAAGATGAGCCAGGAGGCGGCGGCCAATCCCGCGGTCTACGAGCGGGTTCAGTTCATGCGCTATTTCGGCGGCGAAGGTGAAAAAGAGATTGCGTAGTGAAGCTCCCGGGCTGCCACCTCAAGGCGCCTGGATATTCCGATTAGCCGGGGGAGTTGCCCCTGCCAATGATCCACAGCCGTTCGGTTTGGGTATTTTCAACCAAGTAACAAACGCCTTTATTGCAGGAGGGAAGTCAAGATGGGTAAAAAAGTCTATATTGACACGGAAGAATGTATCGGGTGCGAAAGCTGTGTTGAACTTTGTCCGGAGGTGTTCGGGTTTGATGAGGACTCTGAAAAGGCGCACGTTATCATGCCCGAGGGGGGCTCCGAGGAGTGCATTGATGAAGCCATCGAAACCTGTCCGGTGGAATGCATCCACTGGGAATAAACGGGCTCAAGGGAACTGAAAAAAAACAAGACCGGGCGGTTCCGCTCTATCTTCATTCAGAATCTCCCATAGCGCTGCGGGGTGTGACCCGCTTTTCACAGAACCGTCGAGATGGCGCCGGCATGCTATGCTTTAAATGCCGGCGCCGTTTTGCAGCTGGTCTTGCGTGTCCGGGCGATCCGGATGTCGTTTTTGAAAGCAGCGCAGAAGGAACCCGATGGACGCCAAAATCCCCGGCAACCTACTGACCACCGCCATGGCGGTGATGCCGCATACCGACGTCGGCCGCGCCCTCGAGATGGCGCTCTCGCTGGACGTGCCCTTCTGGCCGCAACTGCCCCACTACAGCTACTATGAGGACATGTACGTCCAGGCGGCCGAGCATTTTCCCGGCATCGTTCTCGACCTGGAGCGGCGGACCCTGCGCTTTTCGATTGACAAGTTTGCCGAGGAAATCGAAGCGGTTCTGGAGCGCTTCGACGACCCGGCGCTTTTTGACATCAGCGAGACCTATTCGGCGGTCTACCATCGTTTCCTCGCCCTGGACCTGGCCGACCGGCCCGCCATCCGCGGGCAGCTCGAAGGGCCCATCAGCTTCGGGTTCAATGTGCTCGATCAGAACGAGCGGCCGATCCTCTTTGACGACACCGTCCGGCCGTTTATGCTGGATTTCATGGCCCGGCGCCTGAATGTGCAACTGGCCCGGCTTCAGAAGCGCAATCCCAAGGCCTTCATGTTCGTCGACGAGCCGGGGCTGCAGTTCCTCTTTTCGGCCATGGCCGGATACAGCGATCTGAAGGCCAAGGGCGACCTCGATCAGTT
>Ga0105105_10001210_pt1 | contig 11109 bp, 9 predicted proteins | sample PPLLaktember2015_4_FD_79108 | JGI IMG/M metagenome (GOLD analysis project Ga0105105, IMG submission 79108) | Freshwater sediment microbial communities from Prairie Pothole Lake near Jamestown, North Dakota, USA - PPLs Lake P8 Core (1) Depth... | ecosystem: Environmental > Aquatic > Freshwater >... | reverse complement strand
CGACGCTTTGGCGGACTCACCAGGAACCCAGCAATCCTCATGCCAGACCTGACCTGGCTCGGAGAACTGAGGCAATATCTATTTAGAACAGCGTGTTATCGCCGTTATCTGGAATTCACTGAAGAAACGGTCGCCGTTAGTTTCGTCCAGAATCCGGACGAACCGTCTAGTCTCTGGACGGACCGAGGCCATAGTCCTTCAGCTTCTGATACAGCGAGCTTCGCGAAATGCCGAGGCGCCTCGCCGCCGGCTCGACCTTGCCGTGCGTGTCGCCCAGTACGCGCTCGATGTGCCGGCGCTCGAGTTCCCGCAGCGTCAGCGTCAACTCGTCATCGCCCGCCTGCGGAGCGGCCTCGAAGCGCAGGTCTCGATGGCCGATCAACCCGCCATCGCCAAGCAGGACGGCCCGCTCGATGATGTTGCGCAGTTCACGAACATTCCCAGGCCACCGGTAGCGCAGCAGCGCATCCTCGGCATCGGCATCAAAGCCAGTCACGCTGCGACCGACGTCGGCTGCAATGTGTTCGAGCAGCACCCGGGCCAGGACCAGCACGTCGTCGCCGCGCTCGCGCAGCGGCGGCACGACCAGCGGGATCGCGCTGATGCGGAAATACAGGTCGCGGCGAAACCGGCCGTCGCGAGCCAGCTCGGCGAGGTTGGCGTGGCTCGCCGCGATCAGGCGGATGTCGACGAAGCGCTCACGCACGTCGCCGAGCATCCGGAAGCGCTTTTCTTCGAGCACCTTGAGCAGCCTGGGCTGCACCAGCGGATCCACATCGCCGATCTCGTCCAGGAAGACCGTGCCGCCGTGTGCTATTTCGAGCAGGCCTGGCTTGCGGGCCACCGCGCCGGTGAATGCGCCTTTCTCGTGCCCGAACAGTTCCGTCTCGAGAAACTCGCGTGTCAGGCCGGCGCAATTGAGGTCGACGAAGGCCTCATCGGCGCGCGGGCCGTGCCGGTGCAGCCAACCCGCCAGCACGCCCTTGCCAGTGCCGGTCTCGCCCTGGATCAGGATCGGGCTGTCGGCCTCGAGCACCTTGCGCGCCTGCGCGGCCAGGTTGCGAATCGCCGGGCTCGAGCCCAGGAACGGGTCGATCGGCCTGCGGCGCTCGCGTGCCGAGCCGGCGAGCTGCGAACGCTGCGCCCTCCCGACGTCCAGGAGACGCCGCAGGATAACCAGCAGCGCAGGCAACTCGATGGGCTTGGTCAAGAAGTGCTCGGCACCCTCCTTGATGGCCTGCACCGCGAGGTCGATTGACCCGTGGCCCGTGAGAACGATCAAGGGCACGCCTGGGTCGATCTCCCGCAGGCGCGGCAGCAGTGCAAGTGCGTCGCCGTCCGGAAGCTTGAAATCGACGATGGCCGCATCCGGCTTGACCGCGAGGAAGGTGTCGATTGCTTGCCGGCAACTGTCGGCCTCGTGAACCTCGTAACCCTGCGTCTCGAGGAAATCCCGCAGCCCGAAGCGGACTGCCGACTGGTCGTCGATTACCAGGATGCGTTTTCTTGCCACGAAACCTCCCGCTCCCTTGCGACGATTCAGACCAGCGCCCGCGGGAATCGCACGACGATTTCCGCACCTCCCTCGGGTCGGTTGCGCGCGTCGATCTCGCCACCATGCTCCAGCACGATTCGTTGCACCAGCGCCAGGCCGAGGCCAGTACCGCCGCGCCGTCGCGTGAAGAACGGTTCGAAAATCCGCGTCAGGTCCTCAGGCCGGAAGCCGGGACCGTCGTCGCGGACCGAACACGCGATCCAGCGCCGGCCGTTCTCCTCGACGAAGGAGCCCTCGATCGTGACCGTCGAGCCCGCAGGTGCGTGCTGAAGCGCGTTGTCGATCAGGTTCTGGAAGGCCTGAGCAAGGCGGCCCTGGTCGAGCCGGATGGCGTCAGGCTGCAGCGCCATCAGATTGACGACCGTGACACCGGTCTCCCGCGCCAGCGAGCTGCAGCTCTCGACGGCCACCGCGACGACGTCGTTCAAGGAGCCGGCAACGAACTCGCGCGTCGGCGATCGCCCGTAGGACAGCAACTCAGACATCAACTTGCTGACCCGGTCGACCTCGTTGCGCAGCACCGCGAAGTACCGGCCGAACTCGGGCCGCTCGCCCATGCGCGCGGTCATCGCGTCCAGCGTGGACGAAATGCCGAACAGGGGATTGCGCACCTCGTGCGCGACGCCCGCGACGAGCGCACCCATGGCCGTCATCGTCTCGTTGCGCCGTAGCTCGTCCTTGAGGTGCTCGCGTTCGCGCTCAGCGCGCTCGCGTTGCGAAATTTCATGCTGCAGATCGGCGACGGTGCGGCGCAGCTCGCCCTCGCTGGCCTCGAGCCGGTCGCGCGATACCGTCGTCGCCTGAAGTTGCTCGACCATCCGGTTGTATTGCTGCGCAAGGTCGCCGAACTCGTCGTTCGCCGCCGGACTGACGCGATGGGTCAAGTCGCCGCCGGCGACGGCGCGCGTACCACGATTGAGGTGGGCCAGCGGTACGCGGATGAACCGCACCAGCAGCCAGCCGATCAGTCCGGCCGCGAGCAGATAAAGTGGAATCAGGTAACGCATCGCGAGCTGCACGCGGTCGGCCGCCTGCCTGGCCTGCTCGCGCGGCAGGTCCAAACCGCGCAAGGCGAGCACCTGGATCTGCTCGTCGAGCATCTCGTCCATCGCAACGCGCAGCTCGATGAACCCCTGTCGCCCGGCGTGCATCGCGTCCTCCAGCTCGACGACCTCCCGCACGGCCTCGTCGATGCGTGCCACGTTGCGACTCAACGCACGACCGTGGCGGCGCTGCTCAGCCGACAGGTTGTAGCCGAGGAAATTCGCCAGGGTACGGTCGAGAACCCGTAATTTGCGCAAGATGGCCTCGCGCGACTGGGCCGTCGGTTGGCGATGGTAATTCGCCACCCACTGACCGACCTCGGCCGCCTCGGCCTCCAGATCGGCGCTGGCAACGGCGGCACCGAAGCCCGGCCGCTCGGGCGACCGTTCGGCGAACAGGCCCGGCTGCAGGCGGGCATCGATGACATAGTCGATCTCCTCGGTCGACTCCTCGATCACGGCGTAGAGCCGCTCCTGCTGGTCGGCGTATTCCATCAGCGCATGGCCGAGCGCCGTGAACTCGGCGTGCAGCTCGCCGAGCCGCCGCCCCAGGCTGCGCTCCTCATCCGTGAGCACGAGTCGCAGGTAGGTGGCGTGGTATTGCGCGAAGTCCCGTTCGTCCTTCTGCGCCCACTCGCGGTACTCGGGCCGGCGGGTCGCGAGATACTTGAGCACCGCGAGCCCCATGCCGTTGACGTTGAGTTCCTGCTCGTACGCCGCCGCGCTGATCGGCGCCTTGACCTCCGCCAGCCGCTGCAGCGCGGCCGCGACCTGGTCGAGCCCCCGGTAGATGAACAGCATCGAGAGCGTGCCGATCGCGATGATCAGCAGCAGGCCCACGGCGATTTTCCGGCTGACGCTGAAACGGATCGTCGAGGCCATCGTGCCGCGGTCCGCGGCGCTACTTCATCGTCGGCATCACGAACTGCGCGCCCTCCCGCGCAGCCGTGGGCCAACGCGACGTCACGGTCTTCAGGCGCGTATAGAACCGGACCCCATCCGGCCCGTGCACGTGCAGCGGTCCGAACAGCGACCGCTTCCACCCGCCGAACGAGTGGAACGCCATCGGCACCGGGATCGGCACGTTGACGCCGACCATTCCCGCCTGCACGCGATGCGCGAACGTGCGCGCGGCCTCGCCGCTGCTCGTGAAGATCGCCGTGCCGTTGCCGAACTCATGCGAGTTCACGATCTCGAGCGCCGCCTCGAAGTCCGCTACGCGGACCACGCACAGCACGGGCCCGAAGATCTCTTCGCGATAGATCCGCATCGCCGGTTGCACCCGGTCGAACAGGCACGGCCCGAGGTAGTAGCCCTGCTCGTAGCCCTTGACCTTCAGTCCACGACCGTCGACGACGAGTTCCGCGCCTTCCTGCACCCCGAGGTCCACGTAGCCTCGCACGCGCTCCAGGTGTTCGCGCGTGACCAGCGGTCCCATGTCGCTCCAATCCGCGGTTCCCGGCGCCACTTTCAATTCGGCGAGCTGCTGCTTGATCGATTCGACCAGACGGTCGCCGGCATCGCCGACGGCCACGGCGACCGAGATCGCCATGCAGCGCTCGCCCGCGGAGCCGAAAGCAGCGCCGACGAGCGCGCTCGCGGCATTGCGCGTATCGGCATCAGGCATCACGACCATGTGGTTCTTGGCGCCGCCGAGCGCCTGCACGCGCTTGCCGTGCGCGGACGCCGTCCGGTAGATGTACTCGGCCACGGGCGTCGAGCCCACGAAACTCACTGCGGCCACGCGCGGGTCAGTCAGCAGCGTGTCCACGGCCTCGCGATCGCCGTTGACGACGTTGAACACGCCATCGGGAAGCCCGGCCTGCTGCAGCAATTCGGCGACGCGCAGCGGCACGCTTGGATCCTTCTCCGACGGCTTCAACACGAACGTATTGCCGCAGGCAATCGCCACCGGGAACATCCACATCGGCACCATGGCCGGGAAATTGAACGGCGTGATGCCGGCGCACACGCCCACCGGTTGCCGCATCGACCAGCTGTCGACGTTGGTGCCGACGTTCTCGGTGAAGTCGCTCTTCAGCAGCTGCGGTATGCCGCACGCGAACTCGACCACTTCCATGCCTCGCGTCAGCTCGCCGCGCGCGTCGGAGAGCACCTTGCCGTGCTCCGAGGTGAGCAGCAGCGCGAGTTCGTCGGCCTGTGCCTCGAGCAGCGCCTTGAAGCGGAACATGACGCGTGCCCGCTGCAAGGGCGTCGTCGCAGCCCAGGCGGGCAGCGCGGCCTCGGCGGCCGCGATCGCCGCCCGGGTTTCGTCGGCGGAGGCGAAGGCGACGCGGCCGCGCAGCGCTCCGGTGGCTGGATTGAAAACCGGGCCGTTGCGGCCCGAGGTGCCGGCAACGTGGCGTCCGGCGACGTGGTGGCCCAGCTCGAACAGGGCCGGTTCGTGACCCGCGATCGGGGATGGCGTACTCATGGAAGACCTCTGCGGATGCGCTCCGGGCGTCCCGCCCGGGGGGCGTCATTGGACACCAGAACCCCCCGCGGCCGCCACCGGGTCGGCCCCTTGTTCAGCTGTACACCCGGTCTTCCGGCAGCAGCGTGTCGGCGGCGAGTTGTGGTTGCGCCGCGATCTGCCGGTAGATCGGCGCGAAATCGGCGGCCGTCTCGCGGAACAGCTGCGCGAAATCGTCGATCACGAAGTACGTCTGCTGGAAGCTGTCGATCTTGTACCGCGTGCGCATGACGCGCCCCAGGTCGAAGCCGATGCGCCGCGGCTCGGGACTCGCGAGCGCATGGTCGATCTCGCTCGGCGACGACAGGATCCCAGCGCCGTAGATGCGCGGGCCGGCGTCCGTCCGGATCAGCCCGAACTCGACCGTGTACCAGTACAGCCGCGCCAGGTACTCGAGCGCATGCAGTCCGTCGGCCTTCTGCCCACCCTGCCCGTACGCCTGCATGTAGTCGGCGAACACCGGATCGAACAGCAGCGGCACGTGACCGAAAAAGTCGTGGAAGATGTCGGGCTCGACGATGTAATCGAACTCGTGCTCCTCGCGCAGCCAGACCGTGACTGGAAACCGGCGATGCGCGAGATGGGTGAAGAATACGGGCTCTGGCAGCAGCCCGGGCACCGCGACGACCCGCCACCCGGTCACCCGACCCAGGCGCTCATTGACTTCGTCGAATCGGGGGATGCCGGCGTCGTAGCCCAGCGTATCCACGACGCGCAGGAATTCGACACAGGCCCGGCCCGGCACGAGACGCATCTGCCGCGCATACAGACGTCGCCAGCGGTCCTGCTGCGCGGGAGGGTAGGCCGCGTAATCCTGGCTGACCGTGTAATCCGGGCTCATCCCGGCGTAGTCGCCCCGGAGCCCGTGCGCGCTGGCGCCAAAGGTCGCCGGCGGGTCGGATGCCGTCATCTCGCTGCACTCCAGACGAGTCGAGGGCGCCAAGCATAGCCGCTCCCGGGCGACCGTCTGATATAGTTTTGGACTCCATTTCCCGCCGGCTGCAGAGGAATCCGCAATGAAGCTCTCGACCTCCATCGTCGTCCTGCCGTTGATGCTTGCGCTCGGCGCTGGCGCCCAGGCAGCCTGCATCTATCCGCAGGCCCCACAGAAGCTGCCGAACGGCGGCCAGGCGACCAAGGAAGAGATGCTTGCAGCCCAGGGCGAGGTCAAGGAGTACTCGAAGACCGTGCAGGAGGTCTACCTGCCCTGCCTCGAGCAGGAGAAGACCGAGTCCCTCGCGGAGCTCGACAGCATGGACCCGGAGTACACGCAGAAGAAGGCTGCCATCGAGTCGGTGCACGCCAAGAAGCACAACGCGGCGCTCGACGAGCTGCAGGCGATTGCAGCCAGCTGGAGCGACGAGCTCAAGGCGTTCGGCGCCAAGGACAAGAAGTAGCTCCGGGCCTGCGGATCATGACGACCGACCCGCCCCCCGTCCGGAACATCGTCGCGCACCCCGCGGCCGACCGGGCGCGCGACCGGCTCGGTCGTCCGATGCACGACCTGCGCATTTCGGTGATGGACCGCTGCAACTTCCGTTGCCCGTACTGCATGCCGAAGGAGACGTTCCACGATCGGTATCGATTCCTGCGCGCCACGGAGCGGCTGGGCTTCGAGGAGATCGTGCGGATTGCGCGGGCCGGCATCGCGCTCGGGGTGCGCAAGCTCCGGCTCACGGGCGGCGAGCCGCTGCTGCGCGCCGACCTCTCGGATCTCGTGGCCGAGCTGTCGATTCTCGAGGGCATCGAGGACCTCGCGCTGACGACGAACGGCGTGCTGCTCGCGCAACACGCCGCCGAGCTGAAGGGCAACGGCCTGCACCGGGTCACGGTCAGCCTCGACACGCTCGACCCGGACGTGTTCTCGAGCATGAGCGGCGGCTTCGGCGGCGTCGAGCAGGTGCTCGAGGGCATCGCTGCCGCGCTCGACGCCGGCCTGACCCCCCTCAAGGTCAACGTGGTCGTGCGCCGCGGCGTCAATGACCACACGGTGCTGCCGCTGCTCGAGCGCTTCCGCGGCACGCCGGTGATCGTGCGGTTGATCGAGTACATGGACGTCGGCAACCGCAACGCCTGGCAACCGCACGAGGTCGTGCCGTCCGCGGAGTTGCTGGCCGCAATCCGCGAACGCTGGCCCGTCACGGCGCGGCCGGGCGACTACCGCGGCGAGGTTGCCGAGCGATACCAGTACGACGACGGCGCTGGCGAGATCGGTTTCATCTCGTCCGTGAGCGCGCCGTTCTGTGGTGCCTGCAGCCGGGCGCGACTCTCGTCCGAAGGGGTGCTCTACACGTGCCTGTTCGCGACGGCAGGCACGGACCTGCGCGCTCCACTGCGGGCCGGCACGACGGACGAGGAGTTGCTCGACCTGCTGCGCGGCGCCTGGGCGCGCCGCAGCGATCGCTACAGCGAGCGCCGCGGCGAGTTGCGCCAGCACCAGACGCTCCACAAGATCGAAATGCACTACATCGGCGGATGACACACGAATTCACGCACGTCGACGCGCAGCGCCAGCCCGCCATGGTCGACGTCGGCGGCAAGGCGGTCACGCATCGCACCGCGGTCGCCCAGGCGCTCGTGCGCTTTCCGGCCCCCGTGGCCGAGGCCCTGCGCGAAGCCGGCTTCGAGACCAGCAAGGGGCCCGTGTTCCACACGGCAATCATCGCGGGCGTCATGGCGGCGAAGCGCACGCACGAGCTGATCCCGTTCTGCCATCCGCTCGGCATCGAGAACTGCCGCATCGAGATCGACATGAACGAGCGTGCCGAAGCCGAGGTGCGCTGCACGGTCAGCGTGCACCACAAGACAGGCGTCGAGATGGAGGCGCTCACCGGCGCCGCAGTCGCCGCGCTCACGATCTACGACATGTGCAAGGCGCTGTCGCACGAGATCGTCGTGGCCGATCTGCGGCTGCTCGAGAAGAGCGGCGGCAAGCGCGATGTGGCGGCCCGATGATCGACGTCCACGTCCAGTACTTCGCGGTGTTGCGCGAGCGAGCCGGTCTCAGCCGGGAGACGGTGGCAACGGCGGCGGCGACGGCGGCCGAGCTCTACGAAGAGCTGGCCACGCGTCATCCTTTCAACCTGCCGCGCTCGATGCTGCGCGTCGCGATCAACGACGAGTTTGCGGACTGGTCACGGCAGCTCGGCACCGGCGACCGGATCGTGTTCATACCCCCCGTCGCGGGCGGCTGATGCGCGCGTTCGCCTTCAGCAGCGAGCCGCTCGATCCGCAGCGCCATCGCGCGGAACTGGCCGATCCGGCCTCGGGCGGTTACGCGAGCTTCGAGGGCTGGGTGCGCGATCACAACGAAGGCCGCCGCGTGGAGCGCCTCGAGTACGAGGCGTTCGAGGCGCTTGCGATCAAGGAAGGTGAACGCATCGTCGCGGACGCCGTGGCCCGCTTCGGCGTGTCGCGGGCCGCCTGCGTGCATCGTGTCGGCTCGCTCGGCATCGGCGACCTCGCCGTCTGGGTGGGCGTCAGCTCGGCGCACCGCGGCGAGGCCTTTGCGGCCTGCCGCTACATCATCGATGAAGTGAAGCATCGAGTGCCGATCTGGAAGAAGGAGCATTACACGGACGGCGACTCCGGCTGGGTCAACTGCGAGCGCTGCGCGGCCGCTGCGCATGATCACGACCACGCACACCTGCCCGTCGGCTCCGGGCGCGACTTCGAGCACGACTATTCGCGGCAGGTCGCGCTGCCCGAGGTGGGCGCAGCGGGACAGGCAAAGCTCGCGGCCGCGTCCGTGCTGGTCGTCGGCGCAGGCGGCCTCGGCGTGCCGGTGCTGCAGTACCTCGTCGCGGCCGGCGTCGGCCGCATCGGCATCCTCGATGGCGATCATGTCGAGGCGAGCAACCTGCACCGCCAGCCACTTTACGGCATCGCGGACATCGGCCGTGCCAAGGCCGAAGCGGCCGCCGAACGGCTCGCCGCGCTCAATCGCGACGCGCAGGTCGATGCGATCGCCGCGCACGCGACGCGCGAGAACATCGACGAGCTCGTCGCGGGCTACGACCTCGTCGTCGAGTGCACGGACAACTTCCGCGCCAAGTTTCTCGTCAACGACGCGGTGGTCCGTGCCGGCACGCCTGCGGTATTCGCCAGCGTGCACCAGTACGAAGGACAGCTGCAGGTCTATCGTCCGGAGCCGGCCTGGCCGTGCCTGCGTTGCCTGTGGCCCGCAGCGCCGCGGGATGGGCTGGTGGGCAACTGCGCCGAGGCCGGCGTGCTCGGGCCCGTGCCGGCGACGCTCGGCGCGATGCAGGCCATGCAGGCATTGCAGCTGATCCTCGGCCTCCACGCGGGCTCGGGCCCGGTGCTCGTCATGGTGGACCTGCTCACGCTGGAGACACGCCGGGTTTCCGCCCGGCGCGACCCCGACTGCAGCCACGTCCCCGGCGCTGCAGCCGATGCGCCGGATGCGGCCCCGATCGAGCTCGAGTTCGGCACGCTGGCCGCAGCGGTCGAGGCGGGGCTCGAGCTGGTCGATATACGCGAGGCCTGGGAATGCGACCTCGATCCGCCGAGCGCTTCGACCCTGCTGCACCTGCCGCTCAGCGATCTGGTCAACGGCCGGGCGCAGTTCCCGGCCCAGGGTCGCTACCTCGTCATCTGCGCCCATGGCGTGCGCAGCCTTTCGCTCACCGAGCACCTGCGTTCGCTCGGCCAGCCCGAAGTCTATTCGCTCAGGGGCGGGCTCGCCGCGCTGCGCTGCCGAGGCGCGCAATGACACCCGCGCGCCCTCATTGCGACACGGCCCGCAGGATGTGGAACACGATCAGGCCCACCATCAACGCCTGCCCGATCCAGAGCAGAAAGACTCCGTAGCCTCTGCTGCGCAGCGAGAACCCGACAGCGATCAGCACGATTCCCAGGAAGAGAATGCTGACGGACGGCCAATATGCGCTGTAGTCCGTTATGGCCGCACCTGCCCGGTGCCGTGCACCACGTACTTGTAGCTGGTCAACTGCTCGACGCCCACGGGCCCGCGCGCGTGGAAGCGATCGGTGGAGATGCCGATCTCCGCGCCCATGCCGAACTCGCCGCCGTCCGCGAACTGCGTCGACGCATTGTGCAGCACGATCGCGCTGTCGACGCGCGACAGGAACTTCTCGGCGGCCGCCGGATCCTCGGTGACGATCGACTCGGTGTGCGCTGAGCCATGGCGCGCGATGTGCGTGATCGCGTCGTCGACGCCGTCGACGACCTTCGCGGCAATGACGGCGTCGAGAAACTCCGTGTCCCAGTCGTCCTCGGTCGCCGGCACCACGCGCGGATCCACCCTGCACACGGCCGCGTCGCCGCGGACCTCGCAGCCCGCGTCCAGCAGTTCGCGCACGATCGGCGCCAGGTGCGTCGCTACGCAAGCGTTGTCCACCAGCAGCGTCTCGGCGGCGCCGCAGATGCCGGTGCGGCGCAGCTTCGCGTTCATGACGATCGCGCGCGCCATGTTGATGTCCGCCGCGCGATCGACGTAGACGTGGCAGTTGCCCTCGAGGTGGCCGATGACCGGCACGCGGGCTTCCTGCTGCACGCGTGCAACGAGGCTCTTGCCGCCCCGCGGCACGATCACGTCGATCCAGTCGGTCATGCCGGCCAGCATGTAGCCGACGGCGGCCCGGTCGGTCGTCGGCACCAGCTGGATGCAGGACTCGGGCAGGCCCGCGGCGCGCAGCCCGTCGCCCAGGCATGCGTGGATCGCGGTGCTGGAGCGATGGCTTTCGCTGCCGCCGCGCAGGATCGCCGCGTTGCCCGACTTGAGGCACAGCGCGCCCGCGTCGCAGGTCACGTTCGGGCGGCTCTCGTAGATGATGCCGATCACGCCCAGCGGCACACGCACGCGCTGGATCCGCAACCCGTTCGGTCGCTCCCACTGCACGAGAACGGTGCCGACCGGGTCAGCCAGCCGCGCGATCTCCTCGACGCCGCACGCCATGGCCTCCACTCGCGCTGCGTCGAGCGCCAGGCGATCGATCATCGACGCCGCGAGCCCGCGGGTCCGGGCCACCTCGAGATCCTGCGTGTTGGCGGCAAGG
>Ga0105105_10001209_pt1 | contig 11116 bp, 7 predicted proteins | sample PPLLaktember2015_4_FD_79108 | JGI IMG/M metagenome (GOLD analysis project Ga0105105, IMG submission 79108) | Freshwater sediment microbial communities from Prairie Pothole Lake near Jamestown, North Dakota, USA - PPLs Lake P8 Core (1) Depth... | ecosystem: Environmental > Aquatic > Freshwater >... | reverse complement strand
TGGGCCTACGCGCCCTACCTGGGGTTCGGCCCGGCGGCGCATTCCTTCCGGCCCCCGCGGCGGTCCTGGAACCACCGCGATGTCCGGCGCTACATCGCCGAGCTGCAGGCCGGCCGCCGGCCGCCCGGTGGAGAGGAGTCGCTGAGCGTGGACCAGCAGATGCTGGAGGTGGTCATGCTGGGGCTGCGGACGTCCGCGGGGATCGACCAGGCGGATTTTAAGGCGCGCTTCGGCCGGGATTTCAACGAGGCTTACGGGGCCGCGGTGCATGATCTGGCGGCCCGCGGGCTGCTTGCGCTTGAATACGGGCGCTGCGCGCCGACGCGGCAGGGCATGCTCTTCCTGAACACGGTTGTCGCCGCCTTGACTGGAAGATAAGCTTTTATTACTGGAAAATAGGCTTTTATTAACGGTCTCAGAATTATCTTTACGTCGTCATTCCGGCACGCTGTTAGCCGGAATCCAGTAAATTCAACCTGTTCTGGATGCCGGATCAAGTCCGGCATGACGGTACTATTTCGGGACGATTGATATGGATTCGTGAAACATCGCGCCCTTAGACGGCTCCGCGAGCGCCAAGATCAAGGCGCGCGAATCTCGCGGCGCGAGGCGTACTTACCGTACGCCGCAGCGACAGTGAGATGAAGCGCAACGCCGAGATTGGCCTTCTCGCGAAGTCGTCAGGCCTTGCGCAGCTTGCGCACGTCCCCGACGCGCAGCGTCACATTCTTGGAGTCGAAATACTCCAGCAGCGGGATGAGAAACTTGCGGGAGGCGCCTCCGGTCATGTCTTTGAACTGCGCCGGAGTCATGTCGGCGTGTGCTTCAAAGAACTTCACCATGCGCTGCTTCAGCTCGGCGATCGCTTCGGCATGGAAAAAAAGATCGTCTTTGGTGCGGATGATCAGACCTTCCTCGATCAGCAGGTTCAGGACGTCCTTGGCCGGGTTCGCCTCAGATTTCAGGATTCCGGCGATATCCCGAAAGAAGGGCGGCTGCAGCCCGCTGTCCTTGTAGATTTTAAGCATCTGCTTCCGCAGAGTGGCTTCATCGCCGGCCAGCGACACCTTGTGGGTGGTCAAGCGGACGGTTTTTTCCTCTTGGACGATGGCGTTGTCCTTGATCATCTGGTTGATCACCAGGTTGAAAAGCCGGACATCCGTGTCGGCGGGAAACTTGCTCTTCAGCTCTTCCTTGAGCATGCCGGACTTCAGGGGGAAGGCCTTGTGATAGCTTCGAAGGTGGCCGGTCGCGTCCTGGATGAAGGCTTCGAAGCTTTTCTGGTGGACGAAGCTGCGGGTTTCCTTGTCCACCTGGATGATCGTGCGGGCCGACAGCATGCCCTGTAGGCTCGCCTCCAGCTGCTTATCCGTGAGGCTCGTCATGAGCCGAAGGTCGGTGAAACTGGCGCCGGCATGGCCGGCGGCTTCGATATGCCAGCTGATGAGGGTTTCCGGATCGCTCGTCAGGACGCCCTTCAGCGCTTGAATGATGCCGGCGTTGAAGCGCTTGTGCTTGGGGGGGATGGGGTTGAGGATCTGGCCGCCGCCGACGGTGCGCACCGGCGAATAGCTGCGCACGACGTAATGGTCGCCCTTTACGACGGCAACCGGCGTGTCCAGCCTCAACTGAGCCACCGTGGCTTCGCCGGGTTTGAGTTCGTCGTGTTCGAGCAGAATCAGGTTGCCCAGAACCTCGCTGGTTCCCGTATGAAACCGCACCCGGGTGCGGTTTTTCATGGGTCTTCCGGCGCTGGCCAGAAAATGAAACCGGACATCCACCATGTAGCTGGGCTTCAACGCGTTGGGATTGGAAAGCACTTCGCCCCGACTGACCGCCTCCTTGTCCAGCCCCTGGAAATTGACCGCGGTGCGCATGCCGGCCTCGGCCACCGGGACGCTCTGGTTGTGGACCTGGATGCCGCGCACCTTGGAGGTGATCCCGGAGGGATAGACCATGATGGGATCCCCCACCTGGACTTTTCCGGAAACCAAGGTGCCAGTGATCACCGTGCCGAACCCTTTCATGCTGAAAACCCGATCCACCGGCAGTCGGAACAGCGAGGACGGCGGCCGGGCTTCCACCTGCTGGCTCAATTCCTCCAGTGCCTGCACGAATTCGGGCAGGCCTTGTCCGGTAGCGGCGGAGACGGGTATGACCGGAGCGTTTTCGAGAAACGAGCCGCGCGTGAACTCCCGGATGTCCTCCTGCGCCAGCTCCAGCATTTCCTCGTCCACCAGGTCGATTTTGGTCAGCGCCACCAGACCCTGGCGCACGCCCAAAAGGGTGCAGATCTCCATATGCTCGCGCGTCTGCGGCATGACGCCCTCATCCGCTGCGATGACCATGGCGACGATATCGATGCCGGTCGCACCGGCCACCATGTTCTTGACGAATTTTTCATGACCGGGGACATCAACGACGCCCAGGTGCTGACCGCCGGGCAGGTCTATGTGGGCAAACCCCAGCTCGATCGTGATGCCCCGTTCTTTTTCCTCTTTCAAGCGGTCCGTGTCGATGCCTGTGATCGCCTTCACGAGGGAGGTCTTGCCGTGGTCGATGTGCCCGGCGGTGCCCAAGATCATCTGTTTCAACGGTTCACACTCCTGATGGCGTTCTATGCAGAGCGGCCGGCTGCCCTTTTCTTTGGCACGTCAATGGAATCACGTTCGCCTGTGGCGGTATCACCGCGCGGGCAATTCCGTTTGTGCAGGGCCTGGTTCTGGGCGGGCGCATGCGGAGGTCAGCGACTCTTCCGCTTCCTGAAATACTCGAACACATAAGCCAGCCCCACCAGAAGGATCGCTAGTCCGGCGACATCCGTCATACTGACCGAGCCGCGGAACATGCGCGTAATCAGGAAGGCAATGGCCACGCCGAGGACGGCCCGGATAAAAAAAAGGATGAACGGATGCAAGCGCTTTCCTCTTGAATGCAGGCTGGTCAGCTGCGGCAATGGGACCGGCCGAGGTTGTTTATCCTTATTAAGCAAATTTTGCCGCGCTTTCAACAGCAGATTCCGCCGGCCCCCCCGTCTTGCCGGCGACGTTGTCGGCGGTATTACCTGCTTGGCCCCAATTTTAGACAGTAAACACGAAAAGCGGAATCTCAATTTTTTCTTGATCTGACAATTTCGATCTGTTAACTTAAAAAGTTCAAAACGGTCTCGAAATCGCATATTCTGCTTACGGTGGGTGTAGCTCAGTTGGCAGAGCACCGGGTTGTGGCCCCGGTTGTCGTGGGTTCAAATCCCATCACTCACCCCACTTTCAGCGCCCGTAGCTCAGTTGGATAGAGCGCCGGACTTCGAATCCGTAGGCCGGGGGTTCGAGCCCCTCCGGGCGCGCCAGTTAAATCAAGGGGTTACAGGTTAAGGTCTGTAGCCCCTTGCGTTTTTTATAACCTATTTATAACCAGGATAGTGAGGCCCAGGGATTTCGGGTGAATATCCTCGACGTTCTTGCAGGCGGAACCGATCGGAAACTGTTGTTGGTTTTGTCTATGAAAGGCGGGGTAGGGGAGAGCTTTTAATCGCCTGAAGGATCTCGACAAATTCCGCCAGATCTGCCCCTGCTGAACATTCTCACTGCATTTTTGTTTTTATCAACCCCACCGCAATCCCTAACACGGAAACCTGCCCTTCAGTCAATAGAATTGGCTCATAGCTGGGGTTTTCAGAGAAGCAAGACTACTCAACCGGGTTAGAAAGGAATAGCTTTAATTATATCAGATCGGCGAATTTATGCAACATTCCTTCGGATTGTTTCGGGTCAAACGAACTGAATGCAAGATTTCAAAATCGCAGCGCTGGGATCTATCGCCGATTTGGAACTTCGGTGATACGTCGGATGATCTGTCAGCTATCCAACAATTCAAAATCATTGCAGATTAGCTTCGCATACCCTATCCTTACCTCCGTAGCCCCACCCGTGTCAAACCCAAACCGAAGGAGGTACACCATGAAAGTAGCCTATGCCGCCAAGATCTGGATGGATTATCACCGGTCCCATTCAAAAAAAACACTTTACGATCCTACGAGTCGGTAATCACGCCTTTCTGCCGGGACCATGGCAATCGGGAACTGGAGGAACTCACGGTTGATCTTGTCCAGGCGTTTCTTGAAAGCATCACCAACGGTCGTAAACCCCAGACCCGGAAAATCCGCTTCGCCCACCGTACAGCTCGATTTTGAGGGTAGATACTATGTTGATCTTTTGAAAAGGGCTACCTCTGTCTCTCCTAAAGAATTGGAAGCTGCAACCCGAAAGGCAGTGACGGAAGAATGTAGTCAGGTCGACCTCTGCTTCAGAATGGCTTTGAGTTCGAGGGCAATCGATTTCCCCTGGTCGCCCCCCAAGGGATATTTAGACCTCGCCTAATGGAGCTGCCCCTCAGTATCGCAACCACTCCGAAAGGGCCATACCAAGATTCATTCGGTCCAGACGGTCTCTTGGCTTATAAATATCGCGGAACAGACCCCTCACATCCTGACAACGTGGGTTTGCGCCGCACTATGGCCCAACAGCTACCTCTCGTCTACCTCCATGGCATCGTTCCCGGAAAATACCTTGCTCTATGGCCCGTATACGTTGTGGGGGACGATTCGACGACGCTCACTTTTCGAATTGCTGTGGATGACGCTGCATATATTGGACAAGCGCCGGTGAGCGATACGGCAGATGATACAACCATAGCAAGGCGCTCGTATGTCACCGCAACCACCAGGGTAAGGCTCCATCAAAGATCATTCCGAGAAAGGGTTATCGCCGCCTATCGTTCCCAGTGTTCGCTTTGCAGATTAAGGCACGACGAACTCCTTGACGCTGCTCATATAATTCCCGATAGCGACCCTGAAGGCGAGCCCCACATTTCCAACGGCATTGCTCTGTGTAAACTTCACCATGCCGCTTTCGACAGTTTCATTATCGGCGTTGCTGCCAATTACACCGTTCACGTCCGACGCGATGTTCTTGACGAAACAGACGGTCCAATCCTCCGATATGGCCTCCAGCAAATGCATGGGAGCCGGTTGTTTTTGCCACAATCCGAAAAACAGTGGCCGAATCGAGATGCACTTAAGTGGCGGTTCGAGCGTTTCAAGGCAGCGGCGTGACGTTGGTATCCTTATTGCTGTATTCCAGATCTTGAGGTTAAAGATGAAAGAGCTCTCCGAGGAGATTTCTTCAGCGGCTATGGATTCCGGAGCGGATCTGGTTGGTTTTGCCCCGGTTGAACGGTTTGCCCACGGACCCGAAAAAACCCATCCAAACTACTTTATGCCCAAGGCTCGCTCCGTCGTCTCAATCGCTATCGGCTTCCCAAGGAGCATTGGGGAAGTCTGGGGTACCTACAAAGAGGAAGCAACGCTCCCCGGACCCTACATGTGGTTTGGTTTCGCCTATCTGAACTGGGAATTATCCCGGGTAGCTCTGAAGGTTGCCAAACACCTTGAAAAGCGTGGATTCCGCAGTCTGCCTCTTCCTCCTGCCCATACCCTCGTGCAGTACCGCCATTATGAGCATTTTGATCAGTGGAACCGGTATCTAGGAGACTTTTCACACAAGCATGCCGCTCTGGCTGCGGGCATTGGCGCTTTCGGCTGGAACAACCTGTTGCTTACCCCTCAATTCGGAGCCAGGCAGCGATTGATTTCCGTGATTACCGAGGCCGATCTTCCCCCGGCACAACTTATGGCCAGTGCCGATGTCTGCAAGCCCGACCTTTGTGGATTTGCTTGCGCGGAAACCTGCCCGATTGAGGCCATCAGCAAAGATCAGGCCCAAGGATATGTCATGGAGGGTCGCACGTACCGGTATGCTGCTCTGGATCACATGCGCTGCCGCTGGTGTCTGGACGGTTTTACGGAAGGGTCCGGAAGCCGAACCCATTTCGAACCTCCGGATAAAATTGTCCAGGCTGATTTTGCTAAGGCCGCCGGCAGAAGGGAAATACCGGACAAAGGGCTTTATCTCATGGCCTTTATTGATTTCTGTGGCAAATGAATGCACCAATGTCCAAGCCCTGAATTTGAATATGTGCCCCGTCCTATCGAGCGGTTTCAGGGTAGGACTGGTTGCAAAACTCGATCTTGACGGCTTCCGCACCGTCTTGCCCACAACCGAGACACCGCCGAGGTAAAAAAGTTGGCTTTTTGGAAAGTCTACCCGATATGGTGCATAGGTCCGAGATGCTTTTGGAACACAGGGCCCAAAAACACAGACCGTCAACGTTTTCGACGACAGCAATACCGAGGGCAATTATCGGGAGGTCTATCGCATTCACGATCCCGAAATGTTTGTGTCAGCAACACAGATTGGTGGGGCAGTTCGAACTCTCTCTGAGCTGGATAGCTATCTCGTAGCGCTTGGTGCAGTGAAGGAAGGGCCGCGTCACCGGTAAATTGAACTTGAAGACCCTTTCATAATGCTGTTTTTGTTGGTGTAGGCTTCTTTTATGGAGTACCTCCTTCAGTTTGGTTTTGACATGGGTGAACCGACGGAGGTAAAAATAAGGTATGCGGGACTAATCTGCAATTATTTTCGATTATTGGATGGCTGAGAGATCATCCGACATATCCACAGACAACTAGTTTTGTGATAGCTTTTCGCTCATAAAAAGAAATGCCAGATACTCCTCCATGAGCGAATCCAATTGCATCCGGGAAAGGGAAAATGATGAAGAGTTCATCAGTTAATCGGCGGAAAGTTGTCGTTGTTGGTGCGGGCGCTGTAGGTGCAACGTTCGCATATTCGCTTGCCCAAAGTGGTCTGGCCGAGGAGATTGCAATTATTGACAAGAACGATAGCCTCGCTCAAGGGCAGGTAATGGATTTGGTCCATGGACAGCCATATTTCCCTTCCGTGTCCATCCATGTTGGCAATCCCTCCGACTACGCGAACGCGCAGCTGATAGTTATCACCGCAGGTGCCGCCCAACGCCCTGGTGAGACTCGCCTCCAACTGCTTAAAAAAAACGCGGCCATCGTTAGCGCTGTGGTTGCGGAAGTTATGGACCAGCAATCATCTGCAGTGATTCTGGTCGTCACTAATCCTGTGGACATTATGACCTACGTCGCGCGTAAGTTCACAGGGTGGGATCGGCACCGCATTTTGGGATCAGGTACTGTATTGGACAGTGCCCGACTCCGCTATCTTCTTAGCGTGCATTGCGGGGTGGACGTTCACAATGTGCACGGCTACATTCTCGGCGAACATGGTGACACGGAATTTGCCGCATGGTCGATGACTCACATTGGTGGAATTAAGATCGATGCATTCTGCCCTACTTGTGGCCACTGTGCTGACTGGGAGGCGGAGCGCAGCCTAATTGCACAGCAAGTGCGGGACTCTGCCTACCATATCATCGACTACAAGGGAGCCACCTGCTTTGCGGTGGGTCTTGCCCTGGTTCGAATTACGAGCGCGATTTTACGTTCGCAAAACAGCGTGCTCACGGTGTCAACTATACTTAACGGCGAATACGGCCTTCAGGATGTCTGCCTTAGCGTTCCATGTATCGTTTCGGCTAAAGGAATAGAGAAGATCGTCGAGAACCGCCTCCCAGATAATGAGCTTGCAGCGCTTCATGCTTCGGCCGCCGCGCTGCAGCAGGCGACTGGCCAACTGGTCGCAGAATAATGAACCTGGCAAAGAGGGTGATTTTTTGGCAAGAGAGATCGGAAGAGCTTTTAAAGGCAAGAATAAGGATATACGGAACAAATCTAAAATTATTTTAAATTGTTAGATAGCTGACAGATCACCCGACATATCCCGAAAATCCCTTTACTGTGATATATCCAATTTGAACTGCAAGAAACAAATTCAAAATGTTATGAATTACCTTGCTTGTATTCGATGCTCTTCCTGAAGTTTTGAAATATTGCCAACATTTTGTACCAAACCTTTATTGACCTGATAGCAAAAAAACTGGCAAGCAAGGTACGGCTTCATTCGGCCAAGCTAAAACTTTAAACGGGATATTTAACCTCATGCAGTCCTACCACAAAGCTTTCCATGTAATAATTTGGGGAATGATTGGTCTCTGGGCTTGTTTATTTAGTCCTGCAACTTCATTTTCTCAAAATGAGAGTTCAGCACCACGTGTTTTACTGGTAGGGGCGATTGTATCTCCGCCAATATACATGAAAACTGCTGATGATCGATGGGAGGGATTAGGCGTCGAACTCTGGCAGGCTGTGGCTCAACAAATCGGCGTACCATTTGAATTTCGGGAATTTAGTTCTCTGGGGCATTTGTTGGACGCCTTAGAAAAACGAGAAATAGATGTCATTCCTAACTTGCCGGTCCGAGAGCGGTTTGAATCAACCATGGATTTTAGCCAATCATATTTGAAATCGGGACTATCCATTGCGGTACCAGCAGAAGGTATTGAATACAGATGGAGTCGCTTTTTTGAAAGCATCTTTTTAGAGCATATTTTAAAAGTAATCGGATTACTGATGTTGTTGTCTCTGATAGCCGGAATAATCGTATGGTTATTTGAAAGGCGTAATAACAGCGAGATGTTCGGTCACGGAACTGTCGCGGGGATAGGTCACGGCATTTGGTGGGCGATGGTGACAATGACCACGGTGGGCTATGGAGACAAGGCACCCAAAACAATGGGTGGGCGAACCATTGCGATGATTTGGATGATTTTTTCAGTAATTTTTATCGCTAGCTTTACAGCCAACATCACGACATCGCTGACCATTAGTGAGTTAAGAGGCAAGGTTCGTGGTTTTAATGATCTTTACAATGCGCGAGTCGGAGCTATATCCCGATCAGAAGGTTTCGACTTTCTGACTAAAAAGGGGATAGCTGTAATTACTCTTGAAAGTGTACAGGAGGGATTAGCAGGGGTTGCAAGCAAAAAAATCGATGCATTCGTTCTAGATGAACAGATACTGAAGCATCTGGTAAAAAAGGAGTTCCCCGGTCGAGTGCAGGTTCTATCTCAAACCTACGATGAATATTTCGTGAGCATCGCTTTACAGCAAAATCGTTCGCTCCGCAAACCGATAAACAAGGCGTTGCTGAAATTCATGAAAACGCAAAGTTGGACTGAGATGATGAATCGGTATATGCAGTGAGCCTGTTATCGAGAGAATGTGGGTGTCGTTCTGCTGAACTCGCATAAGCAGACTTTTCTACCAATATCACACTAAATCAAAAAAATCTAAAACATGCTATACTGACAGCGAAGGGCACGGCATCCGAATCATAGAAAAATGAGGTTGAAGAATATAATCTGTTATAATTTTGAACTGTTGAATAGCTGACAGATCATCCGACGTATTACCAGGTCTTCTGATTTGTAATTTATGCCAATTTCGATGGGGTTATGAAGACGGCATTTGAAAATAAGGATGGAGAAACTCATTAATAAGCATATGATGAAAAAAACGATTAACAAGAATGGGGCGCTCCACTTTAATTCCTTTGGTGGATCGCCCCATTACTATGTAGGTGAACGGATCATCTAAAGCCCGCAATAGCCTCAGTTCTGGTTATGCTTTCCCATACCACCCCCCATCATTCCGCAACCCATTGAGCCTTGGGCCATACCGGAACCCATACCCCCGTGGCCCATACCGCCTGATCGCATCATATCGTGGCCGACTACGAAATATGGATTGATGGTTTTGATCCGCAGAATATGGTCGATATACTTTCGATCGAGCTGTGCTTCCATATTCGATAATTCTTTTTGCAGCTCAGTTGCTTTTTTTGGATCAGGCTGAAGTTTTGCGACTTCAGCTCTGAGTTCAAGGTTCTTTTGGAAAATCTGGGCTCTCAAATCTCTATTTTGTTCCCAATATGTCTGCCGTTCCTGTTCTATCTTCTTAACCTGTTCTTCAGATAAATTGGAATTGACACCGTGGGTTGAACTGTGATGTTCACCCCTTCCTTCCATCATATGGTGCCCTCCGTGAGGGCTTTGCCTCTGGGATTGGGGAGCGTCAGACTGTGCGAAGGTAAGAAATGGCAACCCGAATATTAGGGCAAAACTGATAACACCAATCGAAAAATCACGATATTTTTTCATTGACATCCTCCTTCTTAACGGCATCCGCCGATTGGCAATACAAAGTATCGAAAAACAGTGTCAACTGCGGCCGACACGGTAAGCATGGTTTAACCTGAGCGCAAGGGCAAAGAGAGGTTAGATGCTGAAGGTGAGTTCAAAACATGGGCTTTAAAGTTTTGTAAACTTCTATTTTGGCAGGTTACCCGCATCAAAAAGGGCGATCAGATTATGGCAACATTTTAAATTAATGGTGAATACCCCTTTTGGGCATGGGGATGGTTCAATGGTTTAATGGCTCCCCTTTCTCTGGGTGAACAGACTTTATCAAGCAGTTATTGCTCTCAAACGTAGTTAATCCGTCTCACCTTCCAAGCGGTTTTCTATTAGGTTATTACCGTTTCTGGCTGATGGTTTTGATGTTGCTTTTGAAGTCCACATAAATAGCGTCCAGGGCTTCTGCGAAGTCGCCTATTTTACCTCCATTTTCTTGAACGAAGGTTTCAGCGTCCTTCCTCTGATTAAATGCCCATGTCCCAGTCTTTGTCATCACTCCGGCTTGCTTCCACCAATAACCCAGTGCGCCTTTTCGGCATTAATCATCTCCGTCGTCACAAAGTCCCCGACCTGAATTGATTTCAGTCTTCTATTTGATGCGAAGGCAAGCTCAACAGCAGCACAGTGAAGACTAAAGGTTGCCTGCGGTGGATAGCCGTCATATTCAACCAGCATCCGACTTTTTGCATACTGCTGACAGTTCATACCGCAATATTTGCAAGTAGACTGGTTTTCCTTGGATACCGTAGCATTTTGCACACCTTTGCTGCAGCACGAAGAACCGGTAGAGGGACCTTGAGCTGATGAACCGGCGCTGCAACATGACCCACCTCCCTGAGGTTGATAGGCCGCACTGGTGAATTGGCCCCCTTTCCTTTTACATCTTCCACATCGGGCCTCAGCGATTATAAGCTTTAGCCTCCTTGGGACTCCAAATCCATGTTTTCATTTTGCCTAAGGAATCCAATGACGCTTGCAGCATCATCCATGGAATTTAATTCGTGATAGTGGTAAGCGCCTGTCAAAATAAATG
>Ga0105105_10001207_pt1 | contig 11119 bp, 12 predicted proteins | sample PPLLaktember2015_4_FD_79108 | JGI IMG/M metagenome (GOLD analysis project Ga0105105, IMG submission 79108) | Freshwater sediment microbial communities from Prairie Pothole Lake near Jamestown, North Dakota, USA - PPLs Lake P8 Core (1) Depth... | ecosystem: Environmental > Aquatic > Freshwater >... | reverse complement strand
TCTGCAATCGCATATCTTTTAGAAATCAGTGCAATAATGGCTGGGCGGCAGGATAAACTTACATTACGTTTTTCCAGAATTGCTGACATTGCTCGTGAAGCAAGTTTCTGGGCAACTGATGACGGCTTTAATGTTGTATCAGCAGCACATATAGAAAAAGCATATCAACTTGCTCGTGAAAGACATGGAATGCTCGAAGATAAAGTAACAGAAATGTTTGAGAACAAAACCTTTTTAATTGATACTGAAGGTGAAAGGATTGGACAGATAAACGGTCTTGCCGTCTATAATGCTGATTTTTATTCCTTTGGGAGACCAACACGAATTACAGCTACCGTTTCTCTTGGCAGTGGAACAATTATAAATGTTGAACGCGAAGCAGGTATGAGCGGCAGGCATTATAATAAAGGTGTGTTAATTATATCGGGATATTTTAAAGAAACTTTTGGACAAGATCAGCCACTATCTTTTAATGCTAATCTTGTGTTTGAACAATCTTATGGAATGGTTGATGGCGATAGCGCTTCGTGTACCGAAATATTTGCGCTTCTTTCAACATTATCTGGATTACCAATCAAACAATCAATTGCTGTTACGGGATCACTTAATCAAAAGGGAGATGTGCAGCCAATTGGCGGTGTTAACGAAAAGATAGAAGGGTTTTTTGATATTTGTAAGCTCAATGGATTAACTGGTAATCAAGGAGTAATAATTCCCATTCAGAATGTTAAAGATCTTATGCTCCGTGAAGATATTGTTGAATCAGTAAGAAAAAATAAATTTCACATTTACCCAATTACTCGTGTTGAAGAAGGGATTGAAATTCTTACAGGTGTAAAAGCTGGTAATAAAACTGAAAAAGGTTATGAAACAGGAACTGTATTTGATAAGGTAGAAAAAAAGATTCAAGAGTTATACTCTAAATCACGCGCAATAAAAGTTAAAAATGTTGTTGAAGAAAAAAATAACACTTTAATAAAGGCTTCAAAAAAAACAATTACAAAAAAAAGTGGGGATAAAAATCCACGGAGGAAAATTAAGAAATGATTTCAAATCATGAGTCAACTACGAAAACTAAAATACTTGCAACACTTGGTCCGGCAACGCAAGACGTTAAAGCGATAAAGCAATTAATTTTAGCTGGCGTTGATGGTGTTAGATTGAATTTATCACATGGCTCTTATGAATTTTTTGAAGAAATTTTCAATTCTATCCATATTGCCTGTTTAGAAGAAAATTCTCCTCTTGCAGTTTTGGTTGATGTACAGGGACCGAAGATTAGAATTGGAGAATTAGAAAAGCCGAGTATAGACCTCGTTACAGGTGAGTCAATCGAAATAACCATAGAAGATATTAAAGGCAATGAAAAGATTATTTCAACTTCTTACAAGCAATTAGCTATTGATGCAGTGATTGGAGATCAGATTTTAATTAATGATGGATTAATACGACTTACAGTCTCTCAAAAGAAATCTAAATCGATTGTATGTGAGATTGTTAACGGCGGCGTGTTAACTCCTAAAAAAGGTATGAATCTGCCGGGTATGAATTTATCAACCCCATCAATAACTGAAAAAGATTTTAAGGATCTGGAATTTGTAATAAAACATCGTATTGATTACATCGCTTTATCTTTTGTTAGAAGTGCGAATGATGTTGTTGAATTAAAAAAATGGCTTGCCGGAAAAGGAAGAAACATTCCTGTTATTGCTAAGATAGAAAAGAAGGAAGCGGTTGATAATTTATTCGAAATTATATTAGCATCAGATGGAATCATGGTTGCTCGTGGTGATTTAGGTGTTGAACTTCCACCGCAGGATGTACCGGTTTTGCAAAAATCAATTATTCGCCAATGCAATGCTTTAGGTAAGCTGGTAATAACCGCAACGCAAATGCTGGAATCAATGATCAACTCACCAATTCCTACACGTGCAGAAGCTTCTGATGTTGCAAATGCAGTTTGGGATGGAACTGATGTTGTAATGCTAAGTGCTGAGACTTCAGTGGGAAAATTTCCTTTTCGTACCGTGCAGATAATGAATGATATAGTAAAAAATGCTGAACAGCACCATGAGGATAGAATAAATAATTATTTTATTACACCTGATAGTCTTCAGGAAAACTTGTTTGATTCTGTTGGTAAGGCTATTGTAGAAATAAGTAAACAAATTAATGCACAGGCAATTGTTGTGTTTACTTTTGAAGGACGAACTGCGCGAATTATTTCTAAGTACAAGCCGGAATCAAAAATAATAGCCATCTCAAACAGCTTTGATACCATGAATAATCTCTGTTTGCGGTGGGGTGTAACTTCTGTTTATAGAGAAACTATTGATAAAGAACATCTTGCAATTGATGACGCTAAAGAATTAATTCTTAATGCCGGCTTAGCAAAAAAAGGAGACTTGATTATTTTTACAGCAGGAGCTCCTTATTCAGAAAAAAGCAGAGCTAATTGGTTAAGATTTGAAGTGATATAAAGTGACCAATCACAATTTAACAGAAGCTCTATGGTGGCATAAAACTGATCGCGAAAAAATTTTATGCACATTATGCCCGCGTTACTGTGAAATCGGTGATGGCCAACCCGGGTTTTGCTACATAAGACAAAACATTGACGGTAAACTTTATACATTGGGGTATGGTAAACCAACCGGATTTGGAATTGATCCTATTGAAAAAAAGCCGCTTAATCATTTTCTGCCTGGAACAAAGATACTAAGTTTTGGAACCGCAGGATGCAATCTCGGTTGTAAGTTCTGTCAAAATTGGTCGATAAGCAAAGCAAAGTTGGATGAAATAAATTCTTTAACTGCATCACCTGAAGATGTTGTTATGCTTGCAAAAAAACATTTAACTCCATCAATCGCGTTTACGTATAACGATCCAACAATTTTTGGTGAGTACGTTATTGATATTTCCAAAATTGCAAGAGAAGAAAAAATAAAATCAGTTATGGTAACAGCGGGATATATTGATAAACAAGCACGAAAAGATATTTATAAATTTATAGATGCAGCCAATGTAGATTTGAAGGGATTTACAGAAAGATTTTATTTTAAAAATACTTTTTCACATTTGAAAGATGTTTTGGATACACTCTTATGGATAAAGAATGAAACAAATGTTTGGATTGAGCTAACTACGCTTCTCATTCCTGGTGAAAATGATTCTGAAGAGGAGATAAAAAATGAGTGTGAGTGGATTTTAAGGAATCTTGGAGAAAATATTCCGTTGCATTTTACAGCATTCCACCCGGATTTTAAAATGATGAATAAATATCCTACTCCACATTCCTCTTTACTTTGTGCAAAAAACATTGCAAACAAAATTGGAATTAAATATTGTTATGTCGGAAATGTTAATGATACTAAGAATCAGTCCACTTACTGTGTTAACTGCGGAAGTTTATTGATTGAAAGAAATTGGCACCAAACAAAAATTATTAATTTAGAAAAAGATAAATGTAAAAAATGCGGTAATGCTCTTCCTGGTATTTATTCATAATTATTATTAAGGATATATAATGCTAAATCTTGAAGATAAAATTGTTTTTATAACCGGTGCTTCATCTGGAATTGGTCAGGCTTGTGCAAGAGAATTTGCAAAACTAAAAGCAAATCTAATTCTGGCCGCACGAAGAGTAGATCGATTAAAGATACTATCTGTTGAATTAGAAAAAGAATATCAAATAAAAGTTAATTACTTAGAATTTGATGTTAGAAATTTTGACGATATTCAAAATAAATTTGACTCTCTTGACTCAAAATGGAAAAACATTGATATCCTTGTAAACAATGCAGGATTGGCAAAAGGCTTGGAAAAGATTTATGAAGGGAAGTTATCTGATTGGAATGAAATGATTGATACAAATCTTAAAGGGCTCTTAAATGTTACCCGAGTCATTTCCCCAACAATGGTAAAAAGACAAAACGGTCATATTATTAATATTGGCTCAACGGCTGGTCATGAAGTTTATACTTATGGGAATGTTTACTCTGCAACTAAGTTTGCAGTAAAATCTTTAACACAATCTTTTAGGGTGGATATGCTTGATAAAGGAATAAAAGTAAGCAGTGTGGACCCGGGAATGGTTTATACTGAGTTTAGTAAAGTTAGATTTTCCGGAGATGAGCAAAGAGCTGAACAAGTTTATAAAGGTATCACACCACTTTCTCCTGATGATGTTGCCGAAGCAGTTGTATTTTGTGCAACCCGTCCATTTAATGTTAATATAAATGAAATAATCGTTACACCTATTCAACAAGCATCATCAACTCAGGTTTATAGAAAATAATTAATGACAGGAATTAATTTTCATCATTTATATAACAAAATTTTTATCTAAATAAACTGACATCACCCGCCCCTTCACGGATTATCTCTGGTTCTTCAGCACTTAAATCTACAACACTAGATGGCTTGAAATTCATCGTGTTTGAAGCAAGCATTAAATCTATTCGGGAATTAAATATATTTTTAATTTCAAACGGATCAGTTAACGGCTCACACAATCTCGTTGTTGCACTTGTACTTGCTATTGGATTTCCTAATTCCCTAACTAACTGAAGTGTTACTGAATGATCTGGAACTCTTATACCAACAGTTTTCCTTTTACTCCAAAGCTTTTTTGGGATTACTTTGGCAGCTGGCAAAATAAAAGTATAAGGACCAGGTAAAAGATGTTTCATTGTCCGATAAGCATAGTCGGAAACTTTAGCATACTTAGAAATATCTTTTAAATCTGAACAGATAAAACTAAAAAGTTTTGTATCAGTTTCATGTTTGATAGAAAGTATTTGCTCTATTCCATCTCTATTGAACAAGTCACAGCCAAGTCCGTAGTACGTATCAGTTGGAAAAATAATGATTCCACCAGCTTTTAAAACATCTACTGCTTTACTAATAAATCTAATTTGCGGGTTTTTGGGATGTAGTTCAAAAAATTCCATGTACAATTCAATAGTCTAATTTCTTAATTTTAACTGCAAAAATACCTTTTCTAATATTAGAATCAAGATTAAAACACAACCAAACTGTTGCGAGACTTAATTATTTGTTTCACTAAGATAAATCATGAAAATTAATGTAAAAATTTTTTTAGTTTTTTAGGATGATTTACTTATATTTACTGCTCTAAAAATCGAAAAGAATTTATTTAAGGAGTTATAACAATGGCTAGAAGATGCCAAGTAACAGGTGTAAGTCCGGTAGCCGGAAGTCATATATCACACGCGCACAATCATACAAAAACAAGGTTTTTACCAAATCTTCAGAAAAAACGAGTTTGGGTTCAGGAATTAAACCGATTTGTAACAATAAAACTTACAACCAGTGCAATTAAAACTATAAGTAAAATAGGTACTGCGCACATTGCTAAACTTATTAGCGATAAGAAGATTAAAGTAAGATAACATTAAGTTTTTAGACAAAAAAAAAGGGAATCCAAATGGATTCCCTTTTTTATTTTAAACAATTAAGAAATTACTCTCGAACAACCCACACTTTAATTTTTGCATTAACATTCTGGTGAATTTTTATACTAACACCATAAATACCTAATGCTTTAATTGGTTCCTCGATTTCAACTTTTCTTTTGTCTATATCATGACCCTTTTCCTTAAGTGCATCAGCAATCATTTGTGTTGTTACTGTTCCAAAGATTTTATCTTCTTCACCAACCTGAACTGGTATTGTTACTGATACTTTTTCAAGTTCGGTAGCAAGTGATTCAGCTGCTTTAAGTTCCTGCAGGTTACGTTTTTCAGCTGATTTCTTTTCGTCATCAAGAGCTCTTACATTGCCTTTAAGAGCAGCATAAGCTAGACCTCTTGGAAAAAGGAAGTTTCTTGCGTAACCATCCTTAACATCAACAACTTCGCCTATTTTGCCTAAGGTTTCAAAGTCTTGTCTTAAGATTACTTTCATATTTTCTCCGGCTTTATTTTAACTATCTAACTGTATCTGAAACATAAGGCAACAGCGCCATATGTCTTGCACGTTTAATAGCCGAAGCTAATTCACGTTGATACTTTGAGCTGGTTCCGGTAATTCTTTTTGGAATAATCTTTCCCTGCTCGGTGATAAATTTCTGTAAAAGTTTAACATCTTTGTAATCGATATATTTAATACCGTTTTGAGTAAACCTACAGACTTTTTTTGTTTTAATTTCTTTCTTCATTTCCATTACCTGATTGTTTAATTAAACTTTATTCTTCTTCAGATAAAAACTTATCAAAAGAATCCTCTGTATAATCGATTGATTCATCAACAGCAACGCTTATATCATCTTCTTCAACAGCACCATTTCCGTCTGATCCGATCAATCTTTTATTAAGAAACTGGATTCTTCTAGCTTTTATTTCAACGATACTTCTGTTATGTCCATCATCTGATTTCCAGCTTCTGCTTTGTAATTCTCCATCTACCAAAACTGCGGAACCTTTTCTAAGTCTGTCCCTACAGCTTTCTGCAAGTTTGTTCCAGGCAACCACACCAACGTAACAAACATCTTCTTGCCATTGATTAGAACTGTCTTTGAATTTTCTGTTTGAAGCAATAGAAAAATTAACAACTGGAGTACCATTAGTAGTTTCTCTAAAAATAGGATCCTTAGTAAGATTTCCTGCGACAATTACATAATTTATTTCTGGCATTTTCAAATCAGCCATTTAAGAACCTCCAAACTAAATCATTTAGTAATTATTTACCGTTGTCTGCACTTTCACTATCTGTATCAACTACCGTAGATATTGCCTCAACAATTTCCGGGGCTGCTTCATCTTTTATGGTAGATAACATAGTTTTGTTTTTTTCAAGTTGTTCTAATGCATCACTGCTGAGCTTAAGCGTAACAAATCTTAAAATTTGCTCATCTAAAGAGTAAATTCTTTCAAGCTTTGCAACGATATCGCCTGGGGCATCAAATCTGTAAATGGCATAATAACCAATCTTACTTTTTTCAACTGGATATGCAAGACGCTTGCGTCCCCAGTTATCTAATTCACGGATTTGTCCGCCATTGTTAGTAATAAAATCCTTAATTCTGGAAAGAATTGAATCGATTTGCTGATCATCTAACGCAGCATTTATCAGAACGGCACTTTCGTAAACAGCTGTTCTCATTTTTGTATCACCTCCCTATGGGCTTAATGACCCTTACTATCCTAAATTGGATGTAAGAGCAGGGTTTATAAATAATATGTATTAAAAAGCGATGAAAAATTACCTAATTAAAGGTGCAATTACAAGAGCAACAACAGACATTAATTTTAGCAATATATTAAGTGATGGACCTGATGTATCCTTAAACGGATCACCAACGGTATCACCGACAACAGCTGCTTTATGAGCATCTGAGCCTTTATAGTACATTTGTCCGTTAACTTCTATTCCTTCTTCGAACATCTTCTTGGCATTATCCCAGGCACCGCCAGCATTTGCCTGAAATATTGCCATTAAAACTCCAGAAACTGTGACTCCGGCAATAAGCCCTCCTAGCATTTCTTTATCTCCGAGAAAACCGACTAATATTGGAATTACAACAGCTAATAGACCAGGTAGAACCATCTGTTTAATGGCTGATTTTGTTGATATCTCAACACATTTTCCGTATTCTGCTTTACCTTCTGCATCTTCAAAAACACCAATATCTTCTTTTGACCATTCTAAATGATCAATACCTTCATTCTTTTTCATTATTGCTAAAGCGGCTTTTAACTGTGGAATTGTATTAAACTGTCTTCTAACTTCTTCAATCATTGCCATAGCTGCCTTACCAACAGCTTGCATAGCGAGAGCAGAAAATAAAAATGGAATCATCGCACCTATCAATAATCCAGACATTACAACAGCTTTAGAAATATCAATTGAAGATAATTTTGCTGATGTCATATAAGCACCAAACAGTGCAAGTGCAGTTAGAGCAGCAGAACCAATTGCAAAACCTTTTCCTATAGCCGCAGTAGTATTTCCTACAGCATCTAACTTATCTGTTCTTGATCTTACTTCTTTTGGCAATTCAGCCATCTCTGCAATTCCGCCGGCATTATCGGATATTGGACCATAAGCATCAACAGCTAGTTGGATACCAAGAATAGAAAGCATTCCAACAGCAGCGATTGCTATTCCATAAAGGCCACCAAAATTAAAAGCAACTATTATCGCAAATGCTAAAACAATTGTAGGAAGTGCTGTGGAAATCATACCTACACTTAAGCCAGAAATAATATTCGTTGCAGCACCAGTAACAGATTGACGAGTGATACTTATGACAGGACCCTTACCACTGCCTGTATAATATTCAGTAATCATGCCAATCAATGCGCCGGAAATTATACCGACAACGGTTGCAATAAATATTCCAGAAGATGTATATAGATTTCCTTTAACCGGATCTGCCCATTGATACAATGGATCCTGAAAATACCAAGTCTCTGGCAATAACCATTTTATTAAAAACCATGAAGCAATTATCATTAATGTTCCGGCAACTATGTTACCCAGATTTAGTGCTTTTTGCGGATCACCACCTTCTTTAACTTTAACGAAAAAAGTACCAATAATGGAAGCAACTATTCCGACACTAGCAATAACTAATGGTAAAAGAACTGCACCCAGACTATTAAACTTTGCTCCAAATTCAGGTGTTAAGAAAAATGCTGCACCAAGCACCATAGTACTAACGATAGATCCTACATATGATTCAAAAAGATCCGCTCCCATTCCCGCAACATCACCAACGTTATCACCAACATTATCTGCAATAGTCGCAGGATTTAAGTGATGATCTTCGGGGATACCAGCTTCAACTTTACCAACTAAATCTGCACCAACATCAGCAGCTTTAGTATAAATTCCTCCACCAACACGGGCAAAAAGCGCAATAGAAGATGCACCAAATGAAAATCCCGTAATTATTGTAATCACCTTTGTAAGATTTTCCTGGGTAGACATTCCATACATATCTCCATAAAGAATCATCAATCCACCAAGTCCTAAAACGCCTAATCCAACTACTCCTAATCCCATTACAGATCCGCCTGCAAATGCAATTTCTAATGCTTTACCAATACTTGTTCTGGCAGCTTGAGTAGTTCTTACATTAGCCTTTGTTGCCACTTTCATTCCAATAAATCCAGCCAGCGCTGAACAAAAAGCACCTACCACAAAAGATAATCCAACAAGAGGTGATGAATCTGCAGAGTTTGCACCGCTAAATGCAAGCAAAACAGCAACGATAATAACAAAAAAGATGAGAACTTTGTATTCAGCTTTGAGAAAAGCCATAGCACCTTCAGCAATGTGCCCTGCTATAATCTGCATTTTTTCATTTCCAGCATCCTGTTTTGTTATCCATCTTGATCGCCAGAAAGTATACAGTAAAGCAAGTATTCCAAAAAATGGAATGATATGAAATATTAAATCCATTGCGCTCTCCTCAAATTGAATTTATTCTAAATTTAATTTATCTAAATTTTTTAATCGGCTGAAGGTACTAAGCATTTTGTTGTAGCCACTTGAAATAAAACTTTCAACAAGTCGAACACCAAGATGAAAGGACTTTTCTAATAGCATAAAATCATTTTTGTCAAAGTCAGATAAAACATATTCGGCAAGATTACCTGATTTAAAATTACTACCGATACCTATTCTTAACCTGGGAAAATTTTTACTTTGGATATTATAGATAATCGAGCTTAAGCCATTATGCCCGCCGTCTCCTCCAGATTTTCTGATCCGGATATCAGCTAAGTCAAGATTAATATCATCAACCACAACCAACAGATCAACAATATCAAGTTTATAATGTTTAATACATTCTAATACAGCCAAACCACTATTATTAACATAAGTGTCGGGTCTCATTAAAACGAATGTATCACCAAAAAGTTGCCCTTCAGAAAAATGATAACAAAAATTTGAGGCTTTGAACGACAACTTTTTCTTTTCACTAAAAAAATCAAGGAACTGGAATCCAACATTATGCCTGTTATTTTTATAACGGCTGCCTGGATTTCCAATTCCAACAATAACACGCACTTAAAATTAGTCTTCTTTTTCCTGTGTTTTACCCTTAGCAATAACTTCTGGTTCAGCGGCTTCAGGGGTTTCACCAGCAATAGCTGCTTCTTTTTCAACTTTGGGATGAGTAACTGATGCTATAATTGATTCAGGAGAATTAAGTATTATAAAATTATCAAATTTAAGATCACCTGCATGGATAGCTTGACCGAGTTTTAAATTTACTACATCAATTTCTAAATGTTCAGGAATATCAGCTGGCAAACATTCTATTTCAACTTTGTGCAAAGTATGTTGTAAAATTCCACCTTCTTTAATTCCAATTGGGTTACCAACTAATTGAACAGGCACTTCAATTTGGATCTTCTCACCTTTTTTGAGTCCTAATAAATCTATATGAACAATTTTTTCAGTAACTGGGTCAAACTGCACATCCTTAATAATGCAATCTAATTCTTCTTGCCCATCAACATTCAAAGAAATTAAACTTGTTTTTGAAGTAAAAACAAGAGGATGAATTGCCCTTTCTGAAAATTGCACAGCAAGTGGTTTATGATGTTTTGAATAAAATATTGCAGGAACTTTTCCTTCCTTACGTAAAGCGCTTCTTGATGGTTTATCAATTTTATCTCGCTTCTGTGCTTCTATTACTACTTTCTCCATTTTTGCTCCGGGTCTTATTAACCTTTATCTATATTAAATAATGAACTAATTGATTCGTTTTCGAATGTTCTTTTAATTGCTTCTCCAAATAAAGGAGCGGCAGAAATTTTTGTTATACGATCACAAGCTTTTTCATCAAAATATATCGTATCTGTAACAAAAAGTTTATCTATATCCCCATTGTTTAATCTTTCAAATGCAGGTCCAGAAAGCAATGGGTGAGTTACTGCCCCATATATTTTCTTTGCGCCTCTATTTTTAAGAGCATTGGCAGCACTTACAAAAGTACCTGCTGTGTCTATCAAATCATCAACAAGTAAAATATCCTTTCCTTCAACTTCACCGATAATGTTCATAACCTCGGCAATATTTTGTTTTGGTCTTCTTTTATCGATTACGATCAATCCCGAATTAAGCATTTTTGCATACGCTC
>Ga0105105_10001206_pt1 | contig 11123 bp, 21 predicted proteins | sample PPLLaktember2015_4_FD_79108 | JGI IMG/M metagenome (GOLD analysis project Ga0105105, IMG submission 79108) | Freshwater sediment microbial communities from Prairie Pothole Lake near Jamestown, North Dakota, USA - PPLs Lake P8 Core (1) Depth... | ecosystem: Environmental > Aquatic > Freshwater >... | reverse complement strand
TGGCTGCAAGGCGGCGCGCGTGACCTGGGACCGGACCAAGACCAAAGTTCGCGTTGTGTGTCAGTAGCCGAGTCGGCCGTGACGATGTAACACTGGCAGCGCGGGGGCTACCCTCCGAGCCTGACCGCGCCGGGCGGCCCTTCGGGGCCGTTCGTTCTTACTTGCCGGGTCCGCTCAGTTCGGGCTGGAACGTCGTATTCATCGGCATTCCAGTCGTGTGGCTCAAGGTTTCCATGCCGGCGCTAGACTGGAAGACCTGTCCGTTCTCATAGATGGCGTACAAAACACCGCCCTTGTACAGGTCCTTGTCCACGCGTGTGACCAGCCCGTAGTCTTTGGCCTGATTCGGGTTTAACGTCGTTCTATCCATCATGTGTTGCTCCACTTCGCGCATTGACTTGCCGCAGGTGTCGGAGATCACCTTGGCGATATTCTCGGCATCAATCTTCAGGCTCTTGACGTGTTCCTCAAGGCTTTTTTCGTCGAGTGAAATCTCGCCCTTAAATCCCAACGTCACGCCATGAATCAGAAACCTGGCGTGTGGCACGCATATTCTCCGCTCGCCGGAGCAAAAAATCACCACGCCGATAGAGTCAATTTGCCCGAAGTTATAGGTCGTTACGGGCACCCCGATCCCACGAAGGTAGTTGTGCGCAGATAGCCCATGGAAAACGGATCCGCCTGGGGATGAAATCATCAGGTGGACGTGATCGGCGCCAGCGGCGATCGACTGGTCGATCGTCTGAAAAAGGGCGGTTATCGTCGGCGGAATAACGGGCGCCATGAATCGGACCCAAACCGGGTTGGACCCGCCGATCGGTCTTCGCTTTGCGGCCATCACTCCATCCCCTCTAGTACGCCACAATCACGCCAAATCTGCAGTTTCCTGATGCAGTTCGAGTGCCTCTTCTGGGCACCAGTACACTGCAGCACGCGGCCCCTCCGGGGGCCGCTTTCACTCTAGGCCGGCGTCCTGCCGGGGAGCCACAATCCCACCGATTACCGCATAATCCCGCAACGCATCACGCCAGCATTACGCCACGGGAGGAGCATGGCGACGGTTCGGAAGCGGGGCAAGACCTGGCGCGTCGAGATCATGCGCGCCGGCAAGCGGCTGTCGGCGACCCGGGCAACCAAGGCCGAGGCGCTGGCCTGGGCGGTCGCGCAGGAAGCCGAGATCATCGCCGGCAAGCGCGGGGAGATCATACCCCGGTCGGTCGCCGACGCGCTCAATGACTACGCGACCAAGGTCTCGCCGACCAAGAAGGGCGCGCACTGGGAGCAGATCCGGCTCGCCAAGATGGCCGGTAAAGGAAAGGACGGCTCTCTGGCGTTGCCGTTCCGCGGGATGCTATGCCAGGACGTCCGGCCGGCTGATATCGCGTCCTGGCGCGATCTGGCGCTGGCGTCGGGCCTTGCACCGGCCTCCGTTCGGCGCGAGATGGTGCTGTTGCGCTCGGTGTTCGAGCGCGCCCGACGCGAGTGGGGCTGGTGCGCAACCAACCCGATGGCCGGCGTCCACTACCCGGAGCACGGCGCGCCGCGCAAGCGCCGGGTGAGCGACGACGAACTGGAGCGCCTGCTGCTGGCCTGCGGCTGGGGCGACGGCGAGCCGGCGCCGTACGCGACGCAGCGCGTCGGCGTGGCGATCCTGTGGGCGGTCGAAACCGGGATGCGCGCCGGCGAGATCGTCGGCCTGCAGTGGGCGGACATCGACGAGGCGGGGCGCAGTGCCAAGCTGCCGAAAACCAAGAACGGTGACGAGCGCCACGTCCCGCTATCGAAGGCGGCGCTGGCCCTGCTGCCGTGCCTGCCGAAAGAGGAGGGGCCGGCGTTCGGCCTGACCTCGCAGACGCTCGACACGCTGTTCCGCCGCGCGCGGGACAAGGCGGCGCTCGAGGATCTGCACTTTCACGACTTGCGCCACGAAGCGATCACCAGGCTGGCACGCAAGCTCGACGTGCTCGACCTGGCGCGGATGATAGGGCACAAGGATCTCAAGTCGCTGATGGTCTACTACAACGCCACGCCGGCTGAAATCGCGGCGCGGCTGGACTAGGCCGCGCGTTCGCGTCCCTTGGCGCGTTGCCGCTGCTGCTCTGCCCATTCCAGCACTTCGTCCTCGCGCCAGCGCGGATGCCCGACGCCGGCAATCCGCAGCGGCTTCGGGAAGTCGGGCCGCAGCGCCAGCCGCTCGCGAACGTGACGGGAGGACAGTGACAACAGGGCGCCGATGCCGGCAGCGTCGAGCCATTTCATCGCGTCACTCCCCGCGCGCCGGGCCGATGCCGTGGTGACGCTCGACGGCGCGGATAAGGTTGGGAACTGTTGCGCCGTGCTTGATCCAAAGATCTTTGAGTTGCTTCTCCGTCATCGGCTCCGGTGCGGCAAGGGCGGTGCGGAGTTGCTCTAATTCCGTCGCCTGCTCGGCGCAGATGGCGACGGCGGCGTCACGCTGTTGGATCGCGTCCACCAGTTCGACCTCAAGCCGGCCTCTCTCGTCATAGGCGGCGTCGCGCTCGATCCGTACTGCGCGCAGTTGATAACTGCGTTGTTGGTCAGTGAGGCTCATTTCTTCTTCCGGCGCAGGGATTCGTCCTGCTCTACCGCTACAACCAGAGCTTGTGCGAACACATCGCGCACCCCATTGGCTTGCCGCAACTGTTCTTTCAGTGCATTGACCTTTGTGTACGCTGCGTCGCGCTCCTCCGATGCCATCTTGTAAGAGGCGTAGTTTGTATCGGCTCGCACGGTGGCATGGTCACGCTCCTGCCGCAGCGCGGCGATGGCGTCGCGGGACTCCACGATCAGGTGAGTGGCCGGGTCGCCCCATTCGTATTCGTTCAGCCGCGCCGCCAGCGCGTCGAGTTCGGCGTCGGTCATGGCCACATCCTCCCGACCCACGACGCGAACAGTCCCAGCACGACGCCGACGCAGACCAGCAACACGACAAGCCGCGTGCGCCATTGCCTGTGACGGCGGATGCTGCGCACCGGGGCGCGCAGGTTGATGCCTCCCGCAGCCGCCGCCCACTTGCCGGCTCTGGTGGTCGTGCCGTCGTCGCCGTCGCCGTGAACGTGACCAGGGCGGCGCGGCACGACGCGCAGGGAGCCGATGACGGAGTCGGGCTTCACGCCGCAGACTCTTTGACGTGGAACAGGTCGCAGAGCTGCTGCTGCAGCGAGGCGATCGTGCTCTCGTTGAAAATGCGCAGGTCGCCGCCCAACCGCTCGACGCCGGCCTCGGAGACGTGCGGCCGTACCGCCGGGGCGGATCCGCGCTCGAGGTGCACGACGACGCCACCCAGGCGGCGTATCCACGCGGCCTCGTTGTTGAAGCGCACGTCGGCGATGATCATGCCGTCGCCGCGCTTCTGCAGCTCGCGGTTGGCGAGCGATACCCAGATGTCCGGGTGCACCAGCGTCCGGCCCCATTCGGTGCCGAGCGTTTGCATCAGCGCGCGCGGGCTGAAACCTCCGAAGTCGGCGATCGGATCCTCCTTGCGCATCGCCCACCAGGGATGGTCGAGCGAGATCCCGAAACCGGCCTTGATCATGGCCTTGAGCGGATCGGCGAAGGCGTAGCCGTACTTGCCGACACCGACGCGCAGCAGGTACTCGGCGGCCGTGCTCTTGCCCGACCTGGCGCGGCCGGTCAGGCCGATGATGGGGTAGCGGATCATGCCGTCCCCGCCATCAGAATCGCGCTCGCCTGCAGCGCGACGAAGCCGACCAGGCGCCGCGCGTCGGCGTTCGGAATGTGGTACGCCTCCTCGCCCTCGCGCACGAGCTGCAGGTCGCCGTCGTTGTCGATGTAGATGTTGAGCGGCGGCGCCTCGGGGTGCTCTGCCACCGTACGGCGCGCCCGCCCTTCCTGGCGCCGCTCCAATTCGTCGCGGTTCGCGATCGCGTAGACATGGCCAATGCGGCCGTTGGCGCGCGGCACCTTCGCCACCGCGCCGATGTCGAGGAAGTAGTGCATCCCGTTGTAGACCTGCGCTTTGCTGAGTCCGGTCTCGGCGGCGATGGCGTCGGCTTCGAACGTCTCGGCGCTGCAGTTCAACATGTGGCTGGCAAGGATTTGCGTCGGCCCCACGGCTACCTCCGGCCCTGCAGGCAGCGCAGCGTGCTGCCGACCGGCGGCATCGGGTTCTCGGCGTACCAGAGCTCGGCCCGCAGATTGGTCGCGGCCCGCAGCAGCTTGTCGAGGTGCGCCTGCGAGTGCGCGCGGAAGTGCTCGATCTCGTCGATGTCATGGGCGACGCTCGCCGGCCGGTGGCGCAGCAGCGCGACCTTGATCATGCGCAACAGGGTCTTCACTTGACCTCCATCAGTTCGTCAACCGGGACGCGCAGCACCTCGCGCGAATTGAATGCAACCGTGGCAATCTGGCGCTCGGTGGCGCGGCTGAACCCGAGCGAGCGCACGACGCCGGTGCGGCCGTGCCATTCCACCGTCGAGCCGACCGCAATCACGCCGCCACCCGCGCCGGGGTGTGGACGTAGGCGTTCATCCGCACGGTGAAGGTGGCCAGGCGCAGCGCGTACTCCCGGCTGCAGCCGATGTCGCCGGTGACCTTGCGCGCGACGTGGATGCCGTCGGCGGTCAGGTACTCCATCACGTCGAGCAGCTCGCCCTCGCTGCAGGACAGCAGCAGCACGAGGTCGATCGCCGCGTTGAGGCCATACCGCCGCGGCTCGACCAGCGCCTCGGCTCGCCACCCGCGCGCCTGCAGCGCACGCACCAGGCGCTCGAGCACGCTGATGTCCGGCGCCCGCGACTGGATCGCCGCCAGCGCGGCGTCGTGCCGCTTGTTTTCCTCGAAGATTGCCTGCTCGAACAGGCCACGTTTGGTCGTCATGCGCTTCCCCTTGTCAACGGATAACCCGGTAGCCGCGGCCGGTGAGGCAGTTCCGCAGCGTGATCTGTTGGTCCTGAACCGCCGCCGCAGCGCCGGAGGTCGCCCCGCTCGATACGCCCGAGGCGGCGCCGATGAGCGCGCCCTGTCGCGCGCAGGAGTGGCCGCAGATCGCGGCCCCGAGCAGCGCGCCGATGACCGAGCCAACGCCGGCCATGACCGCCGCGCCGGTCGCCGCCGTCCCCGCCACGTTCGCTTGATTGGCCAACGCCGCGCAGTCCGCGAAATCCGCCTGGTAGCGCGCCATGTCGACGCCAGCCGGGTCGATCAAGCTGTAGTCAAGCTGCGGCTGCGGCGGAACTGTCGAACACCCGGCCAGCAGCGCAAGCGCGACGATCGCTGCGATCGAACGGTGGGCGTTCATTGCCGCCCCTTAATTTTGGCGATGGCGGCTTCGGCGATGTCGTAGCAGTCATCCAACGACAGCCTCGGGTACGACGACTCGATGTTGGTCGACAGCGACTCAAGGTCCCAGCCGTCGCGCGCCAGGAAGCACGCAACAGCGTGGTGCCAGGCGTCGTACCTGTCCTCTTCGAGCAACTGCTCGTGTGCCTTGGCGGAGAGTTGCGCGAACGCGATGGCGCGTTCGGCCTCGTCGCGAGCAATCACCGCGGCGAACAGTGCGCCAAGCGGTGTTTGCGATTGGTTCATCGTTCCCTCCCGTGCGCCGCGGATGCGGCGATGGGAGAAATCTACGCTACTAAAAGTTGCGTGTCAACAACAAAAAGTAGCGCAGCGGGCCAACAAAAAGCCGGCGGGCGCCGGCTCGGGCGTGGCCTAGAGCGACTTCGCGTTTTTCTTCGCCGCTTCCTTGGCGCGCGGCTGCAGGGTGGCAATTCCCGCTTCGTCCGCGTACTGCACCGTCGCCTCGTTGATCGTGTTGCCGTAGCGACGCGCAATCACTACGCCGGAGCCGCGCCGCCAGGTGACGACCTCATTGGCTGTCCGCAGGCCACCACGGGTCAGAAATTCCGGGTGATCGGTGGAAATCGGACGGCCAAATTTCTCGGCTAGCGCCTCACGCACCTTTTCAAAATCGCGCGTATCAAAGACCGCCAACATGCCGACGAAACGGTCCGATGCAAATGCCGCGAACAACGTGGTCGTCGCGGCGCCACCGAATTTCCGTTCCTCGGGGTAGTCCTCTGGAACACAGATCCGGTCGGCTACCTGTTCGCCGCCCGCCGGGACCGCGCGACATTGAAAGCCGCGAAGCTGCGCGCGAAACTCGGCCTCGCTGGCGCCCAGCGGTACGCCCCGAAAGTCGATGGTTCCCTGCGCGGCGGCGATCGCCGAGACGGCAAACAGCGCCGCGAACAGCGTGCCCCGTGGCGTCACTGTGTGCCTTTCCCGAAGGGGTTGTTCGGCGTGGCCTTGGAAAAGTTCTCCGTCAGCTCTGCCGCGCGGGCGCGAAGGGCGCGCCGGGCATAGTCGGGCATCTGGCGGTAGCTCTCCAGGAGCAGCAGCTCGTCGCTGCTGACCGAAACAACTTGCGGCGAGAGCAGTCCCGGCGCGGCGTTCGACGGGCTGACCGTCCCGTACTGCAGCTCTGAAGGCGTCATGCCAACCAGTGCGGCAAGCTTTTTCATCTTCTCTGGTCGCGGCATGGCGAGACCCATTCTATAGCGGCGCGTCATCTCCGGCGTGACGCCCAGTGCCTTCGCGACATCGGGACCGGAGATCCCGGCACGGTCCATCGCATCAGCAAGGCGCGTGCCAAACAGCAGGAACGGCGATTTCGCGATGTCAACCATAGGTAGCAACAGCCTATGCAATTCTGCGTGCGGTGTCATCGCTATTTTTGGTTGTTGCAAAAACCTACTTTGTGTTGGATACTGAGCGCATGGATCAGGTTCATGGCCACGCAGCGGCAATTCAATTTCTCGGCGGTCCTTCGTCGGTTGCTCGGCTGCGAGGGCGTACGCCATGGGCTATCTCCAAGTGGATGCGCGACGGGATTCCGCCGCACGAGGTTTTGTGGTTGTCCGAGGCGACCGGGTGGAAGTTCTCCCCGCACCAACTCTCGCCGCGCCTGTACCCGCACCCGGACGACGGGTTACCGCAAGAGCATCGTTCACGCGAGGCGGCCTAACTTGAACCGCGACATCGTCGTCAAGGTCATGTTGAGCGCCGAGGAGTACGTCGGCCTCGCGCACGTCGCTGATGACGCCGGCCTGTCGCACTCGGCGATGGTCCGCCAGCTCATCAAGCGCGAAATCACGTCCCATGCGGTCAGGGTACTCGCCCAGCAGGCGGCCGAAAGCACCAGACCGGGTCAGGACTAGCCCATGTCTTCACACCGTCCCGTGAACCCCCACGGCCCCGGCATGGCGCCGACCTACTCCGCGGCGCTTACTCCTCAACGGGACGGCCTTTCTTTGCGCGATCAGGCGGCCTGGCGACAGCAGTCGTCCTACTCGTGGGTCGCCTCCGAGTACACGATCTGCGCCGTCAAGGTCCGCGGCGAGATCACCTACGAGCTCTGGCGCAACAGCGCCTTCATCGCCCGCGCCGCCGACAGCCAGACCTGTCGCGAGATCGCCGCCGCCGGCGGCGCCGTCGCATGACCTCCCGCTTTCCCTCGCAGTGGATGATCTCGCGCCTGTCCGAGGCCGGACTGCGCGAGCGCCTGTCCGAGGCGCGCACGATGCTGATGTACGGCCACACCCAGGCGCTGCGCGAAGAAGCGATGGCCACCATCGAGCGCATCAGAGCCGAGCTCGCGCGGCGGGGCGCTGCAAACTGATGGCCGGCACCCTCGACGCCGTGGTGTCGCAGATGGCCGCGCTCGGCATGCCGGACATCTCGCCGCACGAGCTGCAGCTCAACACCGGCCGCTGGGTGCGCTACGGCCCCCGGCGAAAGGCGTACTACCGCATCGACGAGCGCGTGAGCAGGGCAGGGCGGGCCTACTACGTCGGCGCCTTCGGCTACAAGGGCAACGGCCCGCACCTGGTCGAGTACCAGGGCGAGCAGCTCGCGCCGGAAGAAGTGCGCCGCCTCGAGGAAGCCCGCCGCGCTGCCGCCGATCGCGACGCCCGCCTGCGCGCCCGCGAGATCCAGCTCGCCGCCGACCGCGCGGCCGAGACCTGGCGCGCCGCCCTGCCGTCGGGATCCAGCCCCTACCTGCAGCGCAAGGGCGTCGAGATCCCCGGCGGCTGGGTGCGTTTTCTCGGGCCAAATCTCGTGGTGCCGATGGTCCGCTACGACCTGCCCGACGGCGAGCGGCTCAAGGGCGTGCAGATCATTCGACCGGACGGCGAAAAGCGGTTCACGGCCGGCATGGAAAAGAAGGGCTGCGCCGCCTACCTCGGCCTGCACGCCGAGCGAGACCCGATCCTCGTCTGCGAGGGCCTCGCGACCGCGGCGTCGGTGTGGATGGCGATGTCGAAGGTGTACCGGGTCGTCGTCGCCTTCGACGCCGGCAACCTCGGCCCGGTCGTCGACATCGTGCGCAAGCTGCACCCGAAGGCGCCGCTGCTGATCTGCGCCGATGACGACCACCTGACCGACGGCAATCCCGGCCGGGTGAAGGCCGTCGCGGCAGCGCGCAGCGCCCAGGCCGGCGTCACCTTCCCGCTTTTCCGGCAGCGTGGCACCGCCAAGCTGACCGACTTCAACGACCTGCACCAGGCCGAGGGCCTCGGTGAGGTAACGGAGCAGATCGTCTGCGCTTTGCAATGGCTTCACAAAGTCTAGTCCAGATGACGGCCGTCGATGATCGCGACAGCCGCGATGCCGCCCTGCCCCCAGACGGGGAGAAGGGAAAGGCTCCGCGCGAGAAAAGGCGCGGACCGCCGCCGGATTGGCTCGCCAACGTCACCCGGCTGCAGCGGTCGTTCGCCCTGATCTACGGCACCGACACCGTGTTCGACGGCGACGAGCGGATGCTGATCCGCATCGGCGCGCTGCGCCACGCCTACGGCAAGGCGGTCAAGGTGTGGCTGGAAAGCCCGCTGCGGCAGACGATCAAGCAGGACGACGTGGTATTCGACCCGCGCCACCCGAAGCGGCCCTACAACCTGTTCGGCGGCCTGCCGAATGCGCCGCGCGCCGGGCGCTGCAACCTGATCCTCGACCTCGTCGACTACCTCGTCGGCGGCCGGGCCGACCTGCGCGACTGGGTGCTGAAGTGGATCGCCTACCCGCTGCAGCATGTCGGCGCCAAGATGGCGACCTCGATCGTCATGCGCGGCCCGCAGGGCGGCGGCAAGAACATGCTCTGGGAGTGCGTGCGCGACATCTACGGTCCGTTCGGCACGCTGATCACGCAGAGCGAGCTCGAGTCGCAATACAACGACTGGATGAGCGCCAAGCTGTTCGTCATCGGCAACGAGGTGCTCTCCCGGCGCGAGAAGTGGCAGCTCGGCGGCAAGCTCAAGAACCTCGTCACCGAGGCGCAGGTGCCGATCCAGGCGAAGTACATGCCGAGCCGCCTCGAGAACAACTGCTGCAACCTCGTCTTCCTGTCCAATGACCTGCTTCCCGTCCCCCTCGAGGAGGGCAATCGCCGCTATCTGGTGATCGACGCGCCGCATCCGCACCCGGACGGCCAGGCGTTCTACAAGGCGGTGGCCGAGCAGATCCACAACGGCGGGCGCGAGGCGTTCCACGACTACCTCGTCAACCTCGACCTCGACGGCTTCGATCCACACACCAAGCCGCTCGCGACCGAGGCGTTCCAGGAGGCGCTCGAGCTGTCGCTGGCGCCGTCCGAGCTGTTCGCCCGCCGCTGGAAAGCGAAAGACCTGCCGCTGCTGCAGTCCGGCGACGCCGGGGTGACGATCGGCGCCGGCGCCATCGACGACCTGTACCTCGTGTTCCGGCGCTGGTGCGAGCGCGAGGGCGAGCGCCACATCGACACGCAAACCCGGTTTGCCCGCACCCTTTCCGTGGGTGGATTCAGAAAGCGGCGAATGCGCCTGCGGCTCGACGGCAAGGATCGGCAGCACTCGGTCTACTGGCTCGACGACCTGGTGCCGGACGCCTGCTCCGACGTGGATCGGTGGCTGGTCGATGAGTGCGGCTATGCCAACGGCTGCGCGCACCCGGTCGGCGGGGCCTGACTGTGCAGGGTATGCCAAACCCTGCACAGACCCTGCACAGCGTAAGCCGTTGGCGGATAAGGCTTTGTGCAGGGTTGCAAGGTGTGCAGGGTTTTTTCCACACATGTGCGCGTGCGTGCGCGCGCGAGGCCGGCAATACATCGACGCTGCATCGGGCAAAAAACCCTGCACATCCTGCAACCCTGCACAAGAACAACAAAGACAAGAACTTAGGCTGTGCAGGGTTTGAGTTCCTCGCCATCGCAACCCTGCACACCCTGCACAGCAGACCATGATCACCGTCAGCGTCCAGAGCAACATCGACAAGGTGGCGCGCGAGCTGGGCGTCACGATCAAGGCGCAGGTCGCCTACGCCTCGCGCAAGGCCGTCACCAAGACGGCCGAGGATGTGCGCCAGGCGCAAGTGCGCGAAATGCGCGACGTGTTCGACCGGCCGACGCCGTACACGCTGACCGCCGTCGACAACCGCCTGATCAAGAACGACCCGCCGACCGCGCGCGTATGGCTCAAGGACTTCGCCGGCAAGGGCACGCCGGCGAGCAAGTACCTGCTGGCACAGATCAAGGGCGGCGCCCGACCGATCAAGCGGTTCGAGTCGGCGCTGATCTCGGCCGGCGTGCTGCCCGAGGGCATGATCGCGGTCCCGGCATCGGGCGCCAAGGTCGACGCCTACGGCAACATGGATCGCGGCCAGATCGTGCAGATCCTCGCCTACTTCCGCGCGTTCCCGGAGATGGGCTACAAGGCGAACATGACCCACAAGACCCGCGAACGACTGGCGCGCGGGTCAAAGAAGCGGCTCGGCTTTTCCTACTTCGTCGGCGCTCCGGCCGATGGAAAGCTGCCCCTGGGCGTCTGGCAGAAGACCACCTTCGCCATCGGCTCCGCGATCAAGCCCGTGCTGCTGTTCGCCGATGCAGCGTATTACCGCCCGATCTTCAACTTCGAGTACGTCTCGCGCATCACGATCGACCGCGTGTTCAACGGCCACTTCAAGGCGGCCATGCTCGAGGCCAAGGCGCGGAGCATCAGATGACGCAGCAGGCGCCTACCGTGGGAGCGCAGGAAGCTCGTACCAGACGCGGCTGCAGGCTCGGCGGCGGGTCCTCCTGCAGCCGCCCCGGCAAGGGTAATTCGAAC
>Ga0105105_10001203_pt1 | contig 11130 bp, 15 predicted proteins | sample PPLLaktember2015_4_FD_79108 | JGI IMG/M metagenome (GOLD analysis project Ga0105105, IMG submission 79108) | Freshwater sediment microbial communities from Prairie Pothole Lake near Jamestown, North Dakota, USA - PPLs Lake P8 Core (1) Depth... | ecosystem: Environmental > Aquatic > Freshwater >... | reverse complement strand
CCTTCACCCGCAGCTCGCGCACGGCATCGTTGCTGAGCGAGGCCGGCACCGACAGCTTCACCACCCGATCGAGCGGCTCCACTCTCCCCAGGGCGGCGATCCGCCGCGGCAGGGGCTGCTGCTGGGTCTGCTCAGCTTGGTGCCGCTGGTTCTGCCGCATCGCCAGCCCGATCCCCACACCGGCCAGGGCCAGGGCCGCCAGGCCGGGCACCAGCCAGCGGGGCCACGGTCGACCCGGTGCGCCCGAGGAGCGGATTGCCATGGGAGCTTCTCTGTCTTTACCCGTTGTAGAGCGGGTGGCGGCCGCCGACTAGGACCCTCCGATCCACGCTTCACGCTGCAGGATGGCCATTGCTGCTTCCGTTCATCCATGCCCCTCCCAGGCGATTGGTTGAGTGCTGAGGCGGCCCAGTCGCTGCTGGCTGCCCTGCGCTCCCCCGTCGGGGCGCTGGCCTTCGTGCCGCTTTATGCCCTCTGGGTGACCCTGCTGCTGCCGGGAGTGTGGGCTTCGATGCTGGCGGGCGCGCTGTATGGCCCCTGGTGGGGCAGCTTGATCGTGTTTTTAGGGGCTTGTCTGGGGGCCGAGGCGGCCTTCATGCTCGGCCGCACCTGGTTGCGCAACTGGGCCCGCCGGCGCCTGGCGGCGGTGCCGAAGCTGCTGGCGATCGAGCAGGCGGTGAGTCGTGAGGGCCTGAAGCTGGTGCTGCTCACCCGCCTCTCGCCGGCCTTTCCCTTCTCCCTGCTCAATTTCGCCTATGGCCTCAGTGAGGTGAGCCTGCGCGACTACTCCATTGGCTTGATCGGAATACTGCCGGGCACGATTCTTTTCTGCGGCCTGGGAGCCCTGGCCGGTGATGTGGCTAATTTCGGCGAGGTGCTTTCCGGCGAGGCCGATGCCGGCACCTGGGCCCTGCGCATCGGCGGGCTGCTGGCCACCGTCGCCAGCGTTTGGCTGGTTGGTAAGGCGGCGCAGCGGGCGCTTCAGGGTTCAGAACCTGGTGTTTGAGTTGGGTGCAAGTGATCTGAACCAGCCAGCTGCCAATCCCGCAGTGCCGCGATCAGCACAAACCAGGCCAGCCGCAGACGGGAAAACAGGCCCGATTTGGCGGCCAGCTGATCGTATTTGGCGCGGCCACACTCCGTCTTTATCCAGCGGTAAGCCTGCGGCTGGGGATTTTCCATGAAGCCATCTTGCCGCGCAGGCTCCTAGGGGAACTGCGGATCGCTCTTGCGCCTTAAGTGGGTGAAGCACTCACGGGTCATGGAACCTCCGCACCCCAGTCCCTGGGATTGGCTGGCTATCGATCGAGCCCCCCAACCCCCGGATCCAAGTCAGATTGGCTCGCCGGAGTCCCTCAATGCCTACCTAGTAGGAGTAGAGGAGCGCATGCAGCGGCTTGCCCTCATGGTTGAGGCGATGAGGCAAAGCTTGGCAGCTGGAGGACTGCTCAGTGAAGCCCAGCTGCTGGAGAAGGTGACCGAGCTTGATTTGAGCGATGGGGTCGTCGATGGGCGCAATGTGGCGCCTGTGCTGCAGGTGTGCGGTAAGTGCGGTTACAACCAAACGGGCCAGCACCGCTTTTGTGTGCGCTGCGGCAGTGATGCTCTGCGGCCCGCCGAAGCGATTTCTGATCCCTAATCTCTGCCACTAACATTGCCCTGCTTGGGGATAGGGCCATCGACTTGCTTTTGTGGCTGTTAACTGCGCTTTTGCTGGTTTTGGTGGTGGCAGCTCTGCTGCTGGTTGCTCGGCGTTCACGCCGCCGCCCCCGAGGCGGGCAACCCCAAGCTACGAAAAGGTTAGCTGTGCCGGCTTCATTCGATCTTGGGTTATGGCAGCCCGATCGCCCGATAAACCTGTTGCTAGAGGTTGATCACCTCCAAGTGGATGGCACAATTTTGAGGGGGCAGATCCGTGTTAAACGCTATCGCCTTAGCGCGGAGGGTGATCAGGCAGTTTTAGGAGCCCACTGCCAGATACTGCAGAAATTTCAGGATTTTAACAGCCAGTCCCTGCGGCGCTGTCTAGATTTGCAGAGTGGTGAATGGATCGATAATTTGCCAGTATTTCTTGAGGCCAGCCATGCCGCTAGCCAGCAGGGACAGCTTGATCGTCTTTACCAAAGCCATCAAGATGAATTGGCTGTTCTTTTATATGTGGGACGCGCCGATGGAGTTTTGCAGCGGCGCGAAAAGGAATTGATTGCTCACTACCTTGCGGGCCGATTTACTGGCGGAGGCCTGCAAGTTGAAGAGATTGCCCGTGATCTTGCTTGGAAGCCTGTGCCAAATCAAGATGATTTCAGGCTGGCCGCACAACGGCTTTCGCTGCTTGAAGCTTCGCTAAAGAAGCAGATCGTGCAGCTATGCAGGCAGCTCATTGAAGTGAAGGAAACCCTGGATGGTGATGAGGAGGGATCTATGGCTGAAGTGATCGCTCTGCTCCAGCCCTAAGCAGCTGCAGCCATAAGCAGCTCCCGCAGCCCCGCTTCATCCAACACCGCCACCCCCAGGCTCTCGGCCTTGTTGAGCTTGCTGCCGGCCTCCTCGCCGGCCACTACGTAGCTGGTTTTCTTGCTTACCGAGCCGCTCACCTTGCCGCCGGCCGCCTCAATCAGGGCCTGAGCGGCGCTGCGGCTCAAAGACGGCAGGGTGCCTGTGAGCACGAAGGTCTGCCCGGCTAGGGGCGCCCTGGCACCTGCTGCTGCCAGCTCCTCGGGCCCGGCTGCCAGCGAGAAGCCCAGCCCCTGCAGCTGCTCCAGCAGTAGCTGGTTGGCAGGGGTGGCAAACCACTGCTGCAGTGATTGGGCGATTTCAGCGCCGATGCCGAACACGGCGGTGATCGGCTCCAGTGTTTCTGGGTTGCTGGCAGTGGCCGCGCCAGCGAGTGCCGCCACGCTGGGGAAAGCCTTGGCCAATGCCTTGGCGTTCACCTCGCCCACGTGGTGGATTCCCAGGCCGTAGAGCTGGCGGTGCCATGGTTGTGCCTTGGAGGCGGCTAGGGCACTCACCAGGTTGTCGGCGCTCCTGCTTCCCATGCGCTCCAGGCTGGCCAGCAGGGCCGCATCGAGGCCATAGAGATCGGCGATGGAGCGCACTAGGCCCCGATCCACCAGCTGCTCGATCAGCTTTGCTCCCAGGCCGTCCACATCCAGGGCCCCCTTGCTCACCCAGTGGCGCAGGGCGCCGCGCAGGATCGCCGGGCAGCTGCTGTTGACGCAGCGGGTGGCGGCCTCACCCTGCTCGCGCACCAGCTCCGAGTCGCATTCCGGACAGGTGTGAGGCAGCTGCAGCCGGGCCGCGCCAGCAGGACGTAGCTCCGGCAGCACCCGCACCACCTCGGGAATGATCTCGCCGGCCTTACGCACCACGATCGTGTCGCCGGCGTGCAGATCCAGCTCGGCCAGGCGATCGGCGTTGTGCAGGGTGGCGCGGCTCACCGTGGTGCCGGCCAGGGGCACCGGTTCGAATTCGGCCACTGGCGTCACCACTCCGGTGCGACCCACCTGGCAGGCCAGCCGTAGCAAGGTGCTGGGGGCCTCCTCAGCGGCGTATTTCAGGGCGATCGCCCAGCGGGGCGCTTTCTGGGTGAAGCCGGCAGCGTCTTGGAGGCGTAGGTCGTTGAGCTTCACCACCACGCCATCGGTGGCGTAAGCCAGGGAGCGGCGGCCCGTGTCCCAGGCGCTGAAGAAGGCCTGCACTGCAGCCAGATCCGGTAGCAGCTCGGCATTGGGGTTCACCTTGAAGCCGGCGGCTTGCAGCCATTCCAGGCTTTGCCACTGACTGGTGGGCCGGGGTGGATCGCTGGGGCCCGGCCGCCAGTCGTCTGGCAGGTGCAGGGTGTAGGCGAAGAAATCCAGCCGGCGCGCCGCCACCACCCGCGGATCCAGTTGCCGCAGGGTGCCGGCGCAGGCGTTGCGAGGGTTGGCAAACAGGGCCTCGCCGCGGGCTGCTCGCTCGGTGTTGATGGTCGCAAAGGTGCCATCGGGGATCAGGGCTTCGCCGCGCACCTCCACCCAGGCAGGTGGGTTCTCGAGCTGCAGCCGCAGGGGCACCGAGGCGATGGTGCGCACGTTGGCGGTGATCTGCTCACCCCGCTCGCCGTCGCCACGGGTGGCGGCCTGCACCAACAGCCCCTGCTCGTAGCTGAGGGCCAGGGCATTGCCGTCGATCTTCAGCTCTCCCACCATGGCCAGCGCCGGGGCCGCTTCGCCTTCGCCTGGCTCGCGGTCGAGCACTTTGAGCAGCCGGCCATACCAGGCCTCCAGCTCGCCCAGGTTGAAGGCGTTGTCGAGGCTGAGCAGGCCGATGCGGTGCTCCACGCTGGTGAAGCCCTCCGCCGGGGCACCGCCCACTCGCTGAGTGGGGCTGTCGGCGGTGACCAGCTCCGGCCGGAGGGTCTCTAGCTCCAGCAGCTCCTTGTAGAGCCGGTCGTAAACCGGATCCTCCATTTCGGGAGCATCCAGCACGTAGTAAGCGTGGGCGGCCCTTTGTAATAGGCGCCGCAATTCGCTGGCGCGGACCTGTTCGGAGGGAGCGACGCTCACGGCAGCTGGATCAGGCCGCTGCCAGCTTGGTGATCCGATCAACCCGCCACTGCTCGTCGATTTGAACGAAGGTGAAGTCGAGGGGCAGCTCATCCTTGCCCTCGCTCTTGAGCTTCACGGTGAGGATCAATTGGCCATCATCCAGCCGGGGCCTACCGGATTTGAGGTTGCGGTACTTGTTGAGCTGCAGTCCAGCCAGGAAGCGAATGAACTGCTGCCGGTTCACATGGGAGCGGTAGTTCTTTGTGGTGAGCAGGTAGGCGCCATCCACCTGGCCGCTCGCCACCTGGGTGAAGAACTGCTTGATCAATGGGTTGATGCCGCGGGCGCTGAGCACCAGCTTCACGGCGTTCACAGTCCAAAAGAGCAGTAGGGATCCGGCGCCGGCCAGCAGGGCCTTGGTGCCGATCTCGCGGGCGATACCCCAATCCATCTCGAATCCAGCTGCGCTTTAGAGGAACAGAGTCTGACCGACGAGCCGTCATCCCGAGCCCTGGGGCCTGGGCTCGGCACAATGCGCCCAGCCCTTGTGCCCCCCAGCGGCATGCCCCTCGAGCCTCTCCTGCCGCTGTTTCACCGGCTTGATCGGGAGTGGTTTGACGGCAGCCTGGCGCCTGCTGGCCAGCGGTTTGTAGACCTGCGCTGGAGCGACGGCCGGATGCGCCGCACCGCCGGGCTCTATCGGCGCGGGCGCCATCCCGATGGGCGCCCCCTGTGCGAAATCGTGCTGTCGCGGCCCCTGCTGGACCCCCTGCCGCAGGAAGCCACCCTCAGCACCCTGTGCCACGAAATGATTCACGCCTGGGTGGATCGGGTGGTTGGGGTCGAGGAGGCCCATGGCCCCCATTTCCGCGCCCGTATGGCCGCTATCAACGCCGCCCAGGACGGCTTCAAGGTGAGCATCCGTCACCGCTACCCGCTGCCCACCAACACCAGGCAGCCCCGCTGGCTGGCCTGTTGCCCCAACTGCGGCGTCAGCTCTCCCTACCGCCGCCGAGTGCAGGGTTTGGCCTGCCGCTTCTGTTGCGACCGACTCCACGGCGGCCGCTGGCACGCCAGTTGTCTGTTGCGATTTGAGCAGGCGGCCTAAGGTCCCGCTAGCACGGCATTGCCATGGGCGTTTTCCTCTGGACCCTGGAATTCGGAGGCCTCACCATTGCCTTGGTGGGGATGGGCCGGGAGCGCTGGCTGGCGGGTCGTCGTCGGTAACTGGATCCTTAGCCTGGGCCCATGCCTGAATCCTGGAAAGACATAGATCGCCTGGTGAGTGCGGGCCGCCAGCTGGTGGATGGGGTGTCCGGTGCCCGCCCAGGCTCCCGCACCGCCAGCCGTGGGGAAGGACGCCGGCTCGCTGGCCTAGGCCGTTGGGTGGAAAACAAGCTCGATTGGATCCTTGAAGACGAGGACGACTGGCGAGAGCCCTGGCAGGAGACCCGCCCCGAACCCAGCTCCCAGGGCCGGCCGCGCCGCCGCCTGGACGCTATTTCTCGCCGCCGAGCCGAGCCGCCCCGGGGCCAGCCTCAGCAAGAAGTGGAGCCTGGGGAGTGGCCAGATGATGGCGCTTTCGCCGTGCCCCGCTGGCAGCGGCAGTCGCCAAGTGCGCCCCAGCCCCAGCCCCAGTCCTCATCAGCTGGTTCAGTTGCGGGCCGCGCCATGCCCCGCTCCACCAGGCGCCGGGGTGGTGGCTGAGGGGCCAGCTTCGCCAATCCGATTAGCCTGGTCCCAATCGCAAGTAAATAGAGATGGGCAGCCTTGTGGTGGTGGGCTTTCCGAAGGCGGAAGAAGCCGAGCAGGTGCGCCGCGAGCTGGTGGACATCCAGCGTGAGCGGCTGATTGCCCTCGAGGATGCGGTGGTGGTTGAGCATGACAGCGAAGGCCAGGTGCACCTGCGCCAGGCCATCAACCTCACCGCTGCTGGCGCCCTGGGCGGGGGCTTCTGGGGCACCTTGGTGGGCCTGCTGTTTCTCAATCCCCTGCTAGGCGCTGCTGTAGGTGCGGGTGTGGGCGCGGCCTCGGGCTCCCTTTCCGACGTCGGCATCAACGATGGCTTCATGCGCGAACTGGGTGAGACCCTGCCCCGCGGCAGCGCGGCCCTGTGCCTGCTGGTGCGCGAATCCACGCCAGACCGGGTGATCGAGCGACTGCGCGCCCATGCCCCCCAGGCCAAGCTGTTGCGCACCAACCTCAGCCACACCGACGAGGATCAGCTGCGGGAGCTGCTGGAGCGGGCTCGCCTACAGGCAGAGGCCCTGCGTCTTACCTGAAAGTTGCAGCCCCGCTGGCGCAGCTCCTGGTTCACCTGGGTCACCAGGTTTGGAGGTAGGTCGCTGGCCATCTCCTCGGCGGAGGTGCTGATCGAGGGGGATCCCTGCTCTAAGGCGCTGAGCAAATCGGCCCATTGGTCGATCAGGTTGCGCTCGGCCATGGGCCGCAGACCCTGCTCCCGCAGCAGCGTTGCGCAGCCCTCCCCATTCCAAACGGTGTTGTAGCTGCTGGTGCTGGGATGGTGTTGATAGGCCAGTCCCTGCTTGAGGGCTGTGCAGCTGGGGGCACCGTTCTCCTGCCGCAGGCCGGCATCGCTCAGCAGCCGGCCGCAATGCACGGCGGATATGCCGTAGATCCGCCCTAGGTCTGTGAGGCTCAACCAGAGACTTGTAGTCATGGCCAGGTTCCCCAGGCAAGTGCCCCCATGCTGGGAAACGCACGACTGGCGTCAATCCGTCAACCTCGAATTGCCGCAAGCCGTTACTGAGTTTGTAAATCGTGACAAATCCTGGCTGGCCCCAGCCAGTGCTCAAGGGCCGGTGAGAACACCTCTCGAATTACGGTGAGCTCCTTGCCTCCGCGGAAAAAGCGGTAGTGGCGACTCCAGAAGGGGCCCGCCAGGCCAAAGCGCTGCTCCAGCCAGGGAGCATCAACAAGGGCCAAGCCATCTACCTCGCGAAATAGTTCAGACCGGTTGGCGGTCAAGCTGCGCCAGATCGGCTGCTCCCGCTGCTGCAGGTAGGAGTCGGCCTGGGTTTGATTCCACCAGCTCTCTGCCCAGGCCAGGGTTTTGTCGCCACAGCGCAGCCACACCTGGCGCCGCAGCAGGGGACCATCGAGCTCCACGATTTCCGGCGGCGGCGGCGCGCCAGTCCCTGGGCCGGCTGGCTCAGGCGCCATGGCGATGAGTTCGATCTCCACCGGGTTACCCGTCAGCGACTCCAGGTGCCGGGTGGGGCTGCCGTCACCCAGCAGCAGCAGGCGCCAAGGGCCGCTCAGCAGGCCGTCACCAGCGGCGGTATTGCCGTCGCTGAGGTTGAGCTGCCAGAGCTGCTCCGGCGAGATCAGCAGCTTGTCGGCAGTTATGAGGATGACTCCCAACCAGTGCTCTATAGGTTAGGAAGCGAAGCCTTGGTAGTGGGATTGGGTTCGACCGAGCGGCCGTTTGCATTGCCGGATGTAGTCGTTACCAACCTGCACCGCCGTTACACAGGGGTGTCGGCGACGGTGCGTGCACTGGTGCCCCTGCAGCGCCAGGATTTATCAATTGGCTTGCTGGATTGGGGCGGGCTGGGTCTGCCTGCTCAAGTGCGATGGGGGCAGCTGTTGAGGCAGGGATGGTCGCGACCATCACACGGACGCTACCGGGTTTGGCATGCCCGACGTGATATTGAAATTGCTATTGGAGTTTTGCTTAAAAAACTATTAAAGCAGCCTTGGAAAATTCTTTTTACCTCCGCAGCTCCTAAGCCCCCTGGGGCATGCCTGGCCGCATTGCTTCAGCAGTGTGATGCGGTAATTGCCACTTCTGAGCGCTCTGCGGGTTTTCTTGATTGTCTGGCCGAAGTTGTTTATCACGGAGTAGATGTTGATCACTATTCCCCGCTCGATGGTGACTGCTTGGCTACCCTTCGCCAGCCTATTTCTTTGCCTGGGATCGTGATTCCTCTGCAATTGCAGGGCTTATACTGGATTGGTGCTTTTGGTCGGCTTAGGCCGAGTAAGGGGACAGATCTACTGGTAGAGGCTTTGATTCGGGTGCTTCCGGATTTTCCTGATTTCGGTGCTGTATTTACGGGTTTATGTCAGGCCAAGGACATGACCTTTTTTGAGGCCATGCAGAGGAAAATCAATGCGGCTGGTCTTGGTGAGCGGATCGTCTTTTTGGGAGACCTCAACCGTGATGAGGTGTTGGCCTGTTATCGCCGAGTTCTTTTGTGTGTGGCAGCTTCTCGAACTGAGGGTTTTGGCCTCACCCCTTTAGAGGCGATGGCCTGTGGTCGCGCTGTATTGGTTTCCGGTGCAGGAATTTGGCCACAGGTTGTGGATTCCGAGGTGGGAGCCTCTTTTCAAACAGGATCGGCTGATTCATTAATTGGGGCGTTGCAGCACCTTCTCTCTGATCCTGGCTTGTTGTGGCGTATGGGGAAGCAGGGACGTCAACGCATTATTGAGCGGCATTCGCTTGAGAGCGAGGCAGGCAAAATCAATGCTCTTTATGGCCGGCTGATGGCATAGGGGCATTGCAGGCTCATGGCGCCTTGATCTTTGCGAGCGCTGAGAACTCCCTGCAGAAAAGCGCGATGCTTCCAGAATTTGCGCTTGCTTAGGATTGTTGCTGGTGATAGCAATTGTCTCAGGGCTGAGAATAGGGCTTTGCGGTAAGCGTGGTTGATATGATGTTTAGTTGTGGTATAAACTAGCGACCGACCCATGTGCCAAGCCTTTAAGGCTGTGACGGCGGCTGAGCGCCCGCTGGAGTGACCGCTTAGATGCACAACTTGTGCTTCGGGAATAATCCAAGCCTGGCCCACTTGTTTGCGAAGTCTTATGCTGATGTCGTCGTCTTCGTGGTATAAAAAAATATTAGTGTCGAATCCACCGATTTGATCAAAAGCTTCTTTTCTGACAAAGAGTGCCGCGCCAGAGAGTACGGGTACTTCGCTTGCCTGTAGAGGCGTGCCGCGGGGCATGATTTGTTCCGGTTTCAGCAGGCAGCTGCGCCGTTTGAATGAATCCTTGCCTTGGCGGTTAATGATGCGGGGGTTAAAGCAGGAGGCTTTTGGGTGGGTGTCGGCTGCCGATTCCAGCAGTGCGATTGTCGAGGGCCTTAGAATGCTATCTGGATTAATAAAGAAGAGAAATTCTGTCTTGCAGAAACTCGCCCCTTGATTGCAGGCGCTGCCAAAGCCTGAGTTGCCTGGGTTGCTAATCAAAAGAGCATTATATGACTTTGCCAGGTCTTGGATGATGGCTAAATCGCCAGATCCGTTGTCCACCAAAATAATAGATGTTGTTGTCGGTATTGTGCGCAGTAGTGACTCAAGCACTGCCGAGCTGTTGAAGCAGACGCTGATTACGCTTGTTCGGTTCACTGCTGGTTGAGTTGGGCTCAAAAGCCGCTGCTGATGCTGATCTGGCGTTGTTCGCCGCCCTTTTCAATTACCGCCGTGTCGCCGCTGGCTGAGTGCAGCCGCCAGCCGCTGCTGCCGATGCTCTCGCCAACGGCAGCGCTGGTGGAGCTACCGCCTAATTGGAAGATTGCGGATCCACCCTGCCCAGGTACTTGTACCACCCCCACCAGCTGGGGCGGGTTGCCTCCTTTACTACTGTCTGAGCCAGTAGGAGTTGGCGCTGGGCTGGTGATTTGGCTGCTTACAGGCACCTTCAGTACATCGGTCGGGGGGGCGCTGCTTGCCGGCAGGCTGGACAGCGCTTCCATCCAGGGCTCGCCCGGTGGAGGTGGGGCAGGCATTCCAGCTTGAGTTTCCCCATGGGGTGCTGCGGCTTGGGACGTGGTCGTGCCTGGCCCCATGGCGCGCAGCCGCTCGATCAGCAGCATGCTGCGCTCCTGCCGAATCGCCTGCTGGCTTTGGTTCCAAGTGCCGAGTGCGACTAGGACGATCCCTGCTAACACCATCACAGTGATATTGGCTCCGGGCAGCAACAGGCTTGGTTTGCTTGGTGGTTGATCCTGCAGCTCGACTGGAATACTGCTGGGGGCAGGAAATAGTGAGGGGGTTTCGCAGACTTCCACTTCGATTGGCTTTTCAGTCTCGAAGACCCGATTAAGTACCTGTTCGGCCTTGAGATCCCAGTAGGCCCTGGAGGTGGGGATGCCTCGTACCGGACTCAATTGCCTTGCCCTGTTATGTCGTGGCTTTCACAGTACCGGCTCTTTTCGGGCTTGACGAGCTTTGGCGTTTGCGCAGCTCGAGCCACAACAGCAAGGCGGTGACGTCGGCTGGGCTGACCCCCGGGATGCGGGCGGCCTGGCCCAGGCTGAGGGGTTGGATCGTGCTGAGTTTTTCCCGGGCTTCTTTTGAAAGGGTGCCGATGGCGGCGTAATCAACGTCTGCCGGTATGGCCCGGTGCTCCTGCTTTTTCACCTGGTCGATCTGCTGCTGCTGGCGGGCTAGGTAGCCGCTGTATTTGATGTCGATCTCAGCGCCATCGCGTACATCGCACGGCAACTCCGCTGGGGCCAGGCCCAGGCGCACTAGATCGCTGCTGTGGAAGCCGGAGCGTCGCAGCAGGTCGGCCAGGGTGATGGATCCCTTAATGGGTGCTTGGGTTTGGGCCTCTACGGCGGCGGCGG
>Ga0105105_10001202_pt1 | contig 11137 bp, 11 predicted proteins | sample PPLLaktember2015_4_FD_79108 | JGI IMG/M metagenome (GOLD analysis project Ga0105105, IMG submission 79108) | Freshwater sediment microbial communities from Prairie Pothole Lake near Jamestown, North Dakota, USA - PPLs Lake P8 Core (1) Depth... | ecosystem: Environmental > Aquatic > Freshwater >... | reverse complement strand
CGCTTGTGGTCTTGGGCTGTGGGCAGCAGCACCATGCGCTGGCCGTCGCATAGGGCGAATACGGACACTTCGGGGCCAACGGTGCGCTCCTCCATCACCAGGGAGGCGCTTCCCTCTGCGGAGCAGGCCGCCTCTGGCCCTGCGCCGAAGCGGCCGGCAAAAATTTCTTCGATGGCGATGCGAGCCTCCTCAAGGCTTTCGGCCACGGTGACGCCCTTGCCAGCTGCCAGGCCATCGGCCTTCACGACCAGGGGGCGCCCCTGGGTTTCCAATATCTGCAGTGCCTGTTCGCGGCTGTTGGCGTCCCAGTAACCGGCGGTGGGAATGCCGGCTTCCTGCATCAGCGCCTTGGCCCACTGTTTACTGGCCTCCAGCCGCGCCCCATCGGCCCCCGGACCGAAGCAGGGGAATCCGGCGGCGCGCAGGCTGTCGGCCAGGCCAGCGGCCAAGGGGGCTTCCGGACCCACCACCACCAGCTCAATCGCCAGGTCGCGGCAGACTGCCTCTAATCCGGCCTGGTCGGATTCGGCGATGGCAAGTTGCTGGCAGCCTGGCAGCTCGGAGCTGCCCCCATTGCCCGGAGCAATCCACACCGCCTCAACTCCTGGCGAGCGGGCTAGGGCCCAGCCCAGCGCGTTCTCGCGGCCACCAGCGCCGATCACCAGGATTCTTGCGGGTGTTGGACAGGGGGCGGTGGGCATGGGCCGGATGAAGGGGGGAGGGATAGCTCTTAAGTTGAACCGTGCTGCGGGGGGCCGCCGAGCCCTGTTTCTCGACATGCCGGCAATGCCAGCGCCATTCTCCCCCCGGGCTCGGCTGTTCCCGATTTTTGGCGCGGCGCTGGCTGCCGTGGCCCTCGCTTGCGCTTCTGCGGCAGGCGCCGCGGCAACCAGGCCAGCTAGCGCCGATCCTGCCCTGGTCGCCCTGCTGCGCGATGGAGATCTAAGTGCCCTCGATGCTGCGTGCGTCAGTGCCGTGGGGCGGCGCGATGGGCCGCTGTTGCGCCAGCTGCAACAGCGGTTGCTCACGATCCACCCCGCTCCCCAACCTCTGGCGGTGGTGCTGGCTAATGCCCACAGCCTGTTGAGCTGCCAGGCCCCTGATGGGGCTCTGCAGGTGCTTGGGCGGGTGGGACCGGCGCCAGGTGCCGAGCGGACCCAGTGGCTAGTGCTGCAGTGGCGTGCTGCCCAGGCGGGCCTGTATCACCAGCTGGCGGCCGATGCCCTGGAGCGGCTTGCGGCTGGCAACCTCGGGCGATTGGCGTTGCTGGAGCTACAGGTGGGCCAGCGCCAGGACGGCACCCCAGTGAATCGCCCAGCCCTGGATCTGCTGGCGGGCCATCTCGAAAGCCTGGGTCAACGGCAACGGGCCGCCGAGGTGTTGGTCAGCAGTGCCCAGCCCGGAGTAGCGACGGCGGCCCGGTTGGCCCAGGCGGTGGCGCTGCTTGAAGGACTGCCAGCCGCCCAGCAGGAGCGCCTGCTGGAGCTGGCTCTCGAGCAGGCTGCGGCCTCAGGCAGCTGGGGGCTGGTAGCCGAGATCCTCGACCAGCAATTGGCCCTGGCTGGCAGCACACCGGAGCAAGTCGCCCGAGCCACGGAGCGGCGCCTGCGCCTTAGCGCCCGCATTGACGATGCCTACGGTGAATGGCTGTTGCAACGTCGGGATCCGGCGGCCCTGTCCCGGCAGGGTGACCTGGAGCGCCAACTGCGCTCCCCCCGCTCCCCCAGCGGCCATGCCTCCCCACCCCAGTACCCCGATCCCCAGCCATGACGGCCTACAACCTTGGTTCCCTGCTCTACGAAGGCAAGGCAAAACGGGTTTACGCCACTGATCAGCCTGACCTGGTGGCCGTTGAATATAAAGATGATGCCACTGCCTTCAACGCTCTTAAGAAGGCCCAACTGGCGGGAAAGGGAGAGTTGAACTGCCGAATTTCGGCCTTGCTTTTTGAATATCTGGCCGCGCGGGGCGTGCCCACCCATTACCTCGGGGTCGACGGCAGCCGCTGGATGCTGGCCCGTCCAGTGAGGGTGATCCCGATCGAAGTGGTGATCCGAAATGTGGCTGCGGGTTCGCTTTGCAAGCAGATGCCCATCGAGCCAGGCACGCCGCTGGAGCCGCCCTTGCTTGATCTCTATTACAAGGACGATGGCTTCGGCGATCCCCTGCTCACCGAAGCCCGCCTTGAGCAGTTGGGTTTGGTGACCCCCGAGCAGCGCTGCCAGCTGGAGGTTCTGGCCCGTCAGGTGAACAGCGAACTGCTGGCACTGTTTGATTCGATTGGCCTGCAACTGGTGGATTTCAAGATCGAATTGGGGCATACAGCCAGCGGTGAACTGGTGGTTGCCGATGAGATCAGTCCTGACACCTGTCGCCTCTGGGATCGGGCGGTGCTCGATAGCCAGGATCGGATTTTGGACAAGGATCGATTCCGACAGGATTTAGGCGGTGTTGTCGAGGCCTACGGGGAGGTCCTCAAACGGGTCCAAGGGGCCTGTCCTGAACCCAGGGTCTACCGGTAAGGTCAGCAGAATTTGCGGCCTGTCCGCTCCGCTACCCCCCTCCCCATGGCCGGATTGCTGAGTTTGAAGGCTGTTTGGCCCCTGATGGGCGCCGCCCTCCTCTCGGCGAGCCCGGCCCTTGCCCAACCTGCTTCTCAACAGGTGGACAATCCATTGGCGGATCCGGCCAGCCAGGCACCGGCGCCCACCCAGCCCGCTCCACAGACGCCATTCCCTGCCCAGTCCGCCCCGGTAGCCGAGCCTCCTGCCAAAGCTGAACCCAAGGTTTTGATCGCTGAGGTGGTGATCGAAGGGCTCCAAGACCACCCTGAGCGGGAGCGGCTTGAGTTGGCCGCCTATGCCGCTATGGCGGCGACCCCGGGTTCGCGGGTTACCCGCAACGAGCTGCAGAACGACCTTTCAGCGATCTATGCCAGCGGCTGGTTCTCCGATGTGCGGATCCAGCCTGTCGACGGTCCGCTGGGCGTGCGGCTGGTGGTGGTGGTGGTAGCCAACCCCGTGCTGCAGCAGGTCAAACTTGACCCAGCCGATCTGAAGCTGCCGGAGCAGGTGGTCAAGGACACCTTCGCCGCTGACTTCGGCAAGACCCTCAACCTCAACACCCTGCAGACCCGCATGCAGGAGTTGCAGCGCTGGTACGCAGACCAGGGCTATTCCCTGGCGAGGATTACCGGCCCTAGCCGGGTCAGCCCGGAGGGGGTGGTGGAGCTGCTGGTTCGCCAGGGCACCGTTGAGGGGGTTGAGGTCCAGTTTCTCAACAAGGAGGGCTCTGCCACAAACGACAAGGGCGAACCAATTAGGGGCAAGACCAAGCCTTGGGTTGTGACCCGGGAGGTGTCCTTGCGCCCCGGACAGGTGTTCAACCGCCGCGAGCTGGAAGAGGACATCAAGCGCATCTACGGCACGGGCCTGTTCAGTGATGTCAAGGTGACGCTCAAGCCTGTGCCGGCCGAGCCTGGCAAGGTTGTGATTGTGCTTGGCATTGTCGAGCAGTCCAGCGGTTCTTTGTCAGGCGGCCTGGGCTACAGCCAGAGCCAGGGCGTGTTTGGTCAGATCCAGTTGCAGGACAGCAACCTGTTTGGTCGGGCCTGGGACTTGGGCACCAACATTTCTTACGGCCAGTACGGCGGGCTTGGCGATGTCACCTTCACCGATCCCTGGATCAAGGACAACAAATACCGAACTTCCTTCCGGGCTCGCTTCTTCTTCAGTCGTGAAGTTCCCCAGTTGTTCCAGAACGAGAACAACTCCTTTACCTATGAGTTGCAGAACTTTGATGGGGCCGATTTTGATGTAGTCACTAGTCGAACTGTAAATAACAATGGCACCGAAACTGTAACCACAAACTTTGATACTGTCGCGATTCAGCGAATCGGCGCCAACGTTCAGTTTGTGCGACCACTTAATGGTGGCAATCCCTACAAGAAGGCTCCCTGGAATCTGATTCTCTCCTTTGGTGGGCAAGAAGTCACGCCGATGGATTTTTCCGGTAATAAATACTCCTACGGGGTGGTTGGTGCTACGACATCTCCTGATACGGTTCCTAGTAATCAGGTCATTTGTCTTGCCTTTAATTGCGCCTCTGAAAACCAACTTGTAAGTTTTCGGGTCGGAGCTACTTACAGCACTCTTAACGACCCCCGCAATCCCACCAAGGGTAATTTTCTGAGCCTCGGCACCGAGCAATTCATTTCAGTTGGCGAGAATTCCCCAACTTTCAACCGCGTTCGCGGCAGCTTCACCCATTACATTCCTGTGAAGTGGCTGAAGATTTTCAAAGGTTGCCGTCCTAAGCCGGGTGAGGCTGAAGATTGTAGGCAGGCACTGGCTTTCCAGGTTTCGGCAGGAACTTTGGTGGGCAGTGATATTCCGCCCTACGAGGCTTTCTGTCTGGGTGGAGGCAACTCTGTGCGTGGTTACTACGACTGTGATTTGGGAGTCGGCAAAAGTTTTGCTGAGGCCACGATTGAATACCGCTTCCCGATCTTTAGCATCATTAGTGGTGAGATCTTCTTTGACGCTGGCACCACTTTTGGTACTCAGGCAGACATTCCTGGCAACCCTGGCGGCTTACTTGGCAAGAAGGGTGAGGGCTATTCCCCTGGTGTTGGCCTAATCGTGACTACACCAGTGGGGCCTCTGCGACTGGAAGTTGCCACCCAGGACTTCTCCAGTGATTGGCGATTCAACTTGGGCGTGGGCTGGAAGTTCTAGTGGCGCAATGGCCCAGTGATTATTCCGGTGCCTGGACCCTGCGGCAATCGGTGCAACTGCGGGGGGTAGGACTGCACAGTGGTCAACAGACCCAGGTGCGATTACAGCCATCGCAGCGGCCGGGCTACTGGGTCGGCTGGCTTGATGCCCCCGAGCTTCCCCTGATCCGTTTGGCGCCTGATCAGGTGAGCGACACCCAATTGTGTACAGCCTTGCGGCTAGACCAACGCCGCCTGGCCACGGTTGAGCATCTGCTGGCTGCCCTGGCCGGCACCGGTGTGACTCAGGCTGAAATTCTTGTGTGCGGCGAGGAGATCCCCCTTTTGGATGGCTCGGCCTTGCCCTGGGTCGAGGCGCTAAGCGAGGCGGGCCTTCAGGCCCTGCCGGTTGCGCCGGCCGCGCTGGAGCTGGAGCTGCCGCTCACGGTGAGAAGCGGCGTCAGCTTTGCCACGGCCCTGCCCCATGCCGGCTTGCGCCTGGGTGCTGCGATTGAATTTGCCGATGCGGCCATTGGCCGCCAACTGTTTTCACTCGATTTGTCTCCCAGCATTTTTGTTGAGCAGATTGCCCCGGCTCGCACTTTCGGGCTGCGCTCCCAGGTGGAACAGCTGCGGGCGGCTGGCCTGATCCAGGGTGGCTGCCTCGAGAACGCTCTTGTGTGTGATGGCGACACCTGGCTCAATCCGCCGCTGAGATTTGTGGAGGAACCAGTGCGCCATAAAATCCTGGACTTGTTGGGAGACCTGGCGCTGATCGGATTGCCCCGCGCCCAAGTGTTCGCCTACCGCGGCTCCCACGGGCTCCACACCTCTATGGCCACGGCCTTGGCCGGCCTTTCCAGCTCCTCCCCCACCAGTTCTCCGTCTAGTTGATGCCCTTGTCTGACGCCAGCCCACCGCTTTCTGAGTCCACCGCGCCCGTGTCTTCGGATCCCACCGCGGCGGTGATCCTCACCAGCGAGCAGATTCAGGGACTGCTCCCCCATCGCTACCCCTTTGCCCTAGTAGATCGGGTGATCGAGCATGAGCCGGGCAAGCGCGCTGTGGCGATCAAGAACGTCACCTTCAACGAACCCCAGTTTCAAGGCCATTTCCCCGGTCGACCCCTGATGCCTGGTGTGTTGATCGTTGAGGCCATGGCCCAAGTGGGTGGGCTGATTGTCACCCAGATGCCCGATCTGCCGAAGGGGCTTTTCGTTTTTGCTGGCATTGACGGCGTGCGGTTTCGTCGTCCGGTGGTGCCTGGGGACCAGCTAGTGATCACCTGCGAGCTGCTGAGCCTCAAACGCCGCCGTTTCGGCAAGGTCAAGGCTGAAGCCAGCGTGGATGGCCTGCTGGTCTGCTCTGGGGAACTGATGTTCTCGCTGGTGGACTGATGGCCACGACCATCCATCCCACGGCTGTTGTCGATCCCAAAGCCCAGCTGGCTGACGGCGTTGAAGTAGGTCCTTATGCCGTGATCGGCCCCCAGGTGGAGCTTGGTGCTGGCTGCCGCATCGGTCCCCATGTGGTTCTTGATGGCCGGGTGCGAATGGGCCGCGATAACCGCATATTTCCCGGGGCCTGCATCGGCCTTGAGCCCCAGGATCTCAAGTACACGGGGGATCCCACCGAGGTGGTGCTTGGCGATGAGAACACCATCAGGGAGTGCGTCACCATTAATCGGGCCACTACGGGCCATCAACAGACGCGGCTTGGTAGCGGCAATCTGCTTATGGCCTATTGCCATCTGGGCCACAACTGCGATCTAGGCGACCGGATCGTGATCGCCAACGGGGTGGCAGTGGCAGGCCATGTGGTGATCGGCGATCGGGCTGTGATCGGCGGCGTGCTCGGTATTCACCAGTTTGTCCATATCGGGACCCTGGCCATGGTGGGGGGCATGAGCCGCATCGAGCGGGATGTGCCGCCATTCACGCTCGTGGAGGGCCATCCCTCCCGCGTCAGGGCCCTCAACAAAATTGGGCTGCGGCGCAGCGGCCTGGTTGAGCAAGATGACGGCCAGCAGTTTGAGCAGCTCAAGCAGGCCTGGACACTGCTCTACCGGAGCGGCCTCACCTTGGCAGAAGCCCTTGGCCAGCTGCGCTCCCAGCCCCTTAGCGGCGCAGCAGATCAGCTCTGTACTTTTCTGGAAGCCTCCATCGGCCCCTCCCGCCGCGGGCCGATCCCGGGGGCGCGCTGATGCTGCGGTTGCTGGTGAGCACCGGTGAGGTGTCCGGGGATTTGCAGGGATCGCTGTTGATCAAGGCTTTGCACGAGGAGGCCCGGCGTCGCCAGCTCGATCTCGAAATCGTGGCCCTCGGTGGTGAGCGCATGGAGCGCGCTGGTGCGGCGCTTCTGGCCAATACAACGCGGATGGGCGCCATCGGCCTGCTGGAGGCGATTCCGTTTGTGTTGCCGACTTTGAGGCTGCAGCGGCGCTTGAAGCGTTGGTTTCGCCGCGACCCTCCCGATGGGGTGGTGCTGATCGACTACATGGGGCCCAATGTGAGCCTGGGTCTACGGCTCAAACGCCGATTTCCCAAGGTGCCTGTCACCTACTACATCGCCCCGCAGGAGTGGGCATTCAAATTCGGCAACGGCGGCCGCTCCAATCTGATCAGTTTCACCAATCAGATCCTGGCGATCTTTCAGGAGGAGGCTCGCTTCTACCGCTGCCGTGGAGCCAATGTCACCTACGTGGGCCATCCCCTGCTCGACACCATCGGTGAAGTGCCCAGTCAGCAGGAGGCACGCCTGCAGCTCGGCCTGCGCTGCGATGCGCCGGTGCTGCTGCTGATGCCAGCATCGCGCCGCCAGGAGATTCGCTACATGCTGCCCCATATCGTGGCGGCGGCGGCCGAGCTGCAGCGCCAGCGGCCTGAGCTGCAGGTGGTGGTGCCAGCGGGGTTGCCCGGCTTCGAGGCCCATCTGTCGCGGCAATTGAGTAAGGCCGGGGTGCGGGCAGATATCATTGCCGCCGCCGATTCCGACCAGCTCAAAGCCTGCCTCTGCGCCGCCGCCGATGTGGCCCTCGCCAAATCGGGCACGGTGAATCTGGAACTGGCCTTGCGGGGTGTGCCCCAGGTGGTGGTCTATCGCGTTAGTCGGGTGACAGCCTTTGTGGCCCGCCACATCCTGCGGTTCAGTGTGCCCCACATTTCCCCGGTAAACCTGGTGCTGGGAGAGCGGTTAGTACCGGAGCTGCTGCAGGAGGACCTCACGGCGGCGGCAATCGTGCGGGAGGCCCTACCCCTGCTCGTGCTTGATGCCAGCCATGGGGCACGCCACACCATGCTTGAGGGATATCGCCGTCTGCGGTTGGAACTGGGAGAGCCGGGCGTCACCCAGCGGGCAGCATCCGCCATCTTTGACCAGGTGCTGGAAGCCCGATGACCCGACCCCCCTTGTCCCTGGCCCGTCCCCTGGCCTGGCTGCTGAGCTTGCTGCTTCTGATATGCGCAGCTCCCGCCCAGGCTGGTGCGGCGCCTCAGGAAGCCGTGCTTGCAGGCGGCTGTTTCTGGTGTCTGGAACACGACCTCGAAGGGCTCCCCGGGGTGCTGGATGCCCAGAGTGGCTACAGCGGTGGCGCTGGAGCCAACCCCACCTATCGCCAGGTATCCGCTGGGGGCACTGGCCACCAAGAGGTGGTGCGGGTGCGGTTTGATCCCGCCCGGATCAGCTACGCCACCCTGCTGCGCTCTTACTGGCGCAACATCGACCCCCTCGATGGCGGCGGTCAGTTTTGCGATCGCGGTAGCTCCTATCGGCCGGTGATTTTCACCAGCGGCTCCGATCAACAAACCCAAGCCCAGGCCAGCCTGCGCTCGGCGGCGGCAGAGTTGGGCCGTCCGGCAGAGGCCTTGAAGGTGCAAATCAAGCCTCTCAACCGCTTTTGGCCTGCGGAGGGCTACCACCAGAACTATGCGGATCTAAACAGCGTCAAATACAACTACTACCGCTGGGCCTGCGGCCGAGATCGGCGGCTGGATTCGGTGTGGGGCAAGCGCGCCCGCAGCGGTGTGGCCTGGATTTCTGGTAGGAAGCCCTGACCAATGGTCGTTCTTGGGGGAGCGCTAGCAGCCCTGGGATCACCCAATGCTGAGGAAAATCTAAAGGACCCAATCGTTTGCTGGGCGCTAGACGGCTGTGATGGAGCGGCTTTCCGCCCCCCTCAACCAACTCAGATCTGCCTACGATCTTGTGAAGTTCGTGAGCAGTCTTGTATGTATCTGCTGACCATTCGCGACGGGCTGCATACCCGCCATGTAGGCCCCTACGCGAGCCCAAAGCAGGCTGCTGATGACCTCGATCGCCTCCTGCTCCTCTGCGGCGAGCGAGCCCGCTGGCAGATCCATGCTTTGGAATCGCCTGCGGAGATGCGGGCCAGCCTGGGGGCCGGCGTTGCTCGGACGGCGACCCTGGGTGTGGCCGCCTGAGGCTCAATTGCGACCGGGATAACCCCTTAGTAAGCCGCTCTCAATCATCAGGCCCACACCGGCATTGATCAGAATCAGGCCAAATGTGCCGTACCAAAACCAGGGCCCGGGGCTGGTCATGGTTTCTAATTTGCCTGCGGCGGCGAGCACCTGCATTCCTTTGCGGATCACCGCCTCACCAAACAGGCAGAGCCCGGCAGGCAGCAGCAGCACGCCGAGCTGGGCTTTGACATACCAACGGATCTTCTGAACGGCCACGTAGATTCCTAAGGCGTCAGGCCTCCAAACTTAGGCGGCGGCTTCGAGATGCGCCCCGGAACAGATCCAGTTCACCAGAGTGCGCACGCCAAAGCCCGTGGCACCAGCCGGATCGGCACCTCGCCCTTTGTCGCTCCAAACTGTGCCGGCGATGTCGAGGTGGGCCCAAGGCAGTTTGGGGGTGACGAAGTCTTGTAGGAAAAGGGCGGCGGTGATCGAGCCTCCGGGGCGGGGTCCGGTGTTCTTGAGATCGGCGAACTGGCTCTTCAGCCCGGCCTTGTAGGAGCTGCGCAGGGGCATGCGCCACAGGTCTTCGCCGCCAGACTGGCCGGCGCTCAGTAGGGCCTCCGCCAGGCCATCAGTGTTTGACCAAAGCCCTGCCATTTCCTCCCCCAGGGCGATCACGCAGGCTCCGGTGAGGGTGGCCAGGTCGACCACCGCATCCGGTTCGAGCTTGCAGGCGTACACCAGCGCATCGGCCAGGGTGAGGCGTCCCTCGGCATCGGTGTTGTTGATTTCGATGGTCTTGCCGTTGGAGGCGGTGAGTATGTCTCCGGGGTGAATGGCGCCGCCGCTGATCATGTTTTCGCAGGCGGCCACGATCACGTGCACTTCCATCCCGGCGGGCTTGAGCTCGGCCAGGGCCCGAGCGGCGCCCAGCACCGCGGCACTGCCCCCCATGTCGTATTTCATCATCTCGATCTGGGAGCCGGCCGTTTTGAGGTTGTAGCCGCCGGAATCGAAGGTGAGGCCCTTGCCCACCAGGGCGATGCGGCGATTCACGGGGCCAGCCGGCCTGATGGTGAGGTGGATGAACTTAGGCGCCAGATCCGAGCCTTGGGCCACCCCCAGATAGGCCCCCATGCCGAGGGCGGCGCAGTCATCCCGCTCCAGCAGCTGCAGCTGGGCGCCGAAGTCGCGGGCAATTGCAGCGGCGGTGTCGGCCAGGTGTTGGGGGGTGGCCACGTTGGGGGGGGCAGCCACCAGCTCCCGAGCCAGCTCGACGCCGGCGCAGGTGGCTCCCACCGCAGCTAGGGCGGCGCTGGCGCTTGCTGCCACGCCGATCAGGCTGATGGAGCTGGGAAGGTTGCGGGGCTCGGCTTCGCCCTTGAAGCGCTGGTCGCTGAACAGGGCAAGACGGGCGGCCTCAGCCATGGCCTGGGCCGCAGCACCTGCTGCCAATGCCTCGATCGGCATCGCCAGGGCCAGATGGTCTGCTCCAGCGGTTGCAGCGGCTTGACTGGCGGCGGCGCAGGCCCGGCGCAGGCCGGCCAGGTTGAAATCGGCCGGTGCTCCCAGGCCCACCAGGATCAGGGTCTGGGGGCTGGCATCTAGGCGATCGAGGCTGAGGCATTCGCCGGGCTTGGCCTTAAAGCGGCGTTGCTCCAGGCGACTCGCCAACGACTGACCCAGGGCGGCGGTGAGCTGCTCGAGCTGGGGGTGGTCGGGGCGATCTTCGGCACCGGCGAATAGGCCGACGGCTAGGCAGTCACCATCCCAGTGGCCCAGGGCCGCAGGCAGGACGTCGGGGATACAGCGAAAGTCCATAGGGCGGCCAGGGGTTGGGCGCGATCGTAGCCAGCGCGGCCAGCTCAACTCCCCTAAGCCGGATCGGCTTGAAACGGCGTGGCCCAGCGGCTGCGGGTTTCCTTGTTGAAGGCCGGCAGCCAACGCTGGATCAGGGCCTGCTCCAGGGCGCGGCGCGGTCGGACGGCGGCGGGCACGT
>Ga0105105_10001199_pt1 | contig 11154 bp, 8 predicted proteins | sample PPLLaktember2015_4_FD_79108 | JGI IMG/M metagenome (GOLD analysis project Ga0105105, IMG submission 79108) | Freshwater sediment microbial communities from Prairie Pothole Lake near Jamestown, North Dakota, USA - PPLs Lake P8 Core (1) Depth... | ecosystem: Environmental > Aquatic > Freshwater >... | reverse complement strand
CGACCGTTTCAGGGGCGAAGCCCCACTGCTCTCTTATGGCCTACACCACGGATGAGGAGTGCAGTGAGATTTACATGGCGACTCACAGGGCCACCAAGAAGTTCAAGAACCTCATGGAGAATCCCTCTGTGAGTCTTCTCATCGACACCCGTGAGGAGCACAAAGGCTCCCACCGCCCGGAAGCAAAGGCCATGACGGTTTCCGGCGCTTTTGAGAGGCTGGAGGATAATCAGAAGAAGGCATGGGCGAGGGCCAGGCTGCTTGGCCGGCATCCCCACCTCAAAGAATTCCTGGCCGATCCGGACGCGGAGGTGATTTGCATCAAGATCCGTTCCTTCCTTCTGCTGGACGGTCTCACGGACGCCCACTTCGAGGAGATCCCTGAATGAGCCCGGTGCCCGAGATTCGAGTGACCCGCTGCAATGAGGTTCCGGTTCATGAAAAGGGGGACTATGTCCTCTACTGGATGACCGCTTTCCGGCGTACTCGATGGAATTTCAGCCTTCAAAGGGCTGTGGACTGGGCCAATCGCCTTGCAAAACCTCTCCTCGTATTCGAAGCCCTTCGCATCGGCTATCCGTGGGCCTGCGACCGCTTTCACCGCTTTGTCATCGACGGCATGGCGGACAACGCCGAGAGCCTGAAAAAATTCGGAATGTCCTACTATCCTTACCTTGAGCCCTCACCCGATGCGGACAAAGGCCTTCTCGCCGCTCTCGCTGAAAAGGCCTGTCTCGTGGTCACCGACGACTTCCCCGCCTTTTTTCTACCCCGCATGATCGCTTCCGCTTCCAAGAAGATCCCTGCCTGCATCGAGAAGGTGGATTCCAACGGATTGCTGCCCATGAAGGCTGCGGGCAGGGTTTTTGCAGCAGCCAAATTCTTCAGGATTTTTCTGCAGAAGGAGCTTCCTTTGCATCTCTCCGAGTTGCCTGAGGCCGAGCCCCTGAAAGGCCTGAAACACAAAGCCCCTGGTCCTCCCCTCAAGGAGATTCTCAAGCGGTGGCCTGCCGCCTCCCCTGAAATTTTCAGCGGCGCGCCTGAGCCCCTGGCCGAATTCCCTCTGGCCCATGACGTCGGCGTCGTGGATGAGCAAGGAGGAGCCAGCAGGGCCTCCAAGAGAATTAAGGGGTTCCTTGACAAAAAACTCTCTCTTTATGAGGAAAACAGGAATCATCCTGATGAAGACGGGACAAGCGGGCTTTCCCCCTATCTCCATTTCGGCCATCTTTCGGTTCACGAGATCTTTCACCACCTGGCAGCCAAAGAGGAGTGGGACATGGATCATCTTCCCAAAAAAGCAACAGGCGGCCGAAACGGGTGGTGGCACATGAGTGAACCGGCAGAGGCTTTTCTCGACGAACTGGTGACATGGAGAGAGCTGGGCTTCAACATGTGCCGGCAGAGGCAAGACTACGATCAATACCTTTCCCTGCCCAGCTGGGCTCGGCAGACTCTGAAAGACCATGAAGGGGATCAGAGGCGCTATGTTTACCGCTTGGAGGAATTCGAGAGGGCGCAAACCCACGATCCTCTGTGGAACGCCGCTCAGGAACAACTCCTTCAGGAAGGCCGGATCCACAATTATCTCCGAATGGTGTGGGGAAAGAAAATCCTGGAGTGGACGTCCTCTCCTCAAGAAGCGCTCGATATCATGATTGAACTCAACAATAAGTACGCTCTCGACGGCAGGGATCCCAATTCCTACACGGGAATCATGTGGGTCCTCGGCAGATATGACAGGCCCTGGGGACCGGAACGACCGGTCTTCGGCAAAATACGGTACATGAGCTCGGAGAACACCCTGAGGAAACTGCGAGCCGCGGAATACATGGAGAAGTACAAACCTCGGTAATCTTGCCTTTCAACGCCTCGGCCGAACCCTGTCGTAGGGGTAAGGATAGTACCAGGGTCTCCAGAAAGGATCATACCACCCCCAGGGGTAATAGGGATAAGGGTAGGGAGCCAGTCGCTCCTTGGTCGTGTCCGGCCAGAGGTAGATCTCTTTAGCGATAACGACGGGATAGGCGTACTGGATCTCTCCAAGAGGCATGATTCTCTTTCCCTCAACTTCACCACCCACGGTCACCCCCCTTCCCTTATTATAGACGGCGACGTCAAGATAGGAAGGGTAGAGCACCAAAAAGCGACCCTCTGTTGTGTCCGCCTCTTCGGGCGCTCCAAAGAAATCAGCCGGTTTCTGGAGGATCTCGATCAGTGTTCCCTCTTGCGTATTCTTTGCGTCTATGATCACTCCGGCCCAAACGACCACAGAGCCTTTGTGGGCCTCCGGGTCTTTAAAGACCTCTCTGAAGGTGAGATTCTTATCGACCTGATCTCTCACCGGCTTCGAAATCACCGGAGCGCACCCCATGACAAAAAGCATCGCTATAAGGATGATGGCACATCCTGCCCATTTGACTCTCATCTCAGATTCCTCCGCGTTTCTGTCGAAAATCTAATCATTTCCTCAAGCCATAGAAAGGTCTTTCATACAGCTTTCGCTCTTTGATAAAGTCAAATGAGTCCTTGTTCAACTCAGAAAGAGCGGAAAACCCTCTTGAGCCAACCTCCGATCACTTCAAAACTGCTCCGATGGTACACCCGTCACTCGCGCGATCTGCCTTGGCGGCACACACGGGATCCTTATTCGATCTGGATTTCCGAGATCATGCTTCAGCAAACCCAGGTGGAGACCGTCATCCCCTACTATCTCCGCTTTCTCAGGAAATTTAAATCGGTGCGGGCGCTCGCCGAAGCGCGGACTGATGAGGTCCTGAAAATGTGGGAGAACCTAGGCTACTATTCCAGAGCGCGAAATCTCCACGCTGCAGCAAAGGAGATCGTTGCCCGATGGGAAGGCAGGCTTCCTGAAAACAGGAAAGACCTCCTGGCCCTTTCGGGGATCGGAGAATACACGGCCTCCGCCATTCTCAGCATCGCTTTTGCCCTGCCTGTTGCGGCGATAGACGGCAATGTTTCGCGGGTGATCTCCAGGCTTTTCGCTCTGCCAAGCCCCTTGGGTTCTCCGGAATCCCGGAAACAGGTCCTGGATCTGGCAAATCACCTTCTGAGCAAAAAGCATCCCGGTGCTTTCAATCAGGCGATCATGGACCTTGGTGCCACCGTGTGTACACCGCGAGCCCCTTCATGCCTGTCCTGTCCCTTGCAGGATCTATGCAAGGCAAAAGATTTGGAATTACAGGAACAGCTTCCTGTTACTAAAAAGAGGCCAGCCCTTTCCCACAAGCACGTGATCGCCGCAATCCTCTTGGATCGAAAGAAACGAGTGCTTGTTGTGCAGAGACCCGCCTCGGGACTTCTCGGCGGCTTGTGGAAATTTCCAGGAGGGGAAAGAGGAGCGAAAGAGGCTTTGGAAGACGCTTTGGTCAGAACGGTTCAAGAAGAGCTCGGCGTAGGGGTCCGTGTGCTGAAGGCGATGGCATCGGTAAAGCATGCGTACACGCATTTTCGCGTCACTTGTCATGTTTATCGATGTGCCCTTGTGAGAGGCAGGCCCAAGTCCCTTGAAGGACGTGAGTGGAAATGGGTCTCAGCGGAAGACCTCCAGCGGCTGGCTTTGTCCAAGGCAGAGAGGAAAATTCTTGCTGCGCTTCACAGCTGACCCGACGTGGCATCCCAGCTCTGCAAAAGCTTTTTGTACTCAGGGTCCTCATATCGACTGAGGAGAAAGGCGGGCGCATAGTCCGGCAAAGCACTGCCGCTCACGTGGTTTCCGAGCAGTTCGCCGGCAGCCATAGAGGCCATGATCCCGAATCCGGAAAGAGCCCCCATCACAAAGGCTCCCCTGACCGGGAGAGGCCCGATCAGGGGCCTGTTCTCCTGGGTCTTGCAGTAGTACCCGCCGTCCACAAAAGGCTTCTCTGCTTTTCCCAGGTAAACGGACAGCCCTGGAATCATGCCCGCCATTCCCCGAAGCACGATTTCCGCGTACTCCGGGTCGAAGACCGGCGGCCAAACCGGTTCCTGAGGCTTGATGTCGTAGGTCCAAAGAGCCAGGATGGTCTGGCTTCCCTCTCCTCCCTCGGGTCTGAAATGGACCCCACTGGGGAACTCCTCCAGAAGCCACCGTGTGTTATCGATTCCCTCCAGCACTTCTCTTTCTTCTTCGGTCCACGGGAGCTTCATCGGGTCTGTCCAGATCATGAGGGGCACATCGCGAGGGATGACTCCCCGGGGATCGTTGAACGCAATTTTCCCGTGGAGTTCGTTGAACACAGGGAAATCCATCCCGATCAGGGCGCCCGCCTGTTTGAGAAGAGGTCCTGCAGCGATCACAAAAGACCGCGTGGAGATTTCCATCTGGTCCTTCTCGCCGGCCACCTGAACGGACTCTACTCCTCCCTTTCCCACACCCACGCCGGACACCCGGCCCATGAGGAACTGGGCACCTGCTCCCTTGGCCTGCTGCAGGAGGAACATTCCCAGTTGCTGCGCACTGAGCCAGCCGCAGCGGCGAACATGGAGCATCGCTATAGCCGTGCCGTTGATGAAAGGATATTGTTTGGAGACCTTGGCGGGATCCAGGACGAGCTCCGCACCGTTAAGACCGGTTTCAAAACCTCTCGGTCTGTAGGCCGGACAGACCGGATCCTCCGGCCTGCCACGGTAGGTCCTGATCGGGCCGGCTCCCAGGTCTGAGATCTCTTTGGCCACCCGCTCCATGACGCGGGCCTGCTCAGGCCTCGCAGTGAGAAAAACATACCCTCTTCGGTTCATGTTGAAATAATTGTCGCTTTCAGCCGCAAGTCGATCCAGAAGATCAATGCTGCGGTTCATGAAGCGCACCATCGTGTTGCCCGGCCCCGGCCACCAGTTGCGGTAGGCTTCCGTTGATTTGTCGCTTGTAAGCGTCAAAGGAGCCTGCTGGTCCACAAGCAAAACTTTCCCGATCCCATGTTTGACCGCCAGGTGGTACGCGGCAGATACCCCTGCGATTCCAGCCCCGCAAATGACCACGTCGGCACTGAGCTTTTTCATGATGATCCTTTCTTAAGCCTTTATAAACCAGCTCACAGGCCTGCGTAGACTGACCGGATTCGGGTACTCATGAACGTACCCGACCCTCAACACAAACTGGGGAATCACCGGGGCCGAGTGGCTTGACGCAATCTTTTCCAGCCCCTCTTTTTCTTCAAGGCACTGCGTCATGGGATGGATGCCTATGTTTTTCTCCCGGGCCATAAGAGCCATTCTCTCGAACTTGCGACCCGTTTCAATCAGGTCGGAAACGCTTGCTCCCTGACTGGTCACGATGAACCAGCCTCCGCCCTGCTCAACCTGTTTCGCGGCAAGATCGATGCCCTGCTTCCGAAAGCTATCCCTCGTCACATCCTCCCGGCCCATGAAATTCCGCACATACCACCCGGCGACGCCCTTAATGTCCATGCTCTCCGTTGTCAGCCCGTCCCGATATTTCCTGGCGTCTTCATTGCTGAAGCGGATCCAGTCCGCCAGTTCCTTTTGCGCTTCGTCCCGATAGGTTTGGATGCGGAACGTTTCAAGAGCGGCCTCCTGAATGCACTTCGCATGATCCGAACCTCGTGGATAGTAGAACAGCTGTCCCTTCAAAGAATCTGAAAGAGCTTTGACATCCTCACTCCTGATTTCTTCCGGGCGAAAGCCCTGCTTCACGGTTCTTCTGGAGAGCAGACGCTTTAGGGGGTAGTTGCCTGGTTTGCCTTTCTTCAGGGTGACCTTCACCAGATCCTCATCCGCAGAATTCCTGCCGATGACTTCTATCTCAGCCTCATATCCCATGGCGCTCGCTGCAATGACAAGGTTCTCCACAAAGGCCCCGACGGAAAGAAGCAGCTCTCTGTTCTGCGGGTCCACGGCGGGCAATCTCCTTTTTGGATCGCCCCCAACGACCCACTCTCTCTGCGGACTCACTTTCACCACCCAGGGTTGCGCATTGTGCCCGCTCGGCGCGAGAGACGCATAATAGAGGATAGCGCTCGCTTCTTCTCCCAGGGAGGGCACTGTTTCGAATTCACGGCCTTCGGGTTGAAGATCAGTCCTCTTGACTCCTGATCCACAGGCGTTCAACAAAGAACTTGATCCTGCAATCAGAGCGCCGGCGGCCAAAGAGGTTTTGAGAAACCCGCGCCTATTCATCATGACTCAACTCCTCCTTGCAGGATCCATGAAAGCCTGCTTTTCTTCCCTAGTGGCAGAGGGAAAGCGAGCACACGAGTCACATCTGCGCACCGCACCTCATCCGTCACTCATGCGTCTGACGAAACAGAGTAAGGGAATGGAGAGGGTGTGTCAAGGCGCACATTGTAGTTACGAGTGACGAGTGACCGTTCGACTAGCTCACGGCCCTGAGCAACGTCGAAGGGCAAGTTACGAGATCAAGACATAGACTTGTCACTCGTGACTTGTCACTTGTCACTTCCCTGTGGGGATGAGGGGGCTAGAGATTTTTGGAGATGGAGATATGGAACGCCGCACCTTTTTTGATGGCAGGATCCAGCCAGACGCGGCCTTTGTGCTGTTCGGCAATTTCCTTGACAATGGCAAGCCCCAGACCGGCCCCCTCCACCTTGCCGGCCATTCTTTTGCGCTTAAAGGGGCCGAAAAGCGTTTTTGCATCTTCGTCTTTTAAACCGATTCCGTCATCTTCAACCGACAGGATATGGGTGTCCTCCGATTCCTGATACCCTATCCTGATTTCGCTCAAATCGTGACCTCCATACTTCAGGGCATTGTCCACAAGATTCGTTAAGACCCTGACCATGGAGGTTCTGTCCGCGTAGACTTCCGGAATCCTTTCGGGTTCGAGCCACCGGATTTGCCGGCCGGCAAGCTCAGGGGCAAACTCTTCTTTCACTGTGTCGACAATGTCTTTGAGTCTCACTTTTTCGATCGAAAGGGGGACTTCTTTCGTTTTGATGTAAAGGTTGATCTTCTCCACCAGAGAAGCAATGTGCTCCGACGCCTTCATGATCTGATCGCAATAGGTTCTTCCTTTTTCATCTAGCCTGTCTTTGGAATATCTGTTGAGGCGTTTCGCCAGATTGTATACTGCAATTGCAGGGTTCTTGAGGTCGTGGGAAACCGAATAGGCAAACATTTTTATTTTGTTCGAGCTTTTCAACAGGGCCTCTTCAGCCTTTTCTCGTTCAAATTTGTTCCTGAGTGCTGTGACACCGTAAGAAATGTCACTCGCCAATTCCTCCAGGAGATGGACCTCTTCCGCATGGAACGCATCGGGCTCCGTGGCATAAATATTCAAGGCACCGATCACTTTGTCTCCCGTCCGGATAGGAAGAGAAATGGACGAACCGTATCCCCGCCTGACGGCCTCCTCTCTCCACGGAGCAAACTTCGGATCCTTGAGAAGATTCTTGCACACGGTCGGCCGCCCTGTTCGGATCGCGGTCCCTGTAGGACCCCTTCCTCTTTGGGTATCCGCCCAAGTGATGTCCGCCTTCTCCAGGTAGCCGTCTTCAAAGCCCGCTTGTGCCACGGGCCGGACGGATTTCTTTTCGTCCTCCTGCGCAAAACCAATCCAGGCAAGCCGATACCCTCCCACATCGACGATCATGCGGCTCACTTCAGCCAGGAATTCCTTTTCATCCTCTGCGCGGGCCATAGCCTGGCTGGATTCCCCCAAAACCTTCAGAGCCCTGTTCACGCGGCGGAGCTCCATCTCAGCGCGTTTTCTGATGGAGATATCTCTGTTGCTCTCCCTGCGTCCGAGAAACTCCCCGTCCTTCGTGAAAACTCCCTGACAGTAATGACTGACAAAGCGCTCCTCTCCGGTTCTTGTGATAATCCTGAAATCGATCTGGTAAACCTCCTGAGTACGAAAATCCTCCAGAAAGTGTTTGGTGGCGACGGTCTGATCTTCGGGATGGACGATGCGGGCCACGAGCGAAGGGTCCGCTATGAACTCCTCACTCCTGTACCCCGTAATTCGTTCGCAGGACGGGGACACATAAAGGTACTTGCCGTCGGGAGCCCGCCAGGTTTCCCAGTCGTAGGTCGAATCCGCAAGAGTGTGAAATCGTTCTTCGCTCCGGCGCAGATCTTCCTCTCGCGACTTGATCCGGTTTTGCAGGTCTTCCAGTTCAGCCACCTGGCGTCGCAAGGTTTCAACCTCAGCAAGAAGTTCTACTTTTGTTTTGTCTTGTTCTTTCATCGCCTGCACCCAGAGGGATCGATTCGGTCTTTTCACAGGGTTTCACGATCCCGGAGTCAGGAGCGTTTGGAATTGAAGCACCGTCGGTCGGACGAAAAGGAAGAAAGGATATTCCGGTTGAGAGATCTGCTGCTGCAGCAACAACAACAACGTTAAATTTACTTCACAATTGCTTGCGTGGCAAGGACGAAATGACCCACAGTCGCCTCGAAATGACCTAAGGCTTTGCCAAGAATGGAAAATTAGGACGTTTAAGAAAGCGCTTCAGATCAGAATCCAGGAGGGAAGGATTGAAAAGGATGGAAGGATGGAAACTGGCCAGGCTATTCGAAAACCGAAACAATGATTCGATGAATAGCTTCTCGCATTTTGCCCAAGCCGAGGAACGAATCCTCCGCAAGGCTTTTGCTCGCTTCTTCGCCTAAAGTCCGAACCGGACCCACGGGCGAAGCGAGTTCCTTTCGGATGAAACCCACATTCCATTCTTCCTCCAGGAGATAGCTCGCACACATGGGTTCTTCGTTGATCGGATTCTCTTTGAAGTAGTCCTCCAAGGCAAGCCGGAGATAACTTTCAAAAAACCTCACTTTCCCCTCGTAGAAGTCATGATCCAGGATGAAGAAGCTCAGCTTTGTGGAATCCTGGGGCAGTGCCTCAACCGCTTTCAAACAAATCACCTCGGAGCCCAGGACCGCATTGGTGGACTGAATAATGAGCTTACCCGCGCAAACCGCGGAAAGGGTGAACGGAATTCTGAGAATAAACTCCGAGATCTCTTTAAAAAATGAAAACCTCTTCTCGAACTCCCCTTCGCCATACCGGGTGATTTCCTTTTCGCTGCCGCTCCGGATATAGCTGCATATCACGCCCTTGATAGACCATTCCCCGAGGTTGGCGTCTTCCAGGTAAGCGCCGGTGAGATTCACACAACTGAGATTGGCCTGTTTCAGGATGCTCCACTTGAGAGTCGAATCCTGCAGGTTGGCTCCCTCCAGGTTTGCTCCCGTGAACTCGGCTCCGGTGAGGTCCGCTCCGTGGAGATTGGCCTTCATTAGCGAAGCCCGGTTCAGTTTCGCCCTCACCAATCGGCTTCCGCTCAAATTGGCATCCGCAAGATTCGCCCCGCTCAGATCCGCTTCCTCCAGGTCCGCGCCGAAGAGGTTGGCCCTGCTGAAATCCACGTTGGCAAGGTCTGCCCTTTTGAGGAGCGCTTTGCCCAGGTTGGCTCCTACCAGATTGGCCTCCTTCAGGCTCGCCCCGTACAGGCTGGCTGAATCGAGGATGCCCTCTCGAAGCACCGCCCCATTGAGGTTCGCCTCCCTCAGGTCGGCCTTTGAAAGATCCGCCTCCCGGAGAATAGCCTGTGCCAGGTTCGCGCCAATGAGACCTGCGCCGCTCAGGCTTGCCCCTTTCAGATTCGTTTTCTTGAGGGTTGTGCCGATCAGGCTTGTCTCTCTGAGATCGGCATTGACGAGAATCGCCCCGCTCAGGTCAGCGCCGATCAAGTAGAACCCTCTCAGGTTGGCTCCGATGAGATTGGCCTTTCTGAGGTTGGCCCGCTCTCCCCCTTCGCCCCTGAGCCATTTCCTATGGCTCTCGAGGATCTCGGCTAGCGGCCTGTTTTCGTGAGACAGTTCATCAATGGTCTTGTACGGAGCGTTCATAAAGAGCAGGTGCTCCCATGATTTCCGGAAACCTTAAAAGCGGGTTGCCAACTTACTCCACCGTTACGCTTTTTGCAAGGTCTCGGGGTTTATCGATTTCCCTTCCCATACATCAATTGGCAGATAGATAATCAGCTAATACTAGAGCAATATGCGTGCCTGAACTCGGATTGAGAGGCAAAAGGAATTTTTATCTTGAAATATCAATCGGTTTTTTCTTGCTTGTTTCCAGCAGAAGTGAGGTGTGTCAGAGATCACCTGGCTCTTAGGGGTAAATTCATTCCACAAAGTGGCAAAAATCTACCCACTTTTGGAACTTACACAGGAAAGCATGTGGATGAAATGGCTACGCCCGATGTTTGGAGTGAAGAGGAAGGAGCAGGCCGGCTGGAGAGGGTTTGAATCTCTCCAGCCGTCACCGGAGTTCAAAACCAGAACCGTCTTTTACTCTTTTATAAAGGCGGAAAGAGCCTGGAATAGTTTTTGCGCTGATTCAGGCGTCTCGACCTGGCCATACAGGATATCTTTGGGGTTGGAGGTTGTCTGGTAATAGGCCCTGTTGAGATCGAAATCAGTCCCCAAACCTGCGCCCTCAAGAGAGACACCTGCAAACAGGCCCTTGGAACGTGAATAAGAATAGATGCCGCCTTTCAGAAAAAGATCTGTTGCTGCGGTTGCTTGAGCGCCCACCGGGCCGGCAGCCACAGCCGCATCCGCTCCCAGTTTGAAATTTGACCGCATGAACGAATCCATCGTGTTTTGTCCTATCACCACAAGGATCAAGTCGGTGATTTGCACCCCGATTTGAAACCCAACGCTGCCTGCTCCGATGTAGACAAAAGAAGGACCGCTCCATTTGCCATCCTTGCGAGCGACCACAACGCCTTTTCCGTAAGAACCCCCGACCACGAACCCTCCCTTGAACATGTCAGGGATAATGGCCACGCCGGCGCTTTGTCTTATGAGATCGTACGCCGCTCCTGAGTCCGGTGCGTTCTTCACCTCCTCAATCACAAGACGCGCTTTGTTGACAATTACCTCCGCGTCCTCTTTCAGATTATCAGCCAAAGCCTGCGGCGAACAAACCAGCCCCAGACCAACGCACAACACGATGATAGCGATTGTTTTTTTCATCATCTTCCTCCAATGCAATTCGTTTCGCGGTATTCTAGCCTTCACGCTCTTGAGTGTAAAGCGTTCTTTCTACACCGCTTTCACCAACTGATTGGCCGCTGTCAGCAGCGGATCCCAGGAAGGGCCGAAGGGCGGCGCATAGGCCAGATCCGATTGGCCGAAATCCTCGACATTCATCTTCGCGTG
>Ga0105105_10001198_pt1 | contig 11154 bp, 6 predicted proteins | sample PPLLaktember2015_4_FD_79108 | JGI IMG/M metagenome (GOLD analysis project Ga0105105, IMG submission 79108) | Freshwater sediment microbial communities from Prairie Pothole Lake near Jamestown, North Dakota, USA - PPLs Lake P8 Core (1) Depth... | ecosystem: Environmental > Aquatic > Freshwater >... | reverse complement strand
TATCATCAAGAGTACTACGAGAACAATCCAAATCAAGGTTACTGCGCTTATGTTATTACACCGAAGGTAGAGAAGTTTGAAAAGATTTTTAAGGATAAGCTGAAGAAGTAAAATTATACTTACTAGAGAATATCTCTAAGATCTAAATTAATGTGTCATTCCCGTGAAAACGGGAATCTAAATTAAATAAAGCGAAATGGATTCACACTTTCGTGGGAATGACAAAAAGGTATGTATGACTATTAAGACAACCCATTATCGATTTACAAACACCAAATCCTGCTAACTTTTTATCACTCCATTAATAGTACAGTTATCGCAATTGCCGCAAGGTTGTTCACCGGGGAAACCAAAATAATCAGAGACAAAAACCCTGCGACATTTTTCTCCACGAAAATAATTAACTACTGAAAGAAGTTTTTTATTATCGTTTAATAATTTTTCTTTTAAGTGTTCTTCATCCTGTAAAATATCCGGTAGTTCGTTTACGATTTTAAGATTTTGTTTTTCAACTTCACCTTCTGTAACGCCATAACGATCCAGCATTGCAAGAGCTGTTTCAACTCTAAAGTCACTTTTATTTTTAAAGCTTATTTGTTCACGAATGTAGTCAACTCCACTGGAATTAATTAATCCTATTTCTCTTTTTAAAATATCATACAAAGCAGAATAAAAATTTGAATCGGGATTAGACCACTTTATAAACTCCATTTGCGTATAAAGATCTTCCTGGTTATAAAGTAAAAGACATAGTGAGTCATTTCCATCTCTTCCAGCTCGTCCTATTTCCTGATAATATGATTCTATTGATGAAGGAACTTCTGCATGAATAACAAAACGTATATCAGCTTTATCAATGCCCATTCCAAATGCATTGGTTGCAAGAATTAGTTTTTGTTTTCCGTTAAGAAAATCTCTCTGCATACCTTTTCGTTGTCTATCTTCAAGCTTACCGTGGTAAACGCCATGCTTAAATCCTTTATCACCAAGAATTTCAGAAAATCTTTCCAGGGTTTTTATTAAAGCAAAATAAATTATTCCACTTCCATTATATTTTTCGAGAGTTGAAATTATCTCTTTAAGCTTTTCCTTGTCATTAAATACATCAACAGCTTCCAGTCTGAGATTTGGACGCTCAATTCCCTGGTGGAAAATTTTTACTTCATCTTTGTTAATGTGAAGTTTTTTTATAATGTCTTCCTGAACATCATGCGTTGCTGTTGCAGTTAAAGCAATCGTAAGAGGATTACCCATCAATTCTCTAAACTCTCCAATGCGGGAATAATCAGGACGAAAATCGTGACCCCACTCAGAAATACAATGCGCTTCATCAACAGCAAGTAAATCGATTTTAACTTTTTTTATCTGCTCAATAAAAGCTGGTTTACGAAATCTTTCCGGTGTTACATAAAGCAGCTTAATTTTTCCGGCAACAAACTCTTTTAATCTTTTTTCTCTTTCCTGTTTTGATAAAGTTGAATTAATAAAAGCTGCTGGAATATTTTTCTTTCGCAGTACATCAACCTGATCCTGCATAAGTGCAATAAGCGGACTTATAACAATTGTACTGTTATTAAAAAAAAGTGCGGGTATTTGATAACATAAAGACTTGCCGCTTCCGGTGGGCATTAAAACAATAGAATGTTTTCTTTCTTCAGTAATTCTTTTAATGACTGATTCCTGTTCACCACGAAAGGAATCGTAACCAAAATTATCCTTTGATATTTTGTAAATATCGCTCATAACTCAATTTGTAATCTTTTTTTATTAAATGTACTAAAACATGGATATTTGTTCTAAATATATACACATTTAAATCGATAATAATAAAACACTTTGTTAACAAAAATATCCATCTGTGTTTTTAAATTAGGTTTATAAAAGGCGGGCAAAAAATTTTTACTCTCAACAATCAGGGAGAAGCAATGCAGGCAGAATTTAGAAAAACCATACTTCTTGTAGAAGACATGGCAATTATTGCTATGGCCGAAGCCAACACACTAAAGAAAAACGGCTTTAATGTTGTAATTGCTTACAATGGAAACGAAGCAATTAAACAGGCTTCTGAAAATCCTAATCTTGATTTAATCCTTATGGATATTGATTTGGGAAAGGGAATGGATGGAACCGAAGCAGCTCAAATAATTCTTAAAACCCGTGAAATACCAATCGTTTTCCTCTCCAATCATACCGAAAAAGAAGTAGTTGAAAAAACTGAAAAGATAACATCTTATGGTTACGTTGTTAAAAACAGCGGCGAAACTGTTTTGCTTGCATCTATTAAAATGGCATTTAAACTATTTGAAGCACATAAACTAAGGCTTGAAAGCGAAAAGAAGCTTTTAGAAAGTGATAAAATATTTCATATCCTGGAAAAACAAATTGATGATGTTATCTGGACAATGGATATGAATTTTAGGTTTACACACATAAGTCCTTCTGTAGAAAAAATGCATGGATACACTGTAGAAGAAATGATGAATTTAAATCTGCAAGATTATCTTACTAAAGAATCATCACAAAAAGCCATCGATATTTTGGGCGAAGAGATTGGTTCTTATTTAAAAAATAAAATAGAAAAAAACATAGTTACGTTAGAAATTGAACAAAGAAAAAAAGATGGAACAATTTTTCCAACAGAAATTAGAGCTAGATTTTTACTTGATGAACACGGCTATCCCACAGGAATGATTGGAGTGAGCAGAGATATCAGTCAAAGATACCTGGCTGAAAAGGCATTAAGAGATAGCGAAAAAACATTGAACCTTGCTTTAGAGGGCGCACAAATTGGTTTATGGGACCAGAATTTTAAAACCAGTACAGTATTAAGAAGCGATCTTTGGGCAAAAATGTTAGGCTTTCAACCAGATGAAGTTAGTAACAGTTTAGATTTTTGGAAATTACATATTCACCAGGATGATTTGGAAACAACCCTTAATGAAGCTAAAAAACATGAAGCTGGCTTATCAGAATTTTTTAAAGTACGGCACAGATTAAGATGCAAAAATGGGAACTATAAATGGATATTAAACTGGGGCAAAATTTCTGAAAGAGATGAAAATGGACAGCCTGTTAGAGCATTAGGAATTCATATTGATGTAGATGATAGCATTAAAGCTGAAGAAGCTTTACGAAAAAGTGAATATCAGTTTAGAACTTTGTTTGAAACAACAATTCTTGGTATTGTTTATCAGGATAGTGATGGAAAAATCATTTCGGCTAATTCTGCTGCTCAAGAAATACTGGGATTAACCCTTGATCAAATGCAGGGAAAATCATCACTAGATCCCAACTGGAAATCTATACACGAAGATGGATCAGATTTTTCAGGATACACTCATCCTGCTATAGTAGCATTAAAGACCGGAAAAATTATTTCTGATGTTGTAATGGGCATTTTCCATCCACAAAAAAATAAATATATATGGATAAAAATTACAGCAATACCATTGTTTCAAAATGGTGACAAACAGCCCTATCAAGTTTATGCAACATTTGAAGATATTACGGAGCGTAAGGAAAGTGAAGCGGCATTAATAAACAGTAAAAACAAATTAAGCAGTATATTTAAAGCTGCACCAGTTGGTATTGGAGTTACTTCAAACCGTGTTTTATTAGAAGTAAACGATACAATGTGTAAAATGCTTGGTTATTCATCAGAAGAACTACTTGGTAAAAGTGCACGCATTCTTTATCCAACAGAAGAAGAATATGAATTTGTGGGTAGAGAAAAATATAAACAAATAGAGCAATTTGGTACTGGAACAGTTGAAACAAAGTGGGTGCGTAAAGATGGCCGCATTATCGATGTGCTGCTTAGTTCAACTCCGCTAAACTTAAAAGAAATTTCCGGAGGTGTAACTTTTACTGCTCTTGATATAACGGGAAGAAAGAAATCTGAAGATGCTCTAAGAAAAAGTCAGGAAAGATATACTCTGGCTCAGAGATCTGCGGACATTGGGAGTTGGGAATGGAATATATTAACTGGTGAAGTAGGTTGGTCTGAAACTATTGAGCCTATGTTTGGTTTTAGTAAAGGAGAATTTGAAGGAACTTATGAAGCATATCTAAAATGTATACATCCTGAGGATGTTGGGTTTATTGTTGAGCGATTAAATGCTGCCATATATAAAAGAGAAGAATATAAAAATTTAGAAATGCGTATTATCTGGCCAAACGGTACTGTAAGATGGATGCTTGCAAATGGAACTGTTTATAGAGATGCAGATGAAAAACCGAATCGTATGATTGGTATTGTTCAGGATATAACTGCACAAAAAGAAGCTCAGAAGAAGATAATTGAAAGCGAAAGAAAACTTTCCGAGACTCTTAAGGTAGCAAAAGTAGGATACTGGGAATATGATGTTTTATCAGATAAGTTCATTTTTAATGATCAGTATTACTCTTTACATAAAACCACAGTAAAAGAAGTTGGCGGATATGAAATGTCATCTAAATTTTTTGCAGAGCATCTTGTTTACTCAAAGGATAGTGCAAGAGTTGGAAGTGCAATTTTTCAGGCAATAAATTCTTCTGATAAAAACTTTGAGTATCAGTCTGAAGCGAGGATAATGACGATTGACAAAAAACCGATATGGATTATTGTGTGGTTTAGAGCTATTAAAGATGCCAACGGTAAAACAATTAAATTGATAGGAGTTAATCAAGATATTAACTCTCGCAAACTTGCTGAAGAAAATCTAAAACAGAGTGAAGAAAATTATCGCCGTTTTTTTGAGGAAGATCTCAGTGGAGTTTTTCTATCTACACCTGAAGGTGGAATAAAAACTTGCAATCAGGCTTATGTTAATATGATGGAATATGACAGTATTGAAGAACTTATAAAATCAAATCCGGTTTCTCATTATCCTCAATCGCAGCAAAGGATTGACTTTTTAAATTTGCTCCGAAAAGAAAAAAAATTAACAAACTATGAAGGTGAATTAGTTACAAAAAATGGAAAACACATTCAAACTTTAGAAAATATTTTAGGTGTCTTTGATGATAATGATAACTTAGTTGAATTCTGGGGTTATGTTAATGATATAACAGATAGAAAAAAGGCAGAGCAAATATTGAAAAATGCTGCAATGGAAAAAGAAGCACTGCACCGTGAATTGCTGCATCGTGTAAAGAATAGTTTTAATTTGATAAAATCTCTTGTTTATCTTGAGCGGGAAAAACTTGATAATAAAGAAGCAAATAAAATATTAGAAAATTTGGAAATGAGAATTGGAACGCTTTCCAAAATGTATTCTTTATTGAATATCAGCGGCATTTCGCAGCAAATAGAACTTGGTGAATATTTAAATCAGATAACCAATTCGCTTGTAGAATCTTATTTGAAAGATGCAGATCGTATTGAAATTAAAACAGCCTTTGATAAAATAATCACGTCACCCAGAACAGCTTCTTCCGTTGGATTAATAGTAAATGAGATTTTAACAAACTCTCTTAAGTATGCTTTTCCTGAAAATAAAAAAGGAACAATAACGGTTATATTAAAAAAAATAAACGGAGATGCAGAAATTGAAATTGCTGATGATGGTGTTGGTGTTTCTGACAATTTTAATATCGGTGAAGCAAAAGGTATGGGTTTACAATTGATTAATATGCTTACACAACAGTTAAGCGGCACAGTAACTATCGAGGCCAATCACGGCACAAAATTTAAAGTAGTTTTTCCGTTAGACCAATAGTATTATAGCATAGCTATATAGTATTAAAATTTTATAAATCGTTTTGGAGTTTATGTGTTAAAAAGTTTTTTATTTTTTTCTGTTTTAATTTTTGCAATTGCCTGTACTCAAAAACCAACCGCTGATCCAAATTATATAAAAGAAATTAATGAGTGGGATCAGAAAAGAACTAACAGATTAAAAGCTGATGACGGCTGGCTTAATCTTGTTGGAAGATTCTGGTTAAAGCAGGGTGAAAGTACTTTTGGCTCTTCTAAGGATAATGATATTGTGGTTGAGTCTGCAAAACTGCCAGAACATATCGGATCATTTTTCTTTGTTGATTCCATTGTAACATTTAAAGCAAAAGAGGGTGTTGAAGTTTTTCACAATGGCAAACCTGTTAAAGAAATAGTTTTAATTGATGATCAGAAAAAAGATATAACAGTATTACAAATTGGTTCTGTAAAATTTAATTTAATTGTAAGAGATACATTGTATGGAATTCGTTTTCGTGATTTGAATTCTGATCTTGTAAAAAACTTTAAGGGAGTTGAGCGATATCCTATTGATGAAAGCTGGAAGATAACTGCAAAGTTTGAAGCATATAATCCTGTTAAAGAAATTGATGTGCCGAATGTACTTGGACAAATAAGTAAAGAAAAATCCCCGGGCGCAGTTGTTTTTGAACGTGATGGCAAAACACACAGAATAGATGCCGTTGATGAGGGGGGAGATAAATTGTTTCTAATTATTGCTGACCAAACAAGTGGTGAAGAAACTTATGGCGGCGGAAGATTTATGTATGTTAGCAAACCGGACTCAACAGGAACAATACTTTTAGATTTTAACAAAGCATACAATCCGCCATGTGTGTTTACAAAATATGCAACTTGTCCATTGCCTCCGTTACAAAATTATCTTAAGCTAAGAATTGAAGCTGGTGAAAAAGTTTATGGAGAAGGGCATTAGGAGTGTTTTGACTGAAGCGAGGCTTGATATCAATAATCAATTTTTTTAAAAAGTATATCAATTGATGATACAATAAAATTATTAAAGTTAACTGATTTGTCCCTAAAGCAAGAAGGATATTTTCGTATCAAGTCAAGATATTCTAAATTATAAAATTTATCATACTTTAATACTTTTAGATTCTTGTTATACTTTGTCCACAAATATTCATAATCATCAAAAGACCAGCCATTTACATGATTAAAATCTATTCGTACCAAACCGTTTTGGTCAGCAAAATTGTTTAGCATATCTTTGGGAAAAAGTATCTGGCAATACGGAACAGTAATAGATCGATATGCATGTTCACCAAGAGGAGAATAATATAATGGGCCGAATGATAAGAAAATGTATCCTCTCTTTTTAACAACTCGAATAGCTTCTGTTAGTACTTTTTCTGGTTTGCTAAAATGCTCAAATGAATCATAAGAAAATACAAAATCAAAACTCTCATCTTCAAACTGTAAATTAGAGGCATCCATTTGGTGAAATTTAACACCCTCATTAATTGCTCTTTCATCGAGACCCTCACTCAATTTATCTATAGCAGTTACATCTTTACCATTCCTGCATAAAATACAGCTAACCATTCCATCCCAGCATCCTATTTCTAAAAAGGAATGACTTTTTTTTGCTCCTTGAAGTTTTAAAATTTCTTGAGCTCTTTTTATTCCTCTGGTTTCAAGACTTTTTTCATCATAACCATATTCAGGTGGGAATGGGTATTTTTTTTGTAATTCTTCTAAATCACTTTTCTCAAGAAAATTAGGAAATGATTGGGCATTCTTGAAAAATTTTCTGGTGCTGTTCACTTTAAAGATATTGATATTATTTCGAAAAAGATTAATAATCTTTTTTGAGAAATACTTCTTTGCTATTCTTCTTAATAAACCCATTAAATTTTTACCAGGTACTTATGACACTATTTTTTAAGAGAAATCATATCCAGATTTTTAGATAATCTCATCAGAAACTTAAAGTATTATTGTAATAATCTCAACAATTAAGTGTTTGTATTTACTTCGCGGGCTTTGCGTGTTTTACTTTGCGCCCTTTGCGAGAAAGTCTTTAAACGCATTTCACGCAAAGACCGCAAAGAGATAATGGTAATTGCCCCTTTAAGTTATTTTCCTTTAGAAGAAACTCAGTTGATCATTCTCTGCAATCGAATCAAAGTTTTTACCAAGAAGTGAAAGCACAGAATCAGCAATTGGTTTTAATTGCTTTTCGATATAATGGTCGTAATCAAAATCGTTATGTTTTAGTTCGATAGGAATTGGTCCGCGCTGTGTGATTGCATAATAAATAACATCACGAGGTTCATTAAGTAATTTTGCTGCGCGTGCATGCGGCGGAACATTTTTAGTATAGTCTTCAACTTCTTTTCTTAATCTTTTTCTGTAAATCAATTTGTCATCAAACTTACCGGATTTTAATTTTTGTATTTCACCGCGAATCCAATCTTCAACTTCAACACCATCAAAAACTTTTTGATATAATTCAACTTGAAATTCCTTTGCTAGCTTTGTCCAATCAGAACGAACGAATTCCATTCCAACAAACTCAATATTTTCTTTACCATCTTTTGTTACAAGTCCGGCATATCTTTTCTTTGCACCAATATCCGCACCACGCGCGGGAGTGATAATAAATTTTCTATAATATTTTTCAAACTCTAATTCTAAATATGATTCAACCTTAAACTCTTTTTTAAGTTTATTCTTCCAATAATGATTTAGCTCTTTAACAATCTTTTTACCCTGAGTTTCACCATCATCGACCGAAATATCACTGAGCATTACGAATAAGGAATCGGTATCACCGTAAACAACTTTTAATCCTTTGTTTTCAAGATAGTCTTTACTTCCGAGTAAAAGTTTGTGTCCGCTTCCTGTAATCGCACGCGGAAGATCCGGATGATAAAATCTGCATCCGTAAGAACCCATTACACCATAAAAACTGTTCATTAAAATTTTGATTGCCTGAGAAAGCTGCTTATCTTTTTTCTTCTTTGCAATGTCACGGAGTTTCATCAGTTCATCAATAAAATCCGGAAGTATGTGAAGTGAAGATGAAAATTTATAACCATTTAATGTTTGTATTGTGTCAACATCTTTCATCAGCAAAGAATATGGATCGATCTTAAATGTCTGGATGATTGATGGATACAAACTTTTAAAATCCAGCACGATTATGTTTTCATAAATTCCGGGAGTTGGTTCAATTACATATCCGCCCGCAGCATGTTCATTTGTCTGGATGTCTTTTAAATTGGGTGCAGCAAATCCTGCACGATGTAAACGCGGCAAATAGAAATGATCAAAAGCCGCTGTCATCATTCCAAGCTGATCCATTAACAAACCCGAGATTTGAGCACGGCGAACAGAGAGTTCTATCAATCCCGTATTAGAAAAAATATCTGTAACAAGAATAGCATCCTGTAAATTATATTCTGCAAGAGAAGCTTTATCTTCTTTGAATAGTCTGTCAATCTCTTCAATTTTATTTTCATCGGGAGTAATAGTTTTACCGGTTCCTAAAAGTTCCTGTGCAACGGTTTCAAGTTTAAAATCCTCAAAACTAAAAAACGAAGCTCGAAGCATTGTAGGTCCATCAATAACTACTCTGCCTGTAACAGAAATAAAATGTCCGCTAGGTTTTCGCTGTCGTATTGAAACTCTTCCATTAGCGCGCGCAATATCCAAACTGATTCCAAGTTCACGGCATTTGTTATCAAGAAACAGAAGATCGAAACCAATAACATGCCAGCCAATAATTATATCCGGGTCAATCTGCTTAAACCATACAAAGAAATTTGTAAGCAGTTCTCTTTCATCATTATAATATGAAATTAGTTCCGAATCACGTTTTGGCTTTTCACCGATCATAAAAACTTTTTTGTGTTCACCATTTTTACCTGTTATGTGAACGGCTATAGAATAAAGCTGATTTGTTTTAGCTCCCGTTTCAATATCGATTGAAGCAATTACAAAATTGGGAGAGGTATCGCATGGTTGTATTGTCGGATTTGTAAATCGCATGGTGGAATTCTTTTGTTCCGCAGCACCAGTAATCTTCATCTGGGAGTTAATGGATTTTTCCATTAAAAATCTTCTTAAAGGGTCAATATCAGATTCATAAGTTGTTTGATTTGATTGCTGAATTGTTTCAGCTAAAACATTTAATGCTTTTTGAGTATTAAAATAGAGTGCATCAACAGGTTTGTTATTAAAGTTTTTAAGCTTGGTTTCTTTTCTTAGACAAGTTTTTGTCAACGGATCCAGAATTGCATCTTTATCAACAAAGAAAACAGGTTTGTTATTTGTAACGATAATTTCTACGGGACCAAGTTCATCGCTTGTACCAATGAACTTAAGTACACTCTTTCCGCTATAGTCACTCCACTCTCCGGTTAGAAGAAAAACATCCGCAGATATTTTGTTGTCGGTTTTCATCAAACTTGTTTTACGGTATTAAAAAATAATCCCTGAATTTTAAGAGTGATACTTCCTGGTTTTCCATCTCCAACAATCCAATCATCTATTTGAATAACTGGTGTAACTTCAGTTGTAGTTCCAGTAATAAAAAACTCATCATAGTCTTTTAGTTTATTTATGTTTATGGGCTCTTCAAAGAAATCAATTTTATTCTCTTTGCAAAGCTCAAGAACAACTTTTCGCGTAATGCCATTTAGAATATAATTAGATAATGGAGCAGTAAAAATTTCATTATTCTTTACAGCAAAGAAATTTGTGTGTGATCCTTCTGTAATAGAATCATCACGGAATAAAATGGCTTCATAAGCATTATTTCTAATTGCATTTTGATTAGCAATAACAGAGGGTAAAAGAGAGGTTGATTTAATATCGCATCGTAACCAGCAAAGATCTTTTTCCAGAATAACTTTCACTCCATTTGTTAATTCTTTGCTGTTATCTTTAATCGGTTTTACAAATGAAAAAACATTTGGCAATAAATTATCTTCATAATGATGTGTGCGTGGAAAACTAACTCCTCTGCTTATTTGCAAATAAACTGAATAATCTGTTTTGATGTTATTTATATCTGCAAGTTCTGTGAAAATATTTTTGAACCGATCAAAATCATTAAAGTTTATGCCAAGTTCTTTCAAACTATACTTTAGTCTTTTTAGATGATCATCCCAGCGAAAGAATTTATTATTGTAAGTTCTTAAAGCTTCATAAACTCCATCCGAAAAAAGAAATGCGCGATCGAAAGGCGAGACCTTTACTTCATCGTGCGGAATATATTTGTCATTGAAATAAACAGTCATTTTTATGTAATTTTTTGATGTGATAAAATAATCAAAAGAAATTTTATTAACGATTTAGAAACACTTAACCCGGACTTGAATGAACGTAGAAACTATTAGTCAATATTGCTTAAGTAAAAAGGGCGCGGTTGAAGATTTCCCTTTTGATGAAGAAACACTTGTGTTTAAAGT
>Ga0105105_10001197_pt1 | contig 11155 bp, 9 predicted proteins | sample PPLLaktember2015_4_FD_79108 | JGI IMG/M metagenome (GOLD analysis project Ga0105105, IMG submission 79108) | Freshwater sediment microbial communities from Prairie Pothole Lake near Jamestown, North Dakota, USA - PPLs Lake P8 Core (1) Depth... | ecosystem: Environmental > Aquatic > Freshwater >... | reverse complement strand
GTCGGCCCGGTACAATGCGGACTTCCCCGCCGCGCCGCGCTCGCCGCCGACCGGCATCGCCCCGCGCGGTGTCCCGCGGCCCGCGCGCGCCGGCCCGAGCGCCACCCGACCGCCACCCGAACACCCGACAAAGACCTGCCATGGCCCAGTACGTCTTCACCATGAACCGCGTGGGCAAGATCGTCCCGCCCAAGCGCCAGATCCTGAAGGACGTCTCGCTGTCGTTCTTCCCGGGCGCCAAGATCGGCGTGCTCGGCCTGAACGGCTCGGGCAAGTCGACGCTGCTCAAGATCATGGCCGGCGTCGACAAGGACATCGAGGGCGAGGCGACGCCGATGCCCGGGATCAAGATCGGCTACCTGCCGCAGGAGCCGCAGCTCGACCACGACAAGACCGTCCGCGACGAGGTCGAGACCGCGCTCGGTGACGTGGTCTCCGCCAAGAAGCGGCTCGACGAGGTCTACGCGGCCTACGCCGAGCCGGATGCCGACTTCGACGCGCTCGCCACCGAGCAGGCCGCGCTCGAGGCGCTGATCGCCACCTCCGGCGGCGAGAACACCGACGCCCAGCTCGAGATCGCCGCCGACGCGCTGCGCCTGCCGCCCTGGGACGCCAAGATCGGCCCGCTGTCGGGCGGCGAGAAGCGCCGTGTCGCGCTCTGCAAGCTGCTGCTGTCCAAGCCCGACATGCTGCTGCTCGACGAGCCGACCAACCACCTGGACGCCGAGTCCGTCGACTGGCTCGAGCAGTACCTGCACCGCTTCCCGGGCACCGTGGTCGGCGTGACCCACGACCGCTACTTCCTCGACAACGCGGCCGAGTGGATCCTCGAGCTGGACCGCGGGTCGGGCATCCCCTGGAAGGGCAACTACAGCTCGTGGCTCGAGCAGAAGCAGAACCGGCTCAAGGGCGAGGAGGCGACCGAGTCGGCCCGGCAGAAGGCGCTGAAGAAAGAGCTCGAGTGGGTCCGCCAGAATCCGAAGGGCCGGCAGGCGAAGAGCAAGGCGCGCCTGGCCCGCTTCGACGAGCTGTCGTCGCACGAATACCAGAAGCGCAACGAGACGGCCGAGATCTTCATCCCGGTCGGCGAGCGCCTGGGCCACGAGGTCATCGAGTTCAAGGGCGTGAGCAAGGCCTTCGGCGACCGGCTGCTCATCGACAACCTGAGCTTCAAGGTGCCGGCCGGCGCGATCGTCGGCATCATCGGCCCGAACGGTGCCGGCAAGTCGACGATCTTCCGGATGATCAGCGGCATCGAGAAGCCCGACTCGGGCGAGGTCACCCTCGGCAAGACGGTGCAGCTCGCTCACGTCGACCAGTCGCGCGACGCGCTCGAGGACAAGAAGAACGTCTGGGAGGCCGTCTCGGGCGGCGCCGACATCATCACGGTCGGCCGATTCGAGATCCAGTCGCGCGCCTACATCGGCCGCTTCAACTTCAAGGGCAGCGACCAGCAGAAGCTCGTCGGCTCGCTGTCGGGCGGCGAGCGCGGTCGGCTGCACCTGGCCAAGACGCTGCTCACCGGCGGCAACGTGCTGCTGCTCGACGAGCCGTCGAACGACCTCGACGTCGAGACGCTGCGCGCGCTCGAGGACGCGCTGCTCGACTTCGCCGGCTGCATCATGGTGATCTCGCACGACCGCTGGTTCCTCGACCGGATCGCCACGCACATTCTCGCGGCCGAGGGCGATTCGCAGTGGACGTTCTTCGACGGCAACTACCAGGAATACGAGGCGGACAAGAAGCGCCGTCTCGGCGAAGAGGCCGCGCGCCCGCACCGGCTCCGCTTCAAGCCCCTCAGGTGAGCGGCCGCGCCCGGCGGGAGTGAGCCCGATGTCCGGCCTGCGCATCGCCCGGGCCATCGCGATCACGCTCGCGGTGCTCGCCGTGATCGCGGCCACCGCCTGGACGCTCGCGGCGCGCGCGATCGAAGGGCGCATCCAGCAGGCGCTCGGGCCCGAGGGCCGCTTCGAATCGATGTCGCTCGGGCTCGGCCACCTCGAGATCACCGGCGTGCACATGCCGGCGATCGAGGGCTGGCCGGCGCCGGTGACGATGACCGCGCGCCGCGTGGTGATCGTGCCCGAACTGCGCACCCTGATCACCGGGCAGGCGCGGGTCGCGAGCGTGACGATCGAGGGCGGCTATTTCCCCGTGGTGCGTGCCGGCGACGGCCGGCTCCGGGTGACGCCGCGGCTGGAGGGCTCCCACCGCGCGGCGATCGCGCTGACCGCACCCGGGCCGCGCGACCGGCCGTCGCCTGCCGCCGGCACCGTGCCGGCCGCCCCGGCCGCCGGTTCTCCCGCCACCGCTTCCCCTGACACCGTTTCCCCGGACACCGCGAGCGTGGGGCGCGTCACGCTGCGCGACGGCACGGTCGAGCTGTTCGACACCTCGGTCGGCAAGCCCGCCCATGTCGTGCGCATCGAGCAGGTCGAGGCCAGCATCACCGACCTGCGGCCGCCTGCGCTCGCGACGCGCAGCGCGCTGCGGCTCGAGGGCGTGGTCAAGGCCGCTGCCGGCCGCGGTGCCGCCGCGGACGGCCGCATCTCCGTCGACGGCAGTCTCGTGATCGGGCGGGGCGAGGGGCGTCTGCGCACCACGCTGCGCGGCGTCGATCTGGTGGCGCTCGCGCCCTACCTGCGGCGTTCGCTCGACCTGCGGGTGGGGGGCGGGGCGCTCGACCTCGATCTCGATGCGACCGTCGAGGCGCGTCGCCTGCATGCGCCGGGGCGCCTGGCGGTGAGCGGGCTCAAGCTCCTGCCGACGGGTCGCGGCGGCCTCGGCGACCTGTCGCGCGACGCGGCGGTGGCCCTGCTCGAGGACCGCGCCGGCCGCATCGAGCTCGACTTCGTGATCGACGGTCGGCTGGACGATCCGCGCTTCTCGCTGTCGGAGGACATCGCCTCGCGCGCGGCCGCGACCATCGCCTCGCGCGTCGGGGGCGGGCTCGGCGAGCTGCTGCGCGGACTGGGCGGCGCGGGCGGGACGGCCGGCGATCGCGCGATCGACGTGATCCGGGGCCTGCTCGGCCGCTGAACGGGTCGTTCCGATGGCGACCCGGGCGCGTCACCGCCATCACGTCTACGTCGTGCTGCTCGACGACCGGGTGATGAACGATCGAGGCTTCGCCCGCGCGAACCCCGACTGGGACGCCACCCGGCCCTGCGTCTACGTCGGCATGACCGGCCTGACGCCCGAGCTCCGGCTCGCGCGGCACAAGGCCGGCGTCAAGTCGAACCGCTACGTCCGCGAGCACGGCCTGCGCCTGCTGCCCGACCTGTACGCCTGGGCGAACCCGATGCCCTACGAGGCGGCGCGCGAGATGGAGGTCGAGCTCGCCATCGGCCTGCGCGCCGAAGGCTACGCGGTCTGGCAGGCCTGACGGTGCGCGGCGGCCACGCGCGGCGAGGCGGGCCGACGCGCCGCGGGCGCCCTGACAGCCTCCGGCCTTCTCGATACACTGGGCCGCCACGGTCAGCCCCCCGGTCCATGCATGTCGACGACGCGGGCCTCCCGAACCTTCAGCCTGCAGACGCTCCTCGTCACGCTGTCCGCGCTGGCGACGTTGCCCCTGCTCGCGTTCGCGCTGTGGCTGCTGCAGCTGGTGTGGCAGAACGGTCGAGCCGACGCCCGGCGTGACCTCCAGCAGGTCGCGGCGACGCTGGCGGCCTCGCTCGATCGCGAGCTCGCCGGCTCGGTGCGCGAGCTGCAGCGGCTCGCCGAGTTCCCGACGCTCGCCCCCGGGCGCCTGCAGGAGTTCCATGCCTACGCCCGGACGCTGGTCGAGCGCAACAGCGGCTGGGACAACGTCGTCATCACCGACCTCGAGGGCGACGTGCTGCTCAACGCGGCGCTCCCGTTCAGCGACGTGCCGCCGCTCCGGGTCGACGTGGCCCACCTCGCCCAGGTGCGGCGGACGGGTCTGCCGGCGGTGTCCGACGTCTACGAGAGCCGCCGGACCGGAGGGGCCGCGATCGGGGTGGCAGTGCCGGTGATCCGCGACGGCGCGGTGCGCTGGGTGCTGAGCGCGCGGCTGCGTCCGGACGTGCTGTCGCGCTTCGTCGGCGACCAGCTCTACCGCGACGGCGCGATCGCCGCGGTCGTCGACCGCCAGGCGCGCATCGTGGCGCGCAGCCGCGATGCCGAGCGGTTCTTCGGCGAGCCCGCGACCGGCGACCTGCAGGCCGCGCTGCGCGTATCGCCGGAGCGCGGGGTCGACCGGCTGACGACCCTCGACGGTGCCACGGTCCTGGCAGCGTGGCAGCGGCTGCCGTCGGGCTGGACGGTGACGATCGGCGTGCCGGCCGGTGTGCTCGACGATGCGCTGCGCCGTTCCTTCGGCGTGCTGCTGGCCTTCGGCCTGATCGTGCTCGCCGCCGGCGTCGGCGCGAGCGTGCTGCTCGGCCGCTCGATCTCGCGGTCGATCGAGGCGGTGTCGCTCGATGCACGCGCGCTGGCCGCGGGGGCGCCGGTCACCGCCCGGCGCTCGCCGATCACGCAGGTGGCGGCGCTCTTCGAGTCGCTGCGCGAGGCCAGCCGCGTGCAGCGCGAGAAGGAGGAGGCACGGGATCGGGCGGTCGCGGCGCTGCGCGATGCGGATCGCCGCAAGGACGAGTTCCTCGCGATGCTGGCGCACGAGCTGCGCAATCCGCTGGCCCCGCTGCGCAACGCCATCGGCGTGCTCGCGCGCACGCTCGGCGCCGACCCGATCCCGCAGCGCACGGTCGCGATGGCCGACCGCCAGGTGCGTCAGCTGACCCGACTGGTCGACGACCTGCTCGACGTCTCGCGGATCACCCAGGGCAAGATCGCGCTCGACCGACGGCCGATCGCGGTGTCCGACGCGGTCTCCGAGGCCGTCGAGGCGATCCGGCCTGCACTCGAGCAGCGCGGCCAGCGGATCGCGGTGCGGCTGCCGCCGAGTTCGCCGGTCGCGCGGGCCGACGGCCTGCGGCTGGCGCAGGTGCTGGAGAACCTGCTGTCCAATGCGTCGAAGTACACCGACCCCGGTGGCTTCATCGAGATCTCGGTGACCGACACGGGCGAAGGCATCGAGATCCGTGTGCGCGACACCGGCATCGGGCTCCCGCCGGAGCAGCTCGATCGCGTCTTCGACCTGTTCACCCAGGTCGAGTCGGGCAGCGACCGCGCGCAGGGCGGCCTGGGGATCGGGCTGTCGCTGGTCAGGACCCTGGTCGAGCTGCACGGCGGGCGGGTGTCCGCGCACAGCGACGGGCCGGGCCGCGGCGCCTGCTTCGTGGTCCGTCTGCCGCACGAGGCCGACGTGGTCGAGGCCTGAGCGCAGTCCGGACCGGGCGGCCGGGCCCGAGGCGCGCCCCCGGTTCCGCGCGACGGGGCCGCCGGTCGCCAAGCGTCCGGCACCGGTGCATGATCCGTCTCCACGCACGACCGACTACACGACAGGAGGATGACGGATGGACTACCGCTGCGCGCATCGCTGGGCGTTCCCGAAATGGGGCGCCGCGCTCGAACCCATCGAGGAGACGCTGCCGGCGCCGTCCGGGCGCGAGGTCACGATCCGCGTCACCCACTGCGGCATCTGTCATTCGGACCTGCACATCCAGGCCGGCGGCTTCGACATGGGCGGCGGCAAGCTGTCCTCGCTCGAGCGAGCCGGCACGAAGCTGCCGGTGACGATGGGTCACGAGATCGGCGGCGAAGTGGTCGAGGTCGGGCCCGACGTCACCGATGCGAAGGTCGGCGACCGCGTCGTCGTCTACCCGTGGCTCGGCTGCGGCGAGTGCCCGACCTGCCTGTCGGGCAACGACCACCTGTGCAACAAGGGCGCGCGCAATCTGGGCATCCAGCTGCCGGGCGGCTACTCGGACCTGGTGCGGGTGCCCCACGAGCGCTACCTGGTGCCCGTTGGCACGCTCGACCCCGCGCGTGCGGCGACCTTCGCCTGCGCGGGCATCACCGCGTACGGGGCGATCCGCAAGCTGCCCGAGGCCGAGGCCAGCGACTGGATCGCCGTGATCGGCTGCGGCGGCGTCGGCATGACCGCGGTGGCGCTGCTGTCGGCGCTGTCGAAGGCCAAGGTGGTCGCGATCGACCCGGATCCGGCCAAGCGCGAGACCGCCCAGCGCTACGGCGCCGCGCTGGTGATCGACCCGGCGTCGGCCGACGCCGCGCGGACGATCTCCAAGGCGACCGGCAACAACGTGCTCGGCGTGGTCGACTTCGTCGGCGGCGAATCGACCTCGGCGCTCGGCGTCGCGATCGTGCGGCGCGGCGGCATGGTGGTCATCGTCGGGCTGTTCGGCGGCGAGTTCCGCTGCCCGGTGCCGATGTTCCCGCTGAAGTCGATGGCGGTGCAGGGCTCGTACGTCGCCGGCCTCAACGAGCTGCGCGAACTGATCGCGCTGGCGCAGCGCGTGACGCTGCCCGAGATCCCGCTGACGCTGCGTCCGCTGGCCGAGGTCAACCGCTCGCTCGAGGACCTCGCCGCAGGGCGGGTCGTCGGGCGCGTGGTGCTGCAGCCCTGAGCCCCGGAGCGACGCGATGGCCCTCGATCCGCAAGTCCGCGCGCTGCTCGACCAGCTGGTCGTCGGTCGCCCCACGCTGAACCTGCTGCCGGTCGAGGTCGGCCGGCGCGCCTATGCCGAGTCGTCGGTGCGGCTGATCCCGCGGCCGGCCGAGCCGGTCGCCGTCGAGGACCGCTCGATCGCGGGGCCGGCCGGCCCGCTGCGCGTGCGCGTCTATGCCCCGGTGGCGGCCGGCGGCGGCCAGCGGCCGCTGGTGGTGTTCTTCCACGGCGGCGGCTGGGTGGTCTGCGATCTCGACACCCACGACGCTGTCTGCCGGCGGCTGTGCCTCGGGGCCGATGCGGTCGTCGTGTCGGTCGACTACCGACTCGCGCCGGAGCACCGCTTCCCGGCCGCGCCCGACGACTGCGCGGCCGCCACCCGCTGGGCCTTCGCGCAGGCCGCCTCGCTGGGGGCCGACCCGACGCGCGTCGTGATCGCCGGCGACAGTGCCGGCGGCAACCTCGCGGCGGCGGTCGCGCTGCGGCTGCGCGACGAGGACGGCCCGCGGGCCGCCGGGCAGCTGCTGGTGTACCCGGTCACCGACCACTACACGGCGGGCTTCGCGTCGTACGTCGAGAACGCCGAGGGCTACGGCCTGACGCGCGACACGATGGCCTGGTTCTGGGACCACTACCTCGGCGGACCGCTGGACGCCGACGCCGCCCGGGCCCTGTCGCCGCAGGCCGTGCCGCTGCGGGCGGCGGACCTGCGCGGGCTGCCGCCGGCGCTGGTGATCACCGCCGGCTACGACGTGCTGCGCGACGAGGGCGAGGCGTACGCCAAGCGGCTGCACGAGGCCGGTGTGGCAGTCGAGACCGAACGCTTCGACGGCATGCACCACGGCTTCTTCAACTGGGGCGGCGTGCTCGACGGCGCCGACCGTGCGGTCGCGCGCACCTGCCGCTGGATCCGGGAACGCACGCGCTGAAGCCGGGCGGGGCCGCGGCTCAGCCGATCCCGGTCGCGTCCCGCAGGTGCGCCGCGTGCGGCGCGGGGTCGAGCCCTTCGCGTGCCAGCCACGACGCGTCCCAGATCGTGTCGGCGTAGCGCTCGCCGCCGTCGCAGATCAGCGTGACCACGCTGCCCGACTCGCCGCGCGCGTGCATGCGCTGCGCGAGGGCGAGCGCCGCGCACAGGTTGGTGCCGGTCGAGCCGCCGACGCGACGGCCGATCACGCGCTCGAGCCACCGGATCGCGCCGAGGCTCTGGGCGTCGGGCACCGGGATCACCTCGTCGACCAGCTCGCGCACGAACGAGGGCTCGACCCGTGGCCGGCCGATGCCCTCGATCCGCGAGCCGCGCGCACCGACGATCGAAGCGTCGCCGTCGCGGTGATAGGCGTGGAACACCGAGAACTCCGGGTCGGCGACCGCGATCCGGGTGGCCGCGTAGCGCGGCCGGTAGCGCACCCAGCGCCCCAGCGTCGCCGAGGTGCCGCCGGTGCCTGCGCCGACGACGACCCACGCCGGCACCGGATGCGGCTCGCGCGACATCTGCGCGAACAGGCTCTCGGCGATGTTGTTGTTGCCGCGCCAGTCGGTCACGCGCTCGGCGTTGGTGAACTGGTCCATGTAGTGGCCGCCCCGCTCGCGAGCGATGCGCGCGGCGGCGGCGTAGATGCCGGCCCCCGGCACGAGCACGCATTCGCCGCCCAGCAGCGCGATCTGCTCGAGCTTGCGCGCGGCCGTGCCCTCGGGCGCGACCGCGACGAAGGGCAGCGCCAGCAGTCGCGCGAAGTACGCCTCTGAGATCGCGGTGCTGCCGGACGAGGCCTCGACGATCGTCGTGCCCTCGCGGATGTGACCGTTGACCAGGCCGTAGAGGAAGAGCGAACGCGCGAGCCGGTGCTTGAGGCTGCCGGTGGGGTGCGTCGACTCGTCCTTCAGGTACAGGTCGATGCCGGGCAGCGCGGGCAGCGGCAGGCGCAGCAGGTGGGTGTCGGCCGAGCGGTTGAGCTCGGCCGCGATCGTGGCGATCGCGTCGCCGACCCACGCGCGGTGGGCGTCGGACGGCGGCGTGGCCCGCGGGGCGGGTGCCGGGCGAGGCGGCAGGTCGGAGTCGGTCATCGTCGGGCGCGCAGCGTGGCGGCGCGCCCGATCATCGCACGGGTCCGATGCGTCAGATCGCCTCGAAGATCGCGGCGATGCCCTGACCGCCGCCGATGCACATCGTCACCAGCGCGTAGCGCCCGCCGATGCGCTGCAGCTCGTACAGCGCCTTGGTGGTGATGATCGCGCCGGTCGCGCCGATCGGATGCCCGAGCGAGATGCCGCTGCCGTTCGGGTTGACCTTCTTCGGGTCGAGACCGAGCTCGCGGGTGACGGCGCAGGCCTGCGCGGCGAAGGCCTCGTTCGATTCGACGACGTCGAGCTGCGCGGCGGTGATGCCCGCGCGCTCGAGCGCACTGCGCGAAGCCGGCACCGGGCCGATGCCCATGATCTTCGGGTCGACGCCGGCATGGCCGTAGGAGACCAGCCGAGCGAGCGGCTTGAGGCCGGCGCGCAGCGCGGCCTGGCGCTCCATCAGCACGACCGCGGCGGCCGCGTCGTTGATGCCCGAGGCGTTGCCCGCGGTGACCGTGCCGTTCTCCTTCTGGAACACCGGCTTGAGCTTGGCGAGATCGTCGAGCGTCGCATCGTGGCGGATGTGCTCGTCGGCGTCGAACAGCACCGTGCCCTTGCGCGACTTCAGCTCGACCGGGACGATCTGGTCCTTGAAGTAGCCGGCCTTCGTCGCGGCCGAGGCGCGGCGGTGGCTCTCGAGGGCGAGCGCGTCCTGGTCGCCGCGGGTGATGCCGTACTTGGCGGCGACGTTCTCGGCGGTCACGCCCATGTGGATCACGTCGAACGGGTCGTGCAGCGCGCCGGTCATCATGTCCAGCGTCTTGAAGTCGCCCATCCGCGCGCCCCAGCGGGCGCTCGGCACGACGTAGGGGCCGCGGCTCATCGATTCGGCGCCGCCGCCGATGGCGACGTCGGTGTCGCCCAGCATCACGCACTGGGCGGCCGACACGATCGCCTGCAGGCCGCTGCCGCAGAGCCGGTTGACGTTCATCGCGGCCACGTCCTGCGACAGGCCGCCGTCGACGGCCGCGACCCGCGACAGGTACATGTCGCGCGGTTCGGTGTTGATGACGTGACCGAAGGCGACGTGGCCGACCTGCGCGGGCGAGACGCCGGCGCGGCGCACCGCCTCGCGCACGACCAGCGCCGCGAGCTGGGTGGGCGGGACGTCCTTCAGGCTGCCGCCGAAGGTTCCGATCGCGGTCCGGACCGCGCTGACGACGACGACTTCCCTCATGCTGGCACTCCCTGGTTCGGTCTGGATTCGATGGGGCGATGATCGGCCGATCGCCTGACGGCCGCCTTACGCGGGATGGCGGTCGTATGATGAGGGCCGATCCGATCCCGTCCGACAGGCCCGCTCCACTCCGCTCCACCGATGCGCACCCCGCCGCAACGCCGACCTCTCAGCCCGAACGCGGCCCGCGCGGGTCGCGACCGCCCCCGCGGGTGGCGCCTCGCGCCGCCCGGACGCCGCCATGGTCGAGCCTGACGCCGACGCGGCCCCGCGGGCCGGCACGGCCGTGGGCGATGCGATCGTCGCGGTCGTCTCGCGCGTGCCCGCCACCCGCGAGGCACCGCTCGCCGATCCGGACGCGCGCATCCGCGAGCTGTCGCGGCAGGCCGCGCGCCGTGCCGCGCTGGTCTCCGGAGGGCTCGCGCTGCCGCCCGGCCCGCTCGGGGTGCTGACGCTGGTGCCCGACCTGCTGGCCATCTGGCGCATCCAGGCCCAGCTCGTCGCCGACATCGCCGGGGCGCGCGGACGCAGCGGCTCGCTCACCCGCGAGCAGATGCTCTACTGCCTGTTCCGGCACGCGGCCTCGCAGCTGCTGCGGGACGTCGTCGTGCGTGCCGGCGAGCGGGCGATCGTCCACCGGCTCACGGTCGGCGCGATCCAGTCCATCGCGGCCCGGCTCGGTGTGTCGCTCAGCCGCCAGCTGATCGCGAAGTCGGCGAGCCGTTGGGTGCCGGGCGTCGGCGCCGCGGCGGTGGCGGCCTACGCGTGGTGGGACACGGAGCGGGTCGCGCGCGTCGCCGACGAACTGTTCGCCCGCGACGTGGTCGTCGAGCCGGACCCCCATGACACGCCCGCGCCGACGGTTGAGGAGACGGTGCGCGGCCGGCTCATGCGCGAAGCTTCGTCGCGGCGGGCGCCGTGAGCGGCGCGGTGCTGCGCGAAGAGGAGATCGAGCTGACCGCGATCCGCGCGCAGGGCGCGGGCGGCCAGAACGTCAACAAGGTCTCGAACGCGATCCACCTGCGGTTCGACGTCCGGGCGTCGTCGCTGCCGGAGGCGGTCAAGGTCCGCCTGCTCGAGCGGCGGGACACGCGGATCAGCGACGAAGGCGTGGTCGTCATCAAGGCGCAGCGTTTCCGCAGCCTCGAGAAGAATCGCGACGATGCGATCGCGCGCCTGCAGGCGATCGTCGACGAGGCCGGTGTGGTGCCGGTGGAGCGACGGCCGACGAAGCCGACCTACGCGTCCAAGCGCAGGCGCCTCGACGAGAAGGCGTCGCGCGGGCGGGTGAAGGCGCTGCGAGG
>Ga0105105_10001196_pt1 | contig 11156 bp, 10 predicted proteins | sample PPLLaktember2015_4_FD_79108 | JGI IMG/M metagenome (GOLD analysis project Ga0105105, IMG submission 79108) | Freshwater sediment microbial communities from Prairie Pothole Lake near Jamestown, North Dakota, USA - PPLs Lake P8 Core (1) Depth... | ecosystem: Environmental > Aquatic > Freshwater >... | reverse complement strand
TACCAGGGGCGCACGACCACGCCGGGCCGCATCCGCAACTTCATGCGCACCTCCCGCTTCGTCCCCCAGGGGGAGGCGCCCAACCGCCGGGAGCGGATACCCGTCTGGTCAAACGGCCGCAGCCAAACCTGGGCGCCGCTGAAAGTGGCATCGGTCACCGGGACGCAACCGGCGGGCTACCGCCACGAGGCCTTTCTGGAAGAAGCGCTGGAGAGCATCGGCCGCGGCTTGACGCACTTTCAATTCCAGCCCGCGGCGGACCTGGGGCGTGCCGACAGGGGGTTTTACATGGACTTTTACCCCTGGCTGTCCCCGGAGGGCACGCTCTATCTCTCGATGGCGCTCTATTCCCAGTTTCACTGCAAGGCGCCGATCTTCGAGAAAAAACAGGACCCGCTGGTCGGGCCCTGGAAGGAGCGCCGGAAGCTCTTCGAACAGGCGGCCGCCCTGATGGAAGCCGCGGTGGTCCGGCAGATTCGGAGCCCGGAGACCGGTGACGCCTTCGATCCGGTGGCAGACACGCTCCCGAGCGCGAGCTGGGAGCAGATCGGCTTCCCGCTGCCCGCGGCGCCTTCCCAGGCGGCTGCCGAGAGCGCGTTCGACGTCGCCCTTGCGCGGGTCTGGACCCTGGAAAAACCGGGTCCCGACGATCCCCCGATGATCCAGTTTCGCTTCGCGTCCCCCTTAGACAACTATGCGGGGGAAGTCAAAGACGCCGCAGGTCAATTTTCGCTGGTGAAAACCCTTGCCCTGGAAGGCACCACCGGGTTGGTTGAAATCGACACCCGCAGCGCGGTCACCATGGGCGAGCCGTTGCTGGATGCGGCCATCCGCGGCAGCGCGCTGCTGGGCGTCAGAACCTTTCCGCATGCCCGCTTTGTTGTCGAGGCGATCAGCAGTGACGGGCAGCCGCTTTCCTACGGACGGCTGACGCCGGCGGCGGTCACCGGCACTTTCACCCTGAAGGGAACAAGCGTGCCGCTCGCGGTCGTTGCGGAATTCGAGCCGGTTATCGGCGCGGACGGCGGCCCGCGTCTCCTGGTGCGTACCGCCTTCCAGATCGACCTGCGGACATTCGACATCGAGGGCGCCGACGGCCCCGAACCGGCCAAATACACCCTGCTCCTCGACGTCAACCTCAAGCTGAAGCCCGCCCCGGGAGAGTGAGGCGCGCTGCCCATTCAGGTTAAAATCGACGGCGGCGCTCGCCTTGTGACCAGTTCCGGCCGGGATTCCGCCCCTTCTTAGTGCTAATTGGCAAATGCCTTGACATTTCCCGTGTTCTTTACGATCATGCTGTCATGCGTTAATATGCATGTATTTCGTTGGTGGTTCAAATGATGTACAAAAGACTCCTGCCACTTCCCGCCGGTCCAAAGCGAAGTTTTTTTTTGTGGGGGCCACGGCAAACCGGGAAAACCACGTTGTTGAAAGCCGTCTACCCGGATGCGGTACGGATCGATCTGCTGAAGACCGACGAGCTGATCCGCTATACCCAGCGGCCCGCCTTGCTGCGGGAGCTGGCGGCGGCCCAGGCGCCGGAAAAGCTGATTGTGGTCGATGAAATTCAAAAAGCACCTGCCCTGCTGGACGAGATCCACTACCTGATCCAAGAGCGCAAGCAGGTCTTCGGGTTGTGCGGGTCAAGCGCCAGAAAGCTTCGGCGGGGCCAGGTCAACCTGTTGGGCGGACGGGCTGTGCGTTACGAACTGCTTGGGCTGACAGCTGTGGAACTGGCCGGAGACTTTTCCCTGGAGCGCATGTTGAACTCCGGGCCCCTGCCTGAGCATTACGCTGCCGAGGACCCGACACCTCTGCTGCGCGCCTATGTCCAGGATTATTTACGGGAGGAAATCCTGGAAGAGGGCCTGACCCGCAACCTGCCCGTGTTCAGTGATTTTTTGCGGGTAGCGGCCATTGGCGACACGGAAATCCTGAACATGTCGAATGTCGCCCGGGAAACCGGAATGGCTGCATCAACGGTGCGCGGCCACTATGCCATTCTCGAGGACACCTTGATGGGCGCGTTCCTGCCGTCTTTCACGTTGCGCCCCAAAAGGAGAACCATCCAGGCGCCCAAATTCTATTTTTGCGACCTGGGCGTGGTCAATCATCTGGCCCGCAGAAAAACCGTCGCGCCGGGCTCGGAGTTATACGGCAAGGCTTTTGAAAACTGGCTTTTTCATGAGCTGTCCGCGCATACCCGTTACAGCGGATTGTATTATGATCTTTCGTATTGGCGGCTGTCCAGTGGTATTGAAGTGGATTTTATCCTCGGAAACGGAGCCGTGGCCATCGAAGCCAAGGGCAAGGCGCGGATAACATCCTCAGATCTCCGTGGACTGATCCAATTTCGGCAGGAGTATCCGTCCGCTAGGCATCTTCTCCTGGTGGGCCTTGAAAAAAACAGGCGCAAGACCGAAGATGGCATTGATATTCTGCCCTACACGGATTTCATCCGCCTGTTGTGGCAGGGGGAATGGAACGAAGACGTGAGCTGACCTCAGCTTAGATTCGCCATAGACGGCTGACCTGGCGAATTTATTCACCGCCCGCTGCGCGCGAAACGCAAAGAACGCTGAGGAAGCTGTTTCGTTTTCCCCCTCGTTGGCGGGAAAGCCGCAGGGCCCTGACAATCGGCCTAGGCGCTGCCCGGGAGATCCTCTTTGTGGTGGATCAGCATGCCGAGCGTGATGGTGTCCAGCCGCTCAAACATGGCCTGGCTGGCCTCGATCCAGACCCATCGCGAGAGGCAATCCCCGGCGTGGTTGCAGATTCCGCAGAGCTTGTCGCCGCGCTCGGCGCAATCGGTGATGGCCGTTTTGCCCTCCAGCAGCCGGACAATGTCACCGATGCGGATCTCTTCCGGTGCCTTGGCCAGCTGATGCCCCCCGAACGGTCCCCGCTGGCTGTGGACGATTCCGGCCTTCTTGAGCTTGGGAATCAATTTTTCTAAATACTTCAATGATATATTTTGTCTTTTGGCGATATCGCCCAACGGCACGGGACCCTCGCTGCCGTGAATGGCCATGTCCAGAAGCATTCGGGTGCCGTATCGACTTTTGGTTGTCAGGCGCATGACAAAGGTCTCGCTGATGGGGGAATGCATTGAGGCGGTGGATGCGCGCGCATAGGCATCGCGGTGGCTTACGGTTTCAGGGCACACCGGTTTGTCAAGGGCTGTCGTCACCGTGCGCACAGTTAGGGGAGCCGAGGGGTCCTGCGGGCGGATCGATGTGCAACTGGTCGGGTTCGGGGTTGCGGGGGGGCACCTCATGCATCGGCAATTCCGATGCCGGGAGCTTGTCCGGACGATGCCGGGGCAGGAGAATCAGAAAGCGCGAGCCTTGACCGGGCGATGACGTCACCCGGATGCTCCCCCCGTGCTGGGTGATCACATGGTTGGCGATGAACATTCCCAGCCCCGTGCCCTTTGATCCCTTGGAGGAAAAAAAGAGCGTAAACATCTTTTCCTGGGTCTCGCGATCCATGCCCATGCCGTTGTCGATCACTTCAAAGCAGATCCGGTCCGGGCCGTCGGGCCGGGCCTGAAACCAGACCTCATGATCGGATTGGTTCCGGTCGTGAATGCAGGCCTCCACGGCGTTTTCGAGGAAATTGACCAGCGCCGCCTGCAGCCAGTTCGGGTCGGCTTCGCACATCCCGAGAGCCGGGTCGATATCGGTTTTTAAAGGAACCCGGTGACGCTCGGCCACCGGATAGACGGTGGCCACCACCGTGCGCGCCAGACGATGGGCGTCCACCTCCCGGTACTGCAATTCGCGGCTTTTGGCATAGTACAGGATTTCCAGCACCATCTTGCGGATGCGGTCGGTCATTTGACGAATCTGATCGAAGGCGTGCTGAATCCGGTCGGGGTCCTGGCGCTTCAAGCCGGTCTCGAGCTGGTAAATCCCGCCGTCGAGCGCGGTCAGCATGCCCTTGACCCCATGGGACATGGAACCGAGCATCAGGCCTAAGGAAACCAGGTGGTCCTGGAGCTTGCGGATCTGGGTGATGTTGGTGGACATCTCCATCACCTGGGTGATATTGCCCCGTTCGTCGCGGATCGGGGCCGTCCAGGTCAGCACGTTGTATTGACGTCCGGACCTGGAGGTGACGATCTCTTCGGTCTGATGGGGCTTGCCGTCCTTGAAGGTATCGGCCACCGGGCAGTTGGGGCACTGGGTGGAACGATGCTTGTAAACCTCGTAGCAAAAGGCCCCCACCTGCGTGCCAAAATCCTTCTTGAACAACCGGTTGGCGGCGGTGATGCGAAACCGGCGGTCCTGCACCGAAATGTAGCACGGCACCTCGTCGAAAAGCTGCTGGTAGGAAACCTGAGCCGTATGCAGGTCATCGAGCCGCGCCGTGTAGCGGTCTAGTTTGGATTTGAGGGAAATCCACTCCCTGGCCTGCCGCAGCATATGATCCAGCGCCAGGCTGTTGACCGGTTTGCTCAAAAATCCCAGGGCATCGGAACCGAGCTGCTCCATGAACGGGGCTAAAAGTTCTTCCGCGGTAAAAACGATCAGTTGGGTCAGCGGCTGATCGGCCTTGAAACGCCGCAGCAGCGCTATGCCTTTCACGCGGCCGGCGAAAATGGGGTCGGCCAGGACGATCTTGTGGGCGTGTCTTTCAAACAAACCTGCGGCGTCGGCCTCACATCCGGCGATATCCACGGCAAACTGCTGGCGCGCCAGATACGTGGCCAGCGCCTCGGCAAGCGAGGTGTCCGAGTCGATGATAAGCAGCGTTACGGTCATTGGCTTGGCCCGCTATTTCGGATATCGGCGCTATCGGTTCGGATGTTGGCTTGCATCACATCAGGGTGTCGCGCACGATTTTGAGCAGCTGCTCCCGGTCGAAAGGCTTGGTGAGGGTGGCCACCGCCTTGCCGATGGCGTATTCGTTGCCGGACATGCCGCTGATGACGATCACCGGGGTGTTCTTGATTTCGGGATCCTGGCTCATTTTGCGGTAAAAGCGCGGCCCCCATTCGCCTGGCATCTCCAGGTCCAGGGTGATCAGATCGGGTTTTTCGCGGCGCGCCATCTCCAGACCGGTCTGGGCGTCCGGCGCATGACAGGTTTGGTAGCCGTGGTCCTCGAAGAGGGTCGTGAGGTAATCCACCACGTTGGGATCGTCATCCACCACCAGTATTTTGTGTCCCATGTTGCATTCCTTCCATACGTCGATTGCGGGCACGATGGTCTTGGCGCCCGATCGGCCTCACTGCGCCTTGGGCGGCCGGCTTACGCTGAGCACCGGACAGCTGGCGCGGACGATGACCTGCTCCATGTTGCTGCCGAGCTTGGCGTTTTCGGCGTCCAGTGCCTGGCTCTGATGGGCCATGATAATCAGATCGGCCTGCTTTTCGCGGGCGAACTTGACGATTTCGATATAGGGAATCCCCTCCCAGACCTCGATGCTGTATTTCTTGAATTCGCCCATGCGCGGCACGTACAGGCCCCGAATGCGCTGCCGGGCTTCGCGCAGCCGTTTTTCGATGGCGTCCTGGTCGATCAGCACGCCGGTCTGGGGCGTGCCGATATCCAGGGCATGAAAGAGGTGCAGTTCGCCATCCAGGGACCCGGCCACCTCGAGGCAAAAATCAAACGCCGCGTTGGCGGCTTTTGAAAAGTCGGTGGCAAACACGATATTGGAAAAACCGCCGCCCCAGAACGATGCCGCCGAGCGCCCCACCGCCAGCACCGGGCAAAACGCCGCCTTGGCGACCCGGTGAAACGTTGAACTCACCATGACCTTTTTGTAAGCCGAGTTGGAGGGGTCCTCGGTGGTGCCGCCCATGACGATCAGGTCTGGCCTCTCATCGCGCGCCTTTCGCAGGATCTCCCGATGGGGATAGCCGAGCCGGATGTCGATGGCGGCACCCGGCGCGCTTTCCATCTGCTTGGCATAGTACTGGGTGATCTCCTCCCGGACACAGGCGAGGTAATCTTCGTCGGCCTGCACCTTTTGGCCCGTGCGAATATCCACCACCTCCTGGCTGAAACCGCGGGTCGGCACGCCCAGCACATGCAGCAGCGCGAGTCGGCCGCCGTAGCGCCGTGCCAGGTTGAAAGCGACGCGCGCCGCCGGATCGCACGCGGGCGTGGCCGATGTGGCGAAAAGTATCTGTTGAAACATGGTTCACCCCTTTCCCGCCGTCGGGCGTCGAGGCGGGTTTAGCTGTTTTCGGGCCGAAGATGTTCCGGGACCTGGACCATTTTGATGAGCAGCGGCTTTAAAAACGACCACTTGATGGGCACATGGAACTCCTCCACCAAGTCCCGGATGGCATCCCAGCAATTGTGACAGGGGGCGATCACCATCTCGGCGCCGGTGGCCAGCAGTTGGTCACGCTTGGTGATCAGCGCCTGGTTGCGCTGGGGGCGATACAAGCCGATCCCGTTGAACCCGCCGCCGCCGCCGCAGCAGTAGTTGTGTTCCCGGTTGGGGGACATCTCCCGAAAGTAACCCGGCGCCACGATATGGCTGATGATTTCTCGCGTGATTTCCTTCAAACCGTGGTTGCGGATGTAATTGCACGAATCCTGAATCGTCACGGGCACCCGGATGCGTTTTTCGGGGTCGATCCGGAGCTTGCCGGTGCGCAGGGCCTCGGCCAGCCACTCCACGTAATGGATCGAGCGCACCGGCGGGCGTCCGTCCGGGCGACCGGCCCAGTAAGGGCCTTCCACCACCGTGGCCCTGTGGGCGTGGCCGCACTCGGTGCCCACCATCCGTTTGGGCTTGAGCCGCTCCATGGCGCCGTAAACGCTTTGCACCTGCAGCTTGCACGCCTCCCAGTCGCCGGCGAACATCGCCAGGCTGGTTTGCTCCCAACCCGAACTGGGAACGGTCCAATCCTCGCCGGCCAGGTGAAACAAAATCGCGGCTTCGGCCAAATCCTCCGGGTAGTGTTTCACCTCCCGGGCATTGACCGTGTACAGGATATCGGCTTCCTGCTTGTCCACGGGCACGGTCAATCCCGGATAGTCCTCTTCGTACTCTTCCACCATCCACTCGAAGGTCTCCACGAAATCCTTGTCCGTGACATCCATCTGGGCGCGGTAGACCCGGTGCATGCCGGCGCCGATCTTCAGCTCCCAGGGGACGAACCCCTGCTGATACAGCAGTCCGCGCAGGTAGCCGAACATCACCCCCATGTCGATGCCGTGGGGGCAGTACAGGCCGCAGCGGTTGCAGCAGGTGCACTTGGCCCAGGCCGTTTCCATGGCCATGTGCATGAACGCGTTGTCCACGTTGCCCTTGCGGCGCACGATCTCCCCCAGCGTCGATTGGATCTTGTAGGCCGGCACCTGCCGGGGATCCCGCTTGCTGATGCGGTACAAAAAGCAGCTGTCGGCGCACATCCCGCAGTGGGCGCAGATGCCGAGCCAGGTGCGCAGGCGGCTTTTGAGGGTCTTTTGGATGGTGCCCCACAACAGGTCCCGATCCACCTCCAGGGCTTTCATCTCCTGGTAGTAGGCCTTGCCCCCCGTATCCTCGAGCAGACGCTTCAGCGCCTTCTCGGTCTGGATGGGGGTTCGGTTGCAAAACGTGCCTTCGGGCATGGGTGATCCCTCCTTTGCTTGCCTTCGCCTGCCGGCGGTCCGTTACCAGGCCATTCCCTTGCCGTTGATCCCGCCGCGCTTGATGCCGTAGTCCATGCCGAGTTGGGCGCGGGACATGAAAAACAGGATGATGTGGGAAAGCTTGGTAAACGGCGCCAGGATCAGCAGGGCCTCGCCAAAGAATATGTGCAGGGAAAGCCAAAAGGCGTAGTCCCCCGCGTGATACCGGGCCACAAGGCCGGTGATGAAGGGCGCGGCCGTCACCAGCAGGATGAAATAATCATAGGCCGATGTCAGGATCCGGACTTCCGGCAGGGCGATGCGCCGCAGGGCGAGCATGGCGATACCGATCACGGCCGCCCAGGACAGAAAATCGGCGATGCGGGCGGGTATGGCCGGCAGCGCGATGCCCGTTGCGGCCTTGAGCACCAGGGTGTGCCCCAGCAAAAACAGCGGGATCAGCACGGCCCCCAGGTGCAGGAGAAAAAAGGCCACCGTCATGAACGGCTGGGCCCGCCAACCGTAAGTACCGAAGGGCAGCAGCCAATAGCCGATGGAGCGCGCTGCGCCCTTCATGCCGGCTCCCGGGTACATGCCATAGGCCACCCGGTCCATCTGCCAGTGAAGGCCCCGAACATACCAGATCGCCCGGACCAGCAGCCCGACGAAAAAAACGCACAGGGACAGGATGAACATGGGACCGGCAAGAAATTCGTACATGCATGACCTCCACGGCAGCGACTGCGGCATCCAACGGGTTGACCCGTGTGGTGTCAGTAAGTCCGCTGATCTTCGTCGCGTTCGGTTAAAAACCACCAGAACAAAGGCAGCCCGATTAGCCCGGCCGCCATGAGCAGGTAGACGATGTTTTTGGTGTGGAGCATGAACTCCTGAAGCGTGTGAAATACGGGTGCCATGGCGAGATTACGCCTCCCTTCGGGGTTCAGTGTTCGGTGCGGTACTCCGGATGTTCATACAAAATGGGCATTCGGGTCGTGATGAACCGATAGATCACGATGCCCAGCGTGACGATGAAGATGCTGGTGGCGATCTCCATCCAACTCGGGACATAGCGCTGGGAGGAAGGCAGATGATAGTTGAAGGCCACCAGACTGATGTTCAGGCGGTTGAGCATCACGCCGATCACCGTCCAGATGGCGGTCACACGGATCAACCGCTGGTTGCGCTCCCGGACGCCTAAAGCATAGGCAAAGGCCGGCAGGGCCACAAAGCCGATCAGTTCCACCAAAAACCAGGCCCCCCACCCGGTGACCAGGTGGTGCCAACTATCATCCACGGCGATGCCGATGATCTTGATGAAAAAATAGCCGGCCAGGACAAATGCCGCCGCCTTGCCGAATCCCAGGACGACCCCCTCGCTCTCCTCCAGATGGGTCCGGTCCATCTTGTCATGCAGATAGCGGTGGGCCAGGGTGCCTTCGAAAATCACCATGGACATGCCGGCAAAGAGGCTCGAAACGAAAAAGTAGACCGGCAGATACCCCGAATACCACAACGGGTGCAGCTTGGAAGGCGCGATGAGAAACAGCGCACCCAGAGAGGATTGGTGCAGGGTGGAGAGCACCACCCCGAAAATGGTCAGCACCAGGGTCATGCGAACGACGATGTTGCGCGCCCGCCGCCAGCCGAGCCATTCCAGGGCGGCGGGGGTGTACTCGATAAACAGCACGGTCAGGTACAAGAAGACGCACAGACCGACTTCAAACAGCAAGCTGGTGGTTCCCTGGCTGACGAAGATCGGATACGGCAACCGCCAGGGACGGCCCACATCGTAGTGCAAGGCAAAGACCACCAGGGCATACCCCAGAAAGGCCGTCAGGATCGCCGGCCGCACGGCCGAGTGATAGCGCTTGAGGCCGAAGATGTAGCAGGCGGCCGATGTCACATACCCGCCGGCGGCCAGGGCCACGCCGCACAGCAGGTCAAAACCGATCCAGACGCCCCAGGGGTTGTTGTCGTCCAAATTGGTCACGGTCCCCAGGCCGCCCAGAAACCGCATGGCCGTCAGGACCAGTCCGACAAGCAAAATGCAACCGGTCACAACGTTGAACGGGGACAGGAGCCTTTTACCGTGGGCGGATGTCTGTTGAGACATTACGTTTCCTCCTTGGCCGCATTTTCTTCGCTGCCGGGCACCGCTTCGGCTGGCGCCGCGCTGGCCGCTTGCTCCAGGGCGTTTTGGACGGCCTGCTTTACGGCCGTTTCCTTTTCCTTGTTCATCTGCTGTTTGAGCTGAGCCAGCTGCGCCTCGGTCGCCTGACGGGCTTTTTGCTCGGCCTCGGTCACGGCCCGGCGGCGCTCGCTATCGGCGATCTGCTCCTTGCGCTTTCCGATGGCCCAGATGCCGGTCAACAGAACCGGCCACAAGCCCACGACGATCGGAACAGCCCCCAGCGGCCCGGCGGTCAGCTCTCCGGCGGCCGTTGTGCCCAAGTCCTCCCGCATCCCGGTCTCCTTGAAGGCGGTCCCGGATATATACAGCCAACTGGTCCCCCCCATTTCGTGCTCGCCATAAATGTGGTCGACATACCGCGCCGGGTTTCTGGTGATGCGGTTGCGGGCAATGTGCAGCAGCTGCTTGCGCAGGCCGAAAGTCAGCGCCTCCTTGGGGCACGACAGGACGCACCCGGGCAGCAGGCCGTTTTCGATGCGGGGCTGGCAGAGCGTGCACTTCTGCACCCTGGGTGAAAAGGCGTTGTCGTACTCGTATGTCGGGATATTGAACGGGCAGGCGATCATGCAGTAGCGGCACCCCACGCACACATCGGCGTTATAGGATACCGCGCCGCTTTTTTCCTTTTGGAAGGCCTTTACGAAACAGGCGGAGGCACAGGCCGGCTCCAGACAGTGGTTGCACTGGACCTTGACGAACACCGGCCCCGTGGCGCCCTCGAAACGGTTGACCACGGTGTAGGTGCCGGCCGCCGTGCGGCGCTGCTCCTCCAACACGGAAAGATCGTCAAATGGGCGCTCCGGCTGCGGGAGTTCATTGACCTCCTGGCAGGCCGCTTCGCACCGGCGGCACCCGATGCAGCGGGTCACATCATGCAAAACGCCGAAGCTTTCCGGATGCCCGGGAAATTGCCGATTGCCCGCGGCGCGCGACCGGTCCACGACCGCAACCTGGCTGCCGGCCGCGGCGCCCATCCAGGTTAAAAATCGACGACGGGTGATCCCCATGGCTTCTCCTCGGTTGGCCTGTGTCAGTTTACGTTTTGTTTCGATTCGCGCAGCGGGTGGCACGCGATACAGGCCGTTGCCGCCGGTTTTTCAATCCCCATGCGCTCATGGCACGAAATGCACTGGACGTGATAAGCTCCCATGAGGGACGGCCGTGCGCCCATCGACGCCGGCGTCATCGGGCCGTGGCAACTGGCGCATGCCGGTGGCTTGGGCAGAACGGCCGCATTGTGGTGGCATCCCCGACATAATGTTTCGGGTTCATTATGAAATGCCTTGGCCAGCGTATTGTCGCCGACGCGTTCGGCCAGCGCCTTGACGATTTTTCGGTGGGGCATGCGCACCGCTTCGTACTTGTCGCTGATCGCAGCGATG
>Ga0105105_10001195_pt1 | contig 11158 bp, 11 predicted proteins | sample PPLLaktember2015_4_FD_79108 | JGI IMG/M metagenome (GOLD analysis project Ga0105105, IMG submission 79108) | Freshwater sediment microbial communities from Prairie Pothole Lake near Jamestown, North Dakota, USA - PPLs Lake P8 Core (1) Depth... | ecosystem: Environmental > Aquatic > Freshwater >... | reverse complement strand
AGACTGGCCGGCAACCACGGCCTGCACGCCTTCGCCTACCTGGGCCTCGAAATGGGCAGAGGCAAGCAGCTCCAACCCTTGAGCAGCAGCAGCTTCCAGTAGGGCTTCCGCTAATGGATGCTCAGAGCCGTGCTCCAGTGAAGCGGCTAGCTGCAGTACCCAGGCCTTTGGGTTGCTGCCGATGGCGACTACCTCCGTGAGCACAGGCTTGCCCTGGGTGAGCGTGCCGGTTTTGTCGAAAACCACGGTGCTGAGCTGCTCTACCCGCTCCAGCACCTCGCCGCTACGGATCAGGATGCCCAGCTCGGCGCCCTTGCCTACCCCCACCATCAGCGCCGCCGGTGTGGCGATGCCCAGGGCGCAGGGGCAGGAGATCACCAGCACGGCGATGAAGGCCAGTAGCCCACTGCTGAAGCTGCCAGCCAGGGTCCAAGCGGCAAAGGTCAGAAACGCCACCGCCACCACAGCCGGCACAAACCAGGCCGTTACTTGATCTGCCAGGCGCTGCACCGGTGCAGAACTCACCTGGGCCTCCTCAACGATGCGGATGATCTGCGCCAACGACGTATCGGCCCCCACCCGGGTGGCCTCAAAGCGCAGTAGCCCGCGGCCATTGATCGTGCCGCCGATCAGCTCCGATCCCGCTTGCTTGAGCACTGGTAGGGATTCACCGGTGATCAGCGCCTCTTGCACCGATGACTGGCCATCAATCACTACGCCATCGGCCGGCATCTTCTCGCCGGGGCGCACCAGCACGAGGTCACCTCGCTGAATGGCTGCGGCCGGCACGGTCATTTCCTGACCGCCGTGGATCACTGTGGCAGTGGCGGGCTGCAGATCCAATAACCGGCGCACCGCAGCCGAGGAGCGCTGCTTGATGATTTCCTCCATGTATTTGCCCATCAAGACGAAGGCGATCACCACCGCCGACACCTCGAAGTAGACGTCACGCTCGTCGATGCCGACCGGCAGCAACTGGGGTGCGAACACGACGATCACGCTGTAGAAGTAGGCCACCGAAGTGCCCAGCGCGATCAGCACGTCCATGTTGAGGGCCCGCCGCCGTAGGGCTGCCCAGGCTCCTGTGTAGAAGCCCCAGCCGCCGATTACCTGCACCGGAGTGGCCAGCAGAAATAACCACATGCCCCAGGTGAGCCAGGGCAGCTGGGCTACTGGCGCCCAGCTGAGCAAACTGACGCCGGCAGCAAGGGCTATGAAGCCAGCTGCGCGCAGGAGTGCCAGGGCCAGCACACCACTTAGGGCGATGCCGACGCGACGGCGCGTGCGGCGCAGCTCCTGCTCCGGTGCCAGAAAGGTTTGGCGGCAGCCCTGACTACAGAAGTAATAGGTGTGGCCGGCCCGCGGGGCCGAGAGCGCCGTGGCCGTGGGCACGACCATGCCGCAGATCGGATCTTTGGCCATCGCGTTAGCCGAAGCAGCCATCGGACCTCGCTCGGGTTTTAGAGATCAACATGGCCAGGCCAGAGATGATTACCACCAGGGTGACCACTCCCAGCAGAACGGAGTAAAAGGGCTGCAGATTCACCGGGCCAAAGCGTCTCGCATGACCCTTGAGCAGCCAGAAAGCTTCGATTCCTTGCTCAAGCAGCAGGCTTTAGAGCGAGCCGCCTTAGGTCCAGTAGCTGCTTGAAGGGTCCTTTAAATATGTTGGTAGCGATCAGATGGCATGCCGCTTGAGCATGCGCTTCAGTTCGATGATTTCGCGCTGTTGGGCCACAATGATCTGACGGGCCAGCCGCTGAATCGTTGGGTTTGTTGATTTCTTTAAGGCGTCATCGGCCATGGCCAGGGCGCCGCCGTGGTGGGCGATCATTCCTTCCAGAAACCAATTGACCCGATTGCTTTTGGTTACATCGGTGCCCACCATCCGCATTGCTTCAATCTGAGCCGTGCTCATGCGCGTCAGTCCTGCTAGCGCATTGGGGTCCCCACTTGTTTTAAGCGTCACGGGGTATACCGGTGCTTCGGGATACCAGGCTTTTCGCCATTGCCCCATCGCTTTGATTTCCTGGGCCTGGTCACGCCAGATACCTTTGGCCAAAGCCCCCACCCCTGGCTGGCCGATATCAAATACGAACTCACTCATGCGCAGCGCACCGGTGTGGTGCTGCACCATCGCGTCAAGCCAGCGCAGGTCATAGGTGCTGCCTGCCGGGCCCAGGTCGTGGTTGTGGGCGCTCGGCATCACTATGTGATGGTGATGTTCGTGCGGATTTAGCTGGGCCCGGGCCAGCGGTGTCAGCAGGCCAAGCAGCGCCAGAGCAGCGAGAGCCGAACGCATCAGAAGCCCCAAAACGAAGTACTCCCCATAGGATGCACCCTCCAAGGCACAGCCCAGATTCTGTAATCTAGGCATTCGGGTTATTGCACCCGTAAATCATTGCAGGCCACTATTTAAACCAAGGTCGCTGAAATCGAGCAGAAGATCGCAGCTCGGCGCAAGCTACAACTGGAGCTAAAGGGTTTGCTTAGTCACTGGGAGGACTGCGGCGGCCTCAAGTCTTCTGGAGGCTGAATGCCAAACAGCTGCGAAACCCTTAGGCCGCTTGTGAGCGGCGTTGCTGCCTGGCAAACAGCGCTGCCCCTCCGGCTGCGAGCACAAGGCCCCCGCCCGCGGCAAGAAACACCAACGTTTGCAGCAGCAGCAGAAAGATACCCAGTGCAGAGAAGGCAGTGATTCGGATTTTGGCCTTGATCAACATGGTGAGCAGCAGCGCGACTGTGGCCTTTAAGCCAAGAATCTGGGCTGAACTGAACGGGCCAAAGGGGCTTAAAAGCATGACGACGTCGCGAATGACCCCATGCTGCAGGCCTAAGCACCTATTCGTGGCCAGGTACTTCACAGGTTGCCGCACCTGGTGCGCTCCCGGCCGTGCCTGGAGGGGCGTGCAGCTCCACGTGCTCTTGCTCGTTTGCATCGTTGCGGGCCACGATTGCAACGGCTGCCTCACTGGCGCTGAGGTTCACCAGCATGTGGGTGACGCCCGCCGGGATGAATAGAAAGTCGCCGGTTTGGTTGATCACCGACCTCTCCAGGCACGGCCCATGGAAGGTTTTTACGTGGCCTGCCAGCAAAAAAATCGTCGATTCCGATCCCACATGGCGGTGTGGTGCTGCTTGCCCACCAGGGGGAATCACCACCCTGTTCATCGACAGGCCACGGGCACCTTCACGCCCAGGGCGGGAGCGTTGTGGCCGTCATCGGCGCGCGCATTTCCCATGCCCGTGGCACTTGCCCCAGCCGCCAAGAAAGCCAGAGCCAGCAGTCCCAGCCTCCGTTGTGAAGTGACCTTCATTAAGTCTGATGTGCGCAGATGAAGAGCGATTGCGGCGGGGGTGTTGAAGCTTGCCCTTCTGGGTTGGCGGAGCGATTGTGTGTTCATCGGGATTCGGAGGCTCCACTGATGGAAGACACCCCCCCTGAGCATCAACCAGGAGCGCGCTGACGATCCTGCCCCTGCTCCAACACTCTCGACGGATCGCTGACGTCCCTTGGCTGAAAAGCCTCCACTGCACTGCCCTAGGTGCCCCGGATTAATCGGGACGTCCCACTAGTCACCTGGCCCCAGGTGCTTGCGCCAGCAGCTCCGCATCACAACCGAAGACACCCAGATCTCACGATCTGATTGCCAATCCACAGCTGGGTCAACAGAAGCCCGGGGTTCGCGCTCCGGGCTTCCTAGCTTGTAAGTCGCTGGGGAAGAAGCCATGACGGCGCCACCAGAGACCCGCCAGGAGGTGATCGATCGCAGAGCCGCCGACCTGCTGGCCCAGCTCAGCGTCGCTGAGAAGCTGGCTCTGCTGGAGGGTTCCACCGACTTCTGGCCGGGCATGGTCGATATCGCCAGCCGGGATGCCTCCCATGCGCACCCCTGGCCAGCAGGGGTGTTGCCGCGGCTGGGGCTAACTGGACTGCATTTTGTTGATGGTCCCCGGGGGGTGGTGCTCAAGGGCGGGGCGACCACCTTCCCAGCACCGATCGCCCGCGGCGCTTGCTGGGACGTTGATCTGGAGGAGCGGATTGGTGCCGCCATGGCACGCGAAGCCCGCAGCTTTGGGGCTAACTGGTTGGCGGCGGTGTGCATCAACCTGCTGCGTCACCCTGGCTGGGGCCGGGCCCAGGAGACCTACGGCGAGGATCCTGTGCTGCTCGGCGCCCTGGGGGCGGCGATGACCCGCGGCATCCAGCGCCACGCCGTTGCCTGCGTCAAGCATTTAGCCCTCAACTCGATCGACAGCTCCCGCTTCCTGGTGAACGTCCAGGCGAGTGAGCGGGTGCTGCACGAGCTCTATTTGCCCCACTTCCGCGCCTGCGTTGAGGCTGGGGCCGGGTCGGTTATGAGCGCCTACAACCAGGTGAACGGCGAGTGGTGCGGCCAGCACCCCGTGCTGCTCAACAAAATCCTTAAGCAGCGCTGGGGATTTCGCGGCTTCGTCGTCACCGACTTCATCTTTGGCGTGCGCGATGGCGTGGCGGCATTGCGGGCAGGCCAAGACCTGGAAATGCCCTTCCGCATGATCTTTGCCGGCTGCCTGGGGAGCGCCTTGGCCGAGGCGCGGCTGCCGCTTGATCGGCTGAATGATGCAGTGCTGCGCCAGCTGCGGGTGCAGCTCGCCGTGCCGCAGGGCTCCTATTCCACCAGCCTGCGCGGCTGCGCCGAGCACCGGGCCCTGGCCCGGGAGGCGGCCACCAAGTCGATCGTGCTGCTCCAAAACGAGGCTGCACCTCCAGGCTCACCCGGCTTGCCCCTGCTGCCCCTGGATCCGGCCCGGTCGCTGGCAGTGATCGGCAGCCTGGCCGCCGTCGCCAATTTGGGCGATCGCGGTTCCTCAGACACCCGGCCCGAGCCCGGCGTGGTGGTCACGCCCTTGCAGGGGCTACAGGCCGCAGCCACGCCGGGGGCCGTGCGTTACGCCAGCGGTGAACGGCTGGCTGAAGCCACTGCTCTGGCCGCCAGCTGTGAAGCGGCCTTGCTGGTGCTGGGCCTCGACTGGCGGCTGGAGGGGGAGCACATCCATCCCGGCGACATCGCACCGATCCTGCGCCAGATGCCCCCGCCCCATCCCCTGCTGGGTCGCTGGTGGTCGCCGGTGGCCCGTGCCATCGCCGCCATCACCAGCTACGGCTCGGCGCGCCAGGGGGGCGATTTCGCCGCCGGCGATCGCACCAACCTGGAGCTCCCCTCCGAGCAGGTGGCGCTGATCGAGGCTGTGGTGGCGGCTAACCCCCGCACGGCGGTGGTGCTGATGGGGGGTGGGGCGATTCTGATGGAGGCTTGGCGCCAGGCGGTGCCGTCGATCCTGCTGCTCTGGTACCCGGGTGAGCAGGGCGGTAATGCTCTCGCGGATGTGGTGTTTGGCCAGGTGTCGCCCAGCGGGCGCCTGCCTTTCGCCATTCCCACCAGTGCCCACCACTTGCCTGATTTCGAGCCCCGGGCTCCCCAGGTGCGCTACGACCTCTGGCACGGCTACCGCCGCCTGCAGCGCGACGGCAACTCAGCCGCCTTCCCCTTCGGCTACGGGCTCTCCTACGCAGAGCTGCGCCTCAGCCAAGCGGAAGCCGAGCTGCACTCAGGCCAAATTCGGCTGGCAGTCACGGCCCACAACGCCGGCCCGCTGGCCAGTGAGGTGGTGGTTCAGGTGTACGTCGAACCGCCTGGATTGGCGTTGGAGCGGCCCCGGCGCAGCCTGGTGGGCTTCGCTCGGGCGTTGCTGGAGTCAGGCGACTCTCGGCGGCTTCACCTGGTGATTCCGCTGCGGCACCTGGCCTATTTCGATGAATGCTCAGGTCGCTTTTGGCTAGAGGCGGGGTGCCATCGCCTGCGGGTTTGCCAACACAGTGAAGACGAGGGGTTGGTGCGGGAGATCAATTGTGCCGCTACTGATCTGGGGCCCTGATCAGCTGGCACCCAGCAGGCGCTGCAGCCGCACACGGTTGTATCGCTGCACCCACAGGCAGGGCAGGTTGAAGGCGGTGGCAAAGGCGAGGTTGATCAGCACCCCCGCCGGCGGCAGCCACAGCGGGGTGATGGTCCAGAACAGCCAAAGGGCCAAATGCACCAGCTCGGCCCGGCGGGTTTCCAGCACCAGTTGCTCCAGCTTGAATCTCTCGCGGCCCACCAGGTCGGCCTTGGCGATCCCGTGGGGCAGGCTTTGGCCGGCATCGGGCAGCCAGGGCTTCCAGCTGCGGATCGCCAGCCGGCTCTCGAAGCCCTGCCGGCTTTCGCTCCATGGCCGCCGCATAAACCAGTGCTCCCGCTCCAACCAGGCGGCTGGCAGGCGGTTGGCCAGGACGCCCACGAGCAGGCTCCAGAGCAGCCAGCCCAGGGCGCTGGAAGTGGTGGCCATCAGTGGGGAAAGGTTCGCCATCAAATCCGCAACAGCTCCTGGGCTAGCTGCTGTACCGATTGGGGAGCGCGCAGCAGCTGGGGATGGGCCCATACCGGCAGCATCTGGATGCGCCCGACAGGCAGCACGGCCCGCCAGCCAGGCAGTACGGCCAGGTCGATGGCCGAATAGAAGCTGCAGCAGTCGACCTCCGCCAGGGCTTCGAGGTTGCCGTTGAGCTGGGCGAGTAGGGGGCTGCCCCACTTGAGGTCGGCGATACCCGCCAGCAGGCGCCCCGGCCAGGGCTGGGCGGTGAGGGTGCCCTGCTGGGGACTGCCTACGCTGGTGAAGCGGCGGGTGCGGCGGTGGCCCCCCAGCAGTTGGATCCAGGTGCGGGCGATCACGCCGCCGATCGAGAAGCCCAGCAAGTCAATGGGTTGCTCGAGCCCGAATGCTGCTTCGATGTGACCGCCTAAAAGTTCAGCAGCTTCGGGGACCGGCGTGAGGCCGAACCGCAGGGGAAGCTCGGGAATCAGCAGCGGTTGGCGTTGGTCGCCCAGGCAGCGCTTCAGCGCATTGAAAACTGCGGGGCTGTCAAGCAGCCCGTGCACCAGCACAAGGGGTGTTGTATCGGCGATAGGGCAGCCATTCGATTCTCCATCTCAATCTGACCTCTCCTCCACGGTGCTGCGGCCCAGCAGCAGATCCCGCGCCCCATTAACTCGCTGCATCGTGTCGTGGCTGCCTCCACGGTCTGGGTGATGTTCGGATGCTGCGCTCTTCCAGGCCCGGTTGACATCGTCGGCGCTGATGCGCCCTGCCAGGGGCAGATGCAATCGCTGACGCGCCACGATCGCATCGAGATCGGGATGCTTACCCAAGGGGCCCCAGTCGGCTTTGCTCAGGGCTGGGCTGCGCTTTTTACCGCCCTTGCGGCGGGCCCTGCCCTGCCCCCCCCCGCCGAATCCCCGTTGGGGCAGGCCGTCCTCTGCTGCTGCCGCGGGGCGGGTCCGCTGCGATCGGGTGGCCACCAGTCCCATCAAATTTGGTTGCATGGCCTGGGGCATCAGCTCTGCCGCTATTTACCCACTGTCCTCCATAACCGGCTGGGTGGCGGCTAAAAGTCAGCCCAGTGTCATTCGGGTCTAACTTTGAGAAAGGCCTGGTTGCGTCACGGCTGTTTGTTCTGTGCTTTGGAGGTGCTGTGGGCTCCTTAACCAGATTTCGCTATGGAAACGAGAGCCAGGCAGTTTTCCTGGATTTGCGAGAGGGCCAGCGTTGGCCTGTGGAGCACCCCATGGAAGGCTGGTTGGACTGGGAGGGGCGGCTTTTGCCTGCCGTTCCCGTCGACATCGCCAACTTCGGTGCCGGTGGCGTGGCTGTCTGGGTGAGACAACAACTAGAGCTATCCCCAGGTGGCCATGGCGTTTTGATCACCCAGGCCCATGGACGCGGTTGTGGCTACCAGTCAGTTAAGTGCTGCTGGCAGCTCAGGGGAGCCAAGAGTTCCATGGTGGGGCTGGCCTTCGAGCGCTGAGCAGTGTTTTCACTCATGTATCAGCCGCTTAATTCGGCTGGATTGGGAGCCGGCCAATGGCTCCTGTCCGTTGGGGGTAAGGCTGGTAACGGGCAGTCGGCGGCTGGGTTTTACCTCTTTCACCCGCACGGCGTACACGTGCAGGCCGATGGCCACCCCGAGGAGGAGCAGCAGGCTTAACGATGTGCGGTGGCTGCCTTCCCGGCTTGGCATCGACTTGATCTGGGGGAATCCCGTTCACCTGATTCTCTCAGTAGCAATAGATGTGACGACCTCGCCGATCCCGACCCAAGACCAGCAGATCCTCTTAGGATTTGCTTAAGGATTGAGCTGAAAGGATTTATGCGTGTGCCATCCCTGCTGGCTTTGGTGGCCCTGGTGGGCTTCGTCATTGTGGAATTGGTGCTCTGAGTGGCAGCCAAGAACACCGCTTCCTGGGAGCAGGGCTTCTAGGGTCCGCATCTACTGCGCCGCAGCCCGTGCAGGCACCCATGCTCCACTCCCTCGCCTTTGTGTTGTCCAGGGGCCAGGAGTTGCCCGAAGAGGGCGTTGATTGGCAGTCCTTGGTTGAGGCTCAAGCCCACCAGGGGCCCGATCGGGGCCGGGGGCTACGGCTGTTTCGGCTGCCAGATCAATCGCAGGTCAGCCTCGATGAGCTTGTGGCTAACGGCTGCGCCACCATCGCCGGGGCAGACCCCCTCGGCTCAGCGCCCGAGCAGCGCTCCTTGATCTGCGATGCCGTAGTGCCGCAGTTTGATGTGCCCTCCCTTTGGATTGGCGTCTACGCCGTTAGCGGCCCCGCCGATGGAGCTTGGCTGCAAGTGCAGCAGGTGAAGCTGCTGGATCGCTTCCCGCTGGCTGAGGCGGCAAATGAAACCTGCTGGTTTTATCCCACCGACAACGGTTCCTATCTGTGCTGGGAAAATCAGACTGGCCTAACCCTGGCTCCGGGATGGCTGCCTGAGCAGGGCGGGCAGGAGGCCCCGATTGCCTATGACCGCGGCGAGGTGCACGTGCTTTGGTCGCTGATGGCTGATGACGAGGCCCTCACCTGTGTGGGCCTCACCTATCAGCGTCGGCGGATTGAGTGGCCTCGGCTGGAGGGCAGTCCCGCACCCAGCGCCACCTGGATCAGCTTTGAGGTCGACACGATGGCCGACCCCAGCTATGTCGAACGCGCCCGCATCAGCGTTTTCCCCCAGTGATCGGGCGCGTTATGGCTCAGCGCACGAACAGCATCTCCTGGTAAGTGGGCAGGGGCCAGAGGTTGTCGTCGACCAGGGCCTCCAGCCCGTCAACCACCACGCGCAGGTCGCCCATCAAGGGCACCAGGGTGTCGGCGGAGTAGCGCATGTGGGCTTCAGTGCCATGGGGGGGATGGTCGATGGCGCTTTGCAACTGGCCGCTGATGTCCATCAACGACTGGCACAGTCCAGCCACCTCCTTGGAGGTTTCCGGGGATACCTGGATACCCAGGGAACTCTGCAGTTGCAGGGACTCCGCTAGTTCGCCGAGGTAGCGGATCGCCGCCGGATACACCTGGGTGCGCGCGATCTGGACGGCCAGCTTTGCTTCCACATCAATCGCCAGGATGTATTGCTCGGCGTAAACCTCGAAGCGGCTCTGCAGCTCGACAGCCGAGAGCACGCCGGTGCTCTCGAACAGCTCGCGCATTGATTGGCGCTCCAACACCGGCAGGGCATCGGCGGTGGTGCGCAGGTTTTCTAGGCCCCGCTCCTCCACGGCCATGCGGTGCCATTCATCTGAATAACCGTTGCCGCCAAACACGACGGCACCGTGCTGTTCAACCAATGTCTTGAGAACGGCCAGCGCCCCTTCCTCAAGGCCGCAACCACTGCTCATCTTGGCCTCCAGTTCGCTAGCGATCCAAGCCAGGGAATCGGCCAGGATTGTGTTGAGGGCCACCAAGGGGCCGGCCACAGACTGGTTGGAGCCGACGGCTCGAAACTCGAAGCGGTTGCCGGTGAAGGCGAAGGGCGAGGTGCGGTTGCGATCGCCCGCATCCTTGTCGAATTCCGGCAAGGTTTCAACGCCGAAGTTCATCACGCCGCCGATGGTTGAGCCGGAGAGCCGGCCTTCCCGGATCTGGTTGAACACGTCCTCCAGTTGGCTGCCGAGATACACCGAGATGATCGCGGGTGGAGCTTCGTTGGCGCCGAGGCGGTGGTCGTTGCTGGCAGTGGCGATCACGGCCCGCAATAAAGGCCCGTAGAGGTGGACGCCGCGGATAACCGCCCCGCAGAACAGCAGAAACTGGAGGTTTTCATGGGGGGTTTTGCCGGGATCCAGCAGATTCCCCTGGGTGGCATTACCGATCGACCAGTTGACATGCTTGCCAGAGCCGTTAATGCCGGCGAAGGGCTTCTCGTGCAGCAGGCAGGCAAGACCATGTTTCTTCGCCGTGCTGCGAAGGATGGTCATGGTGAGCTGCTGGTGGTCGGTTGCGACGTTGGCCGCCTCGAAGAACGGCGCCAGCTCAAATTGAGAGGGAGCCACTTCGTTGTGGCGGGTCTTGGCAGGGATGCCCAAGCGATACATCTGCCGCTCCACCTCCTGCATGAATACCTGCACCCGCTCAGGGATGGCACCGAAGTAGTGGTCGTCAAATTGTTGGCCCTTGGCCGAGGGCCGACCAAACAGGGTGCGACCGGACAGCAGCAGGTCGGGGCGCAGGGGAACGTAAGCGCTGTCGATCAGGAAGTACTCCTGCTCGGCGCCGCAGCTGGAGTTCACCGGAGCAATGTTGGTTTCCCCCAGCAGGCTGAGCAATTTTTGGGCCTGCTTGTTAACGGCTGCGATCGAGCGCAGCAGCGGCGTTTTTTTGTCGAGAGCCTCGCCGGTCCAGGAAACAAAAACGGTGGGGATGCAGAGGGTGACTCCGTTAGGGGTCTCCATCAGCCAGGCTGGGCTGGTGATGTCCCAGGCGGTGTATCCGCGGGCCTCGAAGGTGGAGCGGATACCGCCATTGGGAAAGGAGGAGCCGTCGGGCTCGCCCTGCACCAGCACCTTGCCGGTGAATTCGGTGAAGACCGTGCCGTCGCCCTGAGGTGAGATGAAGCCGTCGTGCTTCTCGGCAGTGGAGTTGGTGAGCGGATAGAAAACGTGGGAGTAGTACAGGGCACCTCGGGCGGTGGCCCACTCCTTCATCGCCTGGGCCACCACGTTGGCCACTGACACGTCGAGCTTGCTGCCCTCCTTAATAGTGCGCTGTACCGATTTGAAGATCTCCTTCGGCAGCGCCGCCTTCATCTT
>Ga0105105_10001194_pt1 | contig 11159 bp, 5 predicted proteins | sample PPLLaktember2015_4_FD_79108 | JGI IMG/M metagenome (GOLD analysis project Ga0105105, IMG submission 79108) | Freshwater sediment microbial communities from Prairie Pothole Lake near Jamestown, North Dakota, USA - PPLs Lake P8 Core (1) Depth... | ecosystem: Environmental > Aquatic > Freshwater >... | reverse complement strand
GCGAGATCCTGACCGCGGACTGGTGGCGCGGCATCCAGGAGCGGCTGCGCGAGGGCGACCTGCTCGAGGTGCTCCCGTACCACAAGCACCGCGTCCGGGTCTTCAGCAGCCTGTGATGCGCGCCTCGGCCCATTCGCCGTGGTGGCTCGTCGCCCTGCTGCTGCTCATCGCCTTTGCGTTCCAGGGTTCGCGCGCGATCTGGGAGCCGGATGAGGGCCGCTACACGGGCGCGAGCCTCAACATGCTCGCGAGCGGCGACTGGCTGTTGCCGACGGTCGATGGCGAGCATCCGCACCTGACGAAGCCGCCGATGGTCTACTGGGCGGTGGCAAGCAGCTTCGCGCTGTTCGGCATCAACGAGTGGGCTGCGCGCCTGCCGGGCGCGCTGGCATTCTTCGGCACGGGACTGCTGGTCTTCGGCCTGGGGCGACGCATGCTCCCCGCGAAGCCGTGGCTGCCTTCGCTGGTCTGGGCACTGAGCATCGGGCCGATCAGCGGAGCGAGCGTCGTCTCCACGGACGCACTGCTGATGTTCTTCGAGACGGCCGCAATGCTGGCCTTCGTCGAGGCCTGGTCCCGCGACGGAGCATCCCGCTCACGCTGGGTGCTGGCGATGTGGCTGGCGTGGGGGCTCGCGTTCATGACCAAGGGACCGCCAGCCCTGCTGCCGCTGCTGGCGATGGTCGTCATGCTCATCGCCCATGACCGGCGCGCTTTGCGGGGCCTCTTCCCCGTCCCGGGGCTCGTGCTGTTCGCCGTGGTGGCCTTGACGTGGTTCGCTCTCATCGTGCGGCAGGATCCGGACCGGCTGGGTTATTTCCTCGGTTACGAGGTCTACGATCGCATCTTCACGGGCACGCACCAGCGCAACTCCCGCTGGTACCAGGCCTTCGAGGTCTACCTGCCGGTCCTGCTGCTTGGCGCCCTGCCCTGGTGGGCGCTGGCGCTGATCGGCGCGGGCGGCCCGCGCGCCGCGATCGGCAAGCTGCGCACGCGGATCGCCGCACGTGATCACGAGTGGTTGCTGCTGCTCTACTGGTTCTTCGTCCCTCTGCTGATCTTCTTCCTGGCCAAGTCGCGGCTGCACCTCTACGTGCTGCCCCTGTTCGTGCCGCTGTCGCTGATGCTGGCCCGTGCGCTGGCGAACTGGCCGTGGCTCGATCGCCGCCGCCTGACCGTCATCGCGGCCGCAACGGCCGTCGCTTTGATCGGCCTCAAAGGGCTTGCCGCGTTCTGGCCGGCCGATCGCGACGCGCGGGTCATGGCCGAGGCGATCCGCGAGATCATCGAGCCGCACGACATCGACGAGATCGTGTTCGTGGACATGCGCGGCTTCCACGGGCTGCAGCTGTACCTGGGCGTGCACATCGAGAGCGTGCGGACCGGGACGCGCCCAATGGCCCCGTCCAGGTTCGTTGCCGAGGAGAACCTCTGCGAGGAAATCGCCGAGCACGAGCACAACGTCTACGCGCTCAAGGAGAGCCGCGTGCCGGGGTTCGTCGCCAGCGTGGCGGATTGCGAGGCCGCGCGAGCCCATCGGATCGGGGACTTCCATGGCGACGGCAATCGCATCGTGCTGTTCGTCATCAAGCCCGTCGGTGCACCACCGACGCTCGATGGCGCGTAGGCCGTTGCGGATCGCGAACAGGCTCAGAAGCGGTAACTCACGTTGAAATAGTAGCGGCGTCCCAGCACGTCGTACTGCGACGGGTCGGTATTTGCCTGCACCTGCGAGGGCAGCAGCGGCGGCTCCTCATCGGTGAGGTTCTCGATGCCGGCACGCAACGTGAGGCCGTCGAGGGCGCCTGCGTCGAAGACGTATGTGGCGAACAGGTCGAAGTAGTCGTAGCTCGAAATCGGATAGTCGAGATCCGGATTGGCGTCCCGCATCGAATCGACGTAGCGCCATTGGACACCGGCCGTCATGGCGGCCCATTGGTAACGGGCCTGCAGGTTGGCTTTCCACTCGGGGAACGACCCGCCGATCAGCCCGCCGACGAGACCGACGTTCTCGTCCTCGGGCAAGCCCGGCGGCGGCAGCACATTGAACGTATCCATCCACGAGACGAGTGCGTTGAAACCGACCTCGCCGGGCCCGGCGGCAAAGTTCCAGTCGAACTGCAGGTCCGCGCCGGAAACCTCCCGGCCGTCGATGTTGTAGAGGATGTCGGTGAAATCGACGATCTCGCCGGTCAAGGCGTCCCGGGAAAAGAAGCCGCACCAGCGGTTCGACGGCTCGAAACCCGGGTTGGCGCGCGGATCGAAGCACCAGGGGATGTAGTCCGGGGCGTTGAGCTGCTCGATCGCGTCCTCGACTTCGATCCGGTACCAGTCCACTGCGATCTGCATTCCCGACCACAGCGGATGTGACGATGGCGAGGTCCATGCGAAACCGACGGTCAGCGTATCGCCCGTTTCGGGCTCGAGCTCGGGATTGCCGCCGGCGACGCCGAGATGCGTGAAGTCCTGGTCCACGAAGTCCGGCAGGAGGTCCGGGGGCACGCCCTGCGCTGCGCACAAGGCTTCTACCTGCTTGGCGTCCGGGCCGGTCCGCTCGGCGCTGCCCGCCTCGCAGGGGTCGGTGATGCCGCCGAACTCGCTGCGTGACGAGTAGCCTGCCGGGAGCCGCGGCGAGTACAGCTCGAACACGCTCGGCGCGCGCACGGCCCGCTGCAGCGACGCCCGCACTCGCAGCGGCGCGACCGGCTGGTAGAGCAGCTCCGCCTTCCACGCATCTGCGCCACCCGCCGAGTCATATTCCGAGTACCGGTAACCCAGCACGAGCTCCAGGCGTTCCGCGCCACGCAGGTCGGCGAGTAACGGCACCAGCGCTTCGAGATAAAAGTCGGTGTTGTGATCCGAGCCATCGATGTCGTCCGTTGCGTTGAAGCCGACGATGTCGGGCTGACCGTCGTCGAGGATCACGCTCGCGATCGGATCGGCGTGATAGAAAAACTCGTCGCGCTTGTGCATGACACCGACCGCGAGGCGCAATTCCCCGGCCGGCAGTGCCATGCCCGGCCCTGCCGCCGAGGCCTCGATCACCGTCTGTTGGTATCCCGAACGATTCGTTCCCGATGCCGAAATGAATTGCGCGCAATCCGGCGAGATGTGGCCGATCAGGAAGATGTTGAACTCGCCGCAGATCGACTGCCCGCCGTCCGGTGCGTAGGTCAGCTCGTTGATGCGCGAACGCAGGGCATTGCCGTCCTGCGACTCAGCCTGGTCGTTGTCGCCGTGCTGCACGTAGGCATCATAGGTCCATCGATCGGAGATCGAGCCGCTCATGCCCGCTGTAAGCTGGTAAACGTCGTACTGGTTCGACGCGACGCGCGCGCCCAGCTCGGAAAAGCGCTTCGAAATGCGCAGGTCAGCCGCGGGACTCGTGCGCGAATCGAGCAGGAACCTCAGGTCGTCGGAGATGTAGGGGTTGCTTACAGGGACGAAGATCTGATTGCTTGGCGGTGGCGCGAGGGCCTGGTCGGCCGAATAGTCGGCGTACAGCGCGCGTGCATACAGCTCGTGACCCGCGTCGAGTTCGAAGCTGCCGGCTGCGAATGCCGACACGCGTTCCAACGGCAACTGCAGGTAATTCCAGGGAGCGAAGTTGTAGGTGTAGATCCGGTCGTTGAACAGCAGCGGATCGCGCTCGCCACGGAAGTTGACCACGCTGCCCGGGCTGCGGTTGCCAGTCGTAAAGAGCGAGCCGTCCTGATTGACGCCGAAGAACGTCTGGTACGGTACCGTGCCCGCCGCGAACCCGTACCTCTCGAATAGCGCATCGAACGCCGGCCGGCTGGCAATCAGCGCGCTCGGCCTGCCTTCGAGCACGAACGTGGAACCGGACGGGAGGAATCCACCGTCGGGTCCGAAGCCGCCCGCGCCGGGTTCAAAGTAGGCCAGCGAATAGCTGGAAAAGTCGCGCTCGTCGTAAGTGATGGCTTCGCGGTTCGAGTATCCGGCGTAACCGAGCACCCGTCCGCGGCCGCCCGCGAAATCGAACCCGCCGGTGATCCCGGCCGAGTACTCTTCCCCGTCGCCCTGGTCCGTCACGGCCCAGCCGCCATCGAACTGCAGGCCCTGGAAATCGTCCTTGAGCTTGAAGTTGACTACACCCGCGATGGCATCCGACCCGTACACGGCCGAGGCGCCGCCGGTGATGATCTCGACGCTTTCGACGAGGGCGGCCGGAATGACGTTCACGTCCACGACCCCGGTGCCATTGGCAGGAATCAGTCGCCGGCCGTCGAGCAGCACCAGTGTCGATACCGGTCCCAGGCCACGCAGGTTCAGGTTGCCCTGGCCGCCGTTCGCGGGATTGTTCGAGGTGCTGGTGAACGTCGGCACGAGCTGCGGCATCCTGTTCAGCGTCGTCTCCACGCTGGTGGATCCGGTTCGCTCGAAGGCTTCCTGGGTGATGCTGACGATCGGGCTGGCCGACTCGAAGTCCGGCCGGGCAATCCTGGAACCCGTGACGACGATCTCTTCGAGCGTGCCGTCTTGGGCGCGCGCGACGCCGGGGAGCACGATCAGGGCAGCGAGGAACAGGGCTCGAGCCATCTCGATGTGCCACTCCTGTGCTTCTTCATTCTAGCGGTTCAACGACCGGCCAGACCGACCGGCAGTCTTCTCCCTCACTCGTTTTATATATGCCTCCGCTTCCCGTTGGCAAGGCTGCGAGCCCGCCGGTGGCGCGGCAGCACTCGCGCAGCGTAATCTCCCGCGTCAACATGGCTGAGCAACCACGCACCGACTGGCTGGCACAGCTGCGCGAGCGCGGCGTACTGCGCGTTGGCACGAGTTATGGGTTGGGCGCATTCGCGCTCGTGCAGATCGCCGACATCGTCTTCGCTGAATGGGGATTCCCTCCCTGGGCCCTGCGGGCGCTGATCGTAACCGCAGCAATCGGATTCCCAGTTGCCCTGCTGCTGGCGTGGTTCCTGGAACTCGGCGACCACGGCCTGCAGCGAGATTCCGCCCCGGCCGATGCGCCGCGGCCGCGTGTTCACGGGATACGCCGCTATGCAGATGTCCTGATCATCGGCGTGCTGCTGGTGACCGTGGCCGTGTTGCTGGTGCGCCAGTCGGACTTTGGCAAGCCGCCCTTGCCGGAGAGTCCGTCTCTCGCCGTCCTCCCGTTCGAGAACCTGAGCGGCGACGAAGCGCAGTCGTACTTCTCCGACGGCCTCGCCGAGGAAGTTCTCGATCGGCTCGGGCAGGTGCCGGGCCTGTTGGTCGTGGCACGTTCGTCATCGTTCAGCTTTCGCGACCAGGGCCTCGACGTGCGTACGATCGCCGAGCGACTCGGGGTGGCCGCAGTGCTCGAAGGCGCGGTGCGGCGCGACGGGCGGCGCCTGCGCCTCAGCGCGAAACTGATCGACGGCAAGACCGGCTATCAGCTCTGGTCGGGAAGCTTCGACCGTGAGGTGACCGACGTGTTCGCGGTCCAGGAGGAACTGGCCCGGGCCGTGATCGATGCGATCGTGCCCGTGGCACGGGGCGATGCGAACGCAGCGGTTGCAGCGACGCCCCCGACGACAAGCCTGACGGCCTATGACCTGTTCCTGCTCGGTCGCGCCGCACAGACGCTGCGCGGGCCAGCGGGCATCGTGCACTTGAAGAAGTCCGTCGACCACTTCGAGCAGGCATTGAAACTGGACCCGGGATTCGCCCGGGCGCAGGGCGCGCTGGCGAACTCGCTGGTGCTGCTGATGCTCTACAACGAAACCGGCGTGCCGGCCCCGGAGGGGCTGCGTCGAGCCGAGGCGGCAGTCTACAAGGCGCTCTCGCTGAACCCGGACTCGTCCGAGGCGCGGGTCGCCTATGCCAACCTGCTGCGCAGCACGCAGCGCGCGGGCGCCGAGGACGCGTACCGCCGCGCCATCGAGCTGAACCCGAACAACGCCGAGGCGTGGCACGGCTACGCCGTGTATCTGGCCGTGCAGCCCGGTCGCGGGGAAGAGTCGGATGCTGCGACGCGACGCGCACTCGAGCTGGATCCTCGCTCGCTGGTGACCTGGGCCAATTACCTCCGCCAGGTGGCGCGCAAGGATCGCTCGCGGCTGAACGAGGAAATGGCGCGCGTAGCCGTAGTTTTCAGGGACGTTCCGGATGCCCTGATGGGTTTCGTAGCATCGGCCGTGATGGACGGCTTTCCGGTGGAGGCACTGCGTTTCTCGCTCGCCGCACGGACGTCCGACGGGCCGGTCACCGTCTCGCCGGACCAAGCCCGCTTCAGCTCGGCCTTTCCGTGGCGCAACGTCGACGAGGATCGCGTCGTGCGCGAGGTCGAGGCAGCGCTCGCAGCCAATCCGGCATTACGCAAGGGCCCGATCATGTTCCTGCTGATCGACGCGTACGGGATGCTGGGCGACGAACCGCGACTGCGCGATTTATTCGCGGAACTGGCAACCAGCCGAGGCGCCGACAACCGGGACCTGAATGCCCGGATGGCCTTCTGGTACTCGGTCCTCGGCCGTTACGACGAGGCAGCACGGGCGCTGGCGCTTGCGGAGCCCATCCCGGAGGACCCGATGTCAGGCGGGCTCGGGATCTCGATCAACGTCTTCCAGGCGATCCCCGCGAAGCTCCGCGTGTATCGCGCGACCGGCCGTGAGGCGGAGGCAAACGACCTTGCGCAGCATTACCTCGCAAAGTGGCGCGGTTTGCGACCGCAGAGTCCGCAAGCAGGTGCCTTTGCCTGGGTCGATCTGGCGGCCCTGGCGGCCAGCGAGGGCCACCGCGACGAGGCTGTTGACGCGTTGCGCCGCGCGATGGACGAGTCGGACCTGCCCTACCTGTTCCGGCCAGCGTTGCCCTGGTTCAGAAATCTCGAGGGCCATCCAGGCTACGATGCACTGGTGCGTGAGCGGGAAGCCCGCATCGTGCGGATTCGTGCCGAGATGCTCGCGCTGGAGACTGCCGCAAAACAGGAGGCGACGCCGTGATGCGGATACCGCGCAGTCCACTGGCCACGTTGCTGCTGGCCGTCGCGACCATGGTTGCGGCGCAGGATGTCAACATCCCACGTCCAGCAAACGAAATCGAACGGGAACTCGCGACCGCGCCGTTCGTGATCACGGCCGCCGAGATCAGCCGGCCGAAGGCCAAAGGCGACATCACGCTCAAGGCCGAGGTCTCCTTCGCCGGGGCGCCCCCGTACCGCGTGAAACTGCGCCGGGCCGAACCGGGTGCCGAAGATTTCAACAACCGTCCCCGGTACGATCTCGCAGCCTACGAACTGCAGAAGCTGTTCCTTGATCCCGCCGAGTACGTCGTGCCGCCCACCGCGCTTCGGATGATGCCGCTGGCGGAGTTGCGGCCACATTCACCCGAGGCGAAGCCGACGTTCAAGGACTCCGACGACGTGCTCGTCGTGCTGCAGTTTTGGCTCAACGAAGTCAAGGTGATCGCCGACGTCTACAACCCCGAGCGCTTCGCCGCCGATCCGAAGTACGCGCGCCACATTGGCCAGCTCAACGTGCTCACGGTCCTGATCGAGCACGGCGACTCGAACGTCGGCAACTTCCTGATCTCGCGAGCGGAATCCGGCCCGCGCGTGTTCAGCATCGACAATGGCGTCGCTTTCGAATTCAATGAAAGCGACCGCGGACAGCTCTGGATGAAGATGCGCGTCGACCGGCTGCCCGCCGACACCGTGCAGCGCCTGCGCAGGATCACTCCAGAGGAGCTGCATCGACGCCTGGGCGTGCTGGCGCAGTGGCAGCTGCAGGACGGCCGGTGGGTCGCGATGGCGCCGGGAGAGAACCTGGCGCCGGTGCGCGGCGTCCGCAAGGAGGACGGCGTCGTGCAGCTCGGGCTGCGCAAGGCCGACATCGACCAGGTCGGGCGCCAGCTCGGGCGCCTGCTCAAGCAGGTCGACGCAGGCCAGATCGACACGTTCTGAGGCGAGGAGACGCATCATGTGCTCGAGCCGATCGACCGGGAATTCCGCCGCGCGCATGCTCCGTGCAACAGTCGGGTCCGCCATTCTGGCCGTTCTGCTGGCCGGCGGCGTTCGCGCCGACGAATCGCAGCCAGTCGTGTGGCAGGGGATCGAGCGCGTCGTGGCCTTCGCGGACGTGCATGGCGCGTACACCGAGCTCACGGCCCTGCTGCGTTCCGTCGGCGTCGTGGACGAAGACCTGCGGTGGACCGGTGGCCGCACGCATCTGGTCAGCCTCGGCGACTTGCTCGACCGTGGTGCCGACTCGCGCAAGGTCATGGACCTGCTGATGCGACTGCAAGGCGAGGCCGCCACCGCAGGCGGTCGGGTCCACGTCTTGCTCGGCAACCACGAGGCAATGAACGTGCTCGGCGACCTGCGTTACGTCGATCCGGGCGAATACGCTGCATTTGCGGGCGAAGAGCCCCGCGGCCAACGCGACGCGCAGCGTGCCGAGTGGGTGGCGCGAAACGGCGCGGATTCGGCGGCGGCGTTCGACTCGAGATTCCCGCCCGGATTCTTCGGCCATCGCGCAGCCTTTTCGCCTCGCGGTCGCTACGGGCAGTGGTTGCTCGGCCTGCCGGTCGCCATCGTCGTCAACGACAGCGTGTTCATGCACGGCGGCCCATCGAAGGTCCTCGCCGGTCTTTCGGTGCCGGAGATCAACGTGCGCTACCGCGGCGCATTGCGCGACTATCTCGTCACGCTCGAGGCGCTCGAGACAGCCCAGCTGGTGCAGCCCGAGGACCCGTACTCGGAGCGGCCGGTGCTGGCCCGGCAGCGCCTCGCCACCGTGAACACCGCAGACGAGGTCAGCCTCGCCCGCATGAAAGAGGCCGTAGAAAGATTCGCCGCTGCCGATCGCAATCCGTTCATCGAGCCCGATGGCCCCAACTGGTATCGCGGAGCAGCACTGTGCAACGAGTGCTCCGAGGCCGACGTGCTGGACCCGTTCCTGGAGACCGTCGGTGTTCGGCGCCTCGTGATCGGTCATACCGTCGCGCGCGACACACGCGTCGCCTCGCGCTTCGACGGGCGTGTCGTCAAGCTGGATGCCGGCATGAATCGCGCGGCTTACCGCGGCCGGCCCGCAGCGCTGACGCTCGATCAAGGCGGCCCCCGCGTGTCGTATGCCGACGATCGCGCACCGCCCGCGGAAATCCCGGCCGAACCGCTTTACGTGGCCTCCCCTTCGCTCGACGATGCCCGCGTCGCGGAGATCCTGGCCAACGGTACGGTCACGATCGGTGGACCGCGCTCTCCCGGGATCATCGAAGTCTCCGTCGAGCACGGCGGCCAGAAGGTACCCGCCATATTCAGTGCCACGACACGCGACGATGCGCGGCGCGAGCTCGCCGCACATCGCGTCGACCGACTGCTGCGGCTCGGCCTGGTTCCAGCGACGGTCGAGCGCGAGGTCCAGGGACAACGAGGCGTGCTGCAGGCGCGACCGGATCGCATCGTGACTCTCGCCGACGTGCAGCGGGACAAGCTGCGGGTTGGCGGATGGTGTGCGCTCGAGCCGCAGTACGAGCTGATGTACGGCTTCGACGCGCTGATCGGCAACGAGGCACGCACCGCCGATCGAATCCTGTACGACGGCGCGTGGATGCTGCTGCTCACCGGCCACGGCCAGTCCTTCGGCACGGCCCGGTCATTGCCGACGCACCTCCAGGCCCGGCCACCGTCGCCCGGACCGGAGCTTCGGCGTCGTCTTGCCTCGCTCGACGACGCCACTCTCGCGGCTGCGCTTGGCGACCTGGTGACGCCACGGGAACGGCAGGCCATGCTCGATCGTCGCAAGGCGCTGCTCGCGCCGTCCGCGGCTGCAACGCGCTGAAGGCCGTCAGTCCGAGCCTCGCGTCACCCGCCGCACGACGAAGCAGCTGCGCGCCTGCATTCCGTCCACGTCGCTGGCGATCACGGTGATCGTGAGCTCCTCGAGCACGTCCATCGGACCGACGCCGGCGAACGTCCGGGTGCGTTGATCGAACCGCAGCCAGGACGGCAAGGGACGGCCGTTTTCGAGCGTGGCCTGCAGGTGCAGCACGTCGCCGGGATCGGCGTCGCGGAAGGCGTCCCCGGCCACCGGATGCATGAACGGGCGGCCCGGCTCATAGGCGAGGTCGGCGATCGGCCGCCCGGGCTCCGGTGCGACGTTGATCGCATTCTCGAGCGCCTTGCGGCCGAACTGGCGCCCGATCGCCACGGCCAGCCCGATCCAGGCCAGCGCCAGCAACAGGTTCAGCAGCGCGAACTGCGATGCGCCCCAACCGAGCCAGTTCAAGCCGACGAAGACGACGCCCGCCTGGATCAGGTCGCCAAAGCGCCAGAAGAACGAGTCGATGGCCGTCTTGCCCTCGTATTTCGCGTCGCGGTCCACCGGCAGGAACAGCGCATGACGGGTCGTGTTCATCAGCGAATAGTCGATGCTGTTCTCGGCGATCTTCACCAGTCGGATCAGCGTGAAGATCGGCACGAAACCGCCGAGCATCGGCGCGAGCGCGATCAGGCCGTACCCGGCGGCGACGATGACCGGGTGCACGATCAACGCGCCGCGCACGCCGACATGGTGGTAGATGCGCGCGACGAGGAACAACTGGATCGCGAGCCCCATGAACGTGACCCAGAACTGGAAACTGCCGTAGAAGGCCGTGATCAGCGCGCCCTTGTCGAGCGCCCCGCCGCTCGCCGCAACGCGCTCGATCGCGTCGCGCTGCACGAAGTCGGCGAGGATGAACTCGCCGGTCGTGTTGATCCAGTTCAGCAGTACGACGAGCAGCGCGATCAGCAGCAGGTACCGATCACGCAGCACCAGCCCGATGCCGCCCAGCAGGTGCGGCACGGGCGCGCCGTGCTCGACCGCGACCGGTCGCGAGCCGTCGGGCACGGCGCGCCGCTCCGGCCCGGAGACCAGCAGCGTCGCGAGCAGGATGGTCGTGGCCACCAGCATGAGCCCGAACGGCGTCAGCGCGGCGACTGACAGCTGCGCAGTCTTCGCGCCCGTCAGCGCACCGAGATTGGCGCCGACCATGATCACCGGGAAGAGGCGCTGGCCGCTCTTGAGGTTGAACGAGTCTGCCGCGAACGCCCACAGCTGGGCGATCACCATGACGCCGAAGATGCTGACCCAGACGAAGAACGGGAATGCGATCGGCACACCCGCCCAGGCCGCCGCGCAGAAGGCGAGCATGTGCAGCGCAAAGAAGACCGT
>Ga0105105_10001193_pt1 | contig 11159 bp, 9 predicted proteins | sample PPLLaktember2015_4_FD_79108 | JGI IMG/M metagenome (GOLD analysis project Ga0105105, IMG submission 79108) | Freshwater sediment microbial communities from Prairie Pothole Lake near Jamestown, North Dakota, USA - PPLs Lake P8 Core (1) Depth... | ecosystem: Environmental > Aquatic > Freshwater >... | reverse complement strand
TGGCGCCCTGCAGATACTGCAGCTCTTTTTCCATCAGGTAGCCGGCCACGCTGGGGCTCAGCGCCTTGGTGACGCCCTCGGTGGAGGCATGGGCCCGGTGGGCGGCGCCGAAGGCGTCGTTCACATAAATATCGGCAAGGGCTGCCAGCTGGGTAGCGAAGCCGGCGTCGTTCTTCTCCTCTTCGGCGAAAAAGCGCACGTTTTCGAGCAGCACCACATCGCCCTCGGCCATGGCTGCCACCTTGGCTTCGGCGTCGGGGCCGATGCAGCTGTCGGTTTTCACCACGGGCTTGCCAAGCAGCTCGCTGAGGCGGGCAGCCACTGGGGTGAGACGCATGGCTTCGTTCACCTGGCCCTTGGGACGGCCGAAGTGAGCCGCCAGGATCACCTTGGCTCCCTTGCCGCTTAGGTCATTGATGGTGGGCAGGGCGGCCCGGATGCGGGTGTCGTCTGTGATGGCGCCGGCGTCATCTAGCGGTACGTTGAAGTCGACCCGCACCAGCACGCGCTTGCCGCTGAGCTCATCGGCCGAAAGGCTGGCCAGGGATCGCTTCGCCATGGGTTATGGAATAACTGAATTGCCGGGGGAGATTAGCCCCCGCGACGCCCCGCAACCCTCTGCTTCGGATTCCCCCCTGCCAACTGCCCTGGCCGGACGACGGTGGGACCCCCAAACTGAGGCCACGGGCTTGCATCTGCCCAGCCGTATATCGCCCAATGTTTGACACCGTTCTCTTTCCCATCGATCAGAGCCGCCAGGCGATGGAAACGGCTGCGGTGGCCTTGAAACTGGCCCAGCAGCACTCCAGCAACCTGGTGTTGCTGTCGGTAGTGGAGCCTGAGCAAGACGACCCAGCGGCGGTTGCTGCCTTGTTGCAGCAGGCCCGCGCCCGCTTTGAAGAGGCAGGCGTGAGCTGCCAGGTGATCGAGCGGGAGGGCAAGCCGGCCTTCGTGATCGGCGATGTGGCAGATGAGATCAATGCCGACGTGATCGTGATGGGCACCCGCGGCATTGCGATCGAGAGCGATCAGCAGAGCACCGCCGCCCGGGTGATCCAGCTGGCTCCCTGTCCGGTGTTGGTGGTGCCCTGATGCCCCAGACGCTTCCGCTCAGCGTCAACGCTCCAGCGATTCAGTGGTACCCAGGCCACATCGCCAAGGCGGAGAAAGCTCTCAGCGCCAACCTGGCCAAGGTGGATTTAGTGATCGAGGTGCGGGATGCCCGCATACCCATGGCCACCTCTCACCCGCGGCTGCAGCGCTGGATCGGCAATAAGCAACACCTGCTGGTGCTCAACCGGGTCGACATGATCCCGCCGCCGGTGCGCCTGGCCTGGACCGCCTGGTTCCGCGCCCAGGAGCAGACCTGCTGGTGGTGCGACGCCAAGGCCGGCACCGGCGTCAAACAGCTGCAGCAGGCGGCGATCCGAGCCGGCGTGGCCCTCAATGTTCGCCGGGCTGGGCGGGGCATGAAGCCAAGGCCGGTGCGGGCGTTGATGCTGGGTTTCCCCAACGTGGGCAAGTCGGCTCTGATCAACCGGTTGGTGCGCCAGAAAGTGGTGGACAGTGCCCGCCGTGCCGGTGTGACCCGCAGCCTGCGCTGGGTGCGGCTGGGCCAGGACCTCGACCTGCTCGACGCCCCCGGCGTGCTGCCACCACGGCTCGACGACCAGCAGGCAGCCCTGCGCCTGGCCCTCTGCGACGACATTGGCCAGGCGGCCTACGACAACGAGGCCGCAGCCCGGGCCTTCCTGCAACTGCTCACCTTGCTTGAAGCCGAGCCGGCTGCTGGGGTGCCGTCTGGGCTGGTGGGCAAGCGCTATGGCATCCCCTTGGGTGTGCTGCCCGGCGGCGGCCCGGATGTGGAGGGCTGGCTGGTCACCGCTGCGGAGCGCCACACCAGTGGCGACAGCCTGCGCATGGCCACCAAGTTGCTCGATGATTTTCGCTGCGCTCGCTTGGGTGCCATTGCGCTTGAGCTGCCCATTTTGCCGCCGCCATGAGCGAATTCGGTGAGGGCGAAGGCGAGCTGCTGACGCTCACCTATCCCAAGCCGCTGCCGATGCGGCTGGATCGCTGGCTGGTGGCCCAACGGCCGGAGCAGAGCCGCGCCCGGATCCAGAAGTTCATCGAGGCGGGTTACGTGCGGGTGAATGGCGTCACGGGGCGGGCCAAGACTCCCCTGCGCCAAGGCGACAGCGTGGCGCTGTGGATGCCGCCGCCCGAGCCCCTTCCCTATCTGGTGCCCCAGGCGATGCCGCTTGATGTGCTGTTTGAAGATGCCCACCTGATCGTGCTCAATAAGCCTGCCGGGCTCACGGTGCACCCGGCTCCCGGCAACAAGGACGGCACCCTGGTGAACGGCTTGTTGCACCACTGCCCAGACCTGCCCGGTATCGGCGGTGAGCTGCGACCGGGGATTGTGCACCGGCTTGATAAGGACACCACGGGCTGCATCGTCGTGGCCAAGAGCCAGGAGGCCCTGGTGAAGCTGCAGGTGCAGATCCAGAAGCGCATCGCTTCTCGCCAGTACCTGGCGGTGGTGCACGGGCAGCCGGTGGGCGACTCCGGCACGATCGTCGGGGCGATCGGCCGCCATCCCGTCGACCGCAAAAAATATGCCGTGGTCCATGACGACTCGGGGCGCCATGCCTGCACCCACTGGCGCCTGGTAGAGCGCCTGGGGGATTACAGCCTGCTGCGCTTCAAGCTCGACACCGGCCGCACCCACCAGATCCGGGTGCATTGCGCCCACGTTGGTCATCCGATCGTGGGCGATCCCACGTATTCCCGCTGCCGCAAGCTGCCGCTCGAGTTGCCAGGCCAGGCGTTGCATGCGGTGCAGCTGGGGCTCGATCATCCGATCACCAAGCAGCGGCTGGTGTGCGAAGCGCCGCTGCCGGAGGTGTTTGAGCGTTTGCTGGCAGTGCTCAGGCGGCGCTAGCTAGGTGGTGCTCAGGCGGCTCTGGGCAGTCGCGGGCAGGCCTCCACCAGAGTTCGGGTGATGGCGGCCTGGGGATCGCTCAGCAGCCGGGCGCCGGGGCCCTCCTCCACGATCTTTCCTCCCTCCAGCACGATCACCCGGTGGCAGAAGCCACTGGCCACTGACAGGTCGTGGGTAACAAACAGCATCCCTAGCCCCAGCCGCTCCTGCAGCTCCCGCAACAGAGCCAGCACCTCTGCCTGCACCTCGGCATCCAGCATGCTGACGCTCTCATCGCAGAGCAGCACCTGGGGCTCCAGGATCAGGGCCCGGGCAATTGCCACCCTTTGCTGCTGACCGCCTGAGAGCTGGCGGGGCAGGCGGTTTTCAAAGGCTTCCGGGGGGGTGAGTCCCACTGCTGTCAGTAGCTCGCGGGCGCGCTGGCGGGCCTGGGAGCGGCTGGCGATGCCATGGATCAGCAGGGGATCGGCGATTGCTTCACCCACCACCATCTGGGGGTTGAGGCAGGCCAGGGGGTCCTGAAACACCATCTGGATGCCGCGCCTGGCCTGGCGCAGGGCTCGGCCCCGCAGGCTGAGCAGATTTGTGCCCTGCAGCCGCACCGTGCCGCCCCGCACGGGTGCTAGTCCCATTAGGGCGCGGCAGAGGGTGCTTTTACCGCAGCCGGAGGCTCCCACCAGGCCGATGGTTTCGCCCTGCTGCAGCCGCAGGCTGACGCCATCCACCGCCTTGAGCCAGCGGGCGTTCCAGGGCAGGGATGGCAGCGGGTGCCAGCTGCGCAGCTGCTCGAGTTCCAGCAGGATTGGCGCCAGCGGCGGCGGCAGACTTTCTGCCCCTTCTCGCTCCCGCGCCTTGGCCACCAGGCGTTGGGCCAGGGCTGAGGCGGGGGCTATTAGCAGCTGCTGGGCTGGCGCCTGTTCCACCAGCTGCCCCTGATCCAGCACGGCGATCTGGTCGCACCAGCGACCCGCCATGGCCAGGTCGTGGCTGATCAGCAACAGGGCGCTGCCCGCCTCGCGGCAGAGGTTGCTGAGCTCAGCCATCACTTGGCCGGCCACGGCCACATCCAGGCTGGTGGTGGGTTCGTCGGCGATCACCAGCGGCGGCTCCAGGGCCATCGCCAGGGCGATCGCTAAGCGCTGGCGCATGCCGCCACTGAATTCATGGGGATAGCTGCCGTAGCGCTCCGGGCCGATGCCCACCCGCTCGAGCAATTGCATCGCCCGTTGCCGCACCTGGCGACGCTGCCAGCGGTGCCGGTGGGCCGCCAGGGTGTCGGCCAGGTGATCGCCGATCGTCAGCAGCGGGTTGAGCCGGGTCATCGGGTCCTGAAACACCAGCCCCACCGCTTCACCGCGCAGTTGGCGCAGGGCCGGCCGGGCCATTTGGCTGGGGTTCTGACCCGCCAGCAGCAGGGAGCCGCTGCACTGGCTGCCGGGGGGCAGCAGATGCAGCACCGCTCGGGCCACGGTGCTCTTGCCGCAGCCGGACGGGCCCACCAGGGCCAGGCGTTCGCCGGAGGCCAGGGTCAGGTTCAGGCCGTCGAGAGTGGGGCGTTCCGCCCCTGGGTAGCGCACTACCAGGTTCTCAATTGTGAGCACGGGGCTGGTCATGACCACCAGCTTGGCCCCATTTGCATACGATGAGCTGAACCCGCAGGCTGAAATGCTCAGGGCGGCTTCAAATCTGGATGCAACGGTCGTAGCCACTCGAGTGGCGGCCGCTCCAGCTTTGGTGCGCAAGCCGATTCGTACCCCCGCCGACTACGGCGTACCCCTGCCGGAGTGGCTGCAGCGCTGCATCGAGCATGTGCCCCCGGGGCAGGGGGTGAGCTGTCCCACCGATGCGGAGGCCCTGCTGGCCTCCGCTTTCGACTTCGCTTACCAGCTGCACGAGGGCCAGTTCCGGGCCAGTGGTGAGCCCTACATCATTCATCCGGTCGCCGTTGCCGACCTACTGCGCGATATCGGTGCCAGCGCTGGCGTAATCGCCGCTGGCTTTCTGCACGACGTCGTCGAGGACACCGAGGTCACATCTGAGGAGATCGAACAACACTTCGGGGCCGAAGTGCGGGCGCTGGTGGAGGGGGTTACCAAGCTCGGCGGTATTCACTTCACCAACCACACCGAAGCCCAGGCTGAAAACCTGCGCCGCATGTTTCTGGCCATGGCCAGCGATATCCGGGTGGTGCTGGTGAAGCTGGCCGATCGGCTGCACAACATGCGCACAATCGCCGCGCTCAAGCCTGAAAAGCAGTTGCGCATCGCCCGGGAAACCCGCGAGATCTATGCCCCCCTGGCCAATCGGCTCGGCATTGGTCGCCTCAAGTGGGAGCTCGAAGACCTCGCCTTCAAGATCCTTGAGCCCGAGTCCTACCGGGATGTGCAGCAGCAGGTCGCCACTAAGCGCAGCGAGCGCGAGGAGCGCTTGGCGGTCACGGTGCAATTGCTGCGCGACCGGCTTGCTGCCGTGGGTTTGGCCAACTGTGAGGTGAGCGGCCGGCCCAAGCATCTCTATGGCATCTGGAGCAAGATGCAGCGCCAGCAGAAGGCGTTCCACGAGATCTACGACGTGGCCGCCCTGCGGATTCTTTGCCCCAACTTTGAGAGTTGTTATCGGGCTTTGGCGGTGGTGCACGACACCTTCCGCCCCATTCCCGGGCGCTTCAAGGATTACATCGGCTTGCCCAAGCCCAACGGCTACCAATCCCTGCATACGGCGGTGATCGGTCGTCACCGGCCGATCGAGGTGCAGATCCGCACCACCGACATGCACCAGGTGGCCGAATACGGCATTGCTGCCCACTGGAAATACAAGGAGGGCGGCTCTCCGGCCGCATCCGGAGCCGATGCCGAGCGGTTCAACTGGCTGCGGCAGCTGGTTGATTGGCAGAAGGATGACGGCGGTCAAGACAGCAATGACTTCTTGCGCTCGATCAAGGAGGACCTCTTTGATGAGGAGGTGTTTGTGTTTACCCCCAATGGCGATGTTGTGGGCCTGCGTAAGGGTTCTACGGCCGTAGATTTTGCTTACCGCATCCACTCCGAGATCGGCAATCATTGCCAAGGGGTGCGCATCAATGACCGGCTCTCCCCTCTTGCTACACATCTGCAGAACGGCGATTTCGTGCAGGTGATCACCGCCAAGACGGCTCACCCCAGCCTCGACTGGCTCAACTTCGTGGCTACTCCCACGGCACGTAATCGCATTCGCCACTGGTACAAAACCAGCCACCGCGAAGACAACCTCCAGCGCGGCACCGAGATGCTCGAGCGAGAGCTCGGCCGCGATGGCTTCGATGCTCTGCTCAACGGTGAGGCGATGGCCAAGGTGGCCCGCCGCTGCAACCTCACCGGCACCGAAGACCTACTGGCCTCCCTCGGTTTTGGTGGGGTCACCCTGCATCAGGTGCTCAATAGGTTGCGGGAGGAGATGCGCCTGGCCAGCGAAGCCTCCGCCCCCGTGCTCAGCAACGAGCAGGTTGCAGCCAAGGTGGCGGCCCACGCTGCCCAGGGGGAGCACCAGGCGCCGGTGGGTGGTGGAGGCGCCAGCCCAATTCTCGGCCTTGAGGGCCTTGATTACAGGCTGGGGGGCTGCTGCAGTCCCCTGCCCGGTGAGCAGATCCTCGGGGCGGTGGCCCTCGGCAACCACGGCATCACCATCCACCGCCAGGACTGCTCCAACGTGGCCCAGGTGCCGGCCGAACGGCGGCTGCCGGTGCGTTGGAACTCAGCTCTTGACACCCGCCCGCGCCGCTATCCGGTGCAATTGCGCATCGAGGTGCTCGATCGAGTTGGCGTGCTCAAGGACATCCTCACCCGCCTTTCGGATCACCGCATCAACGTCAGCGATGCCCGGGTGCGCACCAACCCCGGCAAGCCAGCCCGCATCGATCTGCGGGTGGAGCTCGACAGCGCCAGCCAGCTAGCTAGCACGATCAATCAGATCCGCTCCATGGCCGATGTGCTCGACATAGCCCGCACGGGCATCGGCTAGGGCAGGGTGAAGCCGGAGGTGTTCAGATGTTTGAGGTCAAGCATCACCAGCGTTAGCCACACCAGCAGGGCCAAGCCGCCGACGGCGCCGAAGCCAAGCAGCAGGGTCGACAGTGCTGAGCGTGGAGATCCCTTGCTGTTCGTCACATGTGCCCCTGAATTGAATCCCATTCTCTCACTGTTTAGGCGTTTGCTTTTCAGGGGAGAGCTGGAGGCGCGGCTGGCTCAGCAGTGACGACCGCTACAGCGTGCCTGTAGTGGCCCAACTACAACCTGCTCATTCACCGCAGGCGATGCCATGACGTCCGAGCAGGCGGCCCAACTCATTGACGACACCCTTGACCTGGTGCACCAGCGGCTCCAGGACCTGCAGGCCCAGGCGCTGCCCCGCGAGCAGCACGCCCTGGCCGAGGAATTCCGGGAATGGCGCCATCCAGTAGGCGGCCATATCGACCTGATGGTGTTTCCCGGCCTGGCTAATTCCTAAGCCGGGATTGCCGACCTCCGGGCGCCTTGGCGCTGAAATGGGGGTATGCCCGACCACGCCGGATTTGCTGACACCATCGCCGCGGTGGCCACCGCCGTGGCTCCGGGCGAGGGCAGTGTGGCGATCGTGCGGATTTCAGGCTCCGAGGCCGAGTCGATCGGCCGGCAGTTGTTTGCGGCTCCCGGCCAGCAGATTTGGGACAGCCACCGGGTGCTTTACGGCCACGTGGTGGATCCAGCCAGTGGTGAGCGGTTTGATGAGGCCCTGCTGCTGCTGATGCGTTCACCGCGCAGCTTTACTCGCGAAACCGTGGTGGAGCTCCACTGCCACGGCGGCCTGGTGGCGGTGCAGAGGGTGCTGGAGCTGGTGCTGGCGGCTGGGGCGCGGCGAGCGTTGCCGGGGGAATTCAGCCAGCGGGCATTTTTGAACGGCCGGCTCGACCTCACTCGGGCCGAGGCGATCAGCGAGATGATCACGGCCCGCAGCCGCCGCGCGGCCCAGCTGGCGATGGCTGGCCTCGATGGCGGCCTGCAGCAGCGCATCGGTGCCCTGCGCGAGCGGCTGCTGGATCAGCTGGCGGAGTTAGAGGCGCGGGTGGACTTCGAGGAAGACCTACCCCCCCTCGATGGCGTGGCGGTGACGGCGGAGTTGGTGTCGGTGCAGCTTGAGCTGCAGCAGCTGGTGGCCGAGGCGCGTCAAGGCGAGCTGCTGCGCCAGGGCCTGCGGGTGGCGATCGTGGGCCGCCCCAACGTGGGTAAATCGAGCCTGCTCAATCTGCTCAGCCAGCGAGAGAGGGCGATCGTGACCGACCTGCCGGGCACCACCCGCGACCTGCTGGAAAGCGACTTGGTGCTCGACGGGGTGCCGCTCACCCTGCTCGACACCGCCGGCATTCGCCCTACCAGCGACCGGGTTGAGCAGCTGGGTATCGCGCGCTCCCACCAGGCCCTGGCCGCCGCTGATGCGGTGCTGTTGCTGTTTGATCTGGAGGCTGGCTGGACCCCGGCCGATGGGGCCCTGAGTCAGCTGGTGCCCGAGGGCGTCGTGCTGCTGGTGGCAGGCAACAAGGCCGATGTGGCTGGGTTGCCGGTGGGTCTGGTGCCTCCAGGGGATGGGGAGCCGGCAGATGTGCGCTTCAGCGCCCTCACTGGCGCCGGCCGTGACGAGCTGGTGGCGGAGCTGTTGCGCCGCTGCGGAGCTGGCTCCCTCGAAGGGGTGCAGGTGGCCCTCAACGCCCGTCAACGGGACCTGGCGGCAGCTGCCGCCCTGAGCCTGGGGGCTGCCCTTGAAGCTGCGGCGCAGCAGCTGCCTTGGGACTTCTGGACGATTGACCTGCGCGCTGCCGTGCGTGCCCTCGGCGAGATCACCGGCGAGGCGGTGAGCGAGGCGGTGCTGGATCGGGTGTTTTCGCGTTTCTGTATTGGCAAGTAGGTCTCTTGCCAAACTGCAACTACTGAATGGTGTTCGTCGATGGTCAACCCCCGGGCCCTGCTTGCCGCCCTGGCTCTTTGCACTGGCCTAGTGCCAGCGGCCGCGGCTGCTGACAAGTCGGCCGCGGCCGCTCTGGCCCAGTGCAAATCACCCGCGGCTGGCACCTATGTGGTGCTGGGTAGTGGTCAGCACCGGGGCGAACCCACGGCACTGCTGATGCAGGAGCGCTGGTTTGCCGATGGCCGCATTGAGGGAGTGCGTTACCTGCGTGAAGGTCGCCGTTTCACTGAAGATCGCTATAGGGGCCAGGTGAAGGCCGATGCCAATTGCTGGGCTTTGGTGGAGCGCCAGGGTTCGGCCGGCGCCATGGCTGAGGCGGTAGCCCTGGATCGCCTGGGCCGGCCTCAGACTTCCCTGGTGGTGGCCCCCAGTGAGGTGTTGTCGTTGCGCTATGTCGCCCAGGCCCCGGGCCTATGCCGGCCGGAGCAGCTAGATGGGTTGGTCACCAGCCAGCAGCAGGGCCAGAGCTGGCGGGCTGGTAGCTGGCAGCCCAATGCGGTGGTGCAGCGGGAGTGGTGGCAGGCAGGGGCGGTGCAGGGGCTGGCGGTGTCGAGTTACGCCGGCCTCCAGGACAGGGTCACCTACAGCGGCAGCCTCCAGCTGGGCGCAACCTGCCTGGGCTCAATGACTCAGAAAGATTCCGCTGGTGCCACCTACAACTACAAAGTTGTGCTGCTATCGAATGGTGGTGGCTACGTCTACCTGCAGACCGACCCAGACAACCTCACTCTCGGTTTGCTGCAGCATCAGCGCTGAGGCCCCAGCGGGCTGCCAGGAACACCAGGGCCATCACCCCATAGCCCAGGGCCCAGCTTCGGCCGACGCCCCAGCCCAGTTGCAGCACGGTGTCGGAGCTGGTGAATTGCCAGGCGTGGATCACCCCAAACCACGCCAGCAGGGCCGCAACGCCGGCGCAGGCCGCTGCCGCCAACAAGCGGGACTCAATTACGTACACGAGCATTGCTGCTAGCAGCATCGCCGCGATTATCTGGCCTTGTTCGAGGGCGAAGGCCCCGGCGGCCCACACATCGGCCTGGGCGAGGGGTGCCAGCAAGGCTGGCCCAAAGGGGTTGGCGGCGGTGCCGCTGCCACCAGCGCGCAGCCCCGCTTTCAACATCAGGGCACCCCAGCCGGCCAGCCCGGGCAGCAGCCCCAGGGCAACGGCCGGAGCATGGCGAGGCGGCGTGGCCTGGAAGGCCTGGGCAGCGATCACCAGGCCGATGTAGAGCACGATCGCCATACCGGCCTCAATCGGCACCAGTTGGCCGACTACGCCGAACAGGCCCAGCAGGCAGGCGGCTCCCATCACTACGCCGTTTAGCCAGGAGTAGCCGATGCGGGCGCCCATGGCCTTCCAGCCCGGGTGGCCGATGTAGATGGTGGTGGGAAAGCAGGATCCCAAGGTGGCGGCGGCCAGGGTGCCGATGCCATTGATCAGCATCGAGCTGCGTACTGGATAGCGATCGCCGGCGGCTTCGGCGCTCTCCAGGTTTTGCAGTGAGCCGATCACATTGAAAAGTCCCATCGGCACGATTACCCCCAACCAGGGCACTAGCTGGCCGCGCGCCTGCCACAGGTCTGCCAGTTGCAGCGTGGGCAGATGCAGCCCAATCAGGGCCGTGCTGCTCTGCCAGCGCACCGGATCGAGGTCGATCAAACCATTGGCCCAGGCCAGGGCGATGCCCAGCAGCACGGCCACCAGGCCGGCGGGCACTGGCCAGCGCACCGGCGCGTAGTAGCCCACCAGGATCACGGCCAGCACTGCCAGTCCCACCACCGGTTGGGCGTAGGTGCGCAGCAGGAAGCCCAGGGCGATGTAACCCAGGGCAATGCCAGCCAGGGTGGAGAGCAGGGCTGCGCGAGGCAGCCAGCGCTGCAGGCTGTTGCCGATGAAGGCACCGGAACACTCGATCAGACCCGAACCCAGGCAGGCGATCAGCCCGGCTCGCCACGAGAGGGTTACCGCTGCGGCTGGATCGAGGCCCTGGCTCACGGCCGTCAGCTTCACCGGCAGCATCACCAGAAACACATAGGCGAACAGGCTCACCGTGTTGATGCCGTAGGGGAGGGCGGTGCGGTCGTCGCGCCCCTCGCGCTGGTCGAGCTGAAAGGCCTGCCCGTGCCCGAACGGTTCGGCACGTACGCGCTGGTGCTGGAGCGAGGCGGCAAGCGGCGGTTCCTGGGCACGGTGGCGCGGGTGCTCCGCCCGCGGGACGAGGCCGACCTCGAGAACACGCCGGTC
>Ga0105105_10001191_pt1 | contig 11172 bp, 9 predicted proteins | sample PPLLaktember2015_4_FD_79108 | JGI IMG/M metagenome (GOLD analysis project Ga0105105, IMG submission 79108) | Freshwater sediment microbial communities from Prairie Pothole Lake near Jamestown, North Dakota, USA - PPLs Lake P8 Core (1) Depth... | ecosystem: Environmental > Aquatic > Freshwater >... | reverse complement strand
GTTCTCGAACGCCGCCTTGGTGGCGATCGCGCGGGGCAGCACGCTCTCGTCGTCCTGCTCGTAGTAGCGGCGGGCGAGGTCGACGATCAGGTGACCGGCTTCCTGGAACAGGCGCCTGCGGTCTGCGTGCGTAGCCAGCGTCGAGCCATTGCCGGGGAGAGACAGGCCGAGTGCCTCGGTCAGGCAGTTCATCGAGTTGGCGGTGAACATGCCCGAACAGGAACCGCAGGTCGGGCAGGCCGAGCGCTCGACCTCGGCCAGGTCGGCCTCGCTCACCTTGTCGTCCACGGCCATCACCATGGCGTCCACCAGGTCGAGCTTCTTGAACTCCATCACATGCGTCTGCGGGTTGGCCAGGCGCACCTTGCCGGCTTCCATCGGACCGCCCGAGACGAACACCACGGGGATGTTCAGCCGCATCGCAGCCATCAGCATGCCGGGGGTGATCTTGTCGCAATTCGAGATGCAGACCAGCGCGTCGGCGCAATGGGCATTGACCATGTACTCGACCGAGTCGGCAATGATGTCGCGACTGGGCAGTGAATACAGCATGCCGTCATGCCCCATGGCAATGCCGTCGTCCACCGCAATGGTGTTGAACTCCTTGGCCACACCGCCGGCCGCTTCAATTTCGCGCGCCACCAACTGACCCAGATCCTTCAGGTGCACGTGGCCGGGCACGAACTGGGTGAACGAATTGGCGATCGCGATGATGGGCTTGCTGAAGTCCTCGTCCTTCATGCCGGTGGCACGCCAAAGTGAACGGGCACCCGCCATGTTGCGGCCGGCGGTGGATGTCTTGGAGCGATAGGCTGGCATGGTGTTTCTTCGTTTTCAGACGCTGTGAAGGGAGACAGAATTATGTCCCAGCCCTTTCTGCGCCATCGCGGTCGGACGCCGCGACCCCGACGGTGCCGTGGACTCCACCCGGCCGCCGGTTGCTTGCCTTCAGCGGCGCCTGCTTTTGATGCCGAGCGCCTCGCGCTGCTTGTCGATACGGTCCTGTTTTTTCTGGTCCATCTTCTCCATGGCCTTGCGCTTGGTGTACCCCGTGGCATCGGCCCAGCCCCACCAGGCCACCGCCAGTGCAAAAGGCGAAAGCACCCACCACCAAGAGAGCTCGGCGACGAAACCGATCTGCAGATACTTCAACAGCATCAGGACCATGCCCGCAATCAACAAATACATCACACCCTCCGGTAAAGGCCCGATAAAGCCCGGCAAGAAACTGTAACCGAGCGTATCAAGGACGCCCGAATCGCTAAAATCACGGCTGTGAGTTTCTCACTTCATCCACAAGGACAACACCATGAAACGCGCTCTCCTGATTATGGCCGCGATGGCCGCCATCTCCGCTCCTGCCCTGGCCGACGAAGCCCTGGCCAAGAGCAAGAACTGCATGGCCTGCCATGCCGCTGACAAGAAGCTGGTGGGCCCCGCCTACAAGGACGTGGCCAAGAAGTACGCTGGCGACGCCAAAGCCGCCGACATGCTGGCCACCAAGATCGTCAAGGGTGGCTCGGGTGTCTGGGGTGCAATCCCCATGCCCGCCAACACCCAGGTCAGCGATGCCGATGCCAAGAAGCTGGCCGCCTGGGTCCTCAGCCTGAAGTAATCGCTGCTTGTGCTCAACAAAAAACCCGCTGGATGCCAGCGGGTTTTTTGTTGTCTGGCGCCTGAAGGCGCCAGCGGCTGGAATCAGTTGTTCTCCGACAACTGATCCAGGATCGCAGGGTTTTCCAATGTGGAGGTGTCCTGGGTGATCGCCTCGCCCTTGGCAATCGAACGCAGCAGGCGGCGCATGATCTTGCCGGAGCGGGTCTTGGGCAGGTTGTCGCCGAAGCGGATGTCTTTGGGCTTGGCAATCGGTCCGATTTCCTTGCCCACCCAGTCGCGCAGCACCTTGGCAATGGCCTTGGCTTCGTCACCGGTGGGACGCGAACGCTTGAGCACCACGAAGGCCACGATGGCTTCGCCCGTGAGGTCGTCCGGGCGGCCCACGACGGCTGCTTCTGCCACCAGGTCGGTCTTGCCCACCAGCGCGGACTCGATCTCCATCGTGCCCATGCGGTGGCCCGAGACGTTCAGCACGTCGTCGATCCGACCGGTGATGCGGAAATACCCGCGATCCACACTGCGCACGGCGCCGTCACCGGCCAGGTAGTAGCCCTTGAGCTCCTCGGGGAAGTAGCTCTTCTTGAAACGCTCCGGGTCGCCCCAGATGGTGCGGATCATCGAAGGCCAGGGCTTCTTGACCACCAGGATGCCGCCCGCGCCGTTGGGCACGTCGTTGCCGGTTTCGTCAACGATGGCCGTGGTGATGCCCGGCAGTGGCAGCGTGCAGGAACCCGGCACCAGTGGCGTGGCACCCGGCAGCGGCGTGATCATGTGGCCACCGGTTTCGGTCTGCCAGAAGGTGTCGACAATCGGGCAGCGCTCGCCACCCACGTGCTTGTAGTACCACATCCAGGCTTCCGGGTTGATCGGCTCGCCGACCGAACCGAGGATGCGCAGGCTGGAGAGGTCCGAGCGCGCGGGGTGCACCTTTTCGTCACCCTCGGCCGCCTTGATCAGCGAGCGGATCGCCGTGGGGGCGGTGTAGAAGATGCTGCACTTGTGGCGCTCGATCATCTGCCAGAAGCGGCCGGCATTCGGGTAGGTGGGCACGCCTTCAAACACGATCTGGGTGGCGCCCGCTGCCAGCGGGCCGTAGGCCACGTAGGTGTGGCCCGTGATCCAGCCAATGTCGGCGGTGCACCAGAAGATGTCGCTGTCCTTCAGGTCAAAGGTCCACAGCATGGTGAGGTTGGCCCACAGCAGGTAGCCTCCGGTGCTGTGCTGCACGCCCTTGGGCGTCCCGGTGGAGCCGGAGGTGTACAGAACGAACAGCGGATGCTCGGCGCTCACCATCTCAGCCGGGCAGTCGGTGGACTCGGCAGCCATGACGTCGTGCATGAAGCTGTCACGCCCGGCCACCATGTTGACGGCCGTGGGGGTGCGCTGGAACACGATCACGTTCTTGACGCAATCGCAGCCACCCATGGCGATGCCTTCGTCCACGATCGACTTCAGCGGCAGTTCCTTGCCACCGCGCAACTGGTAGTTGGCGGTGATCACAGCCACGGCGCTGGCGTTCTGAATGCGCTCCTGCAGCGCCTTGGCAGAAAAGCCGCCAAACACCACGCTGTGCGTGGCGCCGATGCGTGCGCAGGCCTGCATGGCCACCACACCTTCAATCGTCATGGGCATGTAGATGACGACCCGGTCACCCTTCTTCACGCCCTTGGCCTTGAGCGCATTGGCGAACTGAGACACCTTGTTCAGCAGTTCGCGGTAGGTCACCTTGGTCACTTCGCCGCCGTCGGCCTCGAAAATGATGGCGGTCTTGTTCTCCACCGGGGTGCCCATGTGGCGATCCAGGCAGTTGTAGGAAGCGTTGAGTTCGCCGTCCTCGAACCACTTGTAGAAAGGTTTGTTCGACTCGTCGAGCACCTTGGTGAAGGGCTTGTGCCAGGTCAGCGTCTCGCGGGCGCGGCGGGCCCAGAAGCCCTCGAAATCCTGCTCGGCTTCCGTGCACAAGGCGTAGTAAGCGTCCATACCGGAAATCCGCGCGGCCTTGACGGTCGCTTCGGTGGGCTCAAAAACACGGTTCTCGACCAGGGTCGATTGGATGGACGTAGACGGTGTGGACATGGGGCAGTCTCCTCTGGGGGTGTGGTAACAGTGAACCTGGCGAATGTGCGCAAAGGCTCTTACGAGCCGCTTACTTGCGCACAGTAGCACGCGACGCCGGACAGGGGCCAGGCCCTTCGTGAAGGGCCGACCGGCCGATGGAAACGGCCTGGGGCCCTACAATCCCGACGCAACAGCTTGCCCCATCCCGGGTCCTTTTCCCATCTGCCTACATGAGCCAAATTCCTCCACCCAACCGCACCATTCAGGCTCTGCCGAACCTGATCTTTGCCAGCCGCTGGCTGCAACTGCCGCTCTATCTCGGTCTGATCCTTGCGCAGGGCATCTACGTCTTCCATTTCTGGGTCGAACTGGTTCACCTGATCGAGGCAGCGTTCGGCAACGAGGACGCACTGGCTGCACTCGTCAAGAGCATCGGCTACAAAGAGTCTTTTGAGGTGACCGCCCTCAACGAAACCATCATCATGCTGGTGGTACTGGCGCTGATCGACGTGGTCATGATCTCCAACCTGCTGATCATGGTGATCGTGGGCGGTTATGAAACCTTCGTCAGTCGCATGCACCTGGAGAACCACCCCGACCAGCCCGAGTGGCTGAGCCACGTGAACGCCTCCGTGCTGAAAGTCAAGCTGGCCACCGCCATCATCGGCATCTCGTCCATCCACCTGCTCAAGACCTTCATCAACGCCGCCAACTACGAGGAAAAGGTGCTGATGTGGCAGACCATCATCCACGTGGTCTTCCTGCTCAGCGCCATGGCGATTGCCATGACCGATCGGTTGATGAGCAAGCCAGCGGACGGCGATCATTGAGCCTTCAGCGGGCTCGCTGCCCGGATGCGGCCCCGAAGGCCGCATTTTTTGTGCCGCTTGATCGCCCTCAGCGCCCCACCATTCGCTCCGGCACCACCCAGCGGTCGAAGTCTTCAGCCGATGCATGGCCCAGCGCCAGCGTGGCTTCGCGCAGGGTCACGCCGTCCCGATGCGCTTTTTTCGCGATCTCGGCAGCCTGGTCGTAGCCGATGTGCGGATTCAGCGCCGTCACCAGCATCAGCGACCGCTCCAGCAACTCGGCGATGCGTTCGCGGTTCGGCTCGATGCCCGCAGCGCAGTGGTGGTTGAAGCTCCGCATGCCGTCGGCCAGCAGGCGCACGCTCTGCAGGAAGTTGTGCGCCACCATCGGGCGAAACACGTTGAGCTCGAAGTTGCCCGATGCACCGCCCATGTTGATCGCCACGTCGTTGCCCATCACCTGGCAGCACAACATGGTCAAAGCCTCGCACTGAGTCGGGTTCACCTTGCCCGGCATGATGGACGAGCCGGGCTCGTTTTCGGGGATTGACAGTTCGCCCAGTCCGCTGCGCGGGCCGCTGGCGAGCCAGCGCACGTCGTTGGCGATCTTCATCAGGCTCGCCGCCAGGCCTTTGAGCGCGCCGTGGGCGTGCACCAGCCCGTCGCAGCTGGCCAGCGCTTCGAACTTGTTGGGCGCGCTCACCAGCGGCAGCCCGGTGTGGCGGGCCAGTTCGGCCGCCACCTGCTCCGCAAAGCCCTGTGGCGCGTTGAGCCCGGTACCGACTGCCGTGCCCCCCAGTGCCAGCTCGCACAGGTGCGGCAAGGCATCGCGCACATGGCGCTCGGCATGCAGCAGCTGCGCCACCCAGCCCGACATCTCCTGCCCCAGCGTGATGGGCGTGGCATCCTGCAGGTGGGTGCGACCGATCTTCACGATGTCGTCGAAGGCCACGGCCTTGGCTGCCAGGGTCTCGCGCAACCCCGCCAGGGCCGGCTGCAGCCGCCGCGTGAGCCCTTCCACTGCAGCCAGGTGCATGGCGGAGGGGAACACGTCGTTGGACGACTGGCTCCGGTTCACGTCGTCGTTCGGATGCAGCAGTCGCCCTTCCCCGCGCACACCACCCAGCAGCTCGCTGGCGCGGTTGGCCAACACCTCGTTCATGTTCATGTTCGTCTGCGTGCCCGACCCGGTCTGCCACACCACCAGCGGGAACTCGGCATCCCACCGCCCGGCGATCACCTCATCAGCCGCAGCCACGATGGCCTGCGTTTTCTCCCCGGCCAGCCCGGCCAGCGACAGGTTGACGACCGCGCAGGCCCGCTTGACCTGCGCCAGCGCGCGGATCAACTCAATCGGCAAATGCTCGCCAGAGATGTCGAAATGTGCCAGCGAGCGCTGGGTCTGCGCGCCCCACAGCCGGTCTGCGGATACCTCGATCGGTCCCATGCTGTCGGATTCGGTGCGGGTGTCCATGGCTTGCCTCCTGTCGTCAGCCGGTGAAAGGCTGGGCCTGTCAAAATGGCAGGCTGATCCCACCGTAGCAGACCTTGCGCCGCGCCACCAGCCCGGCACCCGTTGTCCACGTCAACCCCATCGCCCCACGCCATGACCACGAGCATCCGCCAGAACGACCTGATCGAATCCGTCGCCGCCGCCCTGCAGTACATCAGCTACTACCACCCGGCCGACTACATCGCCCACCTGGCCCGAGCCTACGAGCGCGAGCAGAGCGCCGCTGCCAAGGACGCCATCGCGCAGATCCTGACCAACAGCAAGATGAGCGCCACCGGCCACCGCCCGATCTGCCAGGACACCGGCATCGTCAACGTGTTCCTGAAGGTCGGCATGGACGTGCGCTGGGAAGGCTTCTCCGGCAGCCTGGACGACGCCATCAACGAAGGCGTGCGCCGTGGCTACAACCACCCCGACAACACGCTGCGCGCCAGCGTCGTGGCCGACCCGCAGTTCGAGCGCAAGAACACCAAGGACAACACCCCGGCCGTGATCTTCACCGAGATCGTGCCGGGCAACACGGTGGAAGTGACCGTGGCGGCCAAGGGCGGCGGCTCGGAAAACAAGTCCAAGATGGTCATGCTCAACCCGGGCGACAGCGTGGTCGACTGGGTACTGAAGACCGTGCCGACCATGGGCGCCGGCTGGTGCCCGCCGGGCATGCTGGGCATCGGCATCGGCGGCACCGCCGAGAAGGCGGTGCTGATGGCCAAGGAGAGCCTGATGGACGACCTGGACATGTATCAACTGCAGGCCAAGGCATCCAAGGGCGAAAAGCTCACCAAGGTGGAAGAAATGCGCCTGGAGCTGTTTGAGAAGGTCAACGCGCTGGGCATCGGCGCGCAGGGCCTGGGCGGCCTGACCACCGTGCTTGACGTGAAAATCAAGATGTACCCCACGCACGCGGCCAGCAAGCCCGTGGCCATGATCCCGAACTGCGCCGCCACGCGCCATGCGCACTTCGTGCTCGACGGCAGCGGCCCGGTCTACATCGACCCGCCGAGCCTGGACCTCTGGCCCGACGTGGCCTGGACGCCCGACTACGTCAAGAGCAAGAAGGTGAACCTCGACACGTTGACCCCCGCCGAAGTGGCGAGCTGGAAACCCGGCGACACCCTGCTGCTCAACGGCAAGATGCTCACCGGCCGCGACGCCGCGCACAAGCGCATCCAGGACATGCTGGCCAAGGGCGAGCCGCTGCCGGTGGACTTCACCAACCGCGTGATCTATTACGTCGGCCCGGTCGACCCGGTCAAGGGCGAAGCCGTGGGCCCCGCCGGCCCGACCACCGCCACCCGGATGGACGGATTCACCGAAATGATGCTGGCACAGACCGGCCTGATCGCCATGATCGGCAAGGCCGAGCGCGGCCCCGTCGCCATCGAAGCCATCAAGAAGCACCAGTCGGCCTACCTCATGGCTGTGGGTGGCGCCGCCTACCTCGTCTCCAAGGCCATCAAGACCGCCAAGGTGGTGGGTTTTGCCGACCTCGGCATGGAAGCCATCTACGAGTTCGACGTGGTGGACATGCCGGTCACCGTGGCGGTCGATGCCGGCGGCACCAGTGCCCACATCACAGGACCAGCCGAGTGGAGCAAACGCATCGCCTCCGGCGAATTCAAGGGCATCACGGTGGCCACGGCTTGAAGACCATCGGCGTTTTTGACAGCGGGGTGGGTGGCCTGAGTGTGCTGCGCGCCCTACTGGCAGAGGTCCCACAGGCACATTTCGTCTATGTGGCCGACAGCGGCTACGCACCCTACGGTGAGCGCAGTGCGCAGCAAGTGATCGACCGGGCGCAACACATCACCGCCTACCTTCGCAGGAACCATGCCATCGATGCGCTGGTGGTGGCCTGCAACACGGCCACCGCGCTGGCGATCGAGAGCCTGCGGAGCAGCCACCCCGATCTGCCCATCGTGGGGGTGGAGCCTGCGCTCAAACCTGCGGCCGCCATCACCCGCACCGGGCATGTCGGCGTTCTCGCCACGCGCGGCACCATCGAGAGCGAGCGCTTCGCCCGCCTGCGAGCCCGCACACAAGCCGACACCACCGCCCCGCTGCACTTCAGCTGCCAAGCCTGCGACGGACTGGCCGATGCGATTGAGCGGGGTGACTCGGCGACCACGGAGATGCTCTGCGAACGCTATGTGCACGCACTGCAGGCGGGCACGCACACGACCGAACCCATGGACACGCTGGTGCTGGGCTGCACGCACTACCCCTTTGCGATCGAAGAACTGGGCCGATGGTGCGGGCCTGGCGTGACGCTGGTGGAAACCGGGGTGCCGGTGGCGAGGCGCACCCGGGATGTGCTGAAGATGGGAAAGGCGGAGGCAGAAACGGGCGACGGACACAACGAGATGGCGCTGACGCTGCTCTCCTCTGGCGATCCGGCTGCACTCACCGCCGCAGCCCATCGCTGGCTGGGTACCCAGGTCAGCGCCAGCAGCCTCAAGGATTGAGCCTCCACCAGGGAACCCGTGAGCACTGCCGGTTCCCTGGACCCACCGCATGATCCTTTGCGGCCTTTTTCCGGATTGGAGAAAAATGGGGTGACGATCAGTCTGAGGCGAGGGCTGCCTCGCGCCCACGCCCCATGTTCACCGGCAGCAGCAACACCAGCCCCACCAGGAACAGCACCGCAGTCGAGCCAATGGCCAGCCGTTGATTGCCCCCGGTCATCCAGGTGATGGCTCCGTAGCTCAGCGGTCCGATGATGCTGGCCAGCCGGGTGGCAAAGGTCCACAAGCCATAAAACTCGGCAAGTTGTTTCGGCGGCGCCAGCATGCCCGCCATGGCCCGACCGGAGGACTGGCTCGACCCCATGCACAGTCCGGCGATCGCAGCGGCGTACCAGAACCCGCCCTTGGTGGTGGTGAGCGCGGCGATCACGCAAGTTGCCATCCAACCAACCAGCGTGATGCCCAGTGCCAGCTTGTGGCCCAGGCGGTCCTGCCAGTAGCCGAACGCGAACGCTCCCAGCGCCGCAGCAATGTTCAGCACAAAGATCAGCACCATGGTCTCCTGCTGTACAAATCCGATCACCTGCTCCGCATAGATCGCCGCCAGCGTGATGGCCACCGCCACCCCGCCCTGGTAGGCCACCGCACAGGCGAGCAGCCACATGAAATCGCGGTAGCGCCGAGCGTTCAGGAATGTGGTTCGCAGCTGGCGCAGCGAGGCGAGCAGCCCACCTGCAGCTTTTGACGGATCCGGTAACGAACGCTCACGCAGCAGGCTCAGCGTGAACAGTGCCGAAATGGCGAAGAGACCGGCGGTGATGAGCATCGTGACCGGCACGAACTGGGCTGCCGTCTTCCCCAGGGACTGGGCCCACAGCACATAGGCCAGGCTCAGGCCCAAGGCCAGCATGCCCCCGAAATAGCCAAAGCTCCAGCCCCAACCGCTGACCCGTCCCATCGCGGACGGGCGCGCCAGTTCAGGTAAAAACGCTGCAATCAGAGACTCGCCCCAGGCGAAGAAGACGTTGGAGACGATGATCAACAGCACACCCAGCGCCACGGCGCCAGGACCCACCAAGGCAAGCGCAGCTGTCGCCAGCACACAGCCCAGCGTGCTCAGGAGCAACAAGCGCTTTTTCGCGCCATGGCGATCGGCCCAGGCACCCATCACCGGCATGCTGAACATCACGATGCCGTGCGAGACACTGAGCGCCAGCGTCCAGGCAAACGTGGCCCAGACGGCACCGCCCGCCACCACGCCGACAAAGTAGGCTGCAAACACCGCCGTGAGCACCACCGTGGTGTAACCCGAGTTGGCGAAGTCGTACATGGCCCAGGCGAACACCTCGCGCTTGCGAACGCCAGGGTTCAGGGCTTCGGAAGAAAACAGGGCCATCACCAATCCCGTCAGACAATGATCAGACACCGCAGTGCCGGACTGTGTGATGCCCGCTCATGGGGCATCACCGCCGTTGCAAGCGTGTCAGTGCAAATGGCGGGGCTTGCGAGGACCACCGTGGCCCGATGGGCCTCCATGGCCACGTGGCGGGCGGCCGAGCTGCATGGAGCTGACCAAGGCGTCGAAGCGTTCAGTGAACAGCTTGTCGATGGCCGCCACCACGTTGCCCAGTTCGGCGGCGTCAAAGTGACGCTCCATGATGTGAACCACATCCTGCACCAACAGATCGCGCTGCACCTGCATGATGGCCGCCGGTGTCGGTCCGACAAAGCACATCATGAAGTCATCACGCGCCTCGTCCTCTGCCGACTCGTCTTCTTCGTCGTACTCGGTGTCGTAAAAGGACACCTCCAGGGGAGCACCTGCCGAGGCAATGTCGTTCAGGCCCATGCAGGCCTCCTCGATCACCTGACGGAAATCCTCATCACCCGGGACGGTCCAGCACATCTGCAGCATGTGGGCATTGGCATCAAAGCGGATGCCGGGTTCGTCCTCGTACGTGCTTTCCGCAGCTGCGGCCAAGGAGCGGGCACCCGCGTACTCCCAGAGCGGCTTCAGCGCATCCTGGATCTGACTGAACGCCACATCTTCACGCAGGGGAACGTCCCCATGCACATGGATTTCGAAGGGTGCGTTGTAACGGGTCATGGAAACTCACTGTACCGGCGAAACCGGAAAAATCCTAGGGTCTGGTGCCTCGAACCGGGGTCGAACCGGTACGCCCCCTCACGGGAAAGCGGCGGATTTTAAGTCCGCTGTGTCTACCAATTTCACCATCGAGGCGGCGGACCATTGTCGCAGGTTCACGCCACGCCCCGACCATCGAACGGGTCCGATACCCGGCAACAGGGAAGGTCAGGCACGAGGTCACACTGGATGCCGCACGCCCATGAAAAAAGGGAAGCTAGGCTTCCCTTTTTTCAAAACTGGAGCGGGAAACGAGACTCGAACTCGCGACCTCAACCTTGGCAAGGTTGCGCTCTACCAACTGAGCTATTCCCGCGTAAGACTGGCTGCAAGAGACTGGAGGCGCGACCCGGAGTCGAACCGGGCTAGACGGATTTGCAATCCGTTGCATAACCGATTTGCTATCGCGCCCAATGCAATGGGGTCTGCAGAATACCAACCCATCACAACTGACAAAAAAGGGAAGCTAGGCTTCCCTTTTTCAAAACTGGAGCGGGAAACGAGACTCGAACTCGCGACCTCAACCTTGGCAAGGTTGCGCTCTACCAACTGAGCTATTCCCGC
>Ga0105105_10001189_pt1 | contig 11190 bp, 5 predicted proteins | sample PPLLaktember2015_4_FD_79108 | JGI IMG/M metagenome (GOLD analysis project Ga0105105, IMG submission 79108) | Freshwater sediment microbial communities from Prairie Pothole Lake near Jamestown, North Dakota, USA - PPLs Lake P8 Core (1) Depth... | ecosystem: Environmental > Aquatic > Freshwater >... | reverse complement strand
TGAACGCGACACGGATAAAGCCGCGTATTTCGCCGCCCTCTGCCGGCGGCAGCTCGGCGACAACGCGCGCGCCGCCGTTGAATTCTCGGGTATCACGAAGGGGGAATATTCTTCGTGGAGCATCCTCGCGCGCGCGGATATCGACGCGCAGGACGGGCGGTTCGCCGAGGCGATCGGGAAGTATGAGGGGGTGGCCCGATCGCATCGGAATCCGATCGCGGTTTTCAAGCTGGCCGAATGCCTCGAGCGGCTCGGAGACCGTGAAAAGGCGCTCAGCCGGTACCGTTCGCTGGTCGACGAGTTTCCACGGTCCTTCGAGGCGGCGAGAGCGAACGAAAAGATTCAGCTCCTGGCCGCGCCGAAGGCCAAGGCGAAGGAAGAGAAACAGGCCGGAGGGGGTGAATCGGGGGCAACGCCCGCGCGGGAAGGCAGGGAGCCCGCGGGCTCGGAAGGCAGGTTCACGATCCAGTTCGGGTCTTTCAAGACGAAAGCGAACGCCCTGGCCGTTTCCGGCAAGCTCGAAGGGATGTTCCGCGGCGTCCGCGTCGAGCGCTTCGAACTCGAGGGCCGCGTGATGCATCGCGTCCGCGTGGGAATCTACGAGAGCAGGGAATCGGCCGCGAAGGATATCGAACGAGCGAAGGAACGGCTCGGGTTGACCGGCGCGATCGTTCCCCTGCAATAAGCGATGAATTACCGCCTCACGCCCCTCATGACCCAGTACCGAGAGATCAAGAGTCGGTACCCTCAGGGCATTCTCTTCTTCCAGGTAGGGGATTTCTACGAGACGTTCTTCGACGACGCGAAAGAGGTTTCGCGGCTCCTCAACATCGCGCTCACGACTCGCGACAAGGACAAGAGCAATCCGGTGCCCCTCGCCGGGGTGCCGATTCACGCAGCCGAGACCTATATCGCGAAACTGCTCCAGCTGGGACGATCGGTCGTGATATGCGATCAGGCGGAGGACACTCCCGGCCCCTCGGGAGTCGTGAAACGCGTCGTCACGGACATCGTCACTCCCGGCACCACCCTGTCGCCGGCGACGCTCGTCGACCGGGAGAACAACTACATTATTTCCATGGTCGAGCGATCGGACAGGACCGGTTTCGCGATTCTCGACGTTTCAACGGGAGATTTCAGCGCCGGAGAGGATTTCACGCCGGTGATCGAGCAGGCGCTCGCCGGAACCCGGCTGCGCGAAGCGATCGTGCCTCACGGCTCCGACGCGCTCCGCGCCCGCGTCGCGGCGATCGATAGTCGCGCAACGATCGACGAGCGGGCGCCGTACGAGTTCGAGGAGCAACGCGCTCGAGCGGCGCTTCGCGCGCATTTCGGAGTGAGCGATCTCGCCTGTTTCGATCTGGAGAACAGGCCGCTCGCGATCGCGGCCGCGGGGGCGCTCCTTTCGTTCGTCAAGGAGCTGAGGCGGAACGAGCTCGTTCACATCGCGGGCATCAAGCCGTTCGTCGCGGGAGACAATCTCTTTCTCGACGCGGAGACGCTCGGGAACCTCGAGATATTCGAGCCCCTGCGGGGGAACGCGCCCGATACGACCCTCATCCATCATCTCGATCAAACGGAAACGGCGCCGGGCGCGCGCGAGCTCAGAAAATGGCTCATGCACCCGTCGCGCAGGGCCGACGTCATTACGCGACGACTCGATGCGATCGGATCGCTTCTCTCGGACCATACCGCGCTGCGGGCGCTGCGCGGGTCGCTGAGAAGATTCGCCGACATCGAGCGTCTCCTGTCGCGCATCACCGCGCTGAAGGCGGGACCGCGCGAGCTGCTTGCGCTCGCGGATGCGCTCGAACGCGCTCCGGCGATCGCCGAAGCGGCGGGACGTTTCGAGGCCGACGCGATCCGCGAGGCGGCTCGGGGCCTGTCGGTTCCGGTTTCGTCCCTCGCCGTGATACGACGCGGCATCGATCCCGCGAGTCCTCCGCACCTCCGCGAAGGCGGTGTCATCCTGACCGGCTGCCGCGAAGATCTCGACGCCCTCATCCATGAATCGGTCGAGGGGAAGGCGTGGATCGCGCGGCTGCAGGAATCGGAGCGGGAGCGCACGGGCATCTCCTCGCTCAAGGTCGGATACAACAGGGTGTTCGGCTATTTTCTGGAGATCTCGCGCGCCTTCGACGGCAGAGTGCCTTCCGGGTATATCACCAAGCAGACCCTTGTGTCCTCCCAGCGTTACGTGACGGAGGAGCTCAAGATCCGGGAACAGGCGATTATCAGCGCGGACGCGCGTCGAATCGCGCTCGAACGCGAGATTTTCGATACGATCTGCGAGACGGTATCGCGCGAAAGCACGGGGATCCAGAGAATCGCCTCCGCCGTCGCGACGCTGGACGTCCTGTCGTCGCTCGCCGCGACGGCCCTCGAGAGAAACTACTGCCGGCCCGAGATCGGCGAAACGGGGGACTTCATCGTGACGGACGGACGCCATCCCGTCGTCGAGCGCATCTCCGGAAAGGATTTCATACCGAACGATATCGAACTGCGATCGAGCGAAAAGAGCTTCATCATACTCACGGGACCGAATATGGGAGGCAAATCGACGTACATACGCCAGGCCGCGCTCATCGCGCTGCTCGCGCACGCGGGAAGCTATGTTCCTGCGGCGCGGGCTTCCGTGAGCCTGCTTGACCGCATATTCACCCGCGTGGGGTCGAGCGACAACCTCGCGCGGGGCCAGAGCACCTTTCTCGTCGAAATGGGCGAAACGGCGAAGATCCTCAACTGCTGCACGGAGCGAAGCCTCGTCATCCTCGACGAGATAGGGCGGGGAACAAGCACGCTCGACGGTTTGAGCATCGCCTGGGCGGTATCCGAGTTTCTCGTCGAAAGGGACGGATGGAGGCCCAAGACCCTCTTCGCGACCCATTATCACGAGCTCACGCGCCTCGTTGAACGCTTTCCGCAGGTGCGCGCCATGCGCGTCGAAGTCAGGGAATGGGGAGATCAGATTGTTTTTCTCTACAAGATCCGCGAGGGAGCCAGCGACAGAAGCTACGGAATCCAGGTCGCGCGCCTCGCCGGATTGCCCGAATCCGTCACCCGCCGCGCCGGCGAGATACTGGCATCTCTCGAACGGGAGAAACTGAATACGATTCCATCCGGAAGCGATCCGGCGATACAGGTTTCGCTCTTTGACGATTCCAGTCACATTAGGGAACGCCTGCAACGCATTGACACTAATGCTATTACGCCGCTCGAAGCCCTCAATATCCTTATCGATCTCAAGAGGGATGCGGAAGATTAGTCAACCCGCCGTTCTGGCTCGACTTATGCTAAAAACCTAACGGGTTATTGTATTTCGTCGCGAAACGGTGCAGGAGCGGGTCGTGTCCGGAACAAGCATGAAAATCGCCATTCTGGGCGGGGGCGAGGAAGAGCTCAATGTCTTGAGCGAATTCCATCGCACCCCGGATGTCGCCATCATCGGCGTCTATGACCGCGATCCCCGCGCCGTCGCCCTCGAGATCGCCGAAATCATCGGCATTCCAGCCTATTCCGACAGCTCCTTTCTGGGCGCCTTTCTCAAAGCCGATTACGTCATCGTAACTGACAAGCGCAAGCTCTATGAAAAGGAAATCGCGCTTCTCAAGAAGGAGCGCAAGCGGATCGTCAATCCCGCCGAAGCGGTCAGCCAGTTCTCGCCGGCCGCGGAGGGGAAGGACGACGAGGGATCCCACCCGTGGCCGGCGCACCTCGAGGACGCGCTCGAATACATGAACCACATCACCGATCGCGAGAGACTCCTGAAATGGCTCCTCGAAATATCGATCCGCGCGGTCGGCGCTTCGAGCGGTTCCATCATGCTCTTTTCAACCGAGAGCCAGGAGCTCTATATCGGCTACGCGAACGGTTTGAGCGCCGAAATCGTCGATCGCACGCGGCAGAAGCTCGGCGAAGGGATCGCCGGAACCGTGGCGAGGACGCTCGCGCCGATTCTCATCACCGAGATCGTCAACTCTCCTCTCTACCGCAACGGGCGGGAGCGTGAGGACATCGCGAGCTCCATTTCGGTGGCGCTCGTCCATGAGGGAAAGCTTCTCGGCGTGCTCAACGTATCCACGCGCGCGAACGAAAAGAAGCTCGGTAACCTGGACATGGAAACGATCACGCACCTCGCCTCGAAAATCGCCCCGATTCTCGAGCAGCACCTCATGATCGACGCCCACGAGATCAGGGAAATCGAGTTCCAGATCCGCAACTATCTCGAGGCTCTCTTTCACAACCAGCTCGGATTTCACGAGAAGTTCACCCTGCTGACGAGATTCCTCGCCGAGAAACTCAAAGCCGACACCGTTGCGATCTATACCGCCACGGATGAGGGGGACTGGCTCATTCTCGGAGGGAGCGATCAGCAGATGCCCGCCGGAGCGCACACGCCGAGGATTCACTGCAACAAGGGCAGTCTCGCGCGAGCGTATGTCGGCGGGGAGGAAATACTCATGACCGAGGTGAGCCACTCCGCGGGACTCCAGATCAAGAACGACGAGGGTGCCATCACTTCGATCTACATCCCGCTCGTGCATAACGAAGCTCTCGGCGTCATGGTCATCGAATTCTCCAACCTGAGCGCCCAGCAGGCCTTTTTCCGGCTCAAGGATGCGCTTCGCTTCCAGGTTGCCTTCTTCACGTACGCCCAGATCAGAGAGGTTCGGCAATCGAGGAAACTCGAGAGCCTCGAGGAGCTCTCTTCGTTCGCCCCGACCTTCGTGGCGCTTGAAGATCTATCGTCGAAAATCCGGAATCTGCCGGCGCTCCTCTCGTCCCTGGTCAAGGCGTCGATGGGGAGCCTCCACTACGAGAGCCCCGATCGCAGGGAATCGGCCTACCATCAATTCCCCGAGGATGAAAAAGAGCGGCGCAGCCGGCTCGAATACGACGCGGAGATGCTGGAAACGGTCAAATCGAGCGGGGAGCCGATATGCATGAGCTATCTGTCGGCCGACCTGAAGCTCTTCGACAAGCCGCAGCTTCATCGATCGGCTATCGGATGCCCCTTGTTCAAATCGGACGAGGTGAGCGTCGTGTACATCGGCTACGATAAAACTCCCGTTACGCCCCTCGATTCCTCGATCTTCGGCGAGCACGAAACCGGTTTGCTTCAGAAGGTCGCCGATCTCGTCGCGCCGCTATTCTCAAAGGCTGCGGCGGAGGGCCGCGAAACGGAGTCTTTCACCTTCGACGACTTGCTGCGCTACAATCAAAAGCTCATGATGGATCGCATCAACGAAGAAATCGAGCGGGCCGAGAGATATCATCACGGGTTCACACTTACCGTGTTTAAAATCAATGGATTAATGACAATACTTCGCGACGATTATCAAGCCGGCTTGAAGCTCGTCAACGAGCTCAGCATGGGTATCCGGACGCAGGTGCGGAAAACCGACTTTTTCTCGTGGACCGAGCCGGATCTATTCATCGTGCTCTCGGTCGAGGGCTATCAGCGCATGGGTTACCTCGAGAGTCGCGTCAAGGAATTCATAGCCAAGAAATTCGAAGAAAAGGGCTATCGCGACGCCGCTGTCTACTTCCCTTCCAACGGCTTCGCCGTTTTCCCGGGCACCTCATCGAGCACCGTCGAGCTCATAAACGAGGCGAAGGCGAAATTGCACCCATAGGCCGTTCCCGGGGCTTTTCCGCATTGCGGAACGAACACGCCCTATGCTACGTTTCCCGTTGAAACACGAACGATTGCGCACAATGGGTCCGGACCGGCAGGCCTTTGCCGCGGAGGATGCGTGGCTCCCATTCAGAGATTGCTTCCGGAAGTCGCTTCGATGATAGCCGCGGGCGAGGTGATCGAGCGCCCCGCGAGCGCGGTAAAGGAACTCATCGAGAACTCGCTGGACGCGGGCGCGACGCGCATATCCGTGGAGCTCGTCGACGGGGGAAAGGCCTCCATCAGGATAGAAGATAACGGTTCCGGCATCCCGGCGGAAGAGCTCCCGCTCGCCGTCGAGAGCTTTGCGACGAGCAAGATTTCGCGCGTGGAGGATATCGCGCGCGCCGGCACGCTCGGGTTTCGCGGGGAGGCGCTCGCGAGCGTTCGTGCCGTGAGCGCGATGACGATACGATCTCGCGCCCGCGACGAGGAAATGGCCCGGGAGCTCGCGTTTCGCGGCGGGACGCTCGTCGGAGACGCTCCCCTGGCGAGAAATCCGGGAACGGAAGTGATCGTCGAGAATCTGTTCTTCAATCTCCCCGCGCGCAGAAAATTCCTGAGGAGCGCACAATCGGAGATCAGGCGAATCATCGCCGTCATCCAGGGATACGCTCTCGCCTTTCCGGAAACCGCGTTCATCCTCCGGGAAAGCGGGAGAGACCTTTTGTCCTACCCGCCGTCGAGTCTGCGCGAGCGCATCGAGATCGTCCTCGGCGGAGATCTGCTCGCCAATCTTGTGCCGGTTCAATTTGCCATGGGCCGCGCGAAGGTCCATGGCTACGCTTCCCGCGGGGATCAGACGAGAGCGAACCGGTACATGCAGTTCTATTTCGTGAATCGGAGATATGTCCGCGATCGGGTGCTTTCTCATGCGGTCACCCAGGCATACGAGTCGCTCATCCCGCGCGACCGCTTTCCGGCCGTCGTTCTATTCCTCGACGTGCCGCACGAGGAAGTGGACGTGAACGTCCATCCGACAAAGGCCGAAGTGCGCTTCCGTAACGAAGGGGAGATTCACCGGCTCGTTCTTTCTTCTCTCGCCGAAGCGCTCAGGCACCCCGGCGGCTCGCTCGAGCAGACGGTCGATTCCTTCTATCGAGGGGTTCTTTCCGGCGAATCGCGCGGCGTTTCCGAAAACGGCGCCGGCGAATCCTTCTTCCGCTCGTCGGAAGGCGCGTGGTCGGGCGCGGCTCAGGAGATCGGGGAGGGAGATCGAACCTTCGAATTCCACGAAGCGCCGCTTTCCCTCTTCGGCGAGGAAACAGGGAAGGGCATTCTCGCTCCGGGGAATCTATACTGGCAGCTTCACCAGAGCTTCATCCTCATTCAGATTCGCGGAGGAATGGTCGTCATCGATCAGCATGCCGCGCACGAGAGAATTCTTTTCGACCGGGCGAAAGCCGACCTCGCCGGAGCCAGACCGGTCGCGCAATCGCTTCTGTTCCCCGCCACGATCGATCTTTCGCCGGATGAATACGAACGCTACGAGGAGCTTGCGCCGGCGCTCGCGTCCCTCGGTTTCGAGAGCGAGCCGTTCGGGCTCAGGTCGATCATCGTGCGCGGCATCCCGGCGCTCGTGCGAAACTGGAACGACGGGCGCCTGCTTGCGGAGATCCTCGGCGGCGACGGGAGAAGCGGCGTCGACGAGTTTCTCAAAACATACGCCTGCCGCGCCGCGATCAAGGCGGGAGCGAAGCTCTCGGGCGAGGAGATGGAGAGCCTCGCCGACCAACTCTTCGCTACCTCGCTGCCATATACCTGTCCCCACGGGCGCCCGACGATGCTGCGGGTCGGCATCGCGGAGCTCGAACGCCGTTTCGCGCGATCGGTGTCGCACCGGGAATGATAACCGCCGTCGCAATCCTCGGTCCCACGGCGTCCGGCAAGAGCCGGCTCGCAATCGACCTCGCCGTGCGAACGAACGGCGAGATCCTCTCGATCGATTCCCGGCAAGCCTACCGGAATATCGATATCGGAACCGCGAAGCCCTCCAGGGAGGAGCGCGGCCTCGTGCCGCACCATCTCATCGATATCTTCGATCTCGAGGAAAAGAACGACGCGCAGAAGTTCGCCGCGCTCGCTCACGCGGCGATACGGGACGTTGCGTCGCGTGGAAAGATCCCCGTCCTCGTCGGGGGATCGGGACTTTATTTCCGGGCGATCGAGAAGGGCTTTTTCGATATCGCGCTCGAACAGGCGGAGCGGATCGCCTTCGCCGATTCGCTCCGGGACGTTTCGAACGAATCCCTTCATCGAAGGCTCTCGGCGGTCGATCCGGAAAGCGCGCGGCGTATCCATCCGAACGATCGATATCGGCTCGTTCGCGCGCTCGAGGTTCAGGCGCTCACCGGGTTTTCTCTCAGCGAGCACGTTCGCCGTCAGCGTCTCGATCCCTCGCGCGAGGGAATCGCGTTCGTCAAGATCGGACTGCGGATCGATCGTTCGGAGCTCCACCGGAGCATCGCCGAGCGCGCGAAAGGCATGTTCGAGCGCGGATGGGCTGAGGAGGTCGAACGTCTGCTCGCGGGGGGGGCCGATCCGGAATGGCCCGGAATGCGGACGCTCGGATATCCGCAGGTCGTCTCGCTCGTCAGGGGAGAGTCGCGGCTCGAGGAAACGCTCGAGAGAGTATCCGAGCTTACCCGGCAGTACGCGAAACGCCAGGTGACATGGTTCAGGAAGGAGCAGGAGATCCATTGGCTCGCGGCCGTAGATACCGGACTCGTGGAGCGTGCCGCCGGGCTTGTCGAGGGCTTCGCCAGGGGATAAATACGTTGACATCGCGGAGGCAACCTGATAGCTTTCGAGGTATCTCATCTGCGCTTACGCGGGCATAGCTCAGCTGGTAGAGTATCAGCTTCCCAAGCTGAGAGTCGCGGGTTCGAATCCCGTTGCCCGCTCCATTTTATCCCGAAACCCCCTTCAGGCCTGACGTTTGGAGGGGGTTTTTCACGAGCATCGATGGCGGTTCGCATCGACAGAGTTGACGGGGCACCCGGATTCTTCCGGCCGGGGGACGAAATCATCGCGATAGGCTCCAGGCCGGTCGAGGACCAGCTCGACGCCCTGTTCTTCACGGCGGGGGAAGGGAAGGCGCGCTTTCGCGTTCTTCGAGGCGGCCGCGTGAGATCGCGCACGCTGACCTTCGCGGCGTTCGCCCGTGAACGAATCGTCTTCGACGCGATGAGCTTCATCCCGTGCCGCAGCAAATGCGTTTTCTGTTTCATGGATCAGATGCCTGAAGGGTTAAGGCCCTCCCTGTATGAAAAGGACGACGATTATCGCCTGAGCTTCCTTTTCGGGAATTTCATAACGCTCAACGACGTCCGGGAGAGAGATCTTGCGCGGATCGTCGCGCTTCGCCTTTCCCCGCTCTACGTTTCCGTTCATGCCGTTCGAAAGAGCGTTCGCGAACGCCTGTTCGGCCGTCCGGTGCGCCGGAATATCCTGGAGGATCTTCGCCTGCTCGCGCGCGCCGGGATCGTCATGCATGCGCAGATCGTCCTCGTCCCCGGGATCAACGACGGAGCGGCGCTTCGGGAGACGGTGCGCGAGCTCGCCGCGCTGTACCCGGCCTGCGCGTCAATCGCCGTCGTACCCGTCGGCGTCACGAGGCACCGAGAGGGTCTGGCCCGGTTGCGGCGCGTCACCCTCGCCGAATCCCGGGCGCTCCTCGATTGGGCCGGGAGAGAGCGCGATCGTTTGAAAAGGCTCACGGGAGGGGATTGCGTCTTGCATCTCGCCGACGAGTTCTACCTCATGGCCAACCGGGTTCTTCCCCCTGCGGCCGATTACGGAGATTTCCCGCAGCTTTCGAACGGGGTGGGCACCGGCCGGTCGTTTCTCATCCAGCTCGAGCGCGACATCGAGCGAGCGAAACGCCGCGCGAATCGTCCGCGAGGCGTCGCGATTGCGACCGGCGTCCTCGGCGCGAGGTTCCTGCGGCGCTACGCGGAGCCGCTCATTGCCGAACGGCTGCCGTCGTTTTCGCTCCGTGTCGTCGTCGTTCCCAACCGCCTTTTCGGACCGATGGTGACCGTGTCGGGACTCCTCTCGGGCGCGGATATCATACGCGCGGCGCGGCGGCATCGGGCCGCGCGTTGTCTCGTGATTCCTCCCAACGCGGTGAATCACGCGGGGCGCCTCATCGACGATATGAATACCCGCGATATCGAACGGGAGCTCGGCGTTCCCGTCGTGGTCGCCCGATCGACATTTCTCGAGAACCGTGTGGCGAGGGCATGCCGGAGAGGACAAGCGCAATGAAGAAGATGCCGATCGTCGTCATCGTCGGAAAACCGAATGCGGGGAAATCGACGCTCTTCAATCGGATCGTCAGGCGCCGCAAGGCGATCATGCATGCCACGCGAGGCGTCACCCGGGATTCGGTGGAAGAGAAGGTCACCTGGAACGGCGTCACGTTCGTTCTCGTCGACACGGGCGGGTTCAGCGCCGGGACGAAAGATCATATCACCAGGGAGATCCGCTCGCGCGTCGCGCACGCGGCCCGGGATGCCGCCGTCATCATCTTCGTCGTCGACATCGATACGGGGGTAACGGAGGAGGACGAATCGCTGCTCCGCGATCTGCGGCGCGAACGGGAACGGATGATCCTCGTCGTCAACAAGATCGAAAACGACGCCGATCGATGGAGCGTGCATGAATTTCACAAGCTCGGTTTCAAGGATATGCACGTTCTCAGCGCCATTCACGGAACGGGCATCGGCGAGGTGCTCGACGACGTCACGTCTCGCCTTCCCCAGAAGGCCGAAGCCGCGGGGCCCGAGCCGATCGCGATCGCGATCGTCGGAAAGCCGAACGTCGGCAAGAGCTCGCTCGTGAACGCCCTCGTCGGCGAGGATCGCAACATCGTCTCGGAATTGCCGGGGACGACGAGGGATTCGATCAATATCGTCGTGCGAAGGGAAGGGCGGGAATTCATCCTCATCGACACGGCGGGGGTGAAACGCCGCGCCCGAACCGAGAGGGGACTCGCGGCCATCACGAGCCAGAAGAGCCTGTCGAGCGCTCGGAACGCCGATGTCGTCGCCGTGATGATCGACGCGTCCGTGCCGATCTCGAGGCAGGACGTCCGCGTCGCGTCCGAAGGACACCGGGCGCGGAAAGGGATGATGATCCTTCTCAATAAGTGGGATCTCATCGAGAAGGATTCGGGCACGTCCGAGCGCTATGTGGCGGATGTTCGGGAATCGATGTCGTTCCTTTCCTATGCCCCCGCGGTCACGATCTCGGCTCTCACCGGGCTCCGCGTGGAGAGGATATTCCCGCTCGCCGTGGCCATCGAAAAGGCCCGCAGCCTCGCGATAAAGACCTCCGAGCTCAACAAAGTGCTCGAGAAGATCATCGAAAAGAACCCTCCGAGCCACTATGCGGGAGGGTCCGGCAAGGTGTATTATGCGACACAAACGGGAGTCAAACCGCCGCACTTCACGCTTTTTGTGAACAAAGCCTCCTATTTTCCTCGTTCCTATGTACGTTATCTCAATAAT
>Ga0105105_10001187_pt1 | contig 11195 bp, 9 predicted proteins | sample PPLLaktember2015_4_FD_79108 | JGI IMG/M metagenome (GOLD analysis project Ga0105105, IMG submission 79108) | Freshwater sediment microbial communities from Prairie Pothole Lake near Jamestown, North Dakota, USA - PPLs Lake P8 Core (1) Depth... | ecosystem: Environmental > Aquatic > Freshwater >... | reverse complement strand
TCCATGATCCGGCTGCACGACCGGCACGCCGCGGGCGGCGAGCAGGTCCAGGCTGGCGGCCTCGTCGAGCATGCGCGTCGCGGCCGGCGGCGCACGGCGGGCCGGCGGCGGCGGATCGGCCGCCTGCGCCGCGCGCAGCCGCTCGGCATGCGACACGTACTGTCCGAGGGCGCGGATCGCCTGGGCCTCGGTCGCGAAGACCGACACGCCGTGCGCCTCGAAGCGCTCGGCGACGGCGGGCTGCGAGGCCGCCACCACCAGCGGCTTGCCGGTGTCGGCGGCGAAGGCCGCGCCATCTCGCGCGAAGGCCTCGACGTCGTAGCCGGCGCCGGCGACCGCCACGCCGATGAAGAACGCGTCGGCGGCGGGATCCTTAGCGATCACCGGCAGGATCGCGCCGAACAGGTTGCTGTTCGACAGCAGCGCCGCGGTGATGTCGACCGGGTTCCGGGTGGTGGCGAAGCCCGGGAGGATCGTCCTCAGCTCGGACTGGGTCGCGTCGGACAGCGGCGCGAGCGGCATGCCGGCGTCGGTCGCGGCATCGGCCGTCATCACGCAGACCGCGCCCGAATTGCTGATCGCCACCAGCCGCCGGCCCTTCGGGGTCCAGCCCTTCAGGTAGAGCTCCGCCATGTCGACCATCTCGGCGGTGGTGCGGACCCTCCAGATGCCCTGGTCCTCGAGGAACGCGTCGACGACCCGATCCTCGGTCGCGAGCGAGCCGGTGTGCGAGCGGGCGGCCTCGGCGCCCGCCTGCGAGCGGCCCGACTTCAGCACGACGATCGGCAGGTTGCGCCGGCGGGCGATCCGCGCCGCCTCGGCGAGGTTGTGCGGGTCGGGCAGCCCCTCCAGGTAGAGCAGCAGCAGCTTGAGGTCCGGATCCTCGACGACCGCCGTCGCCAGCTCGCAGACGGTGATGTCGGCGTCGTTGCCGGTGGCGTGGGCATGCCGCACGCCGACCCCCCGGGCGCGCAGCAGGCCGTACGGGATCACGCTCATCGCACCCGACTGGCTGATGATGCCGACCGGGCCGTCCTTCGCCGGGGTGTCGACGAACATCGTCGAGAAGTTGGGCACCGCGCCGTTGCCGAAGTTGGCGAGGCCCTGCGAGTTGGGGCCGACCATCCGCATGCCGGCCGCCCGTGCGCTGGCGACCATCGCGAGCTCCTGGGCCTTGGCCGCCGGGTCGCCGGTCTCGCCGAAGCCCGAGGCCATGACGATCGCGAGCTTGACGCCGGCGGCGGCGCACTCGGCGACCGCATCGACCGCGAGCTGCCCCGGGACCGCTACCACCGCCACGTCGGGGACCGCAGGCAGGGCCGCGAGACCGGAGTAGGCCCTCACACCCTGGACGGTGTCCCGGGCGGGGTTGATCGGATAGACCTCACCGCGGAACCCGAATCGCGACAGGTAGGCGATCGGCCGACCGCCGATCTTGTTCGGGTTCTCGGAGGCGCCGATCACCGCGATCGAGCGGGGCGCGAGGGCGACGCGCAGGGCGTCGCGAGGGTCGGTCTTCATCGGTCCGCCCCTCCCGGGGGCCTGCTGCGTTGGAAGTACGGAAGCGGCCGTCCGGCGATCTCGCGAAAGCCGAGCACCACCCGGTCGCCGATCGCGAGGTCGGCCGGCGCGTGGGCCATCATCCGCGGCCCCTCGTCGAGTTCGACCAGCACCAGGCCGTACGGCGCGAGCGCGCGGTACGCGTCGTCGGGGGCGCGGTGCACGAGGGTGGCGGCATGGACCGTGCCCTGCCCCCCCGCGGCGAAGGTCTCGGGCGCCTCCCGCCCGCAGGCCGGACAGAAGCCGCGTCGGAAGTACCAGACGTGGGCGCAGCCGGCGCAGCGCTGCAGCGCCACGCCCGGCTCGCCACGCGTCCAGTCGGGCACGGATGCGGCGGTCATGCGGCCTCCATCACGAGGCTCACGTGCGAGGACAGCACGCCGCCGTCGCCGTGCAGCAGCGCGACGCCGGCGCGCGGCACCTGCCGCTCGCCGGCGCGCCCGGTCATCTGCAGGTGGGTCTCGGCGAGGTGCGCCATCGCGCCGGCCACCCCGCAGTGTCCGTACGACAGCAGGCCGCCGTGTGTGTTCAGCGGCAGCGCGCCGTCGAGCTCGAAGTGGCCGTCGCGGGCGAGCTGCCCGGAGCCGCCGCGTGGCGCCAGCCCGATCTCCTCGAGCAGCAGCGCGAGCGTGACGGTGAAACTGTCGTAGATCGCGCCGTACTCGACGTCGGCGAGCGAGCGGCCCGCCGCCTCGAGGGCCCGCGCGGTCGAGCGCCCGGCGCCGAAGGTGCCGAGGTCGGGCGCGGCGCTCACGTGCTGCGAGGTGTGGACCTGCGTGGCGGCACGGATCGCGACCGGCGCGAGCCGGCCGGGCTCGCGGCCGATCACGACCGCGCAGCCGCCGTCGGAGACCGGGCAGCAGTCGAGCATCTTCAGGGGCGTGGCGATCGGTCGGGAGGCGAGCACGTCGGCCGCGGTGATCGGATCCCGGAAATGCGCGCCCGGGTGGCGCACGGCATTGCGGCGCATCAGCGCGGCGAGCTCGGCGAAGTCGGCCTCGGAGCTGCCGTGCTCGTGCATGTAGCGCGACGCCACCAGCCCGTAGTAGGCGGGGATGGTGGGGCCGAACGGCACTTCGTAGACCGGGTGCCCGGCCTGCGCGAGGGCCTGGATCGAGGCGTCGCGGCTCTGGCCGGTCATCCGGTTCTCGCCGCCCACGACCAGCACCCGGCGCGCGGCGCCGGAGTCGACCAGCAGGTGCGCGAGCATGGTCATCGCGAAACCGGTGGCGCCGCCGACCTGCACCGCGTGGGCATAGGTGGGCTTCAGGCCGAAGTGCTCGGCGAACACCGTCGCGAGCATGATGTGCGGCATCGTCGTCGCGTAGCCGCAGATCAGGCCGTCGATGTCGCCGCGCTCGAGGCCCGCATCGGCGAGCGCGGCCGCGGCCGCCTCGCTCATCAGGTCGAGCGTGCCGCGCCCCTCGTGGCGGCCGAAGCGGGTCAGTCCGCTGCCCAGCACGAAGCTCATTCCATGGTCTCCATCGCGCCGCGCCCGAGCGCACGGGCGAGCGCCGGACGCTGGGCCGTCTGCGCGACCGGATTGGGCGACAGGGCCTCGGCGGCCTCGCGCAGCGCCGCGACCAGCATGTCGAGCCGATCGACGATCCGCTCGTTGAGCGCGGCGATGCTCAGCGCGCCGACCGGGCGGCCGTCGGTGCCCAGGATCGGCATCGCGATGCCGCCCATGCGCTCGACCACCACGTCGAGCAGCACCGCGAAGCCCCGGTTGCGCGACTCGGCGACCTTGGCGCGCAGCAGCGCCTCGTCGATGCGCGGATAGCGGGCGACGATCCGCGGCACCGACTCGGCCAGCAGCGCGTCGACCTCGCCGTCGGGCAGCCAGGCCAGCAGCGCGAGGCTGCCGGCCCCCACGCCGAGCGGCCGGCGGCTGCCGATCTCGAGGTAGTTGGCGCGGATCGGGTAGTTGCCCACCTCGCGGTCGAGGCAGACCGCCTCGGCGCCGCTGCGCGCCGACAGCAGCACGGTGTCGCCGCACAGCGTCGCCAGCCGCATCAGCCAGGGCCGCGCACGGTCGCGCAGGTGGTCGCGGCCCTGCGAGGCGAGGCCCATCAGCATCGCGTGCTCGCCGAGGCGGTAGCGCTTGCTGTCCTCGTCGCGATCGACGAAGCCTTCGTCGGCGAGCGACTCGAGCAGGCGCAGCACGGTCGCCTTGTTCAGGCCGGTGGCGGCGGCGACGTCCGCCAGGCGCAGCGCCTCGGGGACCGAGAGCGCGCGCAGGATCCGGCAGACCTTCTGGACCGAGGACGTGTCGGAGGCTTTGGGCATGGGTGATGCGCGTGATGCGCCGTCAGACGGTGGCGATCGGGGTGGCGGGGGAGCCGACGGCGCCGGGCAGGCGCAGCGGCGGTGCGGTCAGCAGGAATCGGCTGCGGCCGTTGGCGCGCAGCCACTCGGCGAGCTGCGTCAGGTACCAGAGCTCGCCCAGGTGGACACCGAGCTTGAACAGGCAGTGCTCGTGCAGCGGCAGCGTCGCGCAGGCGCCCGACTTCGCGGTCGCCGGATGGGCCTCGACCGCGTAGTTGTCGGCGGCGAGGATGGCGAGGCCGCTGTCGGTGATCCACTGCAGCAGCTTCGCGTCGCGGCCGTCGATCACCGCGCACGCGCCGTGCAGGGCCTCGGGATCGGGCTGCCCCTTCATGTCGATCAGCCGCTGGCCGAAGCCGGTGTGCAGCAGCACCATGTCGCCCGGCTCGACGACGACCCGGTCGGCCTCCATCACCCGCATGAGCGTGTCGTAGCCCACCAGCGTGCGCGCATCGCCCAGATGCGCGCGCAGGTCGATCAGCACGCCGCGGCCCTGCAGCCCCTGCACCGCCATGTTCTCGACGCCGAGCGCGCGCGCCCCGGAGGTCGTCTTCGGGCCGCGCGTGACCGGCACGCCCGCGTCCTCGGGGTCGGTCGGCCCGAAGATGTGGAAGCCGCCGCGAAAGCCGTTGTAGAACACCGGCTCGGGCAGGCCGTCGCCGTTCGCGTCGAACATCTGGCCGACGTGGGCGAAGCTGTCCCATTGCGTCGAGTACTGCAGGTGCAGGATCGCGAGGTCGTCGCAGACCACGTCGGTGTGGTTGGGATCGTCGTCCATCATCCGGTAGAGCATGTTCGGCCGGCCGTTGCGCAGCGTCGGACGGATCACCGGCGGGTGGCGGCGCGGGTTCAGCGCGTTGCCGCCCGGCAGGTCGAGCGGCAGCGACAGGCAGAACGTGCGGCCCTCGCGGACCTCGGCGACGCCCTCCCGGACCTTCGCCGGGGTCAGCAGGTTCAGGCGCCCGAGCTGGTCGTCGGGGCCGAAGTCGCCCCAGGTCGAGCCTTCGGGTCGGCGCACCCAGCGCGGGGGGGTCGTGCGGTCGTCGCTGCTCATGCCCGGATCTCCTCGTGACGGGCGTCGCCGCCCAGATAGACCTGCCGTACCAGCTCCCCGTCGCGCAGCGCCTCGGCGGGCGCGCTGACCGGGATGCGGCCGGTCTCGACGATGTAGCCCCAGTGCGCGTGGCGGAGCGCCTTCTCCACCAGCTGCTCGACCAGCAGGATCGCGAGCCCGCCGGCGCACAGCTGCGCGGCGACCTCGAGGATCCGGTCGATGACGATCGGCGCGAGGCCGCCCGAGGGCTCGTCGAGCATCAGCAGCCGCGGCTCGCCGATCACGCCCTGCGCGACGGCGAGGATCTGCTGCTGCCCGCCCGACAGCCGCGAGGCCATCTGCTGGCGCCGCTCGGCGAGCTCGGGGAACAGCGTGTAGATCCGTTCGAGCTTGCCGCGGTCGCCGCGCGGCGCCTTCGCGTAGGTGCCGATCAGCAGGTTGTCCTCGACCGACAGCGTCTGGAAAACCCGGTGGCCCTCCAGCACCTGGACGATGCCGGCCTGCACCGTGTCGCGCGGGCTCGCGGCGCTGAGGTCGCGGCCCTCGAAGGTCACGGTGCCGGCGCGCTTGGGGATCAGCCCCGAGACCGCGTGCAGGATCGTGCTCTTGCCGGCGCCGTTGCGCCCCAGGACCACCACGAACTCGCCGGCGCGCACGTCGAACGACACGTCGCGCACCACCTCCGCCTTGCCGTACGCGACCCGCAGGCCCCGCACGTCGAGCAGCACCTTCTCCGGGCGCTGCGTCTGCGTCGTGCTCATCGCTCAGGCCCCCAGGTAGACACGGATGACCTCCGGGTCGTTGCGCACCTCGTCGGGGGTGCCGTGCCGGATCGTCTTGCCCACGTCGAGCGCGGTGACGCGGTCGCAGACCCGGAAGACGAAGTCGGTGTGATGCTCGACCAGCAGCACCCCGAGACCCGCGTCGCGCATCGTGCGGACGATGTCGGCGAGGTGATCGATCTCGTCGGTGGAGAGGCCGCCGGCCGGCTCGTCGAGCATGATGAAGCGAGGGCGCATGGCCAGCCCGCGCGCGATCTCGAGGAAGCGCTGCTCGGCGTGCTCGAGCAGGTTGGCCCGCCGGCCGATCGCGTGGCCGAGCCCGATGCCGTGCAGCAGCTCGGTCGCGCGCTCGCGGATCGCGGCATCCTCGCGGCCGGCACGGGGCAGGCCGAGCGCGGTGTCGATGAAGCCGGCGCGGGCGTGGACCCAGCCGCCGAGCATCGCGTTCTCGAGCACGCTGAGCGTCGGCAGCAGGCGCGGCTTCTGGAAGGTCCGCGCGATGCCGAGGGCGGCGCGGCGCTGCACCGAGGCCTGCTCGAGGCGCTCGGCGCCGAGCGTCACCGTGCCCGAGGTCGGCTCGTAGTAGCCCGACAGCATGTTGAGCATCGTCGTCTTGCCGCTGCCGTTCGGGCCGATCAGCCCGTGCACCTCGCCCGGCCGCAGCTCGAGCGAGACGTGGTCGAGCGCGACCAGGCCGCCGAAGGCCTTGGTGACGTCGACCGCGCACAGCGGATCCCCCGCGGGTGCGGCATTGCGTGCGGCCGCCGGGGCGCCGGCGCGTGGATCCGGCGTAGCGAGGGTGCTCATCGTCCCTCCCGGATCGCGCGGGCGAGCCGCGGCAGGTCGGGCCGCACCGGCACGCTCTCGACCTTGCGCGGACGCAGCCGCTCGGCGATGACCTCGAAGAGCCGTCCGATGCCCTCGGGCACCACCAGCACCACCAGCAGCAGCAGCAGCCCGTAGAAGAAGTTGCCGAGCTTGGCGAGCGGCGAGACCAGCTCGGGCAGCGCGGTGAGCACCACCACGCCGAGGAACGGCCCGAGGATGCTGCCGCGCCCGCCGATGATGATGCAGACGAAGAAGAACATGCTGAGCTCGAAGTGGAAGGTGTCCGGCGTGATGTAGCTCTGCAGCGAGGCGAACAGCGCGCCGCCCACGCCCGCGGCCACGCCGCTGAACAGGAAGGCGACGAGCTTGGCGCGGAAGACCGGCACGCCGACGGCCTGCGCGGTCACCACGCTGTCGCGGATCGCGATCAGCCCGCGGCCCTGCATGCGGCGCGCGACGTTCCAGGTGAGCCAGGTGACGACCACGGCCGCGGCCGCGACCAGGTAGTAGAAGCCGGTCGGCGTGTCGAACGGCGCCGGGAAGCCCGGCACCGCCAGGCCGATGCCCCCGCCGGTGAGCTCGCCCTGCGCGAGGACGATCTCGCCGACGATCAGCGACACCGCCATCGTCGCCATCGCGAAATAGAAGCCCGGCAGACGCAGCGACGGCAACCCGAGGAGCAGGCCGGCGAAGCCGCAGATGCCGCCGGCGCCGGCGACCGCGAGCGCCGGATGCACGCCCGCCTTGCCGGCGAGGATCGCGAACGAGTAGGCGCCGATCGACAGCAGGCCGACGTGGCCGATCGAGAGCTGGCCGCTGTAGCCGATGACGAGGTTCAGCCCGCCGATCAGCACCCAGTAGGCCGCGATCAACGTGGCGAGGTGGAGCTGGTACTGGTCGCCCGCCCACATCGGCAGCGTGGCCGCGACCAGGGCGAAGACGACGACGAGGACGGTCCGGCGGGTGTCGGAGGCGGCGCTCATGGAGGTGGCGTTCATGTCGATGCCCTCAGACCGGCCGCACGTTGCGCGAGCCGAGCAGCCCCTCGGGCTTGGCCAGCAGCACGACCATCAGCAGGCCGACCGCGATCGTCTGCTGGTACTCGCCGCCGAACCAGTAGCTCGCGAAGGCGTTGAGCAGCCCGAGCGCGAAGCCGCCGATCAGCGCGCCGACGTTGCTGCCCAGGCCGCCGACCGCGAGCGCGATGAAGCCGTTGAGGGTCAGCGACAGACCGAGGGCGAAGTACGCGAAGGTGAGCTGCCCGGCCGCGAAGCCCGCGATGCCGCCGAGCGCGCCGGCCAGCACGTAGGACGCGACCCGGATGCGATCCGTCGACACGCCGCGGGCGCGGGCGGCGAACGCGTCCTCGGACATCGCCACGAAGAGCTTGCCGTACATGGTGCGCGAGTAGAACGCCTCGAGCCCGATGGCCATGACGATCGCGAGCCCCACCGGCAGCCAGAACTTCTGGTCGCCGATGCCCGCGCTGAAGTCCTGCGGGATCAGGCGCGGAAAGGGCCGGGGTTCGGTCCCCCACCAGAGCCCCACCGCCTGCTGCACCATCGTCGCGACCGCGAGCGTGGACAGCAGCCACAGGTGCTCGTCGCTGCGCGCGAGCACCCGTCGGATGGCGATCACGTCGGTGACCCAGCCGAACAGCGCACCGACCCCGATCGCCGCGGCCAGCCCCACCCACCAGGGCAGGCCGAGGCCGGTGATGGCGTAGGCGCCGAACACGCCCCCGAGCATCGCGATGTGGCCGGTCGTGACCGACAGCACCTTCGACGTCGAGAACATCACGTTGTAGACCAGCGCCGTCGCCGCGAACACGGCCCCGGTCGCCAGCCCGCTGACGATCACGAACAGCATGGAACCATCCGAAAAGGAAAGAGACGAACGTCGCAGGGAAAAAGAGGTGCGACCTCCCGAAGTCGCGGAGAAACCGTAGCGAGCAGGCCCGAGTCGGCGACGAGGAGCGCAGCCGTACGTGATGTACGGCGAGCACCGCAGTCGCCGAATCGGGACGCGCAGTAGGTTTATCCGCGGCTTCCTACTTAGCGACCTTGAAGCTGCCGTCCTTGAACGTGTTCGCGATGTTCGCCGTCATGCCGCTGTCCGGGAACCCGTCGTGCTTGGTCGGGCCCCAGCTGTAGGTCGCGTAGACGCCCTTGAAGTTCTTCGTGTTCTCGAGGACCTTCTGGATCGCGGCCGGATCGGTCGAGCCCGCGGTCTTGATCGCGTGCTCGATGATCTTCACGCAGTCGTAGCCCATCGCCACCCACCAGAACAGGATGTCGATCTCGCCGCCGCCGGGCGCGAGCTTCGTGCGGACCTTGTCGACCAGCTGCTGGGTCTGCGCGGGCAGCTTGCCGTCCTCGCCGAACGAGGTGCTGACGTAGCCCGAGCCGACGGTGTTGGCCCAGTACTCCGGCTTGTTCAGCAGCTTGCGGATCTGCGCGGCCATCAGCGCCGGGTGGCCGACCACCGGCACGTCCCAGCCCATGTCGCCCCGCGCGTTCAGCAGCCGGCCGAGCAGGCCGGTGGCCGCCGACCACGGCATGATCACGTCCGCACCAGCCGCCCGCGCCTTCTGAAGCTCGTCGGTCAGGTCGGTCTTGTTCGGGTCGATCAGCACCGTGTAGACCGGCTTGATCCCGGCCGCCTCGAGCAGCGTGGTCGCGGTGCGCGCGCTCGCGGTGCCGTAGCCGGTGGTGTCGCCGATCACCGCGACCTTGGTGCGCTTGAGCTTCTTGAGCGCGTAGTCGTTGGCGGTGGAGATCCACTGCGTGTTGGTGTTGATCACGCGGAAGGCGCGCGGGTAGCGGATCGGGTCGATCAGCTCCTCGATCGCGCCGATCACCAGGTTCGGGACGCCGGCCTTCGCCAGCACCGGCGTGGCGCCCAGCCCTTCGCCCGAGTTCACCGGGCCGATCACGAAATGCACCTTCTCCTGGAAGGCGAGCTGCTGCGCGAAGTTGACCGCCTTGGTGGGATCGCCGGCGGTGTCGCGGGTCAGCAGCTCGATCTTGCGGCCGTTGATGCCGCCGGCGGCGTTGATCTCCTCGACCGCGAGCTGCACGCCCTGGTTCTCGGCGATGGCCGCCGACGACAGCGGGCCGGTCAGCGACGACAGCCAGCCGACCTTGATGGTGTTCTGCGCACCCGCGACGCCCGCCGCACTGGCGAGCGCGAGCCCGGCGAGCAGTTTCGGCAGGTGTTTCATTGAATGAAACATTGTGTCTCCTCTCTCGTTATGAGCGCCGCTGTGCGGCACTTTCGAGTTTCAATCGTGGTTGAACGGTCGATACTTGTCAACGCGGGACATCCGTTTCCCGGGTCGGTGCGGGGGGCAGGGGCACCGGCCGACCTCCGTGGGCGATGCCCTACACTGTGGGCACCGCGGCGCCCGGACGACCGGCACGCGGCCCCTCGCTGGAGCCCCCGTCTTGAGCCTCACCCTCGCCGCCCTCAACGCCGCGTCGACCGCCGAGTTCGCGCGGCTGCTCGACGGGACCTTCGAGCATTCCCCCTGGGTCGTCGAGCGCGCGGCGCCGATGCGCCCGTTCGCCAGCCTCGCGCAGCTCAAGCTGGCCTTCGTGCGGGTGCTGCGCGAGGCGACGCACGACGAGCGGCTCGCGCTGCTGCGCGCGCACCCCGAGCTCGCGGGGCGCGCGATGGTGTCGAACGCGCTGACGGCGGAATCGAACGACGAGCAGTCGCGGGCCGGCCTGACCGCCTGCTCGCCCGAGGAGTTCGCGACGCTGCAGCGGCTGAACGCCGCCTGGAACGCGAAGTTCGGCTTCCCGTTCATGCTGGCGGTGCGCGGGCCGCGCGGCACCGGGCTCACCCGCGGCCAGATCATCGCGGAGTTCGAGCGCCGCCTTGCGAACCCGGTCGACCACGAGCTCGAGGAGTGCCTGCGCCAGGTGCACCGGGTCGTCGAGATCCGCCTCGACGACAAGCTCGGCCACGAGCCGACGCTCGGCAACCGCATCCTGGACGACGCCGCGGCGCTCGCCGTGCACTCCGACCCGGGCTTCGCCGAGCACGGGTTGCTCACCGTCACCTACCTGACCGACGCGCACCGCGCGTGCGCCCGCCAGCTCGAGGCGTGGATGCGCGAGGCCGGCTTCGACGAGGTCGTCCACGACGCGGTCGGCAACGTGGTCGGCGTCTACCACGGCGCGGACCCCGCCTCGCGCAGGCTGATGACCGGCAGCCACTACGACACCGTGCGCAACGGCGGCCGCTTCGACGGCCGGCTCGGCATCCTGGTGCCGATCGCGTGCGTGCGGGCGCTGGCGAAGTCCGGCCGCCGACTGCCCTACGGCATCGAGGTGGTCGGCTTCGCGGAGGAGGAAGGCCAGCGGTACAAGGCGACCTTCCTCGGCTCGGGCGCGCTCGTCGGACGCTTCGATCCGGCCTGGCTCGACCAGGCCGACGCCGCCGGCATCACCATGCGCGACGCGATGCGCGGCGCCGGCCTCGCCATCGAGGACATCCCCGCCCTGGTCCGCGACCCGGCGCGCTACCTCGGCTTCGTCGAGGTGCACATCGAGCAGGGACCGGTGCTCGCCGAGGCCGGCCTGCCCCTGGGCGTGGTCACCTCGATCAACGGCAGCCTGCGCTTCGTCGGCGAGGCC
>Ga0105105_10001185_pt1 | contig 11200 bp, 8 predicted proteins | sample PPLLaktember2015_4_FD_79108 | JGI IMG/M metagenome (GOLD analysis project Ga0105105, IMG submission 79108) | Freshwater sediment microbial communities from Prairie Pothole Lake near Jamestown, North Dakota, USA - PPLs Lake P8 Core (1) Depth... | ecosystem: Environmental > Aquatic > Freshwater >... | reverse complement strand
GGTCGGCAGCAGCATGGCCGCGACGAAGGCGACGGCCGCCGCGAATTTTCCGAGGATGACGTCGTTGAAGCGCACCGGCAGGGTGAGCAGCGTCTCGTAGGAGCCGATGTGGAATTCCTCCGCAAAGAGGCGCATCGTGACGGCGGGCACCACGAAGGCGAAAATGATGGGCAGCAGCCCGAAGAAATTGCGGAGATTGGCCTGGTTTAGCAGGAAAAACGTGGAAAAGAAAAACCAGCCCGTCACCAGCAGGAAGATCGCGATGACGATGTAGGCGATGGGCGAGGTGAAATACGCGTTGAACTCTTTGCGGCCGATGCACAGGGCGTGGCGCATATCAGCCCTCCTTCGTGAGTTCCCTGAAGATGTCCTCCAGCTTCAGGGTCTCCTGGTGGAATTCCAGCAGGGTCCAGTCCGTCCGGCGGATGCGTTGGTAGAGCTCGGCGCGCGGATCGCGAGACGTCTCGCAGGTCAGCACCAGTCGGAGCGCGTCGTCCACCGGATCGAGCACCTCCAGCCGGGCGACGCCCGCAACCGCGGCGAGCTCCTGCTGCACGGCCGCCGCCTCGGCCCCGGCCAGCGTCAGGTGGATCTGGTTCCGGCCGCCCAGGGTTTCCTGCAGGCGGGCGGTGCTGCTGTCCGCAACGACTTTTCCGTGGTGGATGATGATCACTCGGTCGCAGGTCGCCTCGGCTTCGCTCAGGATATGGGTCGAAAAGACGACGGTCTTGGCCTTGCCGATGCGGCGGATGATCTCGCGGATCTCAACGATCTGGTTGGGGTCCAGGCCGGAGGTGGGTTCGTCCAGCACCAGGACCTCCGGGTCGTTCATCATGGCGTGGGCCAGCCCCACCCGCTGCCGGTAGCCTTTGGACAGCTCGCCGATCGGCTGGTGCATGACCTCGTTGATGCCGCACAGGTCGCCGACCTCGCGGATGCGGTCGATGTTGCCGCCGGCGCCCATCCCCCGAAGCTCGGCCACGAACTGCAGGTAATCGAGCACCAGCATGTCGTGGTAAAGGGGGGCCGACTCCGGCAGGTACCCGAGGTTTTTTTTGATTTCCAGAAGCTGGCTCTCAATGCTATAGTCGCCCACCTGAATCCGGCCGGAACTGGGCTGCAGAAAGCCGGTCAGCATGCGCAGCGTGGTGGTCTTGCCCGCGCCGTTCGGCCCGAGCAACCCCAGGATCTCCCCCTGGTGGACGTTGAAGGAGATCCGGTCCACCGCACAGACGTCATCGTAATACTTGGTCAGATTTTCGACACGGATCATTTCATCAAGCTCCTCAAGAGAAATGGCTGGGCCGGGACATGGGCTATAAAAAATTCAAGGCCGCATGTCAAGGCAGGCCGTCGGGGGGCGGATTGGCAAATTCGATCGCAGCGATTATACTTATGGAGACGCACCGATTCGGGTGGCAAAGGAGGAATCTGAAAAATGGGTTTCAGTCAGGAGCGATCATCGAGTAGATATGCGGCAGCCGTCGTGGCGGCGGCAATGGTTCTGGCGGGGTTGGCGATCATCGGCGGATCCGGAGGCGGCTTGACCCCGCCGGCCTGGGCGACGACTTCCATCGAGCCGCCCATGGTTCCGGCCAGCTTCAGCCAGTTGGCCGAGGCGGTCGGACCGACCGTGGTGAACATCCGCACGGTCAAGACCCTGAAGGGCGGGGGGCCCGTGTTTCGCCATTTCCAGCGCGACCCGGGCGGCCGCGAGAGCCCGTTTAACGAATTCTTCGAGCGGTTTTTCGGCGACGAGATGCAGCGGGAGTTCAAACAGCCCAGCCTGGGATCGGGCTTCATCATCGACAAGGACGGCCACGTGGTGACCAATAACCACGTGATCGAAGACGCCGACCAGATCAAGGTCAAGCTGGACGATGAAAAGGAGTTCGACGCGCAGGTGATCGGCCGTGACCCCAGCACGGACCTCGCCCTCTTGAAGATCAAGTCGAACAGCCATGATTTCCCGGTCGTCAAGCTGGGCGATTCAGCGCAGCTCAAGGTGGGTCAGTGGGTGGTGGCGATCGGCAGCCCCTTCGGCCTGGAACGCACCGTGACCGCCGGGATCGTTAGCGCCAAGGGCCGCGTGATCGGCTCCGGCCCATACGACGACTTCATTCAGACCGATGCCTCCATCAACCCAGGCAACAGCGGGGGTCCGCTGTTGAACCTGAAGGGCGAAGTGGTGGGCATCAACACCGCCATCATCGCCTCCGGCCAGGGGATCGGGTTCGCCATCCCCATCAACCTGGCCAAAGGGGTCATCGCTCAGCTTAAAAGCGGCGGCGAAGTGACCCGCGGTTGGCTGGGGGTCGCGATCCAGGACGTCAACCAGGAAATGGCCGAATACTACGGCATCGAAACCAAGAAAGGCGTTTTTGTGGCGGACGTGTTCAAGGGCGATCCGGCCGATGCCGCCGGCATCAAACCCAAGGACATCATCGTGGAGGTCAATGGCCAGAAGGTGGAATCCACGCGCCAGCTCACCAGCTTGGTGGCCGGCATCCCCGTCGGCCAGAGCGCCAAGCTGAAGGTGATCCGCGAGGGGCAGCCCAAAACCTTCACCGTGAAGATCTCCAAGCGCGACGACAGCAAGGTGGCGGCGCGCGGCGAGACCCCCGAGAAGCGTGGTGAAGACCAGCTGGGCCTGCGGGTCTCCGGCCTGACGCCGGAAATCGCGCAGCGCTTCAATATCCGCGAGGCCTCCGGGGTGATCGTGATTGAGGTCCAGAGCGGCAGCCATGCGGACGAGGCCGGGATGCGCGTGGGGGATATCATCAAGGAGGTCAACCACCAGACCGTCGAATCGGTGAAGGATTATTCGGACGCCCTCAAGAAGGTTTCCAAGGACGGCGCCGTCAACCTGTTCATCTGGCGCAAGAATGCCGGGTTCCTGGTGGTCAAGCTGAAGAAATAAAGCGATCCGAGTTTTTAATATTTTCTAAATTCAAAAAGCGCCCTGTTTCGGCGATGCCGGGACGGGGCGCTTTTTTAATCGGCGATGGTCTTTTTCACGTTCGGAATGGTTTCGGGCCGGCCGCGCACCATGTAGCGGCTGTCGCCGCTGCGGGCGGTGACGTTTTCATAAACCCCGTCGTCGCGCCGGACGAGTTTGGTGAATCCGAGGTCCTTGAGCTCGCTGTTGCTCTTGGGGGTGTTGATGTTGATGCGGGACACCCGCTTGCGGACCGGTTCGCCGCAATTGGGGCAGCGCTCCAGGGAGGGGTCGGCCATCGACTGGCGCTGTTCGAAGACCGGACCTAGATCGCAAGGTCGGCTGAGGTGCTCGTATTCATATACCGGCATGGGAATCTCCTTCGGAAGGTCCAACGCTCACGCTGTGCGGTCCAGGCAAAAACGGACCAACCTACCAAAATAGCTTAACAAAAATTTCAGGTTTTGGAAACGGTTCATCGGGCGGTAAAAGTCTAAAGTAAATTGCCAAACAACCGATAGGATTCATATAATTTACTTTCACCGGCACAGCGGTGCTGTGTCCGAAGCGGCCTACCGTCCTCCGGCAGCGACCACGGGTCAGCGAAAACGGAACACCAGCGTATGGATCAACATCAGGCCTCCGGCCCACTAAACGTCGATTTACGGATCAAGGAAGCGGAAACCTGCTACGCGATGGGGATGATCGAGGAGGCTCTTGCCCTCTATCAGCAGGTGGTCGCCTCCGCCAATACCCTGTCCGCCGAGGCCCGGCTGACGCTGACCGAAAAGGTCGACCGGCTGAAAAATGAAATTCAGGATCAAAAGGAGGCGGAGAAAAAGGCGGTTTCCGCCGAGCACATGTCGGCCTTCAAGAAAACGCTTTCGGTCCCCGAAGATTTCGCCACGATGATGGACGGCGCGGCCGCCCTGAAAGAGCTCGGTCTCATGGAAGAAGCCGCGGCCGAGTACGAGAAGCTGCTCGAGGCGGATCCCGCCGCCTGCGACCTGCTCAAATCGGACGGCCTGTCGGATAAACTCATCCGCGATTACCTGACCTGCCTGCTGGATATCTGGGAACCGGCTGAGGTGGTCAAGAGAGCCTACAAGATCCTTTATAAGTTCAGCCTGGGCAACCGGGAGACGGCCCGGTTTCAATTCTGGCTCGGCCAGCAGATGGAACGCAAGGATATGCACGATCTGTCGTTCGACCTCTACCGGACCGCGGCCGAGTTGGACGCCGCCGATCCGGAAATCGCCGAGCGCCTGAAAGCGCTGAAGGCGAAGCTGTCCAGCAACTCCCGCTACGATTACCTGCTGCGCAGCAAACTGATCAGCACGCAGCAGCTGCAGGAGGCGCTGGCCATCGCCAAGAAGTCCAAGAAGAGCGTGGAATATGTGCTGACCGACCGTTTCAAGATCGGCATCCAGGACGTCGGCAAGTCGCTTTCGATGTTCTTCGGATGCACCTTCCGCACCTTTGATGCGGAACTGCCGGTGCCCTTCGAGCTCATCAACAACCTGAAGAAGTCCTTCCTGCTCTACTATGTCTGGGTCCCGTTGCGATGGGACAAGACCGGGATCGAGATCCTGGTGGACGATCCCAAGGATCTGCGCAAGACCGATCACATCCGCGCCCTGATGGGCAACCAGAAAATCAGCATCTCCGTCGGCGTCAAGGAGGACGTGGAGAAGTATATCCAGCACTTCTTCGATCCGCGGGCCGAGAAGACCGCCGAAGCACCGATGGAGAACATCGAGCAGATCCTGCCGGACGTCAGCTTCGAGGAGGAAGAAGAGCTCAACGACGATCGCAGCGGCCTGGACGAGTCTTCCAGCCAGGTGGTCAAATTCGTGGACCAGATCCTGGTGACCGCCTTCCGGAATGGTGCCTCGGACGTCCATATCGAGCCCTCGGTGATCACCCGCAAGACCAACATCCGCTTCCGGACCGACGGAGTCTGCCATGAGTATGTCCAGGTGCCGAACACCATGGCGCCGGCGATCATCTCGCGCCTGAAGATCATGGCCGAGCTGGACATCGCCGAAAAGCGCCTGCCGCAGGACGGCAAGATCAAGGTCCGGCGCAAGGGGATCCAGGAGTTCGAGCTGCGCCTGTCCACCATGCCGACGGTCGGAAAGTTCGAAGACGCGGTGATGCGCATCCTGACCCGCACCAGCTCGCTGAAGATCGAAGAGATCGGGCTGTCCGAGCGCAACCTGACCGTGCTGAGAAAACTGATCGCCCGCCCCTATGGGATGATTCTGTGCGTCGGCCCGACCGGATCCGGCAAGACGACCACGTTGCATGCGGTCCTGGGCCACATCAACCAGCCGGGGGTCAAGATCTGGACCGCCGAAGATCCGGTCGAGATCACCCAGCCCGGGCTGCGCCAGGTGCAGGTCCGGCACAAGATCGGGTTGGATTTCGCGCGCATCATGCGCGGCTTGCTGCGGCTGGATCCGGATATCATCATGATCGGCGAGATGCGCGACCGCGAGACGTCCGCCATCGCTCTGGAAGCGGCCCTGACCGGCCACCTGGTGCTTTCGACGCTGCACACCAACAACGCGCCGGAAACACTGACCCGTCTGCTGGAGATGGGCATGAACGCCTTGAACATCTCGGACGCCTTTCTGGGGGTGCTGGGTCAGCGGCTCGTGCGGCGGCTGTGCCCCAACTGCATCGAATCCTACCACGCCTCCGAGGAGGAGTTCGAGGAGTTGCGGACCGATTACGGGCGCGACGCCTTCGACCGTGCCGGGTACAGCTACGGCGCCGGGTTCAGTTTGAAGCGCGCGGTCGGCTGCGAAAAGTGCAACGGCACGGGGTTCAAAGGCCGTATCGGGATCCATGAGCTGATGGAGGCCACCACCGCCGTCAAGATATTGATCAAGAAAAACGCGACGTCTTACGAACTGGCCCAGCAAGCCGCCCAGGACGGGATGACGACCTTGAAGCAGGACGGCATCCGCAAAACCATGGACGGGATCACCACGATTCGCGAGGTCCGCCGGGTTTGCGTCGAATAGGCGCCCCAGAAATCGCTCGTCGGGGGGCGTCGTGAAAGGGATTTAAAAAGGGTTTCACATGACCGCAACGGCCGGAGAAATCCTACCGGCAGTGTTCGAGGATGGATTCCATGACCCGGAACGCATTGGTGGTCGACAGCGATTTTTTTTTCGTCGAGTTTTTGGCCGGCCTGCTGGAAAAACGAGGCTATCAGGTCTGTAAGGCCTACGACGGCAAGCAGGGGATCGCCAGCCTGGAGAACGGTCCCTACGATATTCTCTTCGCCGACCTGGTCCTGCCCAAAGTGGACGGCCGGCAGTTTTTCAAAGTCGTTCGCAGCAGATTCGAGGATCGGCCTTTCCCGATCGTGGCGCTGTCCGGCACGCTCGTCGAGCAGATGGACGATCTTGACACGATCGGAGCGGACTATTTCATCGCCAAGGGCCCCATCGAGAAGCTTGGCGTTCACCTGAACGAATTCATGGCCGGTCTCGAGAGCCAGCCGGGGCTGCCGCCGACCGAGAAAAAAATCCTGCAGACCGGCGGGGTCTTTCCGCGGCGCGACGCCATGGAGCTGCTGGGTTCGCTCGAATTCTACCAGGCGGCGGTCGACTGCCTGGGGGTCGGGGTGCTCATCCTCGACCGGGATACGCGGATCATCAATGCCAATGCGGCGGCGTTGTCCATCGTCGACCAATCACTGGTGGATCTGCTCAACCGTCCCATCTGGGACGCCTTCCCGCCGAACCGGTCTGCAGAACTGATGAGCGCTCTAAAAGTCACGGGGCGCCACTGCCGTTCCGGTCCCAGCGCATTTTTTGTGGGCCTCAAGGGTCGGATGCTGCGCGCGGTCGTATCGCCGCTGTGCCTGAACGACCTCCCGTCCGGCTGGGTGGTCGCCCTCGAAGGCGCCAGCGCCTGATGGCTTTACCTGGCGCAGTTATTCAATCCTTAAATATTATTATTCCGGCAATAAAATATATTCAATGCGGCCATATCACTCATCTGCGGGGCGGATTTTCGGCCGCAGCGCGCCGCAACCATCCCTTCTATGATCCTGCGACCGGCAGCAAGCCCGCTTCATAAAGATGCACGGCCGCTTCTAAGGCCGTTAACGTTTGGGTTGAACTTCCCACCGGCCTCTGCTAAGTAAATCTGCGCATATCGAACCGTCTTCCTGAGGAGAGCTGCGATGATCCGAGCCGCCGTTGCCGGCGCAACGGGATATGCCGGGGCCGAACTCGTCCGCCTGCTTACCGGCCACCCCGGCGTTCAGCTGACGATGATTACCTCCCGGCAGTTCGTCGGGCAGCGCTTCGACCGTGTGTTTCCCTCCATGGCCGGCCGGGTGGATCTCGTCTGCGAGGAGCTGGACGACGACCGGATCTGCGCGGCCGCGGACGTCATTTTCACGGCTCTACCCCACAAGCTGCCGATGAAGATCGCACCCGAGATCCTTAAGCGGGGCCGGAAGACGATCGACCTTTCGGCCGATTTTCGCTTCAACGAGGCCGGCGTGTACGAGGCCGCCTATCAGCCGCATGCTGCGCCGCAGCTCTTGCGGGAATCCGTTTACGGGTTGAGCGAGGTCTATTCGTCCCAAATCGCTTCCGCCCGGCTGGTCGGGAACCCGGGCTGCTATCCCACCAGCGCGCTGCTGCCGCTCATCCCTCTGATCAAGGGCGGGCTCGTGGACCCGGGCGGCATCGTCATCGATGCCAAATCCGGCGTGAGCGGCGCTGGGCGTTCACCGTCCCTCACGGTGCACCACTGCGAGGTGAACGAGTCCTTCAAGGCTTACAAGGTGGCGGCCCACCGGCATGCGCCGGAGATGGAGGCGATCTTGAGCCGGGAAGCCGGCCGGAGCATCGCCATCACCTTCGTACCGCATCTAGTCCCGATGACCCGGGGGATGCTGTCCACGATCTATGCACGCCCTTCCGGCGCGGCGACGGCCCGGACGGTTCAAGACTGCCTGGCGGCGTTCTACGCCGGCCGGCCGTTCGTGCGCCTGCGCCCGCCGGGAGCGCCGCCGGACACCCTGCATGTACGGGGCACGAACTACTGTGACATCGGCTTTGTTCTGGACGAGCGCGCCCGCCGCCTGATCCTCATGTCGGCCATCGACAACCTGGGCAAGGGCGCGGCCGGCCAGGCCGTCCAGAACATGAATCTCATGTTCGGCCTGGATGAGACCGCCGGCTTGGATCAGATACCCTTCGCGCTGTGACAGCGGGTTTAAGGTTTACAGCTTGAAGTTGAACGATCAGCGGGAAAATGGACCGGCTCTGCCCAAACCTTAAATCTTCCACATTAAACCTTAACCGAGTGAAAAGGAGGACCAAATGACAGCCAAGTTGATCATGGGAACGGAGATCCGCGAGACCATCCTCGAAGAGCTGGCAGCGGAGGTCAAGGCGATCAAGGCCAAACACGGGGTGGTTCCCGGTCTGGTGACGATTCTGGTCGGCGAAAACCCGGCATCGGTGTCCTACGTGACGCTTAAAATCAAGACGGCCCACCGGCTGGGGTTCAAGGAAATCCAGGACAACCAGCCGGCCACGCTGTCCGAAAGCGATCTGCTGGCCCTGATCGACAAATACAACAAGGACGACTCGATTCATGGGATCCTGGTGCAGCTGCCGCTGCCCAAACAGGTCAACGAGAAGAAGGTGCTCAACGCGATCGATCCGGACAAGGACGTGGACGGCTTCCACCCCGTGAATGTCGGGCGCCTGATGATCGGGGGCTCGGAGATTAAATTCCCGCCCTGCACCCCGGCCGGCATCCAGGAGCTCATCGTGCGCTCCGGGGTTCCCACCAGCGGCGCCGAGGTGGTTGTCGTGGGGCGCTCCAACATCGTCGGCAAGCCGATCGCCAACATGATGCTCCAGAAGGCCAAGGGCGCGAACGCGACGGTGCCGGTGATTCATACCGGCACCAAGGACATGGCATCGCACTGCCAGCGGGCCGACATCCTGATCGTGGCCGCCGGCGTGCCCGGTCTGGTGAAGCCGGAGTGGATCAAGCCGGGGGCCTGTGTGATCGACGTGGGCGTCAACCGTGTCGGCGAGAAGGTGAGCGAAAAGACCGGCCAGAAAGTGGCCATCCTGAAAGGGGATGTCGACTTCGACGCCGCCAAGCAGGTTGCGGGCTGGATTACGCCGGTGCCGGGCGGGGTGGGGCCGATGACCATCACGATGCTGATGCAGAACACTTTGAAATCATTGAAGTTCAAGCTTGGCATCGCCTGATCCGTCCGGTGATGCGGCCCTCGGATGCACTTCCTGAGAATAAGGTGTTGACAAGGCAAGGCCCGGGTTTCTATAAAGGTCCTGCTTTACGTTGCGAAAAGGCAAAGTCACCGAAAGATGGCGGCGCAAAGCCACGGGTCTAAAGCCGGATTGGCCAGGATAGCCGGGTTGCCGATGTGCCGTTAAAGACCTTCGGGCGGCTGCGCTCGAAGGTCTTTTTGTCGGTGAAGCCAAACAACCCGAAATCACGACGCAACGCAACACGGCCGGGCCCCCTCAGGCTCCGGCCCCGAGAGGAACGTCATCATGCGCAAAACGATTTCGCTGGTCGTCTTGACGAACTCCGGCTCGGCGGCGAGGCAGTTTCGCATTTCAAGGGCGACGCTGCGCGGGGCGGCCATCCTGGCGTTGGCTCTGCTGGGGATGAGCGGCTTCCTGATCCATGACTATTTCCGGCTGAAAACCGGTGCGCGCTACGTCGACCAGCGCGATCAGGAGCTTTCTGGAACCCTCGCCAGCCAGCGCGACGAAATTCAGATCCAGCGCCAGCAGATCAGCGACTTTTCGAGCGAGATCAACGCGCTCAAGGAGAGGCTGCTGACGCTCCACGAATTTGAAAAAAAGATCCGGGTCATGGCCGATCTCGACAAACGGCCGGAGAGCGCCAACCTCTTCGGCGTGGGCGGGCCCATCCCCCAGGCGCTGGATCCCAAAACGGCGCTCGGCAACCAGCGCGGCAGTCTCGTGCGCGAGATGCATTCCCAGGTGGATCAGCTGACATTGGCTGCCGTAAACCAGGAAGACCATTTCAAGGCGCTGGTCACCCACATTGAAAAGCAGCGGGGTCTGCTGGCCTCCACCCCCACCATCCGGCCGATCGATCCGGACGTGGAGCATCTGGTGACCTCCCGTTTCGACTATCGCCTTTCGCCCTTCACCAATGTGCGGGAGTTCCACAAGGGGTACGACATCTCCGCGCGGGAGGGCACCTCCATTTACGCCACCGCCGCCGGGACGGTTATCTTCGCCGGCGACAAGGGGCTGCTCGGCAAGACGATCATCATCGACCACGGATATGGCCTCACCACGACGTACGGACACTGCAGCCGGTTTCTGAAACTTCAAGGGGAGAACGTGCGGCGGTGGGATACCATCGCGCTGGTGGGCAATACCGGCCGCAGCACCGGATCCCACCTGCATTACGAGGTGGCCCTCCACGGCGTCCAGGTCAACCCCGAAAAATACTTCCTGAACTGAAAACGGCTATGCCGGACGGCGGATCGCGCGACGGCTGCGGGCACCGGCCCGGCGGATGGGGCCGTTTTCTGCGCGCGGCCGGCGGCCCGCACGGACGGCTGTGCGGGTCCGGCCATGAAAAGGTTGAGCCTCGTTCAGGATTTGCTATAATTGAAACGGTTCGCACCTGAATTTTTATAGAGAGGATATCCTGTTTTCATGGTCATGAAGTTGCTCACCAAGGTGTTCGGCAGCAAGAACGAGCGCGAGCTCCGGAAGCTCCAGCCGGCGGTGGACCGCATCAATGCCCTCGAGCCCGCCATGCAGGCCATGAGCGACGCGGAGCTCCGCGCCCAGACCGGCCGCTTCAAGGAACGGGTCGAGCGCGGGGAATCGCTGGACGACCTTCTGCCGGAGGCGTTCGCCGCGGTCCGGGAAGCCTCCGCGCGGGCGCTTAAGATGCGGCACTTCGATGTCCAGCTCATCGGCGGCATGGTCCTGCATCAGGGCAAGATCGCCGAGATGAAGACCGGTGAGGGCAAGACCCTCGTGGCGACCCTGCCGGCCTATCTCAACGCCCTGGCCGGCCGGGGCATGCACATCGTGACGGTCAACGATTATCTGGCCCGCCGTGACACCGAATGGATGGGCCACATCTACCGGTTCCTGGGTCTGCAGGTGGGGACGGTCCTGCACGGCCTGACCGACGCCGAGCGCCAGTCTGCCTACGCCGCAGACCTCACCTACGGCACCAACAACG
>Ga0105105_10001183_pt1 | contig 11209 bp, 10 predicted proteins | sample PPLLaktember2015_4_FD_79108 | JGI IMG/M metagenome (GOLD analysis project Ga0105105, IMG submission 79108) | Freshwater sediment microbial communities from Prairie Pothole Lake near Jamestown, North Dakota, USA - PPLs Lake P8 Core (1) Depth... | ecosystem: Environmental > Aquatic > Freshwater >... | reverse complement strand
TTTTATTATATTCGACGGCATCCTGATCCATCGCCCATTCCTGTGGTGTCAGTTGTTGATGTTCATACCGGCCAAGGCAGAAATCCGGGGGACGGAAAAAGTGAATAAATTTTTGGGTTTTCGGATTTTCATCAGAAGATAGAATCCCCTGCTCCAAGGGAAAGGTGCGGCATGAATCCGGTCGATCCGGATATACGGAACATCCTTTGGCAGTTAAATAGGGACATGTCCGTTCTTCATTTTCAGACATTTTCAACAAAACAGATGGAAAATGATTTCCGGGCCGTAAAACAATATCAACAAAACGGTCCAGAAACTGATCCGAGGTTATATGAAGATGATTTTTCAAACGAATGACATCATATGGGTACAGATAGAGATTCAGGTTCCTGCAACATTGATTAAAGCAGGAGAGATCCGGATGGCAACGGAAAGAAAATTTGTCTTTCTCTCCCAGTTGCGAACCGGAGCGTTCATTCAGGTTTTTAATTTCTATGGATTTCATGTCAATCAACCAGCATTTGAGCGATAGTTTTTTTGAATTTTTCTGTAATTCCGAGTTGTTGTTTCATATCTTTTTCCAGATTCGCCATGGAAACATAAAAAGGCGTCCGGTCAAAGGGGAGGTATGGTTTTTTTCCACATTGAACCTCGAAAGCTTTACATCCTTTGCCAAATACAGTCTGTTTTCCCGGGAAACTCAATTCATGCGGAATTCCGTGCATTCTGCAAATCATGGGGCGATGATTATAGATTAAGCATATGCCATTACTGTTCAGCGGACACATCAGGCGAACCGTATCTCCCTGTTGGACAGCCGAGATCGCCTGTTGGTTTGCTTCCTTGGCTTTTTTATATATGGATGCGGAAAGAGTAGCGTCCAGTTCGTTGATTCCTTCCAGAATATAAAAATATTCCATATGGGTATGGTGAAAAAAATGGGTCATACAACAATTTTCATCACACCCTTTGCAATGAAAATTGTAATAACTGGATGATGTAAGGTAAGCGTGATCCATGTCCGCAAAGATGACGGCTAACCGATTCAAAAAGGAGAATAGAATTTTATGTTTTTCAGGGTTGGATTTCATAAGAATAAAAACTATACCAACGGGGATGGGAGAAACAGCTTTTCGTATAAATTCATTGCATAACGATCTGTCATACTGGCAATAAAATCACAGACCACTCGATCCATTGGTTGATTTTTTGAAATTTCATCCATTTCCATGATAACCAACTGGGTTTTAAACTGGTCTTCATTTTCCATAAAATAGAAATACAGCTCTGAAAGTATTTTTTTTGCCTTTAAAAACTCTTTGTGAACCTGAGGAGAGCGATATACATTGTCATATAAGAATTGTCGGAGTTTCAAGATGGCGGATAAGATTTTATCACTCATCTTTAATGTGATTTCACCGTCTTTTCCTCTGCTGGAAAAGACAATATCCCGGATCATGTTGGTTGCTCTTTCAGAATGTGTATGTCCCAGCACGCTGATACAGGACGGTGGGATCTGTTCCGGCTTGATGACACCGCTTCGAACCGCATCGTCCAGGTCATGATTCAGATAGGCAAGGATATCTGAAATTCGGACAACACGACCTTCTATTGTGGAAGCCATGTCTTTTGGCTCTTGAGGGATAATATCTCCAAATCCTTTTGAGTGTTTCAGGATTCCATCTCTTACTTCATAGGTCAGGTTGAGTCCCTTGCCTTTGTTCTCCAGGTAATCCACAACCCGTAAACTTTGGTCGTTATGAGAAAATGCAGGCGAATAAATTTCTTTCAGTGCGATTTCACCGCCATGTCCAAAGGGAGTATGTCCGAGATCATGCCCCAAGGCGATTGCTTCAGCCAGATCTTCATTGAGCCGCATGGCTCTTGAAATGGTTCTGGCGATTTCAGCAACCTCAAGGGTATGGGTTAATCTGGTGCGGTAGTGATCACCAAGGGGAGATAGAAAAACCTGGGTTTTGTGTTTTAATCTTCGAAAAGCGTTTGAATAGACGATCCGGTCTCTGTCCCGCTGAAAGGCGGTTCTGATAGGACATGGCTCTTCAGGGACTAACCGGCCACGGGACTCGGAACTTTTACAACCTGCAGACGCAAGAAAACTCTCTTCTCGTTTTTCAAAATCGGTTCGAATCGACATAATTACGTTTCATATTATTATTACAAGTCAAAGTAAAATGTAACCGGGACAGAAATTTTTTTGTTATTCATAATTTCGAATAATAGTAAAGAACTATTTGTAGCTTTGCATCTAATATAGTATTCTCAGCATAAATACAATGAGTATCCAATGTAATGGCTGCTTTGGTATTTTTGTTTTTAAGAAAAAGACCGGATATGAATTCATAGGAGCGGCAGAATAAAATTGAGCTATTCGACAGGGGAATTACATGCGTGAAGAATATTTTATGGAAATCGCGATCGCACAAGCAGAAATAGCACTTTTAGGAGGTGAGTTTCCAGTAGGGTGTGTGATTGCAGATGAGAGAAAAGTGATTGCTACAGGGGTGAGAAGGGGTACGGCTGGAGGTACATTAAATGAAGTGGATCATGCCGAAATTATTGCCCTGAGAAACCTCTGCGAACAAAAATTACCAATGGAGAAAAATGGACTGACGATATACACTACAATGGAGCCATGTCTGATGTGTTTGGGCGCGATCATTTTGAGTGGAATTCCAAAAATTGTATATGCATATGAGGATGTAATGGGCGGTAGTGCAGGCTGTAATCTGGCAGATCTGAAGCCACTGTATCGTGATGCAAGGATTACGATTGTTCCAAACATTCTTCGTGAAAAAAGCCTTACATTATTTAAGAAGTTTTTTCGTACCCCAACCCATGATTATTGGAAAAACAGCCTTTTGGCCCGATATACCCTTGACCAATAATACTTATAAATTCATTTGGTTGACTTGGGTAGTAAATTGTTTTATGGTCAAAAAAGATGATATGGGTAAAAGCGATATTTCTGTTGTTCAAATATGAAATAAATCAGTTCGTTAACGGGTATCTCGGGTTCGGGTTTCAAAAACGATATGAATAAAAAACAGATTGTTGTTCAAATAAATGAAATTCTGGATGAGATGTCAAGGGATCGACTCCTTGTACTCCTGAAGCAACTCAAAAAAACACCATCAAAATGGAAGCGGAAATACCCGAGGCAAACCTGTTCCATCTCTGTTGATTTTGACACAAATGATTATTCCAGCGAAAAGCCCATTAAAAATTTAAGCGCAAACGGAGCTTATATAGAGGCCGGCGAGTCATTTTCCATCGGCCAGCAGATTGTAATATGGGTAACGATACCAGGAGAAAAATTATCACCGTTAAAAATATCAGCGGTTGTCGCACGGAGGGATCGAAACGGTGTGGGGGTCAAATTTCAAAATTTGTCTCAAAAGGAGAAAGAGCTGTTGGCTAGTTTTGAAAAAATTGGATGATGCTTGAAATTCAGGGGAGCCAAACCTGATCAGGTACCCTGATAATAAAATATGATTTTTATTATTCGATACGGAATTCATTTTTTTCTTGCATTTATTGTTTTATCTATATAGATTGTCGGCTTATTATAAATTGCAAGGTACTGCGGCATTATGACCGGATTTCAGCAATTTGTTTCACGAACAACCATGAGGAGGTGCTGGTATAAAAAGACCAAAGCAGAGCAGTATTAAGGTAAACGTTAATAGAAATATCCGAGCAAGGGAAGTAAGGGTCATTGATCCTGACGGCAACCAGTTAGGTGTTCTTGCTATCCATAAGGCGCTTGCGGCTGCGGGTGACTTTAATCTTGATTTGGTTGAAGTGTCGCCAACGGCAACTCCACCAGTGTGCAAGATAATGGATTATGGTCGATATAAGTATGAGATAACGAAAAAGCAGCAAGAGGCAAAAAAGAAACAGAGCTCCTTTCAAGTAAAGGAAATTAAATTACGGCCGAATACAGAGACGCATGATCTGGAAACCAAGCTTGGACATATTAAAAAATTTCTTGGTAAAAAAGACAAGGTTAAAGTAACGGTAGTTTTCAGAGGGCGTGAAATCACACTATCTCAACGAGGTCGTGATCTTTTGGAGCAGATTGCAAAAGAAACAGAAGATCTGGCTGTTGTGGAACAATATCCGAAATTTGAAGGGCGCTCGATGATTATGACTCTTTCGCCGAAATAAACATTTCCCTTCTTTTGGATTATTTTTCTGTTTAAATGCATTCCTCAAGTGGCGTGATGCGATTGTTTCGGTATTCACGCCATCTGTATTTGTATAAGGCGGCTTTTCTTTATCTGCAAATAATTTCCTTATCATGTATAATATTTACAGGTTATAAGATTTTTCGGGAAAAAGTTGTTGTGATGAGATTCGGGTGATCGTGCAGTTATAGAAGGTTTTTTGAATGGAGAGTAGTCCGCATGGAATGGTGCGGTAAATAGATTCAAGGAGAAAATGAACATGCCAAAAATAAAAACAAACAGGTCTGCGGCCAAGCGCTTCAAGAAAACAGGGACTGGAAAATTTGTGTACCGGAAATCACATGCCAGTCATATTTTGACAAAAAAAACCACCAAGAGGAAACGTACCCTCCGGAAGGGGCATATAATTGACAAGGCAAACATAAAAGAAATCAGACTCCTCCTTCCGAATGGATAGCGGGACTTTTATATGATTTTTTAACCAGTTTTTCATTTACGGACTGCATAAGGAGAATAATTATGCGAATAAAAAGAGGGTTCAAAGCAAGAAGAAGAAGGAATAAGGTCTTGAAACTTGCCAAAGGATTTCGAGGCGGTCGGAGCAAGTTATTTCGTACAGCGGCGGATTCTGTTGATAAGGCGTTGATGTATGCATTTCGAGATCGCAGGGTGCGGAAACGGGAGTTCAGACAACTCTGGATCGCGAGAATTAATGCTGCAGTGAGAATGAATAATATGTCCTATAGTAAGTTCATTCATGGTCTGAAACTCGCTGATATTGAAATTGATCGAAAGGTTCTGGCAGATCTTGCCGTATCTGATCCAGCGGGTTTTTCATACATTGGGGCGATAGCGGCAAGATAATGATGTTGTTCATCTATGGGTTTTCAAAACAATCTTCATTGTACCTCCAAACAGGTGGTTTGCCGGAAAATGGGATTGCATGAAAAGTTGACTGAGTATTATTCGTGGAAAATACAATAGAACAGATCAGAGCAGATGCACTGGCCGAGCTTGAAAATGCCTCCAGTGCAGAAGAGATCAAGTCGCTTTCTGTAAAGTATGTTGGCCGAAAAGGGCTTATTACGCTGTTTTTAAGAAATATAGCAAGTTTGCCGAAAGAGCAGCGGCCATCTGCCGGACAAGAGGCGAATGTAACCAAACAGCTTGTTGAGAAGAGAATTGAAGAAGCGCTTCAGCGGATAGAAGGCTTGTCTTTAAATTCAAATGATTTTATTGATGTATCTCTTCCCGGTCGTGTTGCCATTCCAGGCATACTTCATCCGATTTCACAGATTAATCAGCAGATCAGCAACATATTCAAACGGCTTGGATTTGATATTGCAGAAGGACCGGAAATTGAAACGGATTATTATAATTTTGAGGCCCTCAATTTTCCGAAAAACCATCCAGCCCGGGATATGCAGGATACATTCTTTGTTTCCGATGACATTGTGCTTCGCACGCACACCTCTCCACTTCAAATCCGTATCATGGAAAAAACAGATCCTCCAATCCGGGTAATCATGCCTGGAAAGGTTTATCGATGCGACTCAGATCTCACGCATACTCCCATGTTTCACCAGGTTGAAGGTCTTGTTGTGGATAAGAATATTGGGTTCAGTGATTTAAAAGGAGTTTTGACAACGCTTGTCCATCAGATTTTTGATGAAGAGATATCACTCCGGTTTCGACCCAGCTTTTTTCCGTTCACCGAACCCAGTGCAGAGGTTGATATTCTCTGTGTAATATGCAGAGGCAAAGGATGCCGTGTTTGCTCACAGACCGGGTGGCTTGAGGTTCTTGGCTCAGGAATGGTTCATCCTGCGGTGTTTGAAAATGTTCACTACGATACTTCTCAATATTCGGGCTTTGCTTTTGGTATGGGAGTCGAGCGAATAGCCATGTTAAAATATGGAATTGATGACCTCAGAAAGTTTTTTGAAAATGATTTTCGATTTTTAAGGCAGTTTTAAAATGAAATTCAGTTTAAGCTGGTTACAGGAATATATCCCCATTGAGATGACTCCAGGCGATCTTGTAGAAGGGTTGACCATGCTCGGCTTGGAAGTGGATTCCGTATCCGATCGATACGCCTATTTGGATAGCGTTCTCACGGGTCGGATTGTAGAAATAGCACCTCATCCCAATGCAGAAAAATTAAAAATCTGTCTGGTTGATATTGGGTCTGAAAAGCGAACAATTGTCTGTGGTGCCCCGAATGCCACAGTAGGCATGATAACGGCATGTGCCTTGCCGGGAACTGTTTTTCCAAATGGAAAGACGCTTGAAAAAGGCTTGATTCGCAATCAGGAGTCGGCTGGAATGCTGTGCAGTGAATCAGAGCTGGGAATCGGACCGGCTTCTGACGGGATTATTTCATTGCCATCAGATTTTGCTGTTGGAGAAAAGATTGCTACCGCACTCAAGCTTTCCGATAAGGTTTTTGAGATCGATCTCACACCCAACCGGCCGGATTGTCTGGGTATCATCGGTATTGCCCGGGAGATTGCGGCGATGCAGGGAAGCCACCTGAAATATCCGGGTATCGATTCGTTTTGTATTGGCTCCTCGATTTCAGCGTACACATCTGTAGAGATTAAAAATCCGGATCTTTGTCCCAGATATTCGGCGGGGCTTTTGACTGGTATTTCTGTGGGGCCATCTCCTTTCTGGCTTCAGGACAGGCTTCTTTCCATAGGGTTGAGACCGATTAACAACCTTGTGGATGTTACCAATTTTGTGATGATGGAAACCGGTCAGCCTCTTCATGCATTTGATTTTGATACACTTTCTGAAAAACGGATTGTTGTGAGAGCGGCTGAAAAAGGGGAAATTTTCTCAACACTGGACAACAAGGAACGGAAACTTTTATCCGGCATGCTATTAATCTGCGATGCGGAAAAACCCGTTGCATTGGCTGGTGTCATGGGGGGCGTGAATTCTGAAATCAGTCAAAAAACGGTTAATGCTCTCATTGAAAGTGCTTGTTTTCAACCAGGCTCCATTCGAAAAACATCAAAGACACTTGGCCTGAATACAGATGCTTCTTATCGTTTTGAGCGGGGTGTTGATCCCAAGGGAACGGTATTTGCTCTGAAAAGAGCCGCCTTGTTAATGAATAAGGTTGCAGGCGGTCAGATTGTAGATGGGGTTGTAGATGAGCATCCTGTTCCGGCCGCAGACCATGTGATTCCCCTGAGTACGAAAAATACCAATCGGCTGCTGGGAACGAACCTTGATCCGGAAACAATGGCAATACATTTAAAATCAATTGATTTTTCAGTTCGAAAAACCAATGAGGATATCCTTGAAGTTACAGTCCCCTCTTTTCGAGTGGATGTTTCAAGGCATGAGGATATCGTGGAGGAGGTTGCCCGGCTTTCCGGGTACAACAATATACCAACAACATTCCCCCTGATACCGGCAGCAATCAAGACTTTTCCCAAACAGATTACAATTAAGGATCGAATCAAGGATTTCCTGATTGGTTTTGGTTTTACAGAGGCGATCAATTATAGCTTTGTCAAACGTTCGGCTGCGGATCAACTGAGACTGAAATCGGATGATTCCAGAAGATGTGTAGTAGAGATATTGAATCCTTTGTCGGAAGATCAAGCTGTGATGAGAACCTCCTTGGTACCCGGTCTTCTTGAAACCATGCATCGAAATCTATCCTGGCAGACTAAAAATTTGAAATTGTTTGAAATCGGAAGAGTTTTTTTACATACGCAGAGAAAGAACACACAACCACAGGAAATTGAAAATCTTTCCTGTCTATGGACCGGGAAAAGGGTTGAAAATTCATGGCATGGAAGTAACCTGGATTGTGACTTTTATGATTTAAAAGGTGTGGCAGAGGGTTTGTTAAATGCTTTGCGATTGGAAGGGATTCAGTTTACAGCCCTTCCCAAAGAGCGATGCTGCTATCATAAACCCGGACATGCAGCTTCAATCTATGCATCCGGAGAGCTTGTCGGAACACTCGGAGAAATCCACCATGAGGTGTTGAGCAATTATAATCTCAAGCAGACAGCTTTTATTATGGAATTGAACCTTGATTTGCTGATACCGCGAGTCCCTGAAAATAAGATGTATAAACCCCTGCCCAAATATCCTCCGGTTTCAAGGGATATTACCATTATCGTAGACCAGGATATTGAAGCGCAATCAATTATTGAAACGCTTGAAAAGATGGATGAAAAGATTCTTGAAAAAGCGGAATTGTTTGATGTATATGTTGGTGAAAATATTCCGGAAAAGAAAAAAAGCTTATCATTACGGTTGACGTATCGATCCATTGAAAAAACCCTGGAAGATAACGCTGTAAATAAGATTCACAGCGGAATTTCAAGGATGCTCATAGAAACCTTTAACGCAACCTTGCCCTGAACGCTTTGATAGACATTGGGAAATGAATCCGGCTGTTTTATGGAAAAATCGGAAAATGTAAAACCCATTATACCGGATAAACTCTATTTCAGAATTGGAGAAGTCAGTAATTTGACAGGCCTGGAGGCCTATGTTCTTCGTTTCTGGGAGACTGAATTCAAAGGAATCAACCCCAAACGCACAGAATCAGGACAGCGGCTTTATCGCAAGGAAGATGTTGAGCTGATTTATCAGATCAAACATCTTCTTCATGAGAAGAAATATACGATCCGGGGTGCAAAGCAATACCTGAGTGCGAAACGGAAAGAAAAAACGGAAAAGCCAAGTGTAATCACGCTTGAAGAAATCACTTCTGAGTTGTATATTATGAAAGAAATACTGGATTCATAACTTCCTCTTCAGGGCTATCCGGGTAACAGCATTTATCTGTATGGTTATCATAAATATAGATTGAGTTTTCAGTTGACAAGAAATATTATTTATAATAATAAATTTAAGCTTGGATAAGCGGGCATAGCTCAGTTGGTAGAGTACAAGCTTCCCAAGCTTGGTGTCGCGAGTTCGAATCTCGTTGCCCGCTCCATTTGTGCCTTTTCCAGGGGTGGGTGATGTTGAATAAAGGTAGATTTTTTTTGTATTTACACTGAATGTATGTATTTGTGGTTATTTCCATGATCAGATAAATTTCATTCCGGTTGGACAATCTACCTAAGGTGTAAGGAAACGGGCAAGAAGCCCGTTTTTTATTTTAAGGGCGGGATTCTGGCTTGAAAGGGAAAATTAAAAAGAAGCGTCCATTGAAAGAAAGTGGTTCGGAAACGGTTGCTTTTGAGAAAGCCGCGGATGTTGTTGCTACGGTAGAAAAAATAGCACAACCGTTGTGCCGGGCAGAGGGAATGGAGCTGGTTCATGTTGAATACCAATATGAGGCAGGCGGATTGATTCTGAGAGTATATATTGACAAGCCCGGTCGTGTAACTCTGGACGATTGTGTTCTGATCAGCCGTCAATTGAATGATCTGTTGGACATTCACTTGGAGGGAGGTAAAGCCTATAACCTTGAAGTCTCTTCACCAGGATCGGACAGGCCTTTATCCAAGCTGGAAGACTATGAAAGGTTTAAAGGTGAGGTTGCCAGGATAAAAACCATTGAATCCCTGGATGGAATCAGGAATTTCAAAGGTTTGTTAATGGGAACATCGGATGAAAATATTCATATCATGGTGGAAAATAGAGTCTTCTCAATTCCTTTTAAAAGGATTCAAAAAGCAAGGCTTGTTGATTACAACGGAGATAAACAATGCTTATAACGGATATAAAGCGTGTTATTGAGCAGGTAAGCCGGGACAAGGGAATCGCAGTTGAGATCCTGGCCAAGACACTAGAGGAAGCACTGAAATCTGCTGCCAGGAAGAAATACGGCAATCAGATCGATATTGAGGCACATTATAGTCCGGATACTGGTGAAATAGAGGTTTTTCAGTTTAAAGAAGTAGTAGAGACGATCACAAATCCGGATATTCAGGTCACTGTTGAAGAAGGACGTGAACTGGATCCTGAGTGTGAAATCGGAGATAGTCTCGGCACCAAGATGGATACAAGCAGTTTTGGAAGGATTGCCGCACAATCCGCTAAACAGGTTATCATCCAGAAGATGAAGGATGCTGAAAAAGATGCAATATATTCAAGTTTTATTGATCGGAAAGGTGAAATCATAAACGGGATTGTGCAGCGAATTGATCGCGGTGATATTATTGTCAATATTGGACAGACAGAAGCTGTTCTTCCTCAACGGGAGCAGATTCCCAAGGAAACATATCGCAGGGGTGATCGAATCCGTGCCAACATCATGAAGGTTCTTTCTGATTCACGCGGACCGCAGATTGTTCTTTCCCGGACCCATCCGGATTTTTTGATTAATCTGTTTAAGACCGAAGTTCCTGAAATCAGCGAGGGAATTGTCACGATTCAAGGTGCAGCCCGGGAAGCGGGTAACCGGGCGAAGATTGCCGTTGGTTCCAGTGATTTTGATATTGATCCGGTCGGCGCTTGTGTTGGTATGAAAGGGAGCCGTGTTCAGAATGTGGTTCAAGAGCTTCGGGGCGAAAAGATCGATATTATTCCCTGGCATGTGGATGCTGCTAAATTTGTCTGCAATGCATTGGCGCCGGCTGAGATATCCAGGGTGATAATTGATGAAGAAAATAACTCCATGGAGGTAATTGTTCCAGATGAGTTTCTTTCGGTAGCGATTGGAAAGCGCGGTCAAAATGTTCGTCTGGCATCCAAGTTAACCGGGTGGCATCTTGATGTACAGAGTGAATCCGTATATAGCCAGGCAATGAAAGATGGTTATGATTCACTTATGGGAGTTGCTGGTGTAAACATAGGACTTGCTGATATTTTATATGAAAAAGGTTTTTTTTCGGCGGAAGAACTTGGAAATGCAGCCATTGAAGATTTAATTCAGATTCGAGGCATTGATGATGAAGGAAAAGCCCAGGAACTTATTAACAATGCACGTATCGCCATTCAAAATACAAAATTAAAGGCAAAAGCATTATTGAAAGCAGAAGAAGAAAAACCAGGTGAAGTCTCCATAAAAGAAG